>OLLH01000268.1_pt1 | contig 196700 bp, 270 predicted proteins | sample 1604451 | NCBI WGS metagenome assembly OLLH01 (sample SAMEA104055714, study PRJEB20765) | soil metagenome | isolation source: soil
GAATATAGCAGTTAAAATATTCTTTGCCTGGGACAGGCCGTTTTGGCAAATAAATTGTCAAAGTGAATTGAAGAAACTTTAAAATTTCTTCGGGAAACCATCAGCCTTTAGGCGATGGTAGTTCATTAAATAACATTGATATGTATTAATATACGCCTGTGTGGTGGAATGCAGACACACCAGCCCTAGGAGCTGGCGCCGAGAGGCATCCGAGTGCAACTCTCGGCATGGGTACTTAAATTTATAAATGGTTATGGAAATAACAAAAATAGTTGAATGGTTAGAGCAGGACGAATCACCAAATTTTGGTGCTGTGTTCTATGTAGATAAAGAAGATTTAACCTATCTTGTTACTGCTATAGAAGTTTCGTTGTCCCAACCTAAAATGAAATTTAATCAAGTACGTTATAAGAAGTTGATCGAAATACATAGGCAGTTTAAATCGAAATTGAAAGAAGGTCAACAATAAAACAATTATAGATTATGAAATTAAAGAAATTAATACCAGAAGACATCAATAGAGAGAGCTCAGTCAAAACACTTCGTGAATTCGTATCAGTTGACGAACAGTTCCTGTTGAATATCATTAAAGCAGCCGGTAAAATTCAAGATTTAGCGAATGGAATACTTAAACATGATCCGAAGAGCCTTCGTAATCTTGATGCCGCATGGATAAATCATCGTGATGAGTCAGTAGATCAGATGCGACAATTAGTTAAGGGAATTGCGTCAGAAATTAAAAAGTATATTTAAAACAATCAACCAGAGTAAATATTATGAAATTAAAGAAATTAATTCCAGAAGCTGCTTTAAATGAATCGGCCGGTGATATTATTTCAACGGTAGCAGAAAAAATTATGGGTTTAGTAGCGGATGCTCAATATCGCGTACGATCCGGCGACGGCGGAACTAGCTACCTGCTCGCTTTGGCAGCATTAGATAAGATAAAACAGTTGGCCGCAGGAATACCATTAAAAGAAACAGAGGATAATATGAAATTAAAGAAACTACTTCCAGAAGCTTATACAAATCAATATCTAGGCGATATCATTAAATCAGCTAGTAAAATTAAAGATTTAGTAGATGATGCTTATCGCCGTAACGCCCATCGGCAACTCAGTGGAGTCGCGGTAGATCCTAAAGAGATAACAAAAATATTGATGGGCGCGCTCCTGTCCATAAGAAAGTTAGCCGATGGAATATCATTGACTGCAACGAAGAATAGTTAATAGTTTTTGTTAATATAGAATGGAAGTCTTGGAAACTTCTTATGTGGATAGAATGTAAGTGGCAAAGTGTAAAAACACTATCTGGTTCAGGAATTGAGTCGGATATAAAACAAAAACATGGCGAGGCGTTACCATTATAGGTGAGTCTATGACCCTTGAAGTCCAACCAGAATGGGCGGGCAGTTCACTGGAAAAGAAATAAAGTTTGATTGTACATAATATGCCCGATAGCGGAATGCTGGGGATGAGCCTAGTAAATGTCAATCAAACTTTTGTTGGAGAGTGGAAGGAGACACCACTTTAAAAACAGATTATTTAAGCTAGGCTCAATGTCGGGCTGATGTAGTAGTAGCATACGAGTTTTCCAAACTTGGCGTGGGGGAGCGTAACCCCCGCTCGACTTTTGTAGGAGTGATAGAAAATATGGTCATTAAACATTGTAAGTTTTGTGAAAAAGATTTGGAATAGTTTGGCGGCCATGTTGCAAATTGACACATTTATATAGTAGATATGCCCTTGTGGTGGAATGCAGACACACTTCTCTCAAAAGGAAGCGCCGAAAGGTGTGTGGGTTCAAGTCCCACTTTGGGCACTTATTTGAGGTTTGGTAGAACAATAGCACTTTATATGTTGCGATGTTTTAAGGCGATTTATCCTCGCCGCCAAGCTTTCAATTTTAAACTTTAACAGGATTTAATAATGGCTAACAAATCAATTGATACTGAAAAATTAGATAGTATTTTGGGAACGATTTTGGCACTTGCTATGGAAGGGGGAACCCATTTAGATGATATTGTCGATAAATTTTCTGTAAATGCAAAAATGGGAGATATATTGGAAATGGCAGCTGATAGATTTGATAAAATTCAAGAAATTGTTGGGAAATTAAAAAAGTCAATTAAGTAATTTACGCGTATTAGCTCATCATAGTAGAGTATCCGGTTTGGAACCGGAGGGTGGCTGGGGCGGGGCCAGCATACGCGACTGTATAAATAGGTTGATCATAGTTATGTTCATATTGAATCAATCTAATAATGTCAATTCAAGTTTATGGATGGAACAAAGATAAATCTGATACAAGGGATTTTAAATTTGGTGCTATTTATGAAGTTACTGGATCTTATCCTAATGTTGTAGATAATCGCTCAACTGATTGGGGAATATATAATCAGGGGCAACTTGGTAGTTGTACTGCTAATTCATCATTATCAGCATATCGAAATCTCTTACTAAGAGAAAAGAAAATTGATATTGAATTATCAAGATTGGCACAATATTATTGGTCACGTCTATCAGAAGGAAGTACTGCTACTGATAATGGTGCAGAAATAAGAGATGCGATCAAAGTACTTGCAAGTACTGGAGCAGCTTTAGAATCTCTTTGGCCATATGACATTGAAAAGTTTACTATAGAACCATCTACAGAAGCTTCACACTCCGCAAGTCAACATATTTGTGTACAATATCTTTCGGTCAACCAAACAAAAGATGATATTTGTACAGCTATAAATAAGAATGGCAATTTAGTAATTGGTATTACAGTTTATAATTCTTTTGAAGGAATTGACTGTGCAAAAACAGGTGTAATTCCGATACCGGATACAACGAAGGAACAAGCTTTGGGCGGACATGCTATTGAATTGATTGGATACGATCTGGATAAAAATCATGTTATATTCAAAAATTCATGGGGCGCAGATTGGGGAGATAAAGGATATGGATATCTTCCATTTGATTATATTCTCAATAACAATTTAGCATCTGATTTCTGGACACTTGAAGTAGTTGATTAATTTGTAGTAAAGGTTACAATGTTATAAATTCAGGAAATGCTGCAACGACGTAATTATTTCCTGATTGTTATTAATTAAATCATGGAGAACACAATGTCTGTTAAACTATATATGATAGCGACTGCAATTGCAGGAATACTTGCTCTTTCTACTCCCACACTTGGACAAAATCCAACATCAGCTAAACCGCACACAATTGTTGTGAATCTTGTTGTTACGGGAGGAAGTAAACCGTATGCTTTTGAACCATCAAATATTACGGTACAACGTGGTGATACAGTACGTTTTGTAAATACAGTTGCTGTTATGCATAATGTCCACTTTAAAACTCATCCGAGTGATTCAAAACTAGGTAGCATTACTACAGGCCCATATCTTATTACAAAGGGTCAGATTTATAATGTCATAATTGATAAACGTTTTACTGATGGAACATACACATTTGTATGTGATCCACATGAATTACTTGGAATGCACGGCACATTCATAGTAGCAGGAAATTCTCTTTAACCTCCGACCGGGGAGAGTGAGTACTCCACGTACTATCTGGCCGGGTTTTAAAGTATTTGATTTAGGTAGTAAATATGGTCATTAAACATTGTAAGTTTTGTGAAAAAGATTTGGAATTTGAAAATGGTTATCAGTTTGGCGGCCATGTTTCTGCCTGTCTTATGAATCCTGGCAGGAAGGATTGGTTAGATAAATTAAAGGAAATTGGGAAATTACGATCTACTAAACAGGAATTCAAACTAAATTGTGTTAAGTGTGATAAAGAGTATTCTATAATAACGAGTCCTAGTAATATCCGCAGAAACAAATACAAAAGATGTTGTAGTTATAAATGTGCTAATACTAGAACCTTTTCTAAAGAACAAAGAGAATCTCTTAGTATTTCAATGAAAAATTCTTCATTGGTTAAGGCAGATCAAGAACGACGTTCTAAAGAATCTCCTAAATATATTTTAATTTGTCCGTATTGTTCTAAAGAAGTTGTATTAAATCAGTGTCAAGTAAATGTAAGAAAAACTTGCGGCAGTAAAGAATGTAAATCCAAGCAATTATCTAAATCATTGACGGGTAAAACAGGTGGGGCTCGGCCTAATGCATTTTCAAATGGCAAATGGTATTTCTGTAAAGAAATGGACAAATTAGTATATTTAGATTCGACATGGGAAATAGAATATGCTGAATTTTTAGATTCTAAAAATATAAAATGGATTAGACCAAATTATTTTGATTGGATAGATTCAACGAATAAACGTAGAAAGTATTATCCAGATTTCTATTTGATTGATACTAATGAATATATTGATATCAAGAATGATTATTTGATATCTTTACCAGAAACACAAGAGAAAATAAATACAGTACGATCAATGCATGATATAAATTTACAAATAGTGGATAGAAAGGCGTTAAACAATATTTTGCGGGTGTAATTTAACAGTAAAATACAACATTGCCAATGTTGATACGTCCGGGCAGCACGGATCATCCGCTCTTACATTTAAAATAATGGTTATGGAATCGCTCGCTAATTTAAAAGCTAAGTTATTGATTACTGATTGTGAACGCCAAGATAAATTGATTTTCTCAAAGGATTCAATAAAGAAAGCTATTAAATCATTAAAGCCAAAACAATTGGATAATGATATGTTGGTCGTCACTAACATTGAGTTAATAGAAAACGATTTGATTGCAGAGATTCATATTATTGATTCTGACAAAGGTAAAGAATTGATCACAGCTATGGTGCAGTCAAAGAATGTGTCATTTGGAATTAATACAATTCAGTTAGAATCCGAAGAAAATAACAATATAGATATTTGCAGATTCGCAGGAATCTCGGTAACGGTAGACAATGAACCAATGTTGTGATATCTTAGAATATTGTGATAGATTATATCAGGAATATGTCAGACCACTGAGAGGAAGACAATTAAATTGTATTCATAGTTTCAGAACTCTTTGTGAGATTGTTAGAGTACGCAGATTAGATTGTAAATGGCACGAATTGCCACATCAAGAAAAATGCATTAAGTGCGGTAAATGTTTTAGAATGTAGAATTATTCCTCTTTCGGCTAATCGGCCGGCCGTCATCCTCTGGAGATGAAAATAATTGTTCGAATCAATTAGGAGGAACTATCGCGGAGTAGAGAAGTAGCATCTCATCGGGCTCATATCCCGGGAATCGTTGGTGCAATTCCAACCTCCGCCATTTAACCTCACAGTCAAGAATTTAGGCAGGTGATGAATTGACTTATTTAGAAAATAAAGTAAACATACTACTTATTAGTATATCACGATAACCAAGTGAATATAAAGCTTCGTCAAAATTAATAGGGCCGGAACAGCCCGAATCTAAAGCCTCTGGACTAGTTCGTTAGAACTAGGTTGAAGGAGGAAACCGTTCACCTTAGGTGATGGTAGTTCATCTTCAGTGTCGTTATAATTATAAGAGTACACTAACCCTATAACAATGGAACAATGGCACAATCACAAGAAATAACAAGTTCAGGAAGTAATTTAATTTTATCATCTGGATTAGATCAAATCACAAGCGCTATAATTTTCCAAGTTGAACCAAGTACTGGCGCGAATGCATGGACTGGATCATTACAACCACAAAAGAAAGTATTCGGATCAACCACATACCATTCAGCATCATATACAAGATTGACAGATGGAGCAATATTAACTGGATCAATCTCTTCCGCTGGCATTTTTTCATTGGATGCAACTGGTTGTGAAGTTCTACTAAGTCATACATGCGCATCTGGTTCAGTTAATGTGTTTACTTCTTTAGTTATTTCTAGGTAGTTTTTCAAGTTTATTAAAACTTGATGGTGGAGGGGTCAGGTGACCTCCTATTCCTGAAATGAATCCAAACTTATCTGGTGGAGCCTTTAAAACAGGCCTTGCTCTTGGCACAGAGTTGAAACAGGCCAAATGCAACTGTGGTCGAGCGGCTAAGGCGTAGGATTGCAACTCCTATTGGTTAATTCCAGATCGCTGGTTCGAGTCCAGCCAGTTGCTCTAAATGAAATAATAGAAAAGGAATCACGAGGAAGAGGCACTGCCCTGGGTTTCGTCCCTTGGCGGTGCCTCTTTATTCTGCCTGTTGGGAGGTAAGTAATCTCAGGATGTTTCATAAGCATTCTCAATTCGGCGCGATACCGATAGCAGGCATAACAAATATTTTCTGGTAATCAATCTAAATATGGAAAGACGTAAATTCATTAAGTCAATTGGTATCTTTGGTCTATTGGGATATTTGATTCCACTGGAGTCGATTTTGAGTGGGTTACAGGCTGTTTCCAGGCCCATTTGGAAGACTGAAAATATTATAGGGCCACTGACTGTGCCGCGGTTCCCGGCGAAACCGTGGTATTCTAGTTTAGAATACGATCCAAATGAAGCATATTGTAAAGTATATTATATGGATTTCAAATATAGCATATGAACATTTCCTATTTTACAGCACAGACATTTACAACATCAGCGTCCAATTGGTTCGCTAATGTTTTGTTTAGTACGTCATATACTGGTGTGATTTGAGAAGAGATACAGTAAGTAACAATTTTGTAACTATTTGAATCCTCACTTGTTTAATCGCTGGTGGGGATTTATATTTAGAAGGTACGCTGATTTGGTAGATGCGGTCATCACGACGGTATGAAGAACCGTAGAACCCGGCCCGACACCGGGAGTCAGCATTGGAAATATTAATACTATGAATAAAATGTGGTGTGATACAGTTACAAAGATTCCATTGGAAAATGGTGGATTCGATGAAGATAAATGCCGTTGGCAAGTTATGAATTTAAAGTCAATGACGGTAAAGAATATTCCTGACATCGAGGCGTATGTATGTCCTAAATGCGGAAATGCTAGATATTTGCCAGGTAGTTCAATAAGTAAGTTTCTTGATGGAATAAATAAGATATAAGCGGTGGGTTATACACCTCTCCGGAAAACAGCCCGGCAAGTCCCCACTGAAACGAAAACAGGCCAGCTGGATAAGGCTAAAAGTGATTACCTCTATCGTGAGATTTTGGCTCACAACCAGTACGCGGGTATGAAGTGTTAGTGATCGCACAACTGTGTCGCATACAGTGAGAGCTGGTTTGATTCCAGTCATATCCATTTAAGGCAGACGATCCCACTGGTGACAGTGATTTTATGGTCGATAATGATTCAAATTACTAGAATAGTTTGAATATAAAATGTGGTTCTAGCCACGCTGCCATTTAGTAATATAATATGCACACGGGCGCATAATTTAATGGTAGAATCGCAGATTTGCATTCTGCGCGTCAGGATTCGATTTCCTGTGCGTCCATCTATAGATCAAAAAAATCAACCTCCATACTACTTATTAATATAGAGGAAGTAAAAAATGAAAATATGCAAAGCCAAAGATTGTAAGAACAAAATATCAAAACATAGGACATATTGCTCGGGAACATGCAGGACTAGAACTACTAATTTTTTATATAAAGATTATAAAGAAGAATCCGCCCAGCGCCGCGCTGAATCTGAATCTAAGCATACAACCAGATATTGTTTAGAATGTAAATCGCCTATTTCTTTTAGAACGAAAACTGGTTATATAAGTGGCGCAGAAAAGTTTTGTAGTAGCAGCTGCAGAGCGATTTATAATAATAGAAAAAGAAAAGAATCAGGTTGGCGTGTTAATGATAATACGAAAGAAAGAATAAGACAAAGTATATTAAATTATTGTAGAAAAATTGGACTGAAAATTCATGAAAAGAAACCGCCAAAATATTGTATTATTTGCTCAGAATTACTAATTGGTCACCAACAAAGGTTCTGTGGAAAGAAATGTATAGATAAAGACAAACTTGTTAACAAAATATCAAAAGCAAAAGATCCCAAAACTATCTATAGACTACGTTGCAACTTCAAATTTGATCCATATGATTATCCTGACAAGTTTGATTTGACATTATTAAAGTCTCATGGTTGGTATAGGCCGTCCAATAGAGGCAATAATTTAGGCGGCGTTAGTAGGGATCATTTATTTAGTATTACTGACGGATTTAATCAAAATATTTCGCCGAACACAATGTCTCATCCGGCTAATTGTGATTTGATATTACATTCAAAGAATGCGTCTAAAGGTAGTAAATCAAGTATCACATTAAAACAATTATTAGAAAGAATAGGAAAATGGGAAAATATACAACAGGAACCGGCCAGGTAATAAATAATGTTCATGAAAGGACAATTGATTGTGACACATTTGGCTGTGTGATTCATCATCCAACTGATCCTCATAAAGATTGGCCAACACATTGGAGAGAAGATCGTGGACTTATGGAACGTCTTTGTCCGCATGGAGTTGGTCATCCAGACTTGGATCAAATGAATTATCTTGAAAGAAATATTGGAATTGAAGCTGCCAAATGGGAAGGTATTCATGGTTGTGATGGTTGTTGTCATACTAGAAGTACAGATTAATAAATTAAGAGGATAAAATGGTATTTAATATTGGCCGGCATGGCCCGCGTGTAAAAATTATTGGTGATTCTAAATATATTGATCCTGATACATTTATTGTCGAAACATTACCAACCGCGGGTTGCATTGGTAAGATTATACGATCAGAGAAACTTCATGAAAAAGAATACTATGTTGTAGAATATCAAGATAAAAATTTGATATTTATTCATGATTTAGAAAGTCCATCTTCTATGGACGTAAATTCCCAATTGGTTTTAGTATAATTGTTGTTGACAAGGAATTGCATCATAAGCATAGAAAGCGATGCGCCAGTTTCGTAAACTGGGGAGACCAGTGCATGTCTGGTATGATGCTTATTTGCCATTTTTGCAATTCGACACTACTTATTGTAGTATTTTTATAAAGAGGTCGAAAATGAGAAATGGCTTATCATATAGTGAAGCTGGAAAATTGGGAGCTAATAAATCAAGAGAAATAGTTAAATTATTGGTTGAAAAACGAATTAATCAATATAACAATAATCCAAAAAGATGTTATTTTTGTAATGCACCTATAGAATATCGTTCGAAAAGAAATAAATTTTGCAATAGTTCATGTGCTGCTACTTTTACTAATTGCAAAAGATCTAATGGCGACAAAGCCAAAAAAATTCTAATTACAAAATCCAAAAAAGTTATATTGATAATGCATTGTTTATTTTGCAATACTAAATTTACGCAAAGTAATAGAAAACAAAAATTTTGTTCTCATGCATGCAGTGCTAAAAAAATACAATCTGATATTATTCGTGAAATAGAGGCAGGAACATTTTCTGGTTCTGTTGGGTCATTTAAGACATATCTTATTATTAGGTTCGGATTAAAATGTATGATATGCGGGTGGGATAAATTAAATCAAATAACAGGAAAATGTCCTATTGAATTAGATCATGTTGACGGCAATCATGAAAATAATTTGAGATCGATATGTCCAAATTGTCATTCTTTAACTTCTACATATAAAGCTTTGAATAAAGGTAACGGCCGTCATAAAAGAATGGAAAGATATAAAAACGAAAAATCGTATTAAATGCTACTATGCCAGAGAGGCCAAATGGAATTGATTTGTAATCAATCGGTTAAATCCTACGCAGGTTCGAATCCTGCTGGTAGCTTGTTGCACAAACAATTTACAGGAATATAAAATGAATTTACTTGATCTTTTGGTACTGCTAGCAATAGCACTTGTTTACTTTTTTGTAAAGGCGGCAACTTGGCCAATTTTTGGTTTGTGCTATAGCCTTAGTTCTTGAACGTATATTATTGAAGGGCGAACGATTATAATGGCAGTAGGGCAGGACGGTAATGCACTGGTTTCGAAAACCAGCGAGGCGACTAAAAATCGCTGACAGGGTTCAATTCCCTGTACTGCCTCTTGACAATTATGTGTAAATAGGTTAAATTAGTATACTAAGTGATAGAAGCCAATGTGTCCGAGTCGCGGGTCAGCCTGTCCGCACGAAAGTCGAAGACGTCTTCGATTATCAGGAAATGGAGTTTGCAATCACTAGGTGCGATCATTCTACGTGGAATCCCTACCTCTTGTTGGAAGAATAAGGAAACGTTGCAACGTAACCACGCTTTTGTCGTTCATCTCCACTTCTAATCATTTAGTATTCTATTATAAAATTATGACAGCAAAATATTATGCAGTTACAAAAGAAAAAAGAAAGTTACGAAAGTCAAAGAAAATAGATTCTAAAAATGGTAACTATCAATTATATGCAGATAAAGATGGATTTGTAACAATAACAAGAGGAGATCAGTCAATAGTGTTTGATCTTGAACAAGTTAAACAATGCATTAATTCAGTTTCAGAGGAAGAATGATATATACTGTTCACACATTAAGGGGACCTGATTGTTTCGACGGTCGAACTCCTGGATATTTTAATACATATGAATGTGTTATAGGAAATTATGGTGATATCCACGAAACAACATACAGATATGCGGTCATAGAAGAATTTGATGAAGGATTATATAATATTCCTAAATTAGAAAAGTGGTTTCGCTGGACAGGAAATAATGATTCTGGAAAATATGTTGAATGCAAAAAACCAGATAGTTTAAAAAGAACAGTTTGTTTTGGAATAGGATGATGGCTCTTGAATTAAATCGTTTTTATGTATATGTTTTATTAGATCCCAGAAAATCTTGGAATGCCGATACGGATTTTCTCGGGCTGCACTATCAACCATTTTATATCGGAAAGGGATCAGGTAATCGTTATCGAAGGCATTTACAGGAAACTTCACACAATCGTTACAGAGACAGAGTGGTAAAAGCTATTAAGAATGCCGAGTATGATTTTAAAAATTATATAAAAATTGTAGTAAATGAATTATCAGAAGATCAGGCGTTTACTTTGGAAAGAATTTTAATTAAATATTATGGCCGTAGGAATGATGGAGGAATTTTAACTAATGTTTCGTTAGGTGGAGTAGGAACTCCAGGATTTCCTTCTCCTTATAAGGGCATGAAGATAGAAGAAATAATAGGTTTGGAAAGAGGTGCAGAATTTCGGAGAAAAATGAGAGAATATGCTCTTAATAGAACTTATTCAAATCTTGGAAAATCTATGCCAACAAAAGGAAAGACATATGAAGAAATTTTTGGTATACAAGTTGCTGCAAAAGAGAAAAAAATTCGATCGGATTTAAGAAAAGGAAAATCTGCCGCAGAACTTTATGGTGAACTTAGAGCAAAAGAAATATTTAAAAAAGTTGCGGAAAAGCAAAGTGGACATCTTTCTACCCAAGCAAAAAAATATAAAATTACATCTCCACAAGGCGAAATATATATGATATGCGGAATGAGAGAATTTTGCAGACAACATAAATTATCACATTCTATTATGTTTAGAATTGCAAATCGTTCATATACCTATAGGTATAAGGGATGGAAATGTGAACATTATGTTTCGGAAGGATATGAACATGATTAATAGTATGAGTAAGTTTTTATATAATCATTTTAAAATTTATCCATATCTTTTTGTATTGTATAGTTCTGTTATAGGATTTTCTCTATCGCAAGCTACTACATTTGGACAAAGGCAATGGTGGTTTGCTGTTGTAGTTTGCGTTTTGTTATTGATTGATCTCGGTATGGAATATCAAAGGATTTTCTATAGAAAGATCAATGTCCCTGAATATGAGGAAATGGTTCATGATTTGGAAAGAAATTAGTACTAGTGTAGATGGAAATGATGGAAATTCAATAGAATTTAAAATCAATGGTAATAACGATGATTATAACACTTTGATTATTTCCAATGAATATTTGGAAACATCACCGAACTTTAAATCATTTTTGAATGTAGATTTGCCAAGAGAAGAATTGGAATCTTTAAGAGAAATGCTAGATAGTTATTTGAATTAATAATTGCCCTTATCGTCCAATGGATAAGACGGAAGTTTCCTAAACTTCAAATTGAGGCTCGAATCCTCATAGGGGCATTTCATATGAGCGAGCAATGAAAACATTTATATTTGAACGCAAAGAAGATGAAACAGGCATTAGTGGAACTGGTATAGTAGCAGAAGGTGTAGTATTTGATAATGGAAAAACTGTTGTCAGTTGGCTAACAAAATATCCAACTATATCAATATATGAAAATATCTCCGATGCATTGTTTCTTCATGGCCAGCCGGCAAAACAGAATTTGTTACATTAACTGAATCTCATTATGAGAACGGTGTGCCGGTGTTAAATCAGTAACGCATGAGGAGAAAGCCCTATCTGGATTAGTGCCAGTGTAAATGAGCCTACTAATTGTCTAGTAGAGGTAAGCAGGTTAGAGTCCTGCACTTCATGTGTTATGATTTTGTTACAAAGTAGTACTTGACAAGAAATGGTAATTGTTGTATAATTAATACTATAGGTTGGGCGCCAGCAGCGCAATTCGATCTCCAAAATCAAATGTGTTCGGGGCAGCACCGAGGCGACCTGTTGTTGTTTGAAAATTGAAGGGAACGTCGTTTGGGACGAATAATATATCGCAAGATATAAAGGGAGGGATCCTATTTACTTCCGCCAGTAAATCGAAAGATTTGTCGGTTAAACCAAACAAGTCTCTATCAGGTTCTCCCAAAGAGAACCGGGTGAAATAATAGTAGCCATAGAGCGGAAGAATGATGTGAGGAAAAACATAGACTCACCCGCTATCCTTCGGGATAGGAACGGAAGTTTATGAAGTTTGACAGGTGGTGCTGGACTCTCACTAGCCAACATTCGACGCAGTATGAGAAAGAGATAGCGCAAGGGTGCAATCCGCAAGAAAGTGCTCAGATGTGCAAAATTAACGGAGTGAGGTTTAATCAACCTCTATACTTCGTGAAATTTAGACCGGTACCCGCAAGGGAAAGTCAACGTAGTGGAGTAGCATTTGCATAGTGGAAACATTATGGAAACTACTGGACACGCTCCACTTGATAGGTACAATGTTTCGCCTAATGGTAAGGCAATTTTATGATAAAAAATCAATACGGGTTCAATTCCTGTAACACTACAAAAACGCAAAGACGTGTCCAGCACGTTCAGAAAAATGACTTAAAGCCATACATCGCAAGATGAATATGGCAGAAGATGAACTCGCAAGGTGAATTTTCTTTGATACAAAGTCGCACGTAGGAACTTAGCAGTTCCAAACGGCTCGCAAGGTCGGCGGTAGATAGAGTGTCGAGTAATGAATGTGTGATAGTTGCTTATGGGCGCCAACTTTAAAAAACGCAGTCATGCTTACTAACTCTCTTGGAGAGTGTATACGACGTGAAGTGATCGGTTTTGCAACTGGTTACATAATATGTCAAATGAGTAAGTGTGGAAGGTATAGTATCAGCCTTTCAAAAATCCTCACGACAGGGCTCGCTCTTTCGTGAGATTTTGCATTTAAAATATGACATATCATCGTAGTGTAACAGATAGCACATCAGTCTTCGAAACTGCTAGTGAGAGTGCAATTCTCTCCGGTGATATACTCTACTAAGGAAATAGATATGAAATTAACACAATTAGAAATTAGAAAGATATTAGATTTAGCTGAACCAAATGAGGAAATTCCTATCTTTGCATTTTATGCCGCAAGACTTGGTAAAGTGACTAATTCTGATATTGAATGGGCAAAACAATTAAATCAATAATATGAGTACGCCAAAAACAATATTAGTAGTGGACGTAGAATGCACGTGCTGGACAGATAAACCTCCAAATTTATTTCCAGAAACAAAAAATGAGATAATTGAGATCGGAATTTCTGTATTGGACATAAAGAGCAGAGATATTATAGAATCTAGATCAATTTTAGTCATTCCACCTACAACTGAACTTAGTGATTTTTGTATTGGGTTAACTACAATTACACCTGAAATGATTTCTAAAAATGGTATTCCATTCAAAGATGCAATAAATATTTGCCGTGACGAATACAAAATGCATAGAAATATATTTGCATCTTGGGGAGATTATGATAGACGATCATTTGAGAAAAATTGCAAATGGAATAATGTAGAAAATCCAGTTAACAATCTTAATCTCAATGTAAAGGCATTATTTTCTGCTAAATATGGATATAATGGCGGTCAGAAGAAATGTGGTGAAGATTTAGGAATATTATTTAAAGGTACGCAGCATCGTGGAGTAGATGATAGTAGAAATATAGCACAAATTTTACAGAACTTACTGGGGAAATAGAAAATGATAATTGGTAATAGATTCTAATTATAAAGGTCGCTCAATAGTCACTCGACGTTAAAGAAAGATAAGGTGTGCAGAACACATCAAATCCTAAAGTGGCATATCAGTAAGGTAGAAGCCTGCACCGAATCTGATGGATGTAAGCAGGGTTTAACAGAGGTTTATTCCTCATAAATTTGGAAGGTTGGCAGAGCGGTAATGCACCTGCTTGCTAAGCAGAGGTTATCCTTATGGGATTCCAAGATTCGATTTCTTGCCCTTCCGTTGTAAATGAACTAAGAGGTTATGAATGCGTTCTATTGGTGTGTGGTATGATAGACAAACATGGAAATGTGATTGCGGAGATTTTTTACCTTCAAAAGTACTATATTGCAAAGGATCAATTGATATTGCAGAGGGGGATTTTCGTCATCCTAACGAACCAACCGCTCGACCATCTGAATTAGATAGGCCAGAAGAATATGAAGAGTGGTTCATGGCTTCATTAAATAAATGTGTTGTTCTTAGTTATTTCAATGATCTGAAAAGTCCGGATTCGTGTACTAAGATAGAGGTAATTAACGCATTGAAGAATTCGATTAGTGCAAGAGAAGAACTGATGAAAATTCAGTCAAGTACAAAAGAAAAATTGAGAGACATAGAATCTATAATAGATGAAATAAGTCAAACAGAATTAATTTTGTAATATTGATATCTAACTATATACTTATAGATAACCCTTATGGAGAATTTAAATGTCAGATACTACAGAAGAAATTGTTACAGAAGAACCGAAAATAATTGTTGAACCGATTCCTGCACCAACGCCGGATCCAATACCAAGTCCTGATCCGTTGCCTACGCCAGATCCAATTCAAACATCAGTTGTAACCGAAGTTGAAACTTATATAGAAGATAAGTATGCGGCTGCTATTGCTGCTGGCCGCACTGCTCTTGATAAATTAGAAGCTAACGCGCATAGAATGTCAACCGAAGCAATTGAACGTGCTATCGCAGATTTGCAGGCATTAGAAAAGTCACTTTCCTAAATGTTATTAACTATAGTAATTGCTATAGTGTCATTTTTGTTAGGAATATTTGTAGGAATAGGGGGATTAAATTTGTTCCTCATGTACTATTCATATAAATTGAAGTTATCAACGCGTAAAAAATACACCAAGAAATAAATTCTTTCGTCGCTCGCTCTGTCATGTAAAAAACGATAAGGCGAAAACTGGTCACCAGTGGTATAGATGCGTCGTTTCGTGCCCATAGACAAACGGTAAAGTCATTACACTCCCTGAAGATTAAATCTTCAGGCCTGGAGTGTAAAAGTAAGCATTGAATATACTAGTTGTTATTCAATGTGTGCAGGTTCAAGTCCTGCTGAGCACATATTAAGGGAAATTGGCTGAGTGGTTGAAGGCACTGTCCTGGAAAGACAGCGGGCCAGCTTAAACTGGCCTCATAAGTTCAAATCTTATATTTCCCGCCTTCATATTTTAGAATTAACAATTAACTGATTTTCATAAATGTCGTTTGAACAAAATATTGTTACTAAAGATACAAATAATAGGTTAAATGTCTTGACAAGTGACTATGAAGGAATTGATATTCAAGTTATGAGTTACCAAGAAGTATTGCAATATGTTCCAGAGAAAGATGAAGCATGCATTTCAATTATGTCTGAGCATCATGATTTTGATGCAGTGACTATAATGAAAAAATTTGATGATTATCTTGCTCTGTCATTTGATGATATTATATTCGATAGTCAGAATCATAAGAACGGGATGTCTATTGAAGATGCAAACTATGTACTTGATTTCTTTGAAAAGAATAAAAATAGAAAGAAACTTGTTATTCATTGTTATGCCGGTATGAGCAGAAGTCGATCCGTTGCAGAGAGTTTGAATAGAATTTACAGACTGCCGTTTAGTTATACATTGTTGAATGAACAAGTTTGGAATACAATGAGAACTGCATATCATAATAGAAATAAGGAATGTGCGGGCGATTAAAATTTCAAACGTGCTGTTATAATGGAAGACAACCGAATGGTTAGGGGCCATACTTGAAATATGGTAAAACTGAAAAGTTGACAGAGTTCGACTCTCTGGTCTTCCGCTGAAAAAAGCGAAACATATCCACCAAAAAATGTAATCTATGGACTTAATTCAAAAAGCAAAAGAGTTTGCCATAAAAAGTCATGGCAATCAAATGTATGGAACAGAACCATATAAAAATCATTTGCAAGAGGTAGTAAACGTAGCAAAATTATTTGGTGGATCCGAATCAGAAATAGTAGCTTGCTGGTTACATGATACAATAGAAGATACTGGTATTACTAGATCCGAAATAGGAAAAGAATTTGGAATGGATATTGCTAATATAGTTTGGTGTGTCAGTAATGATACTGATTATAAATCTGATGATAAAGCCTCTACATTAGTTAAAATTGCATCTAATAGAAAAGCAGTATTTGTCAAATTATGTGATCGGATCGCTAACGTATCAAGAAGCGGCAAGATAGACAAGTACAAAAGAGAGCAACCTGCTTTCAAAAAAGCATTATACAAAAAGGGTGAGTACGATTCTATGTGGGCAAAATTAGATAGTTTGTTCAAATAGAAAAATTTCGGGCCAGAATATGGATTCGATAATGAAGGGAAAGTCTAAGTAGCGTGTCAGACGATTGTAATTAGTCTGTATAAATTCTTACTAATAAACGTAACTGCAAACACAGAATACGCAATGGCTGCTTAAGAGTGGCCCTAGTTAAATTTGATAGCTGTAGAATTTAAACTAAAAAACAGCTGTAGATTATATGATATGCGGTATTTATATAATTGAAATTAACCGTTAGAATGTAAGACATTTTGATATTTGTTGGTCTTGTGTTTGAATCAAATAACATTTATCTGCACACGGAGAAATGAAGATAATACTTTTGTTAGACCCGAGTTCGAGCCTCGGCTGGTCCATCATTTACCCTTCCATATTTCATAGTATGGAAGGGTATTTTCGTTTCAAATATGTTACATTTACTACTATCATTTAAGAGTCAAATAGGTTATATTTCAGTATGGGAAAGATATTATTAATATCAGATATTTACGACAATTTCAAAAGGCATAAAACATGCTGGCAATAGTAGGCGATCTTCATGGAAATGTTCCGGCAATACGAGACATCGACGAAAGAATTTCTAAAAATTCAGAGGTTACCGCAGTCATTCAGGTAGGAGATTGGGGTTGGTATTCTTTTACAATAGAAAGGTTTAAACGGCTTAATCTTAAACTACCTTGGTATTGGATTGATGGAAATCATGAGGACCATAGACTTCTTTCAAATTTCACTGAAGTAACAGAAATCTTTCCCAATCAATTTTTTGTACCTCGTGGTACTGTATTGGAACTTGATGGAAGAAAAATTGCTTTCATGGGCGGGTCCGGATCGGTAGATAAGGAGTTCAATGCTGATTGGTCAAGTGGAGAGGATATTTCCAAAGAAGATATAAGTCGTTTGGATAATGTGAAAGATATAGATTTATTCATAACTCATTGTCCTCCGCAGTGGTTTATTCAGAAACATTTTAATCCGATGGATTTATTGATGTTTGGTTTGTCTATAACATGGAAAGATAGAAATGCCGATATAATTGAAAGTCTTTCTAAGAAATTGAATGACCCGAAACTATATTGTGGCCATATGCATCGTTCAATAGAAGATGGCAATGTTAAACTGTTGGATATTGAAGAAATTGTATATATTTAATCAGCAGTTCATAAGAGGTTTGTAAAATTACAATGTCAACATTTGAAGTTAGGATAAGAAAAATAGACAATGTAGAAATTCATCCAAATGCAGATGCATTAGATCTTGCTGTGATTGGTGGATATCGAGCAGTAGTCAAACGAAATGAATTTAAGCCGGGTGATCTAGCTCTTTATATTCCAACTGATTCTTTGTTCACTGATATTTCTATTGCAGAAAGATTGGGAATTGCTCCCTATCTGACAGGGAAGAATCGTAATCGTGTGAAGGTTGTCCGATTGAGAGGAAGTTTGTCGGAGGGAATTGTTGTTCCGATAAACAAACTGATTAAGTATATATTGAATATATCAGAATTACAGGATGTTTCCTATATCTTGAATTTTCCAAAAGAAGGAGACGATTGGACAGAAGCTTTGAAAGTAGAGAAATATGAGGAACCTATTCCAATTATTATGCAGGGTAAAGTTAGGCCCTGGCCGAGCTTTCTTTGTAAATATGATGTTGAGAATATAAAAAAATCAGAGTCATTGAATGCAATGATTCCTGAAGAGGAAGTGATTGGAACTGAGAAGATGCACGGATCGAATCTTGCCGTAAGCGTAGATATTGAAAATGATTTTAAAGTTTATGTTTGTTCACGGAATAATGCACTCGAAGAGGACGATCAAAATATCTATTGGAAAACGGCCAAGAAGTATGGATTGATTGATAGATTAATGCAATTTGCTGTTCTCCATAAGGATACTGCCAAATATGTTTCTTTGCACGGAGAGCTTATAGGGGTGCAGGATATGCGGTATGGATATAGTAATGGTGACACAGGATTCTATGCATTTGATATTAGAATTAATAATGAGTTTGTAGATTATGACAGATTCAATGTAATTTGTTTGCGATTGGATATACCAATGGTTCCGGTATTGTATCGAGGTCCGTTTGATTATGATAAAATTCATGAGATAGATCATGGTCAATCATTGATTTATCCTGGTCATATTCGAGAGGGAACAGTAATTCGTCCAGTCAAAGAAAGATATGATCAAATAGCAGGCAGGGTACAATTCAAATTTGTCAGTGAAGATTATTTAACGCGGAAAGGAAATACGACAGAGTTCCATTAATTTGTAGTTTTGTTGACTATTTAGATATATAGTGATTGCACTAATGGGTTTTATTCACTTAATAGGTGAGGATATATGAGTGATCATCAATCAAACAGTATTAGCATATATAAAATCGAGACGTGCGATTCAATCATGTAAGACAATAGAACAATTGACTTCTGCAGAAGAATATGTTAAATTGTATCTTCAAGAGTATGAATCAATTATTCCTGAGTATTATAAGGCAGAATTGAATATCTTATTGAAGAATCAAAATAGTATAATAAGGAATCAACATGCCAAAACTAAGAAGGCGAGTTCAAAAAAATCTAAGTCAAGATGAATTAGAAAGAAGCTTTAGTGAAAAATATTTAGAATGCTCGTTGTGTGGAATTTCGCAAGAAGTAAGAGGGAACATTACTGGTATCACTTGTGCTCGTTGTGTACAGAAAATGGTTGCTCCGCCAGATTTCCCTGTCAAACCAAAACCGGCAGGAGAGAGAAAGCCTAGAGGTTGGCAATTTATGAAAGAATTTGTCGATCACGATGGAATAGTTTATCATAAAGGAAAGGCAGAGGATAAAAAGAAATCTAAACCAAAACAAAAAACAGTTAAAAAGAAATCTTCCACAACTGTTCGGAGAATGAAATGAATCTCCCTCTAAAGGCATTAAAATCAATTGATAATATTTTTGAAAAGGATCCGTCGTTTAAATATCAATATCTTATTAAGAAGATAAAGGGTTCTTTGGATAACAAACAAGATCGTGCGGTGATCTTTACATTTGAAAATTCCAATATAAAAAAGGAAATAGTAAAGTCAAGATTTAAAATAGTATTGACAAATGCTATGAATCATTTTGTATCTATGGAAGAATATGAGAATGCTGCAAAATGCAGAGATATACTCAATAGAATTAAAATAGAAGACATAATTGAGGATAGTAAGAAAGTTTAACCAATGAAAGGAAATGTCCGCAACATCAGTAGATCATTTATCCTGCGTAGTATATAATAGTAGTTACGAGCCGCTGTCAGTCATTCGTAGTAGAGAAGCAGTAGTTCATCTTTACGAAGGAAAGGCAACAGTTATCGAAGAACATCCATCACTTGTGTTTAGAAGTGCTAAGTTATCAATACCTGCGCCTACACAAATTGTCTTAAAAGAATATAAAAGATCCAGACCAGCATTCAGAGCGGCTGCACAATTAACGCAAAGAAATTTATTTGTAAGAGATAAATACACTTGTGCATATTGCAATAAATCAAGAAGTAATTTGGGGCATAAAGAATTTCTTACTAGAGATCATATTGTTCCATTGAGTAGAGGCGGATTGGATATATGGACAAATGTTGTTACCGCATGTAACAAATGTAACAACAAGAAAGCAGATTTAATGTTAAGTGAATGTAAGATGGTATTATTACGCCAACCTAAGATTCCTTCTGTGTTTGAATTGTGGTCGAAAAGTAGTAAATCTATTAAGCATCTTCCTCATATGTCCGAAGTATGTTAAAATTTTAAAAAGGTTATATGTACAAATGGCAAAATCAGAGCAGTATAATGAATTTAGAGAATTGATCAATAATAAGTTTTCTGGCGACAGGCTAAAATCATTAAACAAAATGTATGATTGGTATGATAAGAATGATCGTATGGATGCTCCCGCAAGTGGTGTAGCATATTATCATAATTGTTTTGATGGTGGATATATAGATCATATTCTTAGAGTTCATGATAATATTCATAAGATGAAGAAATTCTATGCTGTAACAGGCGGCATGATAGATTTTACAGATGAACAGGCTAGTTTTGTTTCTATTCATCATGATTTAGGAAAACTTGGAAGTGTAGAACATCCATATTACACCAAAGAAAGTGATCCATATAAAATTAAAAATTATTCTTATTATAGAAAGCAAGAATTTGATCAATACAGTTCAGTCAATGATCTAACATTATTTATGCTTCAGCATTTTGGTGTTAAGTATGATCGTAAGGAAATGATTTCCATCTCATTAACAGATGGATTGTATATCGACGATAATAAGAAATATTTTATTGCGCATTCTATTCAGCATCAAATGAATACAAATCTTCCATACCTATCACATTGGGCAGATCATATGGCTACGCTTGTAGAAAAAGATGCGTGGTATTCTGTCAATAAAATGGGAAGATTCAGAGAGGAGTAATAAATGATATTCGACGCAGGAGATCAAGTATTTCATTCAACTATGAAGATTGTTGTGGATTACATTGAATTGGACTTGGGCAAATCTTTCTTGGAATCGTGGAAGACGAGAAAATCTCAATCACCGACCATTGTAGTGGAATACTTCAGATTACCAAAATGGAAACGTCTGTTAAGAAAATCATATTGGAATAAGACGTTCGGGGTCATGTGTTTGAATAATTTGTGTAAGAATACAGGGAATCCGGAGTATTGTGATTGGGCTAGACGACTAAGGGCTGTGTATCTTTGGTATATGGAAGATTATTTACGGCGCCCGGATATTGCATTATTGATAGATCACACAGCAATGAAAAATGAATCAACCAGACGTTATTGTGAAGAGAATATAATGCTCAACGAAGTGATTTTATTACGACATGGAATGTGGGCTTGAGTAACTTTTGACAATGTGATTTAAGAGGGTGTCTGCTGGACATCCTTTTTTGCACAGGAGCAATATGATATTTCCTTTTTTAATTTTATTATCGGCATTGTTTGTTGCCTGCATATCGGGATTCTTTTCTATATTTGGAATAGGAATGTTGTTTTCTGGATCAATGATAGCTGTAATGTTAATGGCTTGCTCATTAGAAATAGCTAAACTTGTGATCGCTAGTTTCCTTTATAGATACTGGAATGTAGTTAATAAAGCATTAAGAATTTATTTATTTATGGGAACGATTATCTTAGTTATGATAACGTCCATTGGAGTATACGGATACCTCAGCCGAGCATATGCAAAAGCAGCTTCATTTCCTGAATCTATTCAATTGACATTGAATTCTATTGAATTACAAAAAAATTCTACTAATCAATTGATTGTTCAAAATCAAACAGAGTTACAATCATTAAGTATTCGTAGAACTGATCAGGAAAATAGAATCAATACAATGTATTCTGCTAATAAGAACAGAACTGCAAAATCACAAGAATTATCATTATCCAAAACAGATGCAAATATTAAGTTGGATCAATCTAGTATAGTAAATTTGATCGTTAAAAGAGATAGTTTAGATAGAGAATCTGCTATATTAAAATCAAAAGTATCTACTACGTCTGATATTGGCAGCTTTATATATGTGGCTAATTCCATTGGTGTCAAACTTGATACTGTGGTAAAATGGTTTATATTATTGTTAGTTGTGGTATGTGATCCAATGTCAGTTAGTTTATTTATAGCATATCAAACTGCATTGAAGAATAGGCATAATTCTATCGAATCTCCGCAGGCAATACCAAAAATTTCAGCAGATCCAATAGAGCTAACTAGCATGATTGAATTAGAGCCAGAACCAGCTCTGGAAACGACTTCTATTGGGTCTGGAGTCGATTCTCCTCTATTAAAAGATCATGAAGGACCTTACTATACTAATCCAGATTTTGATTGGTCTAATGAGGAATCTTGGAAATATAATCCAGAAGCAGTTAATTGGAGAAGAAATATGATTGGAGCTTGACAATTAGTATTAAATTGATTACATTTAGAGGTTAAGGTTATATAGAGGATTTCATGAAAATTAGCTATGCAATTTGTGTTCATAATGAGCATGAGTATGTCCCAAATTTATTGTCCATGTTAAAGGAAAGAGTCAGTCAATTTGATGATGAAGAAATCGTTATAATTCTTGACAGGCCAGATGATATTATGAAGGGAATTTTCCGTGAATATATTTCTGATAATATCATTGTAGTAGTTCATGATTTTAAGGGAGATTTTTCAGAGCATAAGAATTACATGAATAGTTATTGTTCTGGAAAATATATAGTTAATATTGACGCCGACGAAATTCCAACTCCAGCTTTATTAGAAAATCTTCGTGGGATAGTAGAGTTTAATCCATTAGTAGATGTGTTTGCTGTTGCAAGAGTCAATATTGTATCAGGATTGACAATGGATCATGTTAGAAAGTGGGGATGGTCATTAACAAAATTTCATTCATATACAGAAGAATGTGTGATGGATGATTTATCTGAAGAATATACATTTCTTAAACAATTTAATTTTATAATAGATGAGATAGAAATTTAACATGCGGCATAAAGAATATATGAAAATTTTGACAGAAAAGGATGGTTATTGGTATAGAGTATGTCCTAAGTGTGAGAAAAAAATTAAGCATAAATCTTATGCCTCCGCCCGTGATAGCCATCGCCAACAAAGATTGTGTTGCCGGTGTGCTAATGATATTCCCCGTGTGTTTACAATAGAAACTAGACAAGCAATGTCTAATTCGCACAAGGGAAAGGCAACGTGGAATAAAGGATTGACAAAAGAAACAAATAAAATATTATTGTCAATGTCAAATAAGCGTCAAGGGTTTACGCATTCTATTGAAAGCCGGAAGAAAATTTCAGATTCTAGTAAAATGCATTGGGAAAATCCAGAATATGCACGGAAAGTTAAAGATGGAGTAAAAGCTAATCGTAGTGTAGAAAAATGGAGAAATACGATGGAATCCCTGGGTTATTTTACACCACTAGAAAATCGTTCCGATGTAAAAAGATATTATATATTAGTTTGGAGATTTACAAGAAAAAATGATTTAACTAAATTATTAAATTATAGTCAACTTCACGGAAGAAATGGAATTGAAGGTGCTTGGCAACTAGATCATAAGTATAGCATTTCTGAGGGATACAGAAATAATATTCCTCCTGAAATAATTGGGAGTATTCATAATTTAGAGTATATCTCGGCAATAAAAAATAATAAAAAGAAACATAGATGTTCTATATCAAAAGAAATATTAATGGAATTATATTATGGCATTAAAAAAAGTTAAATTTTATACACCTATTGTGCAATTCCCGGATTGTCAATTGCGCATCTACAAAAGTATTCCCGACATTCGATGGATTAATAAAGTTCACGAAACATTAACTGGATATAAAACAATGGCGCATTTGCCGATAGATCCAGAATTTTCATTAATTCATAAAAAAGATATAAAAAGACAAGAAATCCAAAATGATTTCTACAATAGGTTATAAAAATATATGAACGACGCATGTTTAACATTTGATGATATATCAATTGTTCCAAATTATTCAGAAGTATTATCACGCAAAGATGTAAGTTTATTATCCCGCTTTACACGAAATTATTATTTAGATGTGCCCATAATAGCAGCACCGATGGATACTGTGTGTGATGTTGATATGGCATTTGCAATGTGGCAATTAGGTGCATGCGGCATTCTACATAGATTCATGTCAATAGAAGATCAGGTAGATAAGATAGTTGATTTGCGGCATTTGATGGAAGCGGATTCCAATCATAAAGAACCATTAATTGTTTGCTCTATTGGTGCAACTGGAGATTATCTTGAAAGAGCAGAGGCTTCTCTTTATTCAGGAGCAAATATTCTACTTATAGATGTAGCACATGGTCATCATATTCATGTAAAGAATGCTCTTACGGAATTAATGAAACTAAAAAGTAAATTTACATTTGATATAATTGCTGGGAATATTGTTACCTCTGAAGCTGCTAGAGATTTGCAATTATGGGGAGCAGATTGCATCCGCTGTGGGTTGGGATCAGGAAGTTCATGTTCGACAAGAATAAATACTGGCATTGGGATTCCCCAGATTCAAGCAATTATAAATTGTGTTGGTAATGGGATAGAAATACCTGTAATTGCAGACGGTGGAATTAGATACCCAGGAGATGTATGTAAAGCAATTGCAGTTGGTGCAAATTCTGTAATGCTTGGAAATCTTTTGGCCGGGACAATCGAATCGCCTGGCAGCATTATTCGTGGTCAGTGGCCCAAGCAGGCAGCGTATAAAGAATTTAGGGGATCAGCATCGCTAAAAACAAAAATAGAAACTAATCAAGAAACAAGAAATATAGAAGGGGTATCTACAACAATTCCACTAAAAGGATTTGTTAAGGATATCATAACTGACATAACGGACGGGTTAAGATCGTCGATGAGTTATGTCGGGGCCCATACTATTCCTGAATTTCAAGAGAAAGCAATACCAATTCGTGTGACACACTCAGGGAACAGAGAGGCTCATCCACATTCACTAGGAGAATAATGATTAAGGAATTTATAATTTATACATCGTTAGTAGTTTTAGCATCTGGAACGGTTCAGAGAATATTGCCTAGAACAGAAAGCCAGCAACTACCAATAGTAGAATTTGTTAATAATATATCAAGTTCGCAGGTATCAATAGAAGATTCTGTATCAAAGGATAACTTCAAGTCAATTCATGAATTTCTTCATAAAATGGCAATGATCGAATCACAAGATAACTCATCTGCCAAAAATAGATTTGGAATGTTAGGGAAATATCAATTTGCGCCATCAACAATTCGTAGTGTCGGAGTTCATACTACTAAAATTGCATTTTTGAAGGATCCAAATCTTCAAGAAATCGTAATGATTAAATATATGCAAAATAACAGACAAGAATTATTGCCATATATCAGGAAATATGTTGGAAGAACAGTTAATGATATTCCTATTACAGAATCAGGAATTATTGCCGGCGCGCATTTTGCTGGTACTACTGGAGTAATTAAATTCTTACGTGGATTGTCAAATAAGCATGATGCAAATGGAAAATCGGTAGCATTTTATATGAAAAAGTTTTCTAATTTTGACATGACTAAATTACAGGAGTTATAATGGAAGTTTTAATTATTATAGTCTTGTCTCTTATTATTTGTGTTTGTTTATATGTTATAAAAAATATGTTGAATAAAACAGAAATATTAGAAACATGGATAGAAGCTGCAATAAATAATTTACATTCGGCAATAAAAAGAATGAGGGATACTGATATTAGAGGGTCTTTCGAGTCGGATGATGAAGTAGGCTACGCCTTCAAGGCATTATTAGCAATAGTACTCACATTAGAATCAGTATTACAATATGGCACAAACGAAGACTCGTAAAAAACGAGGGTCTGCTCCTACAAAGGATAAAATATATTTTTCGCAAGAGACGGAAAATGCAATTATTAAATTTAATAAGGAATCAAATTTATTAGTTCGTGAATTTATATATAAAACAGAAATAGAAAAGCCTTTGGATAGATTGGCAGAAAATATAATTAATACTTTTAAGTTTCCATATTTAAACAATGGAACTAATTTTGATGAAATAAAGAAGCAAGTTGTATCTTTCTTGGTCATTAATCTTGAAAGATATAAGGAAGGAAAAGGAAAGGCATTTTCCTATTTTTCTGTCATAGCTAAGAACCATTTGATATTAAATAATAATAATGCATATAGGCAAGAAAAAAGAAATATATATCTATCTGATAAAACGGATGAAACTTATGTAATGGATGAATTAATTGTCAATCCATTGTCAAAAGATAACGAATTGATAGAATTTGTGGAATTATTGATTTCATATTGGGATAAAAATTTGCCCTATGTTTTTAAGAAAAAACGGGATAGGGAAATTGCATCGGCTGTTATAGATTTATTTAGAGAAGCAGACGGCATCGAGAATTTTAATAAAAAAGCTATATATTTGCTAATTCGTGAAATGACAGGATATGAAACATCTTATATTACTAGGGTGGTAAAGAAAATGAAAGGCTTCATGGCCCAGCATTTGAAAGAATATGTAGAAAATGGTACTATTCAAATGGCTTCTAAATTTTTTGAATATTAAAGAACGTTCCTGATAAAAGTTTGACATCAGGAACGTTCTTTTTTGTTTTGCTGGATATTTATCCTCACCAGTCAAGAAAGCTCTCTACTTTAGGTGAGGAATAAATGGAAGATATTAAGGTATTTGAAGGAAAAAATTTAGCAGATATATTTAAAGAAATTCATACTAATACGGTTTCTAAAAGAAATCAAATAGAAACTATAATATCTGGTATGCAAACATTTATAACTACTGCAAACGACGCCGTTATTCTTATTCCTATGATTAAGGAATTATTAGATGTATCTGTGAAAAATGAGGAACAACTTATAAAAATGGCCCAAGTAGTTCAGAGATTGGCCATTTCCAACGGTTCTACTTCAGATACATTACTAACTTCAGAAGAACGTGATCAGTTAATAGCGCAAGCAAGAGATGCATCTATTTTGGATATAGAGACTAGTAGAGAATTAAAGACTTTAGCTAATAAAACTAACAATAGAGTATTGCTGTTAGAAGGATCAGATGCCTAAACTTATTGTTAATAGTCAAATAACAAAAGTATCTGAAGACGGATATTCTCCAATTGCTACATCTAGAATACAATCTTCTCCATTTGAAGAAGCTGTAGTTGTGGATGTTATAGTCAACGATAGTCATCCTTTATATTCTTCCGATGGATATAATGTTGGTGCTATAAAATTTAGATTATTGACAACTCACCAATTTACACTAGAACAAGATCTTCCATTTGCATTTCCAATAGAATCTAATATCCAAGAATATCCGCTGTTAAATGAAGTAGTACTTATTTATAAAATATTAAATCGTTGGTATTATACTAGAAAAATTAATACGAGTAATAAAGTAACCCAGCAATCCATGTTTGGATTGAATGATGAAATATCTACTCCAAAAACATCTGATGATACAGTAACAAGCTATAGAAAGTCTCATATCGTACAAAAGGATACAGGAACAGCTAACTCATTAAGTCTTGGAAATACGTTCAAAGAGAATCAATCCATTAGACGATTACGTCACAATGAAGGTGATATAATAATAGAAGGTAGATCAGGACATTCAATTAGATTTGGGACTAACCAAAGTAATTTGGCTCCTAATATGTTGATAAGAATAGGGCAATCACAGAAGAATGTTCCTACCGGCCAATATCTATTAATATCAGAAGATATTAATCAGGATAAAAGTTCTATATACATATTATCTGATGAAATTTGCAAAATATCATTATCTGCACCATTTGTATCTGTATCTTCTCCTCCAGCATTTACGGGCAATCAAATAGTATTGAATAGTGATAGAATTATATTTAATACAAAAACAAAGTCCATATTGTTATCCGCGTCGGATGGATTGAATTTGGCCACTAATACAACATTTACACTAGATTCAAAGGATTACACATCTAACATAAAGAATAACATAACTGTTACGGTTGGTAATAATGTAGAATATAAAGCTGTTGGTTATGTAAAGAGCACATCAGATAATAAACATAGTTTTGTGTCGCCCAAAGTATATTTGTCCATAGATGAAGAAGAAACTTCTCCTGTGCCGTTAGGAGATATACTAGCAAATTTTATTGACAGTTTCATATCAGTTCATTTGAATAATGCAGGAACATATGTCAATACTCCATCTGGTCCAGGTTCATTAAGTCCTTCCGTAGTATCAGGATTAACCCAATTGAAAATAGATGCACAAAAAGGAAAATTGGCATCATTCAATAGTAAAAAAGTGTTTGGTAAATAATATGACAAATAAGGAATTAAGACAATTAATAGAATCTGTAGTAGCAGATGTTATTGGTAAAGTTATTCGTGAAGAAATAGAAAAGGCATGCAATTTAGTTGTAAATGACTCGATCAATTCAAAGAAATCGAAACCAAAACCAAAGAAATCAGTATATTCAGAATTAATTGATAACCTCGATGTCGACGAAGGTTCGATTCCTGTAAAAAGGACTCTAAAAAAATCTAATGGTGTTCAACAATTATTGGCAGAAAAATTTGGTGTTTCTGTAGAACCTTCCGATGAGATAAAAATGATGGCAGAATATGATAGTTTGAATTTTAATACAGGAAATATCGGTGAAATTGTTGCCAGAACACATAACAATGCTGTTGAAATAGACGAAGAGTATTCAGAAGTAGCATCAGTTGCACAATTAGTATCTCCAAAAAGAGATTACCGCGCGATATTAAAAGCCGCTGCAGAAAAGACTGGTAGACCAATATAATGTCAATAGGAATTGGACTTTCTTTGCCATTGGCGCTTGGTCAGAATGGGTATTTTGAATCTACATATAATATTCTTGAACAATCAAAGTCAAATTTAACTAATTTGATACTTACTAGACGTGGGGAGCGAGTGATGAATCCCGAGTTCGGTTGTCAAATACATGAAATTCTATTTGATCCAATGTCATCAGATTATCAAGATAAGGTTCAACAAGAAGTTGAATCTGCTGTTGCACAATGGTTACCATATCTATTAGTTCAGGATATTGGTGTTACTATGGACGAATCGAATAGAACTACCACAATATCAGTTACGTTTTCATTAATTAATAGTCCAACAATTACTGACAGTATCATTGTTGATATTGGAGCATAAAATTAAATGGCATCTGTAAAAATTTCTAAAAATCTGTCACCGAAACCCAAGGATATTCGGTATACTGGAACCAAGACATTTTTGGACTGGAGAGATAATCTAGTCAATAATTTGGCGAAGGTTTACTTTCCGGACACATATAATGACTTCAATGAGAGCAGTCCCGGGATGCTCTTTATTGAGTCCGCTGCGGCCATCGGAGATGTACTCAGTTATTATATTGATACGCAATTCAAAGAGAATCTTCTTCTCTATACACAAGATATTGGAAATATTATAACAATTGCACAGGCTATGGGATATAAAACCAGACCGGCTGCATCTGCAACTGTTACTGCACAATTCTATCAAATAGTTCCTGCACTAAATGCAAGTCAAAGTTATAATCCTGATCCCAGATATTTCATGAAGATAAGTGCTGGTATGATAGCTTCATCTCAGGAATTTGGCAATGTTAATTTTAGAACAGTGGAAGATCTTGATTTTTCTGTTTCGACGAATCAACAAATTACAGTTTATTCTATAAATTCTAGTAATCAGCCGCTTACTTACCTTGTCCAAAAATCAGCTGATATTGTTAGTGGTGATATTAAAACATTAACTTATGATTTTGGTAATCCAGAAAAATTTTCAGTTATTACTATTCCCGATAATAATGTATTAGAAATAGTGTCCGTTGTCGATAGTAATGGAAATGTATGGAATGAAGTAGATTATCTTGCTCAAGATCTCGTATTTGATGATAGCGCCAATTTAAATCCTAATACATCTGGAAGTAATTCACCAGAATACATTTTACAATTAAAGAAAACCCCAAGAAGATTCATAACACGGTATAATTCAGATTTTGAGTGTGAATTACATTTTGGTAGCGGTGTACTTGATGATTCCAGTGAAATTATAGGATTGGACGCAGGACAAATAGCAAGTTCAGAATATCAATTGAATCTTGCTAGTACATCTCTCGATCCAGCAGATTTTTTATCTAGCAGAAGTTATGGATTAGCCCCATCAAATATATCACTAACAATTCAATATACTGTAGGAAATGGAATTTTGGATAATGTTCCGTCCAATACTATTACTAATATTAAAACATATAATGTAATAGATCGTGGTGCAACATTTACAACGGCCGAATCTCAATTGTATGATCAAATTAAGAAAACCTTGGGAGTTAATAATACGAATCCGGCCACAGGCGGATCAGGCCAAGAATCTGTAGAAGAAATTAGACAAAATGCATTAGCATTTTTCAATTCTCAAAATAGATTAGTTACTGCTGCTGATTATATTGTTCGTACATACGCAATGCCTCCTAAATACGGATCAGTTGCAAAGGCATATGTAATGCAAGACGACCAAATCAATACAGTATTACAGCAGTCAAACCCATCAGTGGGTTCACTTGCGGTCGATGCAGTTAATCCAAATGCAATTAATCTATATGTTCTAGGATATAATCAAAATGGTAATTTGACAACTCTAAATTCACAAGTGAAACAAAATCTAAAACAATATCTTGATACTTATAGAATGCTGACTGATCAAGTTAATATTCTCGACGGATTTGTAGTAAATATTGGAGTGAATTTTAGTATTGTTGTGTATAAAAATTATAATATGAATGATGTACTTGCACAGTGTATAGATTCTATTCAGACATTTTTTGATATCAGTAGATGGCAATTGAATCAACCTATAGTTATCAATGATTTGCAAATGCAGGTTCTGCAAGTGGATGGTGTACAGAATGTAACTAATATAGAAATTGTCAACAAATATGCATTCAAGGATGGATCTGACTATGCAAACTTTGTTTATGATATAAGTGCTGCAACTGATCCAATAACAGGAATCATCTATAATTCAATGGACCCGTGTATATTTGAAATCAGATACCCGAACATCGACATCCGCGGATCCGCACTCCAGTAGCCAATGATAATATTTAATTCTAAACCTATTTGTGGAATATATAAGATAATCAACAAAATCAATGGCAACTTTTATATCGGGTCTTCACAAGATATTTACGCTAGATGGGCGAATCATAGATGCTCTGCTAAACAGGGAAGTAAAAAATGCCCATATCTTTATTCTGCAATGAGAAAATATGGCATTGAAAATTTTGAAATATTTGTAGTTATAATATGTGAGATAGAATTTTTGAGTTATTATGAATTCAAATATCTTGAATTTTTCTTTGATAAAAATATTACATATAATACTACCTTATGCACAGATGCACCATTCAGAGGCAGACATCATACAGAAGAAACTAGGAAACTTTTAGGGGATATGAAGAAAGGAAGCATACCGTGGAATAAAGGAAAGAAATATGCCGTTGATATTATTACAAAAATAAAACATGGAATGCTCAAAAATAATCCTCTTAAAATATCAACTGATATGAAACCTAACATATTAAAAATGTATTTTGATGAATTTAAAACTATAAAAGCTATTGCAAAAAAATACAATGTTTCTGCACAACCAATTACAAATGTATTAAAAGAGGATTGTAGGTGGCATTCAATAGAACGCAGAGGGGCATGGAATAAGGGAAAGAATCATTCAGAAAAGACTAAAAATAAAATATCCAAAATTAAACTAGGGATGCCCGGCCAACCTCAGAAATTAACCACAGAAAAGGTGATTCAAATTAGAAATTTATATACGACCGGAAATTATAGTCATGCTGATTTAGCACGATTGTATAATTGTAACAGGAGTAATATCAGGGCCGTTATAAATTTCAAAATATGGAAGAACGTAAACGCTGATAATCAATTGGTACAACAATGAGAAAATTCTTAACTCCACTAAAAGATACCACGTTGTATGCAAATAATCCAACATTAAATGCTGGTCAAGATGAAATACTTAGGGTTGGTAAAACATATAGTAGTTCATTTTCTAATAGATCATTAATGTCATTTGATTTATCATCTATACAAACAGGGATTTCTAATGGTGTAATTCCTCCAACAAGTAAATTCTTTTTGAATATTAAACTTGCAAATGCCACTAATATGAATAATCCAGAGGTTGTTTATATTTATCCGGTTAGTCAAAGTTGGATAGAAGGAACAGGCACAGCAATGGAAACTAATTGGAATCCATCCGATGGCGCAAGTTGGAATTACAGAAGCAATCCTAAATTGGGATTAACGTGGTCTGGTGGAAGTTATTATACAAATGTAAGTTCTATTGATACTGAAGTAACGTGTTCATTAACATATCCATTAACAGATATTATTGCTGATGTTACTAATATAGTTGGAGTATGGCTGTCAGGATCCATAGAGAATAATGGCTTTATTTTGAAGATTAGTGATGTTGAAGAAATTGATTCTGGTAGTAACGCCAATATAGAACTTTACTCTAGTGAAACTGATACATTTTATGTTCCAACTTTAGAGGTAGCTTGGAATGATCAAATTTATGTTACTGCATCATTAAATCAATCCAATATAGATAATGTTCATATTGGAATAAAGAATTTGCAAAATTCATATTATGTCGGAACTAATAACAGAATTAATTTGTCAGTAAGAGATCAATACCCACTGAAAACATTTTCTAATGTATTTACTAGATATGCAGGTAATCAATTTGTTCCATCTTCATCATATTACAGCATATTAGAAGATGTAACAAATAAAGTTATAATACCGTTTGATGTATATTCGCCTTTAAGTTGTGATAGTAGTGGCAGTTATTTTATGATGGATACTTCTGGAATGGTATCTGGAAGATATTATAGAATTCTTATTAATATTTGTACAAATTATAGTAATAGAATATTTGATACACAAACAACATTTAAAGCAATATGATAACACCTACTATAGTAGTAACACAAGATTATTTAAATGATGTAATTAAATTTAATCCGGATAAGAGATTTCTTGATGTAAGTTTGTTAAAAACTACAGACAATTCATCTATTATACAAAGAGATTTGGCATCTTATTTATTAGTTACGGTTGGTTCCACCGAAAACAATATTTATGGTATTACAATGTTTACTACTTTGCATAATAGAAATAGAATGTCAGAAGTTGTAAATACAACATTTACAGAATTATCATAATGCCCAATCATAATAATTTTCCGGATCCAATCTTATCAGATATTCAGAATAGACCATTAAGAGTTTCTCAAAATGATGAGAGATTATTAAATATAGGTACTATGACTGTTTTGTTTGGTACAACTGATAATGATGTTGTAGAAGTTTATTTATATGATAGTAATAATTCTATTTCATCACATTTAAATTTTTATGCTAATGATTCATCATTAACATTAGAAAGTCAGATCAATTCTAATAATATAGTGCAATTACTTGATTTGAATTTACCTGTTATGGCATCCGCAATGAACGTTCAGCCAGGTAGATATGATATCGTACTTAATTTTTTTAGAAATGAGGTTGGCAGTGAAGAAGGAGATCAGCTTTATATATCAGAAATATCTCCATCAAGAACTGAACTGAGATTAAAGCCAGTAGATATAACCGATACTATTTTTGAACAGTTAAATAGATTTGTTATTCCAACCGTTCCTGTGTTGGATGCGAATGGATTAATAGATCAGGTATTGGGCAATACTTCTGATCAAACTGAAAATGAAAGTATTGCATGGAGTAATGTGAGATCTGAGTTAGGATTGGATAATAGATTACAATATTCCAATACAGAAAATGAAGTGAACAATTTCTTTAGTACTCTGTTATCATTAGTCAATAATATAGCGCTTGATAATCTGGCAAACGGAATATCAACGAACGGAAATACAGAAGTTGAAGATACAGAATTGAGAACATATATATTTGATGCTCTTGATAAATCAATAAGTGCATTGCAAACACAGGGTTTGCTAGATAACAGAATTCAATTGGTATAATTATGATTCAACGAGATCCGTTTAGTGGAGGTGCATCAACTGGTTTTACAACCAATCCAGTTACTCAATCTATACAAGCCCAAGTTACTCAATCTTTGGTAAATAATGGAAATAAAAGTACTGCTCCATTGCCTACTCCAGTCCCAAATATTCCTGGGCCCATAGTATTTACTAATCCAGCACCTACCAATCCTCAACATAAGGATTCTGTTCCTGTGCCTACCAATCCTCAACATAAGGATTCTGTTCCTGCACCTACCAATCCCAATCCTAATCCCACTCCCAAATCCAATATTTCAGATTATCTTTCTGTTTTACCAGAAATATCTAACGTATTAAACAGAAGTTATGTTCATGATAGTATGAATCAATTAGATAATCAAACATTTCAGTTTACAAATAATTCCGCAGATACTCAAATGATAATAACATTTGTTGTTCCTCCTGAATTAGATGTCGCCCCTGCATCTATGGTATTAGAAATTGGTGCTACTGCTTCGATTGTCATAAGATTTAATATTAATGCGATTAATAATTTACCAGAAGGAACTTCTCAAATTAATTTGGGAGTTAATGTCGGACCAGGAACAGTCATCTCTTTACCGCCATTGCCCACGTCAGACCCGAATGCTCCCGGGGGAACATTCACTAATCCCGGCGGCCCCATTAATACAGGCAGTCCTACTACTGGCGGATCATCCGGAGGAACAGCCGGCGGCCCATCCGGCGGATCTGGTAATCCTGATAATACACCACGCATAGTATGATTCAATTAAATGTTATCCAAGATCCAATTTCTGGCGGCGGAGGAAATGGGGCAACACTACTATCCCAAGCTACTCAGTCTTTAGTATTTAATGGAAATAAAGATTCTGTTCCTGTACCTTCCAATTCCAATCCGGTGCCAATAACTGGTGCTGGATCGCCACCGGTATTTACTAATTCTGGAGTCGCCGGTTCGACCGAATTAATTGCTCCGTATAAAGATCCTAACGGATCAAAACGAGCAGAAATCATTGATATGATGTTTGATATATCTCCCCCAATTTCTGATATGAATATAGTATATAATACAGGAATTCCTAATTCAGAATCTATTAGGTCATTTAATATATTCAATAAGACATTGGCAACCAATTTACAGTTTGTATTTGATATTCCTGAAATATTTATTATTAGTCCTTCAAGTGAATTTGTAGTTCCTCCGAATTCACATGTTATAATGACATTGACAGTTAATGAAAATATATTATTCAATTTGCCAGTGGGCGGGAATTCATTTTCTATAAATCTTAATGTTATTCCTTTAAATGTAAGTGGACCAGTTTACATTCATAAAATTACTCCCATAATAGTTTTTTGAACTACTATATCGCCTGCCTAAAAACAGGTAACTTTTTGACATCGCGGATAAAATGGCATCATTAAATATTAAAATTGCAATAAATGTAACAGAAAAATTGATTAGCGGGAATTTAAGTATTCCTATTCTAGTTTATGTTTCTCCTGCAATTCCTGTATTTAAACCATATAATACAACAAACTTTATAGATATAATTGTAAATCCTATTGCTGTCCCATTGAAGTCCGTTATCACATCCATATTGAATAATCTGTTGGATGGAAAAGTAAATAATTTCTTCGATCAAACAAGAAATTTAAAAACCCTTCTTAATTTTGGTGAAGACGGTCAGTCATTATTGACTAATTGGAGATTAGATTCGTCTGGATCTTTATTGGTTAAATTATATGAACCTCTGCCTGATAATTACGATATACGTCAGCAAGCATGGATTTCAAGAGAATTGGCTCCAACAATAATTGATAGAATATTTATTCAAAACATTGCAGCAGAAAATGGTTTTGTTTATCTTCGTGCGCCGAATAGAAATATACAAATAAATGGTAATGATGGATACCATGTAGATAATGTTACTCTTACAAAGTTGATGCCTACAAGCAGCGCAGCAAGTTCATCATTAGATCAGCAAGATCCAACATTATTGCAATATTATACACAAGTGCCATCAGGCGCAGAATTAAATATTGATTATTCAAATTATAGTAATTTCATTCATTTCGGCGCGGCGGCCGGACGTCTTATTGCATTTCGGAATAAATTATCGTTAATAGAAAAGGCAAATCAATTAATAACGTCCCAGTCGGTATCATTATCTATTAGTGGATCATTATCTGGATCATTAGTATATAATTCGACACAAATATTATCTGATACAAAAATGGAATTAATTCGTAGTTTTGATAATTATGAAAAATTCCTATATTACAAAATTAATATTCCATATTCATCATCTTTTAGTGGAGATGCTGAAGATACGGTATTTTATAATTCAGATTGCACATGGCCAAAATCTGGGAGTTATGTATATTCCACAACTTCCAGTATAGTAAATTCTTGGATGAACAGTCAAATTTCTATCGCAGATGAATATGATTTGCAAAATCAAGAGTATCTTGGAAATAATATACCTGATTATATATTAAATGATGTAAATTCCAGTGATTATGTAACATTCATTAATATGATAGGGCATCATTTCGATTTAATTAAACCATACATAGATCAGATGATTAATATGTATGATAGAAATAGTGATCCAAATCAAGGATTATCAAAAGATTTAATTTGGAATATTGCACAGTCAGCAGGATTAGATCTTCCAAATAAATATTCTGTTACAAGTTTATTAGATTATACATTAGGAGCCCTTCCATCTGGAAGCTCTTACATATATCGCGATGTTGTGGCAGAAACGTGGAAGAGGTTTTTGCATAATCATATTTATATTGCAAAATCTAAAGGAACAAAAACATCCATACAGGGATTGATTAATTCATACGGGATCGTTCCTTCGTTAATTCAGATTAGAGAATCATCTACACCTAGTTCATTTTATCCAACTGCATCATTTGAAACTTATGAAGAAGTGGCAAATGTATTAGAAATAGATTCAGGTGCATATATTCAAATTCCGTGGGCAGAAATGTCCAGGTCTGCACAAACAATAGAAGTAAGATTTCAGCCGTCATTAACTAATCACATGACATTATTTAATCCAGATGCATTCTGGGCTGTGACATTAATGCCGACTACTGGATCTTATGGTTACATCAATGTAATTAATACTACAAGTAATACATTGGCATCATCAAGTGCATTTCCATTGTTTAATGGTGATTATTATACATTAATGATGCAGTATAGTTCGAGTGTTATATTTAGAATTGCTTCATCTGAAAATTCTGCACTTTCTACTGATTTGACTTTCGTTGAAAGCGGTTCTACAATTTCAAACACTTGGCAAGATAGACCATATTTATATCTCGGTGGTTCCGGATCATGGGTGTCCCCAGGATTTACTGGTTACATTGATGAATTTAGAATTTGGGGAGAATCAATAACACCAACAGTATTCGAGCAACATGTTTTATATCCAGGCCTGTATAATGGATCATCATATACGTCAGCTAATACTGATTTATTTGTAAGATTATCATTTAATCAACCAGTGGATTTGGCTAATGTACAGTTAATTCCGAATGAATCACCATATATAAAAACTACTCAAATAGGATTACCTACACTGAATAGTTTTACCGCATCAATGTTTTCTGGTTCTCATGTCTTTCCATATAATATGAAATCTATCATCAGGGAAGTGACACGATTCACATTAGATTCCGGAGGGAATCAGTATTCTAACAACAAAATAATAATATCAGATCCTCCTATATTAAAATTAAATGGCATGGGATTGCCTCAATTAAATAGGTTTAATTCTATTGTGTCATTGTCAGACAAGAAAAAACAGACAAAGGGAACAAATAATGTTGGGATATTTTTCTCATTGACACAAGCAATTAACGATAGTATATTACGATCAATTGGGCCCATCTCAATACAAAATCTTATTGGTGATCCAGGAGATTTATATTCCAGTAGTTATACAGATTTAACAGCAATATCAGAATTCTTTTGGGGGAATTACGCATACAATTATGACATGAATACCTTCATGTTATTTACAGATTCTTTATTGTCTCCATTTTTTAAACAAGTAAAGGATCTAGTTCCGGTTAGATCAAAGTTATTAAGTGGAATAGTAATAGAACCAACATTATTAGAAAGATCGAAGGTGGCGTTAAAACCATTGGCGTTGAGTGATATATCACTGTCTGCTATAATAGAAGAAACATTATCTGCAAATGTAACTGGTAGTACTCTTCCTCTTGAAGCAGTTTATTCAATGAATGTCATAAGTGAAAATATAGAAGTAGGAATAAATAATCTGCAAGCTTCTTTAAGTTCATCAATTACTCAACAAATATTTGCAAGTACTGAAATGCTGCAGGCTGAGTTGAGTTATAATGATTCAACTGTAATAGATGCAGAATATATAACAATTGATGTTCCGGCCATTCTTATATTTGATTATTATCAGCAAAGATTTTCAGAAACATCTTTAAATGATAATTTTGTCATGGTGCCAATATCAGCACCAGATATAACTAATGATATAGAAGTTAATACATATTTCTATCAGCCATATGGAATGTATCCAACTATTCAATACGCTCCAACTATTGTAAATCAAAATATGTTGAGGAATAGAGGAACATGGGCAAGTGGAACTTCTTATATCAAAAATGATTATACATTGGCCCCTGATAATAAGCAATATAGATGTACTTCTGATTCCTTATTTATTAGTTATGCGGCTCCGAATTTGGATACATCAAATTGGAGTAAAGTAGGGTATGTAAATGTTCCATTTGTCCTAATAAAAAAGGCAACTAAAGTAAATGGTAAAGTGGGCTTGGTTCCTACTTCTTCCGTAGGATTGCCTTTTATTGGATATGCTACTGACCATTATAGGTTTACCAGAGACAATTCAACGTCGACGAAGAGAAGGAATTTTATAGGATGTTTACAGACAGATTTTACTACAGTTGATGGAAAGCCAGCAATTCAAATAACATTATCTGCCGATACAAGCTTGTTCGTCGTTAATAATCCAGGTTCCGTACAGCCACAGAATGATAATACTGGACCTATTCTAACTGTTAAGTGATAAAAATGGCAAAAATCACAAACAGCATTATATTTATGTATGATTAGAAAATAGATTATGTCAATAGGACTGTATGAAATAAGAAATGTTTCAAATGGAAAGTTTTATATTGGATCTTCCATTAATATCGAAAGAAGATGGAAAAATGATCATCACAGAACATTAAAACAAGGAACACATCCAAATAGACATCTACAAAGAGCATGGAATAAATTTGGAGAGGAATCTTTTGAATTATCTATATTAGGCATATGTGATAAGGAACATCTACTTAATATTGAACAATCATTATTGGATAGATATGCAAATACAGAATGGTGCTATAATATTGCCAAAAATGCTCAAGCACCGGGAACTGGAATAATTCCAAGTAAAGAAACTAAATTAAAAATGAGTCAATCGCTGACCGGCAGAATTAGATCATTAGAACATAGGAAACATTTGAGCGAGTCATTAAAAGGAAGCATAATTAGTAAAGAAACCAGAGAGAAGATTAGTAAAAAATTGTTAGGAAAAATAGAATCTGATGAAACAAGGCGAAGGAAAAGCATTACATGGCAGGGAAGGACTAATAATCCAAATGCTCACTTAGTAGAATCAGATATATTAGAAATACGAAAGCGATACGAAGGAAATAAATCTAATAGAAAATATAAGATGATATTGGCAAATGAATATGAAGTACAATGGAATACCATTCACCGTATAGTAAAGAGAAAAACATGGAAACATATATAGGAGATACAATAAGATGGGCTATTTAAATTCAACAACGACGCCAACGGTAGATGCCATCCTGACGAAAAAAGGCAGGGAATTATTGTCAATGGGCGGCCAAAATTTCAATATTACTCAATTCGCAATCGCGGATGACGAAGTAGATTATAATTTATATACTACCGCACATCCACTAGGAACGAATTATTATGGAGCTGTAATTGAGAATATGCCTATTCTTGAAGCGTCCGTAGATGAAACACAATCAATGAGATCTAAATTAGTCTCTCTTGCTAGAGGAACTAATCAGATTCCTATTATCACAATAGGAACGACAAATATTATTTTGACTGCTGGTGTGTCAAATGCACAGCCAATTAGTCCGAATACAACATCTGGATTGAATGGTGCCGGCTTCGGGTATACAGCTGTATTGTTTAATAGTGACGCCGCTATTCTAACCGGAACAGGATTGACTACAGGAACAGCTCCATCATTCTTTGGAGATACTACATCGGCCAATGCAACGGTTGCTACCGGTCTGTCATTTACTATTACTCCGCGCGACGTACAATCACAAATTCAAACTCAGTTAGTAATTTATGGCAATCAGACAGGTGCATCAATTTCGATCCCTGTTATAGTAAATCCAAAGCCTACAACGTTATAAAGGGGAATAATTAATGGCTACCACAAACAGTGTTTATAAGGCATTTACAAGTGATGATATTGTTACTGCCAATCCATCGGAAGTAACAACAGGTCTCTGGATTCCTGGAGATACCGGTTCATTATCTTCGTTTTATACATCGAGCGCTCAGGTAGCTACTCTATCTGGCCAATTTTACTATAATATTTACAATGTCAATCCTGATGTAACTAGCTCAGCCAACATTCAATTTGCTGTCGCATATGGAAATGTGAGTGGATCAGGTGCTCCAACATTGACACAAAATAGTAATGCTACTCTATCCACATTAGCAACATACTTTCAATACAAAAATATTCTTCTTGATTCGGGTGAATCAGTATTTACTTTTGCAAATAGCTATGTTCCACAGCACTTCTTTGTTATTAATATCGAAAGAGCTGCTCTAAGACAAACATTGGATCCGGGTAATTTCCAGATCACTTTAAGTGGTTCTGGTGGTGCTTATACATTTATTGATGACAGTGGTCAGACATTATCTGCCACCGCAGGTAAATCGGGTAATGTCTTCAATGTAGTAATGGGAACATTGACCGGCCCAAGCGGCTCTACGATTACATCGGCTTCTTCAGCAACTCACGGTGGATTTGGTTTAGTTTATCCAGAAATTGGAATTATTCTATTGAATCCAGATGCTCTTGTAGAGGTTGGTGCATGTGCAGCTCCAGTAACATCTTCAAATGTAAATAATCAATATAATCATGCTAAACTATTGACTTCACTCCAATTGGGCCAATCATTCCAAGCACGTTCTTCTGAAGTAATTTCTTCAACTCATTATTTTGTCAGACTTGGAAATAAGGAATTCAATTATTCAAATAATCCGACATTCTCTAATCAAACTACAGGTGCACTAATTAATAGTGACTTCATTCAGGATCCTCATGTATATCCAACTACTATTGGATTATATAATGATAACAATGAATTACTTGCTGTTGCTAAATTAAGTGCTCCACAAGAGAAGATGTTCAGTTCTGAAATCCTTCTTTCCATCCGTCTTGATTGGTGATGTGTTAGTCAAAGTACGATTAGGACTAGATACTCGCTACTTATTAATATAACCACTAAAGTAGCGAGTATTTTTATGTATGATAAAGAGAAAGAAACAGGTTAAATAGAGAGAAAATAAGAGAATATGAAAAGAAATGGCGCTCTAATAATAGAGATAAGATAGTAGCCAAATTAATAAGAAAGCAGAAGCAAAAAGATTTATCCGGTAAAAAAGTTATTCACTGTGAATATTGTAATGCCGATGTCGGAGCAAAAGGAATATCAGAACATGTGAAAAATATACATCAAGTAGAATTTATGGATTATATAAAGTCTCATATGGAAGATTTTTCCTACGGTTGGAAATGGTGTGATAATTGTGGAAAAGAGCCTGCTAAAAATTTTAAATCGTCCAACAAAAAATTTGCTACTTGTTCAAGAAAATGCCAGCAGATAGTTAGATCCAGCAGATAGTTAGATCAAAATTAATAAATGAAGGTATAATAAAATCCAGTCTCGGAATACATCATACAGATGAATCGAAGTCAAACATGTCCGCTGGCCAAAAATTACATTGGGCAAATCATATCCATCCTTGGACAGGTAGATCACATACCGAAGAAACTAAACAAAAATTATCAGAACTGGCTAAACAAAGATCGGCTGCCCCTGGTTACGTCAACCCAATGCAAGGTAAGACCCATACCCCAGAAGCTATTGCTAAGATATGTAAGGATAGAGTTGGAAGTAGTCTAGAAGTTAGAGTAGCAGAAATATTGTTAGAAAATGGATATGATTTCTATCATCAATTTTTTGTGAATCACAACGGGAAGTGTCACTCTTACGATTTTAAGTTGAAGGATCTCCCTATTTTAGTGGAGGCGGATGGAAATTATTGGCACGGTGGACCAGGATTAGCAAAGCATTTTATTCACGTTGATGATGTTATCAAAAATGATAGAGAAAAAGATCAAATAGCGAATACTTATGGATATGGCATTATTCATGTTTGGGAAAGTGAGATATACAGCAATCCTCAAATTTTGTTAGACAAAATTAATCAACTAATATAAATGAAATCTCTTACTCCTGACAAAAAATCAATTAGTCCGTTTGTAGTACATAAGCAGCAAAGTTATCTATATCAAATGCCAAGTGGGAGTTATCCTGGGCCAGTAAATATGCTCATAGGGACTGTTCCCACTTTGCCTTTAATAGAGTTTGATCCTTTACATGCTACAGAAAATGTTGATGGAACCTATACAGATACAGTATATTATAATATACGTAATATGTTTTATCAGTCAGGATCCACATTTGATGCAGCTGGTCAAATAATATCTGCTTCTGTATTAGGAAGAGGATATAATTTGCCTAATACTGGATCAATTTATGTAGTTAGCATGACACAAACTACATACGGAGAAGGAATTTTACCTGGGTCATTCAATTTAATAGATCAAGGTGTGCAGCAATCTATTATAGATGATGGACTGGGCCATTTATTTGTTAGTGGGTCTATTTCTGTTATTGGAAATATATTCTATAATCTTGGTTTGGCAATATTTGGTAGAACGTTAAATTCTGGATCTTTCAATCAATCCGGGTCTATTTATATAGGACAACAAGATCAATTATTAATTGAATTCAAGGCTACTCAAACTATATATGAACATCAATATGTTTGTACAATGAGTCCATTAGAATTTAATTTTAGTATGAATAATTCATGCATTAGTGGATCTTCTAATTTTGGAACTGGCTTGCCTATTTCAAGTATGATGTTAACTGGTAGTCTTGTTCCGTATTTTACTACAATTGGGTTATACGATGATTATTTACAATTATTAGCAATAGCTAAGGTTCCACATCCAATTCGTAGAACAGAAGAAACAGATCAATCAATAATAATTCGCTTTGACATTTGAGGATATAATATGAGTGCGCTCGAGGACATGTATAACAATTCAAAAGCACCAACTGTAGTAGATGCTAGGAAAATTCCCTTAGAATCTACTCACTTTATGGATGTTAATAGTAAATTTCAGAAAGAATTTACTCCTGGTGAGCAGCCAATGGGAGCCACTACATATACTCCATTGGCATTAGATTATTTTGATCAAGAAATAAAAAATCTTGTTCCAACTGAAGGATCGCAAGAATTTAGTCCGACTAAACCATACTATACACCTGGCCAGAAATAAAATGATAAAACTAAAATCGTTCATAAAAGAAGCTAATAATTCTAATGAGCGATATCTAGGCGATGGTGTATATGCTCGGTTTGATGGACAAGTTTGGATATACACATCCAATGGTGTATCCCGTGGTGATGAGATTGCAATTGATTATGAGGTGTTTACTGCGCTGCAACGATACATGAGAGATATGAAGCAAATGTAATACTATTCAGTACAAAAATTAAATGTATACACTGTTAAATAAAAGGAAGGTTACATGCTGACATCGAGTTGTAAAAATAAGGGTCGTGCCCTTCAGAAAAGAATAAGAGATAAGATTTTGGAAACGTTCAAATCATTGGAGCCTGATGATTGCAGATCAATCGGGATGGGGCAACAAGGATGCGATATTCAATTATCTCCAGCTGCAAAAAAGTTATTCAATTTTGCCGTAGAAGCAAAAAATCAAGAGAAGATTTCGATTTGGTCATGCTTAAAACAAGCAGAATCAAATGCTAAAGGAGATATGGTTCCACTATTAGTATTTAGTAAGAACAGAAGTAAAACTTATGTAGCTCTAGAATTTGATCAATTCATGAAAATTATTTCGGAGAAGTAAATGAAAAAGAATCCAAAATTGAAATTACTGGTAGAAGGATATGTCAATATCCGTACAGAACCACTAACTACTAAAAATTGGATAGCAATGCCAATTGAAGAAAAGAAAGAGTGGTCCCAGAAATTGACTACATTGAAACTTCAAGAAATTCATGATAGAATTCAGGATGCTCTTTTTATTGCGGAGAATACTAAAGATGAAACAAAGACAGAAAATCTAAAGGAATATATCAAAGTATTGGCCACTGTATTAGAATCTAAACATAATTTGTCCAATATTATGAAGTCTTCACGTTTGAATGAATCCAAAGAAATAATGCGTCCTGTTACGTCTGTAAATAAACCCAAAAAGAAACTGAATGAATCTTTGGAAGATGATACATCTATCCAATCTTCTGTAGTTGCATCAGAAGTAGTAAACGAATTAGTCAGATACCTTGCAAAAAAGAATCCAAAATTATCTAATGAGATTGGAAGTGGTAAAGGCTATGTATTATTTCTTGTAAAGAGACAAGCAGATTTATATAAAGCAGATGCAACTTGGCGCGAAAGAATGAATGCATCAGGTGATAAAGGTAGGGATACTTTATATATGTTTATGCGACATTGGCTAGCCGCAGAAATTAAAAGGAAACAACCAGAGGTATATAAAGTTCTTCCTTCCGATTTTGCAAATGGGGTAGAACTTACTATTGATGAATCTGTTGCAGCACGGCGCCCGCATTAGAAAAAATACATCTGGTAAAAAATCTCCTGTCAATGAATCTGATGGAGAGCAATTAAAAATTGGTGATAGAATTCGTGTACTTCGTGGATTATATAAAGGTAACACTGGTAAAATAACACAAAAGGTTGGGGATAGAATTTCTGTTGATAGAGGAGAAGCATTGGGCCCTAAGAGATTCTTTCAAACATATGTACAACAAGTTGTTATTGATCGTTCCTGGAATTATGCCAGATCGGCATGGGCACTTCATGGCGATCCAAAAGTAGACGTTCGCCGCAAATCAGCTGCCGATGAACGAAAAGCTGATCTTATTCGTCATCCTGGTGGGGTGTAATATAGATAAAGAAATTTGATTCATGGAAACATCAAGAATGACCGTTTAAAGGACACTTCCAGAGTCTATAGACGGTCATTCTGTTTTATCCTCACCAGTCAAGAAAACTCTCTACTTTAGGTGAGAGATTAATAATTGACTTCCGATAAGGTGTATGTTATATTTAGTATATGACTAATACAGACGAAATAGTAACAATCTTAGATAGTATATTGGGCGCACACAAGGTACAAAAATCAGCGGAATTTCTTTGGTTCTGCCCGTTTTGTAACCACCCAAAAAAGAAATTGGCAGTAAATGTTCAGACAGGTAAATGGCATTGCTGGACGTGTTCTGCTAAAGGTTCTAAACTACTCTCATTGTTTAGAAAACTCAATGTCTCTAGAGAGCAAATTCGACGGCTCGCCTCTTTGCTCGAACACGAAGTAAAATTTATACATTCCGACATTACTGAATCCATTCTTATGTTACCAACAGATTTTAAACCTCTGTGGGAAATTAACAATGATATAGAACAAAAACATGCTCTCAAATATCTATCAGATAGAAATGTCACAAAAGAAGAGATTCTAAAGCATGGAATAGGATATTGTACGGAGGGAAATTATAAATACAGAATAATAATGCCTTCATATGATTCTGATGGAATATTGAACTATTTTATATCGAGGTCATATGGTTCTGCGAATCCTAAATATTGGAATCCTCCAGTTAGTAAAAATATCATTGTTTTTGATAATATGATTAATTGGAATTATGACAAACTAATTCTTTGTGAGGGAGTATTTGATTCAATGGCTATTAAACGAAACTCTATTCCGTTGTTAGGTAAAACAATTCCAAAAAAACTACAATACAAAATCATAAAGTCTGATGTTAATAAAATCTATTTGGCACTGGATAATGATGCTCTTAAATCTACTCTAGATATTGCAAAGTTATTTATGAATGAAGGAAAGTCAGTTTATATTGTAGAATTGACAGGCAAAGATCCATCAGAAATTGGATTTTCTAAGATGAACAAATTAATTAAAAACTCCACACCCCTGACATTTTCAGATCTTATAAAACTGAAGCTGTCACTAGTATGAGGATATTGAAGTAATGAAAGTTAACACAATTGATGTACCATTTACACAATTAAAATATATAGTACATACTGCAGATTTCCACGTGCGACTCGTCAAGCGTCATATTGAATTCAGAGAAGTGTTTGAACAATTTGTAGCTGATATTAGGGAATTAGATACAAATAATACAGTGATAGTACTTGCCGGGGATTTTACGCATTCCAAACTTGATATGAGCCCGGAATTAATTTCCATGCTCAGTGAATTTTTATCTAATGTAGCGGATGTAGCTCCGACTATATTAATATTAGGTAATCATGATGTGAATCTTCAAAATTCACATCGTCTCGATGCTCTTACCCCGATTGTAGATACTCTTAATCATCCAAATTTACATTATCTAAAAGAAAGTGGGATATATCAAGTAGCCGACACACAATTCGGTGTATTTTCCATTCTCGGAGATAAAGAAGATTGGCCAAGTGCGGATAAATTAAATTCTGACAATAAAATTGCACTCTTTCATGGACCTATGAATAATGCAAAGACTGATACTGGATTTACTATAACTAATAGGCATGTTACACCAACTATATTTTCTGGGTATGATATGGCACTGCTTGGTGATATTCACCTCAGACAAAATATTCAAGAATATGATCCAAATTTAGGACATCCAATTATAAGTTATCCAGGATCACTAATACAACAGAACCACGGCGAAAGTTTAAAGGGCCATGGATTTCTTTATTGGGATGTTCCTAATAGATCATTTGAATTTCACGAAGTTAAGAACAGATATGGATTCTATACTATAACTGTCAACGATTCTACAATTCCAGAGATGATAGATGCTCCTGAATTTATATCGTTAAGAATGTTGACTAACAATACGGATATAACTACTCTAAAGAAGTTACAAGCATCGCTTAGAAAAGATCATAATATAGTAGAATTATCAGTTAATAGATTGCCAGGCGTAGTTTCCGGTAGTAAAAGCAGTGCAACGTTAAATGACTTTTCTGAAATTCATCAAGTAGCAAAGCAAAATCAATTGATTAGATCGTATATTAAACATCATTTTCCTCATGTAAAGAAAAATGTGTTAGATAAAATTGATTCTTTAAATAATACAATTAATTCTAAAATAAATACAGAAGAATTTGCTAAAAATATTCAGTGGAAACCAATTCATTTAACGTTTTCTAATATGTTTAATTATGGGAAAGATAATGAAATTCATTTTGATGAAATGAATGGAACTTATGGTTTATTTTCTCAAAATGCAACAGGGAAATCATCAGCTTTCAGTATATTAATGTTTTGTCTATTCGATAAAACTCCAAAAGCATTCAAAGCTACTCATATTATGAACAATCGTAAAAATGATTTTGAGTGTTATCTTAAATTTGAGATAGATGGAATAATATATTGTATTCGTAGAAAAGCAACTAGAAATAAAAAAGGAGATGTAAAAGTAGATGTAGATTTTTGGAAAGAAGATATTGATGGAACGGTAATATCATTAAATGGAGAAGATCGCAGAGATACAGATGCCAACATTAGATCATATGTTGGTTCCTATGATGATTTTATCCTAACAAATATTAGTGTGCAAGGAAATGATGCCTTATTCATTGACAAATCTCAAAGTGAACGAAAAGATTTGTTGGGACAATTTATGGGCCTGACTATATTTGACAAAATTTATAATACTGCGCTTGATGAAATGAAAGAAGTAGCAGGTGCAATGAAACAATTCAACAAATCAAACTTTTCCCAAGTTTTGGCAGACACACAACAAAATTTAGAAAAAATATCTAAGTCTTATACTGATTTAGAAAAAACATTAAAATCTAAGAAAAAAGAAGCAGATGTCATTTCTATTGAAATTAGAGAATTATATGGCTCTAAAATACCACTGAATATTGGAGAAAAGAACTTAGAAAAGCTTGAACAGAAATATGAAAAGGCACAGCAATCGTTTAAATCAATAGAATCCAAATATAAAATCAAGAAAAATGAATTATCAAAATTGTTAAATGATATAGATTCTGTATTCGAGATAATATCAGTAATGAACCATGATAAATTGAAACAAGATTTTGCTGAATTGATAGAATTAAAGAAATTATATAATTCTGATAATAATGAATTATCTGTTTTTGGAACTTCTTTACAAATAAAGAAAGATATTTTACAAAAACTTGAAGAATATGAATATGATCCAAACTGTAAATTTTGTGTTAATAATGTATTTGTCAAAGATGCACAAAAAATAAAGAATGAGATACAAACAGTTCAAAGAGAATATGATGATTGGATAGTAGAATTAACTGAATTGTGCTCTAAAATTCAAAAACTTTCTCATGTAGAAGATGAGTATATATTATGTGAAACGGAAAAGTCGAGGCTTAACTCGTATAATTATGACAAACTTCAATTAGAAGCAGAAATAACTGGAATTGAAATAGAAAAGCAAACAATTTCTCAATCTATAAAAGAATCCAGTCAGGCTATAAATCAATATCATGAGCACGAAGCAACGATTGAGAAAAATCAAGAAATTCAATCTAACATTGACAATCAGCAATCTATATTGAATGTTTTGCATTCTGATATTCAGAAGATAGAAACTAATATTCGCAATTTATATGGTGAATTACAGGTATTGAGAAAAGAAAAAGGAGAACTTTTAAATTCTATCAATAAAGTGGAAGATCTGGAGGAAACTTATTATGCATATGAATATTATGTTCAATCCATCAGCAGAGATGGAGTACCATATGATTTAATTTCTAGAATAATACCTACCATAGAAAATGAGATAAATAATATATTGACTCAAATAGTGGATTTCACTATTCAATTGGAAGTAGATGGCAAGAATATCAATGGAAAAATAGTTTATGATATTGATAAAGTATGGCCATTGGAATTAAGCAGTGGTATGGAACGATTTATTAGTTCCATAGCAATCAGAGTTGCGCTTATGAATATCAGTAACTTACCGAAATCTAATTTTATTGCCGTGGACGAAGGTTTCGGTGCATTAGATTCTGATAATTTAACTTCGATGAATTTGCTATTTAATATTTTGAAATCATATTTCGATTTTGTAATTATTATTAGTCATTTAGATACAATGCGTGATGTAGTAGACCACTTAATAGAAATAAAAATAGATAACGGATTTAGTTTTATAAAAGCGTAGATTCAGAACAATATTTTATTAGGGCCAGGGATTAATCTCCCTGGCTCTTTTTTATTGCTCCAAATGATATTTATATGTGATAGTATCCCATATCCATATAAAATTCATGGCCAAAATAGAAAAGCACCTACAATCACAGAATCTTCAACAGTATCAAGTCTATGCCATTGATACTGGTTCTAACTCGCAATATTTCCAAATATCAGAATTGCAAGATGTTCTTACAAGTGGAAAGAATGCATTTTTAATAAATGGATCTTTAGATTTGGAGCCAACTACCGAACTAAAGGTTGAGTTACTTGATTCTCTCGGGCACACTGTATTCTTACAACCAATTAAAAACTATTCAGAAGGGCTCGCGAGGATAGTGTCTATAGAAGTATATAAAACAACTCCTCCGGGACCTGGAACGCTAACAATATTAGGAGAATTAAGAAATGAATTAGTTCCTTCACAATGGACAGGAAGTTATAATGTAAAATGGCAGAGAAAAATTACTATTGATCCTATACGGCCAAATATAACAAAAATAAGATTATATGATGCGCCAACATTGATTGTGTCTGAATCATTAGTTCCTGTTAGAAATGTGATTAATCAACCATCAATGAGCGTTTCTGGTGGCATTCTGTCAGGTTCCAATGGCAGTACTACCTATAATGAATTGACTACAATTGTTGGATCGGGTACTCAATTTATAAGTGATATGGAAAATGGTACATTTTTAGCACTTGCATCGAGTGATGGAATATCATTTCCTATTACATCATCTGTAGATAGAGTCATTAATTCCAATACACTACAGATAAATTATATTCCATCTTCAAGTTTTGATATTTTATCATATCAGTTAACATATATTCCATCTTCGTCATATACTGATACCCAGCTAACAAGAAGTTTTGCAGACATATCACTCACTAATTTAACAACATTTAGTGGTGATATTTATCGTGCAAAATTCTTCATGAAGAGTGTAGAATCTTCTGCAAATTACGAACAGATTGCAGATGTATTACTTGACAAAACTGAATTAACTGTAACGACTTCTATAAATGTTCCAGATAGAGCAAAACAAATTGGATACTTCACAAGTCAAAATGATATAAATTCTTATTGGAAAACAGGATTAATATCAAATGGAAATTATCAAGTAGGAACTATTCCTGTAAATTATGATTCCTTACAATTGCTTGATTCTGCACATTTAAATACAACATCTAGTTTTACTGCTACTAGTAGTGTTCCAATTTATTATTTCGGAACTAGTTCTCCTATGTCGTTTATTGCGGGAACGGAATGTAAGTTAAGATGTAATATATTATCTCTTAGTAGTGGTTCTGCTGCAAATATAATGTCAATATATCTATCAGGTTCTGCATTTCCATCTACAGATCCTCTTGGATATAAATTAGATTCATTTGCATATCCAATGAATATTTCACGTAATCTAATACTAGATTATGAAAATAATTTTATAGCAGAAAATACAGGAACAGGATATCTAAACTTTGTCATTACTAGTGGTGACTGGAGGTTTTCTGATATTCATGTTGAAGTAGCATCTGATGATGGATTTAATCCTGATATGTTTGATACTATGATTCCTGTTATAGGAAAAAGATTTCAAACTTTACAATTTAAAACAGAATTATTTGATGTAAATAATAATATGATTCCTTTATTGATAGAATCATTGCCTGTATTTTTTAATGGTGGAAACATTGTATTGCAAGGAAATGATCACAGAATTTCAGGTGCCATAATAGTATCTCCATCAGGCAGTGGTCCTGTTATTGCATCTACTTCGGTTGGGTCATTTATAGGAATTGGGCAGGGTGATGGGAATGCTGTATTGACTATACCATATCCTATAAATTCTGCAAATCTGGAAAATTATAATGGCCCACCTATAGTATCAATATACAGTGGAAGTTCTCCATATCCATTACTGCCAGGAACATCTTCATTAGGATTGCAACTGCACGGTGGATCAACGTCCGGATCATATTTAGATTTTAATACTGCCGATTCTATATTGAGAATTAGAGGATCTATAGAATTATTGCCAGGAACACCATTATCTGGCAGTATTTCTTCTTTAGTGCAAAGTTCAAGTTTGTCAGGTGATGGGCCGCTGGCTTTATCACAAATTCAAGATTTGGTGAATGCATCAGGATCATTTCCATCGGGAACATTCTTAGATGGATATATGATAAGAACACCGTTAATAGTAGGAAGTACTGGATATATTGCTGAGCAATTTGGAGTGGGAGATATATCAGCAGGAAAGGGAATAGTATTAACTGCATTGGGATATACTGCATCTAATGGAACTCCTGTTCCAAGTTTGCCGGCAGTATATATCGGCCACGGACAATTCTCTAATAATAACACTCCGTTTTTTGTAGCTAGTAGTTCCACTGGTGGAATAATGAGTTTGGGATCTAGTTTAGTTTGGGATGGAACTAATTTAAATGTTGTTGGGGGCATAACAATTACCGGAGGAAATGCCGCAACTACGGCGTCGGTAAACTCTGTATCGTCTTCCTTCTCTACAACTATAACTTCTCAAGGCGTTACAATCGCTAGCAATTCATCATCACTAGCAGGCAGCATAACAACTAATACAACAGCTATAACAGCACAAGGCGTTACGATCACTAGCAATTCTTCATCACTAGCAGCCACCGGGGTAGCAGTTTCGTCTTCCTTCTCTACAACTATAACTGCTCAAGCTATTACAATCGCTAGCAATTCATCATCACTAGCAGGCAGCATAACAACTACTAATACAAATTCTACTAATTATTCTGCATCTCTAGCATCCAGTATTTTTACAAATACCACTGGATTAGTTACTAAAACTCCTTCCGTAAGTTCGGCCGGTCTATATCTTGGAGTTGCTAATTTAGGATATTATAATGGATCTGCCTGGAAGACTTACATGGATAATACTGGTAAGTTCTTCTTAGCAGGAACTGGAGGAAATGCATTATACTGGGATGGATCTTCTACACTCTCTATCACAGGAAGTATTAATGCCACTAGCGGCATAATTTCTGGAAATTTAAATATTTTATCTGGGGGATCATTTACAGTTAGTTTAACAAACAGTGTTTTAACTATGGGAATGGTTCCAAGTTCAAGCTCCACTCCAGCATCATTTTTCTATGATGGTGGCGGTAATTTCAAAGAAACATTTAATACATTAAGTAATGTAAGTGCATTATATAATAATGGGGGACAATCAAGAATTTATTTTAGTAGTACGGATAGCATTGGGATAATTGCATCTTCTATAATTCGTCTTAACGCAGGAGGAAATTCAACAATTGATCTATTTTCTACTGCGATTGCATACGGGGCAAGTTCGCATGTTTTTACATCCACAATTAATGATACAACCGCAACAACAGTAGAAGTTCATGGCCAAATAACCACTACTACAAATGCTACTATTGGAGGTACATTAGGCGTAACGGGAATAACAACCATGGCCGCAGTCAGTGCATCATCATTAGCAGTAAGTGGTAACCAAACTGTTGCTGGAACTCTGGGAGTTACAGGAATATTATCAGCAACCACTATACAGGCATCAGGGGATATAACCGCATACTATTCTTCTGATATTAGATTAAAAAATAATATCAAATTAATAGAATCTCCATTGGAGAAATTAAACAAAATATCGGGTTATGAATTTATTTGGAATGAGAATAGTGAATATAATGGAAAAGATGATGTTGGTGTAATAGCACAGGAAATAGAAACAATATTACCTCAGATAGTAGTAACAAGAAATAATGGATATAAAGCTGTTAGATATGAAAAAATAATTCCATTACTTATAGAAGCAATCAAAGAATTGTCAAATAAAAGGTAAATATTATGGCGTATGTATATACTATAGGTACACTGAATATTTCATTGTATTATTTACAATATCAATTTTCTAATACCACATTAACAAATAATGCATCACTTAGTGGATCTGGAAAATTACTGGATCCATCATGGCTGACAACAAATACAAATTTTGGTGGATATATAATGCAAGATATGTTAAGATCAAATATACCTACTGCTGTTTGGGATGCTACTAATTTATGGGTGACTGTTACCGATACAAATACACTGCCGTACAAGCCGGCCGGATCGTATGCATACACATTTTTTAGATCTGGTCCAAATGTTTCGTCTAGTTTTGCAACTCAATCGGCTAATCAATCAAGTAATACCTTAAATGATACAATATCACAAGGAATATCAGATAAAACTTATTACTATAAAATCCAAATTAGATACCCAGATAGCCACAAAACTCAACAAAGTGATTTAATTTCGGTTGTGGTTCCTCATACGTAAACTATATCGACCATATACTTATATATGGTACCACTTTAACACTATTGTGGAGATATGGTTTGGAGAGTGATTGCAGGATAAACTTGTTTCATTGTGAAACTATCAAAATTTTGGAGGTTGTATGGAAGAAGAAGTAAAACTAGCAAATTCAACTATAGAGTTGACTGATTTGGAAATAAAAGTAGTTGATAATATTAGAAATACTATTAATGGATTACAACAACAACTAAATGTTGCATTGACTATGGCATTTGCATCTAGACACATTGAAAATTTTAATGCGTCATCAATTGATGGAAATAAGGTAACTTATAACTAATATAGTAATGGATCCTGTAAAATTAGGCCGTGAAATTGCTCGCCAGTTATTGATAGAATCCGAAGGACATAGTCCTGTAGTCGTGTATGCTGGGAGGTTTTCTCCATTTCACCTCGGTCACTTTGATGTATATCAAAAATTGGTCGGGCGATTTGGGAAGAATAATGTATATATTGCTACTAGTAATGTTTCAAATTCTAATGAGTCACCATTTTCATTTGATGAAAAGAAACACATCATTACATCAATGTTCCCAATATCATCAGATCATGTTGTTAATGTAAAAGATCCATACAGACCAATTGAAATATTGAGTAAGTTTCCAGCGGATACTCCATATGTTGCTGCAGTTGGAGAAAAGGATTCTAGTAGATTGGGGTCAAATCCAAATGGATATTTTCAGAAATATTCTACATCTATTCAGTTAAGTGGATACAAAGATAAGGGATATGTCATTCAATTTCCTCAACTTCCACTTATAGTTGATGGAAAAACAATAAGTGGAACTCAAATTAGAAATATATTTCGTGATAAAAATGTGAATGATTCTCATAAAAAAGAAATATTCACTAAGATATATGGTAAATTTAATCCCAATGTATTCAAGATCATAACTGATAAATTATCTAATGTCAATGAAGAATCTACTAATACACAAGAACAACCAGTAAAGAAGTTAATAAATCCTAAATCTGCACATGGCCGTTCAACTAATATTCTTTATAAAAAAATTAGGAATCCAGACAATAATAGAAAAATATATGTTAAAACTGCATTAGGATATAATGATGATCATCCAGTAAAGAAAACTGCACTGCAGATGATGAGTCGTAACGAATCAGTTGAATTTTCGAATGGTAGAATGTTACTAACATGTGGTGGAAATTTTGGACATATGCAACATCCATTCGAAGATTTTGATCTTAGCTTTGGTGACATCAAACAAATGATTGATCTGGGTCTGTCAGGAAAATTAGATATAGAAGAACCAGTTCGTGAGAAAACAGATGGTCAGAATATTTCAGTATCCTGGAAAAATGGAAAGACAATATTTGCAAGAAATAAAAGTCAGATAAAAGATTTTGGTGCAAACGGATTAGGTGTGAGTGGAATTTCACAAATGTTTGCCGGTCGTGGATCTTTAAGTGATGCATTTACATTTGCTGCCAAGGATTTGGATAGTGCCATTTCAGGTTTGTCAAATGCACAAAAGAATAAGATATTTAATGAAGGGCAGAAATTTATGTCTGTTGAGATTATATATCCAGACACAACTAATGTAATCCCATATGGATTGGATTTGTTGGTATTTCATGGTACATTAGCAACTGATAAAGAAGGAAATACCGTCAAATATGACGGTGGAGATGCACGGATATTAGCAGGTATGATAAAGCAAATCAATGCTAATGTTCAGAAAAACTTTGAAATACAAGGGCCGCCAATAGTAACATTGCCAAAATCAAAGAATTTTGAATCCTCTAAAGCAAAGTACTTTAGTATGCTTAGTAAAACTCAATCTAAATATGGATTAAATGATACTGATCATATTTCAGATTTAGTATCTGATGCATGGCACCAGAAGATATTAGATACTGCATCTAAATTCCAATATCCAATAACTAATAATGTGTTAATTCCACTTATAGATCGTTGGGCGTTTGGAAACAAAGATTTTTCAATTAATAGGATGAAGTCAGAGATAGATAATAAAAAATTTCTTGACTGGATATTATCGGTAGATCAGGAATCGTCTGATTTTAACAAAACAATAGTAGAACCAGTTGAGACATTATTTTTACAATTAGGGGCGGAAATACTTTCAAACATTTCTGATGTGCTATCAGTTAATCCTGACGCAGCAGTCTCTAAGATTTCATCGGATTTGAAACAAGTATCAGATGAAATGGAAAATTCTACTGATATTAAAAAAATAGCAAAATTCAAACAACAACTTCAAAAATTAAGTTCCCTTGGCAATAAAATATTTCCATTGGAAGGAATAGTATTTGTATTTCATGGAAAGACTTATAAAATGACAAGCACGTTTTCACAAATTGGGCAAATTTTAGGGTTACTGAGGTACTAAATCATGAGTAAAGAAACATTAGGTAAAGTGCAAACAAGAGTAGCAAAGCATGTAAATAAAGAATTGAATAAAACCATTTTTGGATATCGACCGGAAAAAATTCAAGTTAAGCATGTTGAGGGCGATATTTGGGAAGAAAATGGTAAGCGTAGAACTATAAAAAACGGCATCAATCAAACTGTTACTCGGCTAGATGGAGCTAGAATGCCACTATTTTGTCCTTCGTGCTCAGGAGCTATGAATTGTAGAGCAGATGATATTATGTATAATATTCATGGAGAATGTCATATTTGTGTTATAAAACGTGAAACAGAAATGAGAAAAAACGGAACTTATGATCAATATGAAAAGAATATGCTTCGGTCAAGAGAAATAAATAAACTTAAATTTATTATAGAACAAATTGAAGACGCTATGGTAGATATGAAGAGTCCAACATTCGTCCAATCAGATGGAACAATTGAATATTGGAATATAAATTTAGAACAATTAAGGGAAGATATGAATAATGATCTTCGTGATTTTAAAAATCGCTTAATCATATTGGAATCTGAGGTAGAACTATGTTAGATCAAATATTGGCCACAACGACAATTAGCGGAATATTTATGATGGTTTTATTTATTCCGTCACTATTCATTGGAAAATCTAATGAAGAAATAACCAAAATACCTCTTAGACAAAGTTGCTATACTTCATCAGAATTGAGACTTAAAAGAATTTCTAATCTTCAAAAATCAATTAATGCTATATTGATCGCAGATCCTGATCTAACTCCACATCGAAGAGAGTCAGAACTAGCAAAATGACTATTAATTTAAGAGATACAATACGAGAAGAATTTAAGAAATGTGCAGTAGATCCTGTATATTTTATTACAAAGTATTGTATTATTCAACATCCCATGAAAGGAAAAATTCCATTTCATTTATATGATTTTCAACAAGATTGTATTAAACAATTTATGGAGTTTGACTATAATATCATTCTAAAGGGACGCCAGATAGGTTTATCTACGACTGTGGCCGCATACTCCCTTTGGATGATGTTATTCAAGTCAGATACTAATATACTTGTAATTGCAACTAAACAAGAAACAGCTAAAACTCTTGTAACCAAAGTAAGACTGGCTCATCAAAATCTTCCATCTTGGTTAAGAGGAATTTGCATAGAAGATAATAAATTATCACTTAGATTTCAAAATGGATCACAAATTAAAGCAGTTGGATCAAGTCCGGACTCAGGACGAGGAGATTCAATTTCTCTTTTAATTTTGGATGAATGTGCATTCATCCCTGATATTGATGAAATTTGGAAATCTGCGCAAGCAACATTAAGCACCGGTGGAAGTGCGATCCTACTCAGTACGCCCGCGGGAATAGGAGGGATCTTCTATGATAAGTGGATAGAGGCTGTAGAAAATAAGCATTTATTTAATGACCCATCTGTGGATAATCGTAGATTATTCAATCCTATATTTTTGGATTGGAAAGTCGTTCCTGGTAGAGATCAACAATGGAGAGATAATGAGGAACACACTCTGGGTCCTCGTGCGGCAAGACAGGAGCATGATGCAGATTTTCTAACTACGGGTAATACAGTTATTGATTCAGAACTTATTATGTTACGAAAAACTCAATATCAAAAAGATCCAATTGGGTATAAAGGATTTGATGGTAATATATGGATATGGGAATTGCCTGATTATGAATCTCAATATTTCGTCAGTGCGGACGTAGCTCGCGGCGATGGTCAAGATTATTCTGCATTCCATATATTTGAAGTATCAACTTGCAGGCAGGTTGCTGAATATAAGGGTAAAGTTGACACAAAAATGTTCGGTCATATGTTATATGGAATTGCATGCGAATATAATGATGCATTACTTGTAGTGGAAAATGCATCTATTGGTTGGAACACCATTCAAATTCTTTTGGATAAGAATTATAAAAATCTATTCTATACAGAACAAGATATGCATTATGTTGATACAGAAAAACAATATCATAATTCATACTATTCTGCAGAAAAGAAATCTGTTCCTGGGTTTACAATGTCAATGAGAACAAGACCGTTAGTTGTTAGTAAGATAGACGAATACTTCAGGGATGATTCAGTTATTATTCGCAGTGAAAGAACTTATAATGAATTATTTACGTTTATATGGACTAATGGCAAAGCACAGGCAATGCAAGGTAGAAATGATGATTTAACAATGTCGTTGGGAATTGGATTGTGGATCAGAGATACTGCTCTTAGGTTGAAGACTGAAAATCTTGATATGACTAGAGCAGTATTAGGAGGATTTAGAAGAATAGGGAATGATACAATATATGGAACTCCTGTAATTAAACCTGCAAATTATCCTCTTGAAGTTTCTATTGGAAATTCTGGTAAGAAGGAGGATTTTTCATGGGTATTGGGATAATAGATGTACTCGATGGTAAGAAAATAGATAGAGAAGATTTACCGCAAATTCCTAAATCAGCATTATCAAACTTTGTTAGATATCTACTATCAAAGAATATTGAAGTTAAGTGCTTTAATTGTTCTGCTGACAAATTATTTCCGAGTCAATCGCAAATTAATATGGATAAAGTATCTGATATGGAACCATCTGATTTGCCATTAGTTACTGATAAGGATAATAATATAATGGATGGTCATCATCGCTGGGCAACTAATCTTATGTCTGATATAAAATATCCATGCAGAATAATAAAAGTAATGATTCCGTTAGAAGATCTTATGAATCATGGTCATAATTTTGGAAAGAGCTTTACTAAATCTATTTCTGAATCTCTATGAATAATGAAGAATTTACAAAATCATTAGAATTTGTTCTTCGGTGGGAAGGTGGTTGGTCAAGTGATCAAAAACAATCAACTCAGTCGAGAATGAGGGGAATAACCCAAACGGAATATGATGAATATAGATTATCTCAAAATAAACCGAAACAAACGGTTAAATTAATTTCACAAGATGATCTTAATGATATTTATTTTAATAAGCATTGGATATTGGGAAAATGTCAAGATTTATCATTTCCATTAAGTATGGTTCATTTTGATTGTGTTGTTAATGATAATATATCAAGTGCAAATATATTATTACAAAATAGTAAATATAATTTTTTGGAATATATTAATCTTAGAAAATTAATGTACTGGGGAAAATTTGAATCAAGTGAAATAGATGAACATTCATTTCGTGCTAATGTAGCAAGATGCAATGATTTACAATTAATATGCACAAATAGAGAGTAATATGCCAGATAAAAGTTTAAAGTCACGTTTAAAAAAATTATTTTCAACTTCCGTAATTGTTAGGAAAATTGGAAAAAATAAACTTCGTGTAATTGACACAGATGATATTCAATATACAGGTACTTGGAGAAATGACAAGTATAACAGAATGTTCAACTCTTCTGGTATGTTTGGTGCAAATCAACAAGTCAGTATGGCATATCAAGCGCAGAGATTGGAGTTATTTCGCGATTACGACATGATGGACACGGATCCAATTCTGAGCAGCGCGCTCGATCTCATGTCGGATGAATCGAGCGTTCATAACGAGTATGGTCAAATTTTATCAATATCTTCATCAAATGAAAATATCAGAGAAATACTAGAAAATTTATTTTATAATGTTCTTAACATTGAACATACATTATGGTCATGGGTAAGAAATATTCCAATTAAATATGACACTGTTATACCATTATTGTCTGGCGAAAATATAACGATTGAAGAACTTTCTAATCGTTGGAAAAACGATAAGGATACAGAACTTTGGGTATATTCTGTCAAAGACGATACAAGCGAAATAGTTCCTGGGAAAATAATTTGGTGCGATAAAACGAGAACCAATTCTGAAATTGTTAAAGTAGTTTTTGATGATGATTCTTTCGTAGAAACTTCTCCTGATCATCTCTTTATTTTGCGTGACGGAACTTCGGCTCGCGCGGATGAATTAAAAATAGATGATAGTTTAATGCCCTTTTACAGAGAACTTCAATCAGAACGAAAGAATAAAATGAAGGATTATGAAGCAGTTTATAATCCAAAAACAGATAAATATGATTTTACTCATCGTCTGGTTTCATATTCTTCTGGAATTAAACAAAAAAGCGATAGAGGATATGTTATTCATCATAAGGATTTTAATAAATACAATAATTGCCCAAATAATTTAGAAAAATTAAATTGGTATGAACATCTATGTTTACATAGAAAATTTGCTAAAAAAATATTACATACTCCAGAAGTAACCGAAAAACGTATGAAGGGAATAGATCGTTGGCTACGTTCTGATAAACGTAAAAAAATGTTGTCTGATAAAATGACGGGGATTTATCCAGTTTATTTTGAAGAATATAATAACTCTGAACTTCATGCATCACATAACGCAATTAGATCGGATAACATGAAGATGATTTGGTCAAACGAAGATAAAAAACGTGAAATGTCAGTGAAAATGAAAAATGGATGGAAGAATAATGAAAATGCAAAAAATTCTGTTAGACAATTTATGCAACGAAGATGGGCAACTCCGACAATAAGGGCTGCTCTTATTCAAAAACTGAAACATAAGTGGTCTAATGAGATGTTGGACATTATATCCACTTGCATCAAAACCAATGATCCGTTATATAAAGTAACTGAGCATTTGTTACATGATGCTAATTTTAATTTGATGTGGGATCAAGTAAATACAAAAAAATTAAAGTTTAATAGCATTTATCATAAGGTTAAAGAAAAACGAGATGATTTTAAATCTATTAAAAATCACAAAGTAAAAAATATTTCTGTAAGTGATAATGCCGATGTTTATTGTATGACAGTTGTTGGCCCTAATGGTGAGCATGACAGACATAATTTTGCAATTTGTGGAAATACAACAGAGGAATTCACTCCAAATAGTGGCGTTTTTGTCAAAAATTGTAAATACGGGGATTTCTTTTTATATCTCGAAATAGATGAGCAATATGGAATTTATAATGTAATACCAATGTCAGTTTATGATACTGTAAGAATAGAAGGAGAAGATCCTCAAAATCCATTTTATGTAAGATTTGAAACAAATGGCATGAATATGCCTAAAATGAAATTTGAGAATTATGAAATGGCGCATTTTAGATTACTCAGCGACAGCAACTTTTTGCCTTATGGACGTTGTATTGAAGCATCCACTTATGTAGATACAGAAAATGGCTCTAAGCAGATTTGCGAAATTCAAAAAAATGATAAAGTCTGGTCATTCAATGCAAAATTAAATAAATTGGAATTAGTTAATGTTTTAAATACAATACATTCAGGTACTAAAAATTTATTAAAAATACGTACTAGGCATAATTTTATTGAATGTAGTGAAGAACACCCAATATTAGTAATGAATAAAGAAGGAGTAACTTCTTACAAAGAAGCAAAAAATATTTCTATTGGTGACAATTTAGTTGTTGTTGATCTTGCTCGTAAAAATTCAATATCATATACTATAGATAAATCAATGCCAGATGACATTACTTGCCCAAGTTTTTGTCCAACAACAGAAGGTGTTCCTGAAATAGCCGATGAAGAATTTGCTGAATTTATTGGGTTTATGTTAGGTGATGGATGGATCAAAGGAGGAAAAGATAATCCCAATTATAACGGATATAGAATATGTTTTGCTTGTGGTGTTGACGACGAACAAAATGAAAAATATAAGAATATTTTAGAAAAATATGCAGGAAAACCAGTAAAATATTATCGTCACTGTAATGATAGTAAAAGTAAAACTGCTGTAGTATATTCAAAGCAACTGTATTACATATTGAAAAATTCAGGAATATCAGGAACAGCAAAAACAAAAAGAATACCACAGTGGATATTTGAAGCTTCTCAATCAATTCAGCTAGCTTGCGTTAGAGGACTTGGTAATGCTGATGCATCTGTTAGCATAGATCAATGGGGAGTAGTTAGATATCAATTGGAGTTAGTTGGAAAGAATTTGATACTTGACACAAAAAGATTGCTTCAAATGTGTGGAATAAAAACATCCATCCCGAAGACAAGGCATAGAGGAGCAAAAACTGTTATACGCGGCACGGAATGCAATAGGGCTCCATCACATAGGCTCACATACTATTTGGATAATCCAACCAGGGTACAAATTGAAAAGTATCGTTGTTTGCAGAATCAAGATGGGTTCACTACTGATGTAGTTAAATCTATTAGTAATGCCGGAGAAGGAGAAACATACGACATTCAAGTAGATTCACAAAATTCTAATTTTATCGCAAATGGTATAATAATTCATAATTCAGCTATTGAAGCTGCTAGACGCCCGTGGAAGCAAATAGTTCTATTAGAAGATGCTATGATGATTCATAGAATTGTAAGAGCTCCAGAAAGAAGAAAATTTAAAATTGATATTGGATCAATTCCTCCGAATGAAGTAGACAACTACATTCAGAGAATGATAGATCAAATGAAAAAGGCACCATTAATCGACCCAAACACAGGCGATTATAACATGAAATTCAATATGCAAAATATATTGGAAGACTTTTTCATACCTGTGCGTGGTAAGGATTCAGGAACAGATATTGAGACTTTATCAGGATTAACTTATCTAGCAACAGATGACATAGAATATATTAAAGCAAAATTATTGGCTGCATTGAAAATTCCAAAAGCTTTCTTAGGATATGAAGAAGGTGTTAACGGAAAATGCATTCATCCTGATACAAAGATTCCATTATTATCAAATGAAACAAAGACAATTAAAGAAATAGCTGAACTATTTGAAAATGATAACGATCCTAATTTATGGGCATATTCTTATGATACCGTAAATAATCAAATAGTACCAGGTAAAGTTATACTTGCACAAAAAACAAGAAAAGATGCTGCACTTGTTAAAATTACTCTTGATAATGGAGAATTTGTTAAAACTACTCCGGATCATGGATTTGTGTTAAGAGGAGGAGAAACAATCCAGGCTCAAAATTTGAAGCCGGGCGATTCCTTACAGGCCTGCTATCGTAGAATGAAGAAAATTAAGAAGTCAATGAATGAATATGAGCAAGTCTATCAGCCGAATGAAGATAAATGGCAGTGGACACATAAAATGGTTGATAATCATTTTAATGGTAAAATAGAAAATAACGGCCATGGCGAAGATGGAAGATTCGTATTCGACGATTTAATCATTGTTCATCATGCAGATTTTAATAGATTCAATAATTCTCCTGATAATTTAAAAAGGGTGACAAACAAAGAACATCGTGAAATTCATACGAAAGATTTATATAAGACTATTTTATCACCGGAATGTCAAGAAAAGATTAGGAAAACGAAGCAAACAAAAGAATATCGTGATAAAATGTCAGTCATTCGTAAAAAATACATGGAAGAGCATCCTGAATCAAAATATATTGTTCGAGATGCCTGGATGAGTTTATCGCATGAGGAAAGAGTAAGAATATGTAAAGCATCATGTACACCAGAAAGAATGAAAGAAAGTTCTAAAAGATCGAAAATTCAATATCATTCAGGAAATGGTATCAAAATGTTGGCTGGATATAGGAAAAAATTCCCTAATGGTAGACCAGATATTAGTCGTAAAAATAATTTTATGTGGAGGGATAGACCAGAATTAAATTATATTATTGAATTTATAAATGAATATCCAAATAAAAATGAAATAAATAATTTTTCTATGTTATCTAAGAAAATAGGTTATCACGTCACTATTCTAAGAGAGGTATTCGATTGCAATGGTATTACAGCAACTGAATTTATGAATTCACAATTTGGATTTAAGGCAGGGAGATCTCACGATTTACCTAAAATATACAATCACAAAGTTGTAAGTGTGGAATTTCTAGAAGAGACTTCTGACACTTATAATATGGAAGTTGAATGTGCTAATGATAGTCATAATTTTCTAATTGATAGTGGCATCATAATAAAAAACAGCACGCTTTCAGCCCTCGACGTTCGTTTTGCTAGAAGTATTGAAAGGATTCAAAGAATGGTAGTTTCGGAATTGACAAAAATTGCTATTGTTCATTTATATTCACAAGGATTTACAGATGCAGATTTGGATGATTTCGAACTACATTTAACAAATCCGTCCACGATCTACGAACAAGAAAAAATTTCTCTTTGGAATGAGAAAATGGGATTGTCTGCTGAGATTCAAGAATCTGGTCTTATTGGAAGTAATTGGATTTATGAAAATGTATTTGGTTTTTCTGAAGATGAAATTGAGAAACAAAAAGTACAAGTTATCAAAGATGCAAAAACTAAGTTTAGAGTAACAAGTATCACAACTCAGGGCCAGGATCCAGCTAAAGCAGCTGTAACACCAGATGCAAATAGTTTAACTCCGACATTTGGTGATGGAGGAGAAGGTGCTGGTAGACCGGAAGAAGGGATCAATTATGGCACCGACGATCATCCAGATGGACGAGATCCTCTTGGAAATAAGGAAAATGAGTCTGCTCTTGATGTACAACAAAAAAGAGAGCCACCAAGAAGAACAGGATTTTCTAGAACAGAATCGTTAAAGAAACTGGGGTTAATAAAACGTAACAACTTAAAATTAATATCAGAATCTACCGATGATAAAGATAAAGGGACCTATCTTGATGAAAATGTGCTTTTGTCCTAAAATAGATGGTTTATATAGTCCCGTTCATATTTAGATATATGAGAGTATTTATGCGCAAAAATATCGGCGCAAACCTTGTAGGAGTTGACATGAAAATATTGAGTATAGTATGAAAGTATTAAGGCACAATAAAATAAAGAATACAGGAATTCTATTTGAATTACTTGCACGTCAAGTCACATCTGATGTTCTTGAAAGTAAGAATGGGAGTCCTGCGCTTCACATAATGCAAAAATATTTCAATTCCTCTACGGAACTAGGAAGAGAACTGTCTCTTTATAGAGCATTTTTTGAAACTCACAATCTTTCTGAAAATAAGGCCATTGATTTTGTTAATGTTGTAATTAATCAAAGATCAAAATTAAATGATAAGAAACTCAATGAAGAGAAATATAATCTTATTAAAGAAATAAAAAACACTCTTCCTGTTGATAAGTTTTTAGATGGAAGAATCAGTCAATACAGAACATATGCATCAATTTATAAAGTATTTGCGGCGGAATCTCTCAATCCGGAAGAATTAACAATTAATATTGCTGATTTAACTAATTCTAAATTTACTATTGTAGAGCATGTTATGGGATCAAATAAGACAAATGATCCAAAAGAAACTCTTATGGAAGAATTTAGACAGCAGAGTGAAGATCTTCGTATTTTAACTAATAAAATTATTGTTGATAAATTTAACACCAAATATAGTAAACTTGATGAAATTCAAAAAACCCTATTGGGAAAATATATAAACAATGTCTCAAATACAACTGATTTAAGAGAATATATAAATTTAGAAGTTCCTAAAGTGCAAAATAAATTGAATTTATTGTCATCAAAAGTAAATGATAAAGTCACACAGATCAAAATATCTGAAGTAGTGTCCCAATTGCCTAGTTTGTCAAGGGGAAAGACAGTATCAGATAATCAAGTCACCGCTCTTATGATAGCATATGAATTAATTAAAGAAATCAAATCGTGTCTAAAATGATTAGTTTGTCAAAATTAATAGAAGAAGTATTGAAAGAAATAGAGGAACTGGAAGAAGATACTATTAGCACTACAGGTAATATTGCTGGTTATGATATTCCGGGTGCATTTGCAGAACCAGGCTCCGCAGATGATAAAAAGAGAAGGAAACGATCGGCGGTATTAGGATATACCGTAGTAGATGGTTACAATGACTCTGACACAAAATAGAGAAAATTATGTCAATTATTAGAGGCTTCGAGCCATTACAATATAATCGTCAAGTAATAAGTGAATCCGTCAATGACAGATCTCCTATTAAATTGAGAAGTATATTGCAAAGAGCAGATACTAAGAATCAAAATGGAAGAATCTATCCTAGAGCTATTCTTGAAAGAGAAATGAATAACTATATGGAATTCATTAAAAATAGAAGCGCAATGGGAGAATTAGATCATAGTGATTCATCCGTTGTTAATTTAAAAAATGTATCGCATGCACTTATTGAGGCTCACTGGGAAGGTAATGATGTTGTGGGAACAATAGAAATATTGACAACTCCATCAGGAAATATCCTTAGAGAATTATTACTCAATAATATTAGATTAGGAGTGTCGAGCAGAGGTTTAGGATCTGTATTAGAAAATGCAGATGGTGATACTGAAGTAGATGAAGATTTTTCCCTGCTGTGCTATGACATCGTCAGTTCACCCTCGACGCATGGTGCTTTCCTCAATGAGTCAATTAATCATGAAATGGAATCTAAATTTAGTAAAATAAACTCATTAGTAATAGACTTCTTAACAGAAATAAGATAATGTTTATATATGAGATAAAAAATAAGACTAATAACAAAAGATATATCGGCCAAACGTGTCAGGAAACGAATCATAGATTGTACGAACATAAATCAAAACTTCGATCTGGAATTCATGAAAACAGACATTTACAACGTGCCTGGAATAAATTCGGTGAGGAATTATTTGAATTTTCTATAATAGAATACGCTGGTACTATTGATCAATTAAATCTATTAGAAGAAAAATATATGAATCAATATAAAGTATTGAATAGAAATTATGGATATAATATTAGATTTGGAGGAAATAACAGGAAATTATCAGAAGAGACAAAATTAAGAATTTCTAAATCAAAAACTGGTATTCCCGTTCATACAGAAGAAAGTAAAAGAAAGATTTCTAAATTTTTGACAGGAAAACCAAAAAGTGAAGAAACGAGAAGAAAACTGTCCGAATCATTAAAAGGATATGTTTGGCCCGACGAAGTTAAAAATATGTGGGCTCTTGCACATAGAAATAATATACCGTATCCAATTTTAATTTCTCCTGATAATAAAGAAGTAGTCGTAGAAAATATGACACAGTTTTGTAAAGGAACGGAATTATCTCAACAAGCAATGAGTAGATTGGTTAGAGGAAAGCATGTTTCATATAAAGGTTGGACTATAAAACAATCCGGAGATAAAGATGCCTGCATCCAGTAAGAAAATAAAATCAGCAGCAAACAAAAAATTATCAAAAAGTTCTGTAAAATCTGTTGTGAAAGAATATGGCATGGATCACGGAATAAATTCTTATGAAGAATGGTCTAAGATTGCAAAATCTAAAGGATATAAAATTGAACCAGAGGGTGGGGATAAATTTTCAGATAAAGTTTTTGCATATAAAGATGGCGTACCTGATCCCCAGGGCTACTACAAACATGGAGCTCAATACGGATATTTTTACGATCTTATGGCTCACAAACTCAAAGAAGATAAATCTAAATTAGGATCTGGTTCTAGATTTAAAGATATTGAAAAGAAAGCAAAGGCAGAAGGAGAATCTGATCCTGCTGCAGTAGCGGCTGCAGTGGGAATTAAGAAATACGGTAAAGAAAAGATGGAGAAGATGGCACATAAAAATGAATCGGTGAGCCCAAGTACTTATAAATCTATCAATAAAATACCTAAATTAACATTTACTCATTTTACCGATGAGATTGGTACAATGTATTATAGTGTATCTCTTGATGGTTCTCCATTGATGGCAAGTACTGCTGACAAGAATCGTGCAGTAGATTATCTAAAAATAGTATATAAGAAATTTAAGAATAGTAATACGCCAGTGGAAGTTTCTGAATGGGATGGTGATGCAGCAAAATCACAACCATATAAAATTGGAGAATCTAAAAAGAAATTAAAAGAATCTTTTGAAGATTCCAAAGCAAGATTCCAAGATGCTGTTTCTAAACACGATCTTACCTACGATTATTCAGATGACCCTCTTCAGCATGATAAAGGATCTAATTCTTATCACAATATAAAAACATTGGCTAAGTCATTACCAAAAGATTTTGTCAAGAAAACATGGAATGATAATGTAGATAAGAAAATATCTCCTGATTCTCGTTCTCAATTTTATTGGAAAGAATCTATTACCGAAGATTACGAACCACAAGGAACCGGAGATGGCAGTGAAGATTCTGTTTCTGATGTGTCTAATGTATATGAAGAATCAGCAGATCCAATCAATGTTCCATTAAGTCCTGATGCAAAATCAAGAGGACGATCATTGATTTCGCAATATAATAATCTCGGGTCAAAATTACAAAGAGAAAATACTCTTTCAGAATTAGCAAAAATATTAGTTGTTATTGCACAACTAGCAGAGAAAATAACCCTTGAAAATTCAGATGATTGGTTTGATAGGCACACAGTCAATCGTAATATGAAAGAGTTGAAGAAATATGTTTCAGATTTTGAGAGATTTGCTACTGATGCAGATACATTGCATCAGAGATTAGTTGCACTTTATGATGATATGGGAAACGTATTGAATAGATATTTTGATATTCCTACTACTGTAACTGAATCCAAAGCTTCTGAATATAAACCATTATTGAAAGAATCAATTAGTGGTAAAGAGCAGGCAATAAGAGACATTGTAAAAAATAATACATTCGCCGCGACACTTCTGCGAGGAGTCCGCGGCGAGCGAGTTTCGGGGGCCCTAGATGTACAAACTGCAAGTGCAATCTTAACTGTGTTAGATTCTCTTGGAGATGCCAATAAGGCAGTATATTTAAGTAAGCCTATAGATGTGATGGCAAAAATCGCGTGGAAATTGGTTGGTAAGAAATAAGTTTCGTCAATTTTAAAAATAATAATACAATGCCATTTATTGTTGACTGTAGAAAATTCTTATATTCATTAGTATTTACTAAGGAAGGAGATTTAGATTTGGGATGGTTATTTACATTAATAATGGGCCTATCTGCTACATTTATATTTGTATTTGAAGCTATCCATAATGGACATGCATCAATAGCTGGATGGTCATTTATGGGATCTGCATTTTCCGCAGTTCTAATTGCGTCCGTTCCTATAGCAAAAGCAAGAATTCTTGCAAATTCAAGAATGATTGGAGATGTTGCTAGTGGAATTGCACAGTCTAGTGCTGACGATTTTCAACCTCATCAATGGGATTCAGGCGATCCTAATTCAGGAACTATATGATTAAACTAAAAAATATTTTGTTTGAAGATTGGAATAGTACGGCAGAGAAAATAAAAACTGATGCAATCAATTCGGCACAATCTAAATCAAATAAGAAATTAACTGCGGATGAAAAAAATACTATCGGTTCTAATGCACTCATGCATTATTTAGATCTTAGAGACAGAGAAGTTAAGAATATTCCTGATTCAAAAAGAAAACAAATGGATGTATGGAAAACTAATTCTGGGTGGGCAGCAAAAAGTAACGGAAAAATTGTAAAAAAATTTACTGGTCCCAATGCCATGAGAGACGCAAATAGATTTGCCGGTAGATCAAATACCGGTTCAAGTAGGTATGATTATTAATGAGCGCCGGGTACAACGAACCAACGGTTTGTAACGATCTTAACAAATTAGCTCCTCAATTTAGAGCATCTGTAGAAGCTGCATTACTTGAATGTCAAAATGCAGGATTGGATGCTATTGTTTTTGAGACATATCGTTCTAATGCATTAGCAAAATTGTATTATGCAAGGGGAAGAACTATTATTCCACCTCATCAAACAGTAACTAATGCACCTGATAACAGTTATAGTTGGCATGGATTTTCCTTGGCGGCGGATTTTATTTCAAAGTCAAAAGAATGGGGAGCATCATTAGAGTGGTTTACGGAAGTTGCAAACATATTCAAAAAACATAATTGTAAATGGGGCGGTAATTGGACAACTAAGGATCTTCCTCACGCGCAGTGGTTCAGATGCAAACCATCACCATCAAATGCAGCTCGGCTTGTTCTTAGAGAGCAAGGAATGGAAGCGGTTTGGAAAATAGTAGGGGCAGATTAAAATCAAGGATAAAACAATGAAAATATTACAATTTGCATTATTACATAAAATATCATTAGCAGTATTAACTGGACTTATAATCCTTTTAATATTTCTAGCACCAAGGGCGAATAATGAATGGTCTGCCTGGAAGGCCTGGGAAAAGGATAGAATTACAACCATTGCATATTCAAAGTTGCAAAAAGAAAAAGCTGCAATATTAAAGAAATCGGCCGATTCTTTAGGATTTGTAATTAAATCACGAGATTCTGTGTTAACTGTGAAAACTGAAAATATTGCTATTTTGAATACACAGAATAAAATATTAAGAAAACAAGTATTTGATAGTGCTACTGGAAAATCTCTATTGCCGGATACATGCAATAAAGTTATTACATATGCACATGGATTAGAGAAACAGATTGATAGTACTAATTCTGCTTTACAAACATCTATATTTGACAATAAAGATTTTAAACTTCAAGTTACTAAACTTACTGTAGCAGATTCAATTAGTACTATACGAGCCGATAGTTTGCAAAATGTATTGGAAGATATTCCACCAGTTCCATCTCCATGCAAGTATCTGGGAATTATACCATGCTTTAATAGAAGACAATCAACTATTCTCGGTTTCGTCGCTGGATCAGTAATCACGTTCAAAATTATGAGGTAATAATGAAATTTCAAGAAGGTAATAGAAAAAAGTTACAAGACAAAAAGAAAATGGGACTGTATGTAGAGACAGAAACAATCGGATCGTCCCAAGAGGAAATAAAAAATAGTTGTGCCGAATTGATAAAACAATTTAATAGAAAAGTTAAACGAGATGGATTGATGCAAACACTAAAATTAAAAGAACATTATATCAAACCGTCGGAAGCACGAAAGCTAGCAAGGAAATATAATAAATCTACACAAGAAGTTGCATAAAACACAGGTTTACAAAAGTTAAATCATATTTAACTTCATAGTCAGGAAGTTACCTCGTCTTTAGGTGATGGTAATCCGTATATATCAATCCCAAAATACATTTTTCTTAAATGTCAGGGACAAATTGAAGTTTACATGTAAATGGTAAATTGATTATTTATCAAAACATTTTAGGAGTTCAAAGAATGGCAAAGAAAACACTAATTCAAGAGGCAATTGCAGATGCAAAGCAAGTTCGCGAAGTAGCTTTGGAAAATGCAAAAATGGCTCTCGAAGAAGCATTTGCTCCACATTTAAAGTCAATGTTGTCCAAGAGACTTAAAGAGTCGGAAGATGCAAAAGAAGGAGAATATTCTGGAGATGACGCATTTCAAAAAGATCCCGATGGATATTCAGGAGACGATGCAGATTCAGATGAATATGAGAAAGTTTCTGAAGGAGCTCAATCAGTATCTCCATCTAATGTAACAGATGTTAACAAGTATGCTAAGATCACAGAAGATGAAGATGTAGCATTAGATTCATCTGATATTGGTGATACCGCAGTTTCAACTGATGATCCGGGTCCAAAGGATCCATCGGATTCTTCGGATTCTTCTGATGATATCGGAGAAGATGGTCACACAATCGAAGGTGGCCACGCAATTGAAGAAGGTGTAGATGACGAAGATGATATGGATCTTGATTCAGTTCTTCGCGATTTAGATTCATCTGGAGAAGATGAAGAAGAAGGTGAAGAAGATTTTGGTGATGATGAACCTTCAGACGATGATTCAGATGACGAATCAGATGATGATTCTGACGATCATATTACTGGCGGCGTAGATGATACTACAGACCAACAGGCACCAGAAACACCAGCAGCACCAGAAGCAAGTGTGGAACATCCAGATTCTAATAAGGATGAAGACGAGGATGAAATAAACCTCGAAGAAATTTTGCGTGATTTAGACGATGAAGATTCCTCAGAAACAACTATGGAATCCAGAAAATTGTCTACAGAAAATACGCATTTAAAGGGAGAGTTGAAAGAACATCGTCAGGCTATTAAATTCCTACGTTCAAAGCTCCAGGAAATCAATTTACTTAACGCTAAACTTCTATACACCAATAAATTGTTTAAGAATTACAATCTAACAGGTGGACAGAAGATGAAGATTGTTGAGAATTTTGATAGAGCATCAACGGTTCGCGAAGTTAAGTTAGTATTCGCAACGTTGGCAGAATCATACCGTGGTGGTTCAGTTAAGAAAAGGCCAGTAAACGAAGCATTTTCATCAAGACCGATTCGTTCTACTAAGCCAAATACTGAAACAAAAGTCATCACAGAGCATTACGATTTCGCAGAGAGAATGAAAAAGCTCGCTGGAATCACTAAGTACGATAAGTAAGTATTTCAATAACCTTTCAAGGAAAAAAACAAAATATGTCAAAAATCGACCTTTCCAAATTACTATCAAACGACTCAACTCCGTCTAAGATGATACAGGAGCAAACTCGTAAGCTAGAGCGTAAATGGGAGCCATCAGGACTACTCGAAGGTTTGAAGCGTGAGACGGATCGTCGTGGAATGTCAGTGCTGCTTGAGAACCAAGCTCAGCATTTGATTATGGAATCATCCACAACGAACCCTAACGGTGCAAACAGTGAAGAGTGGGCAGGAGTAGCACTTCCATTAGTTCGTAAGATCTTCGGTGAGATTGCCGCAAAGGAATTTGTGTCAGTACAACCAATGAATCTTCCTTCTGGACTTGTGTTCTATATGGACTTCAAGTACGGAACAACCACTGGGTTTAGAACCACAACCAGTTCACTTTATGGTGATACAACGTCATCCCTTGCACCAGCAGGCGGATTGTACGGCGACGGTAAATTCGGGTATACGATCAACAATTCAACGTTGTCAGGCCTAACAATTACCGGATCACAAGCAATATCAGCATCTATTGGTTTCTCAGGAGATCCAACATCACTTTGGGTTTACTCAGTTCCAGTAAGTTCATTTACAAATCCTGATCTTTTGGGTGCAAGAGCATTCATTCCATCAGGAACTATCGCCGGCCTACAGCCAACATATACGACTGTCTCTGGCGGAAATGTTAACTTCGTAGCAGCTAACTCTGGATCAATTGCTGGTATATTCTATCAGACACAGCCAGTAAGTTCTGCAAGAGGTGACTTCGAAGATCGTACAGGTGCAAACATTAACATCCCAGAAATTGAGATGGATCTTCGTTCTGAGCCAATTGTTGCTAAGACAAGAAAGCTCAAGGCAACTTGGACACCAGAATTGGCACAAGATTTGAATGCTTACCATACAATCGACGCAGAAGCAGAATTGACAGCAATGTTGAGTGAGTATATCTCTCTTGAAATTGACCAAGAAATTTTGGATATGTTGATTCTCGGAGCACAAAGCGTTGATTATTGGTCAGCACAGATCGGCCAAGTTTATCAGGGTGGAGCTTTTGCATCCCAAACTAACATCTCTGGTCAAGCATGGACGAACATGACTTGGTTCCAGACGTTGGGACAGAAGATTCAAAGAATGAGTAACAAGATTCATCAGTTGACAATGAGAGGCGGAGCTAACTTCTTAGTTTGCTCACCTGACGTTGCAACGATCCTAGAAGTAATTCCAGGATTCACAGCTGATACAAACGGCGATCAACAAGAGTTCGCTGCTGGTGTAAGCCAGATTGGTTCATTCAAGAGCCGTTATAAAGTTTACAAGAACCCATACATGCAGACTAATATTATTTTGGTCGGCTTCAAGGGAACAAACTTCTTGGAGACTGGAGCAGCGTATTGCCCATACGTTCCACTTATTATGACTCCGTTAGTATATGATCCTACAAATTTTACTCCTCGAAGAGGCGTGATGACGAGATACGCAAAGAAAATGATGCGTCCCGAATTCTACGGTAAGATTTTCGTGCAAGGTTTGAACACGATCTAAGTCATTGTAACGTAACAATTTACAAACAAAACTCCATCGGAAACGGTGGAGTTTTTGTACATATATATAGGTTGACTTTCTGTATGTTTTGTAGTATATTTCAGTGTACCTAAAAGTAGAGTATTTCAATGTTTACAAGAGAATGCCCCAATTGTCAGGATCCAATACAATACAAAACACGCAAGGGATTGTCTGGTTCAAGGGATAAGAACACATTCTGTCCAAAATGTTTGGGCAGAAAGCCAAGATCATTAGAAAAGAAAGTAACAAGATGGTTTAGAGAATGCCCATTGTGCCACGAAACAATGTATTATTCATGTGGCGGAAATCTAAGCAAAGCAATTCGTAACAATAGACACTGTACTAGTTGCCATCCAGGACCAGATAAGGAAACAATCAAAAAGATTAAAGAATCCTTAACTGGTAAAAAATATCCCAATAGAGCATCTAACAGTAGAATTGGAAAAGAAAAGGTAGCATTTAGAATTTGTCCTGCTTGCAAAAATGAAATTGGATATTGTAGTCAGAGGGCCTTAGCCGCTGCTCAGAAAAGAAATTCAATTTGCAATTCTTGTTCAGCCATAGTATACAAAAAGACTTGGAATGATATTATTACAGAAAAACACATTCAGAAAATGGCAGCGACCAAAGCAGGTTATGATACCTTTGAAGAGTACATTCTCGATCTTCCAAATAAAAAAGATTACTATAGACAAGTAAGAAAGATCACACGGAAGCAGGATTTATCTCTATTAGAAAATCATGATAAATTAATAGGATTATGCGGCGTTATTAATGCATATCAAGTGGATCATATTATTCCGGTTAGTATTGGTTACAACGAAGGAATTGATCCAAATATTATGGGTGACATATCAAACCTTAGAATTATTCCGTGGCAGGATAATCTATTCAAAGGTAATAGGATTGTAGTATGAGAAATATTCAATCAATTGAATGTCAGAAAGTGCCAAGAAAAGAGTAGAAGTTCAGAGAACTAAAGGCGAATTGCCTTGGCTGACTAAAGAAGTTATTTTGAAACGACTGAGTAAGATATGAAACCATTCCCAACTATCTACTTATTAATATACACCAATTGGAGTAATGGTAATGCTGAAATTAAAACAGTTGCTTAGAGAAATTGAAGATAACTTTGAAGACGATAATATTGCTGGCGATCATGGTATGGGAGAATCATCAGGATATACTGGTGGAGAGGATGTTATTGCTTCTGATGTAGATGATGATATCTTCAATGGTATTTCTAATGAGTCAATGGAAGATCCACAACAGTTGAATCCCGCTACTATGACAATGGAGCGATCTGACGAAGATCTCAATCGCGATCAAATTATATTTAATGCATTTCAAAGAATTAAGAACGATCCAACTGCTAAACAATATATTCAACAAATTCATGACGAAGGAAATGCAATGAATAATCCTCACGTCAGAAACTATTTTAAAGAATTAATCAAGTTGGGTATTAGATCATTAAGTCCGCAAGAAAAAGAAATGGTTTCACCAATATTGACAAAATTTTCCAACTGGAAATATTACAAGGTAATTTAAATGGCCGATCCTATTGTATGGTCCGGGGATGGCAGATATCCTGCTGGATTGACTCCATTCGGATATTATGACGCCGATATTGCATATTTAACTACCGCTCCAAAGGTAGCAAATTATTGTGCAAATAAATTAGGGTTTCCTATAGTTGACATTGAATTAGTAGATTCTCAATTTTATGCATTTTTTGAAGAAGCTATTACAATGTATGGCGCACAAGTTAATGAATTTAATATTCGTGAGAATATGTTATCATTACAAGGAACACCTGCAACTGGTTCACTAACTCAAAAAACGCTAACACAAACAGTAATTCCAAGATTAGTGGAATTAAGTAGAGATTATGGCCAAGAGGCATTAGTCGGCGGCCGCGCAGAATATAAGAAGGGATCAATACAATTAAAGTTTGGTGTACAAGATTACGATTTATCTCAATTTATGATTGCCTCTGAAAGTGGTAATAGAATTGAAATTCGTAAAGTCTTTCACAATAGAACTCCTGCTGTTAGTAGATATTTTGATCCATATGCAACTACTGGGTTAGGATTGCAAGGATTCATGGATGAAATGGGATTTGGTAATATGTCAGTTGCCGCTCAATTCGTTCTGATGCCAGTATATGAAGATATGCTCCGTATCCAAGCTATTGAACTTAATGACATGGTTCGTAGGAGTCAATATAGTTTTGCTATAATGGGAAATACATTAAGAATATTTCCAATTCCAGGAACTGATAGTGGCTTTGATGATCTAGATAACCTTACAGGAAATGAAGTACTTTTCTTTGAATATTATGTATTAGCTGACAAATTTGCCAATCCATCTGCAGGATTGCAAATAAGTGGATCTAATAATCCGCAAGTTAGTGATTTTTCCAATGTTCCATATACTAATATCATGTATTCAAATATCAATGATGTTGGGAAAATGTGGATTAACAAATACACATTGGCTCTCAGTAAAGAAGCCCTTGGTAATATACGATCAAAGTACGCAGTGATTCCAATTCCTGGTAGTGAATTGACACTTGATGGATCAACTCTTAGAACAGAAGCTTCTCAGGAAAAAGAGGCACTAATAAAAGAATTGAGAGAATCTCTTGAAACTGCGGGTAAGAAGGCTCAATTGGATAGAGAAAAGGAAAATGCACAATCTATGATGGAAATATTTCAGAAGATTCCCTTATATATTTATACGGGATAAATAATGCCAAGATTCCTTTCAGATAGAGACAATGCATTTCTTCAACAGATCAACATAGAATTAATTGACAACGTTATTGAAACAGACGTTGTTGTTTATAAAGTAGCTGCTCTAGAATCTACTGTAAACATATATGGTGAATCATTGGACAAGGCATATTTTCCTGGTGTTTCGTTATCTTGTTTAATTGAGAGAGATCCAACTGTTGCAAATAGTGAAGGTTTTGGTATGGATACAACTCAATCTGCCAAGTTTAGATTTTTAGTTACAACATTAGAATTAATTGGGCTGTATCCGCAGACAGGAGATATAATTCAATTTAATACTGGTTATTATGAAATAGATAATGCAAATGAAGAACAATTGTTAAATGGACAACCAAAATTTATGCATTCTATAATTTGTGAAACTCACTTGACGAGACGCAGTTCGCTGAATATTGATCAGAGACAAGTCTAATGAATAATAGTGGAAATGATACTCGGAGATTGATAGGTGATCCTCCTAATTTAGAAATAACACTCGAAAGAATTGATAGTACTATAATCAATTATCTTTCAAATGTCATTCAACCTGTAGTTTCAGAGAACAATGTATTAGTCAATGTTCCTGTTATATATGCTAATCCAGAAAAATGGAAATCCATTCAGGTAGACGGTGTTCTGCGTGACGAAAAGCAAAAGATACAATGTCCTATCATAGCTATCTCTCAAATGGGGATTACGCCCGCACAAATCAATTCTCCCGTAAACAAATACGTTAGACGTATAACTTACTCAAATTGGAGTAAAAAGGCTCCATATGACAAATGGGCCGTATTAAACCATATCAATCCAGATCGTGCTGTTATGAATACTGTTTTGCCTGATTATATTGATATAAAGTATAAAGGAACAATCTGGGCGGAATATGTAGTACAATTGAACGGTATAATAGAGCAGATAAATTTTGAAAGTCAGGAATACTGGGGCAATGAAAATGACTTCAAATTTAGAGCTAATATTACGGGATTTGACAAAGAAGAATCTTTGCCGGCGGGAGAAAGTAAATTGGTTCGTGCTACGTTTGATATGAATGTCAGAGGATATTTATTACCAGAGAAAATGGTGTCAGGAATTTCTGGTCATATTTCTACAACGCAAAAAGAATTTACAGTTAGACAAATTCAATTTTCAGAGGATATCATTAATAACACTTGAAAATTTAAAGGTTTAGGAAATATTTGAATTACTTTAACCTTTTAAAAATAATATGATACTTTTATCAGATACTATGGATAACACTCCAACTTTAATTACTGCTGCAGTTTCGATATTCGGGGCAGCGGCCGGAGCGATCAAAGCATGGGGTATTATAAAAAATAGAATAAGTTCTATAGAATTCAAACAGTCTAATATTGTTGTACAAGTAAATGATTTTGTAGAAAAAACTGAAAAATTTATGGAAGAATCTGAAGAATCCAGGGAGCAAGTATTAGAATCTGTTTATAAATTAACAACTACTGTAAAGGGAATAGATGGTAATAATGGCCTTGTTGGTAGATCGCGTGAAACAGAACGTAGATTGCTTGATGTTGAGAAAGAAGTAGCAGAAGGTAATGGAAGATATCAAATGTGGGAATCTTTGAACAATAATACTGAGAAATAACTTTTGGGCAATTGAGTCAATATTTATAGAAAGGTCATAAATAGTAACAAAGACAAAAAATGAGGTTTTAATGATTAAATTTGCACAAGAAGATTTGGATTTGGTGTTATCTCTTTCAAATGAATATAGGTCAATTTCAGAAGATCGTGGCCAAATAGAATTGGCTAAATATCTTTTAGAAAAAGATATAGTAAGATTGAATGACAAATATGACGAATTATTGCAAAAACAACAAGTAATAGCAAAGACATTGCAAGAAAAGTATGGTCCCGGAACACTTAATATAGAAACCGGAGAATTCACTGCAATTCAGCAGTAATTTTTGCCCACGAAATTAAATGTATGAAAACCAAATCCTAAAGAGGAATGGACTACTATGGAGAATAAGATATGAGTGAGCAAGTGATAAGCGCAGGCGTGTTCGTCGCCGAAAATGATGCATCATTCCTGCCACAGGGAATTGCAGATATCGGAGCAGCTTTTATAGGGCCGCTTCCTCAGGGACCAGCATTCGTTCCAACAATTATACAATCGCCGCAAGAATTTCAACAAATATTTGGAGTAGCAGATTCTAATAGTTATCTACCATACTGCGTATCTGATTATTTGAAAAATGCAGCAACTGCTACAGTAGTTCGTGTTTTAGGATTATCAGGATATGATTCTAACATTGTTAAATCACAGATTTTGAGTGTTTCTGGGTCGCAAGGTAAATTTGCTGTTGCTGTATTACATCCATCACAACTTGGTGGAACAATTACAAGTGCATCTTCAGCAGGAACCGCATCTTCTTTTAGTTTATCCATTAGTTCATCTCTTGGAACTGGAACAAAAACCTATACTAATTTGTCTGCCGATCCAACATCAACTTCGTATATTGGAAATATATTTGGATACGATCCAACTACTCAGCAGGGAGTGTATGTTTATTCTAACTTCGCTCGTGCATTTAATAGTATAACCAATTCTGGATCTGCCGCTATCATCATAGAGCCGGCAACTGGATATTTGAACTTTTCTGGATCTATATTTGGAACTTATACAAGTGCAACTACACCAATAGTACAATCACAAACTATTGCAGGAGTTAAATATTCACTATTTCAATTCGGTACATTTGCCGATGGAAATTCTGCCAATACATCTGTTAAAGTATCAATCACTAATATTAAACCTTCTACAGTAGTTGGCGGATTTGGAACATTTACAGTTTTGGTTAGAAGTTATGGAGATACTGATTCTAAGCCACAAGTATTAGAGCAATTTGAAAACTGTACTCTTGATTCTACCTCAGTTAATTATATTGCTAAATTAATTGGTAATACATCAATCTCTATTGACTCAAATGGGATTCCATTTTTAGATGGTGATTTCATGCCCGCATCTAAATATGTGTATGTGATATTAGCAGATGGAATTACATCAATCCCGTCAGTATCATTACCTTATGGATTTGCATCATTGAAATCACCAATTGCAACTTCCAATGTTCCTGCACCATCATATATACTAACATCATATACGGTTCCGGTCGGAGGAACGACTGCGGTAAGGAATTCTAGAACATTTTATGGATTAGATTTCACGGATCAGACAAATATATCATATTTGATGCCGATTCCATCTGGTTCTGTGTCAGCAAATGGTGATAATGGATTCAATCTTGAATCATTGGCTTCGCCAGATTTGTCAGATATCAGTAATGCACTTTCTCAAAATGCAGCTTCACAATTTCGTAAGTTTACTATTCCATTTCAAGGCGGATTCGATGGAATGAATCCAGCAAGAATAATTGCAATGGGAGTGGATATTACATCAACTAATACACAAGGATTTGATTTGTCAGATTCTTCTAAAGATGGAGCAAAGGCCTATACAATGGCAATAAACTCCGTGTCAAATCCTGATGAATACGATATTAATATGTTAATCATGCCAGGTGTTATTTATTCACAACATCCATATGTTGCTACACAGGGAATTACTCTTTGTGAAACAAGGCAGGATTGCTTTTATATTATGGACGTTGAAACATTGGACGCAACGGTAGATTCAGTCATTAATGCTGTAGAAGGAATTGATTCTACTTATGTTGGTTGCTATCATCCTTGGATGAAGGTAGTAGATACTAATTCAGGTGCATTAGTATGGGTGCCACCGTCAGTTCTAATGCCTGGAGTATATGCATTTAACGATAAAGTAAGCGCTCCTTGGTACGCACCAGCAGGATTAAATCGTGGTGGTATTGGCGGAGCTGTTCAAGTAAGATCAAGATTGTCTCAATTAGACCGCGATAGCTTATATGAAGCAAATGTAAATCCAATTGCTACATTCCCAAGCCAGGGTATTGTTGCATGGGGTCAGAATACAATGGAAATAATCAATAGCCCATTGGCATCTATCAATGTTCGTAGATTATTGATTGCTGTCAAGAAGTATATTGCATCTGCTACAAGATATTTGGTGTTTGAACCTAATGATACAACTACTTGGGCTAAGTTCTTAGCAATGGCAAATCCATATCTTGCCAATGTCCAACAGAAACAGGGTTTGTACGCATTTAAAGTAGTTATGGATTCAAGTACGGTTAGCAACGCGGATATTGATAATAAAATTATGAGAGGAGCACTGTATTTACAACCGACACGGGCAGCAGAGAGAATTATACTCTCGTTCAATATTTCTGCCAGTGGCGCAATTTTCCCAACAGCATAATTAATAAGAATAAAATAGGGTGTAAAATCCCTATTTTATTTGTTTAGTAAAACAATTAACATCAGCCGATTAAGTAGGTACTAGATATGAAAATAAAATGTAAAAGATGCAATATTTTAACTACCAATAAGAAATATTGTTCTAACGAATGTAGAACTAAATATGCTACTGAATTATCAATAGAAATAAGAATTTGTGAATGGTGCAAAAATGAATTTTCTGAATTAAAGAGAAAACCAAATAGGTTTTGCGGTGAAAAATGCAGAAGATTATATCAAGCAACTCCAGATGCAATTAAGTATAGAATCCAAAAAGCTGAAGAAGCTTGTTTGAAAAAATATGGAAAAACACATGCTCCATTAACAGAACAGTCAAGAATCAAAATGTTGGAACGATATAGCGATACAGAATGGGTTAAAAAATCTGTGGATAAGATGAAAAATACTAAATTAGAAAAATATGGTAATGCTAATTGGGTTAATGTAGAAAAATACAGACAAACAATGACAGAAAAATATGGTGTCATAAATTACAGTCAAACCCCAATGTTTAGGAAAAACAATTTCAATAGAGTTAAGAATAGGGTAGAATCTAAAAATTTGATCATCTTAGAAACAGAAAGTACATATATCAATGTGAAACACGAAATATCATTCAAATGTATTATTTGTGATTATGTATTCACAGGGCACGCGGCCAATGGACTAACTCCAAAATGTCCTAGGTGCATTGAAAAATCATCTACTGCAGAAAAAGAGATAGTGGAGTTTATAAATTCCATTTATAACGGAAAAATAAACGGCAATATTAGATCAATTATTTCCCCTAAAGAAATTGATATTTACTTACCTGACCTGAAATTGGGCATAGAATTTGATGGAATATACTGGCATTCTGAATTGCACGGTAAAAAATCTAAGAGTTATCATTTGAATAAAACACAGTCTTGTAATAAAAAAGATGTTCGACTTATTCATATATTTGAAAACGAATGGACGAATAAGCAAGAAATTGTTAAATCAATAATACAAAACGCTATTACTAGTAGTCCAATAAAAATGTATGGCAGAGATACTGAAATAAAATCAATATCTACAAAAGAATGCAACGAATTTTTGGACCAAAACCATTTACAAGGTAAGGATCGGTCTAGTGTTAGATATGGTTTATACACTAAAGAAAATTTATTAGTATCAGTAATGACGTTTTCTAAAAGTAGATACGATAAATCATATCAATGGGAGTTACTAAGGTATGTATCTAAAATAAATCATACAATAGTCGGTGGGGCATCCAAACTAATGGCATATTTCGTCAACGTAAATAATCCAACTAACGTAGTAACCTATTCAGATTTACGATATTTTTCTGGAAATATCTATAAATCATTGGGATTTAAATTTCATAATGTAACTCCGCCAAATTACCATTATTTTAAATATTCATCTTATGGTTTGCTTTCGCGGCACCAATTTCAGAAGCATAAACTTAAAAACGTCTTAGAAACCTTCGATCCAGAATTATCAGAATGGGAGAATATGAAGCTCAATGGATTCGATAGAATTTGGGACTGTGGCCACTCCAAATGGACATGGAGCAAATAATAAATTATATTGGTCAACAATTGTTCTTTTTGGTCTATTCATACTATTTAAATGTATGAGTGATATTGCATCTCAATATAGAAATAAATACAACAAAGCGAAATCTAAGAAACCGAGGGGATATCCTATAGTATTAGGACCTGATGGTTATACTCGAAGATTCACTATGTTAAGAGAATTTTGTCGTGTTCATAATTTGTCACCATCTGGGTTTCAGAAAATGTTAAGCGGTGAAATAAAGCAATATAAGGGGTGGAGATTAGTTTCTACTCCGTATAGAGAAATGAATATAAATAGAAATAGATCTTTAGCAAAACGTCCGGGTGGATTTCCTGGTGTCATTTCTCCTGATGGAGAATTACATAAAATAAGAATATTGAATTCGTTTTGCAAAGAACACGATCTTAGCTCCAGTAATATGAGTTTGCTCATAAATGGAAAGAAAGATTCATATAAAGGTTGGGTTGTCAAACATTAAACTGGAGATATTAGAATGTCCAATTTGCTTTCAGAGCAAGAGTCGTTTTATACACAATTTGAACCATCATTAAAGAATAGATTTACTCTTTATATTGATGGAATTCCATCTTGGATTTGTAAGAAGGTAACACGTCCTAAACTTACACAAGAGCCCAAGGAATTGCCACATATTAACGTAAGTTATTATGTCAAGGGAAAGAGTAAGTGGGGTCCAATGACTTTTACTTTGTATGATCCAATTGTTCCATCAGGTGCACAAGCAGTGATGGAATGGGTCAGACTCGGCCACGAATCTATTACTGGTAGAGACGGATATGCAGACTTCTATAAGAAAGATCTTACATTCCACGGACTAGGTCCAGTAAATGATGTAGTTCAAGAATGGATAATTAAGGGTGCTATTCTTACTGAGGTTGATTTTGGTGAGGGAGATTGGTCTTCAGATGATCCAAATGAAATAACCTGCACCGTTCAAATGGACTTCGCACTATTGAATTTTTAGCCTTATTATTCAATTATTTGGTTGTTTGCTCCCGTTAGTTAATCTAAACTCTCTTCAATATTCATTGGGGAGAGTTTTTGTTTTGTGAATAATTTGTCATATTTATAGTTAACAAAGAAATAGTTTTCATTTATTATTAACATTGGGGATATGTGAACATGAAGAAACTATTTTTAATATTTTTGATTTGCATCCCGAGTATTTGTTTATCTCAAGCCGGTGTAGCAAGGCAAATAATGATTTCGGAAAATGCTATGAATTTAATGTCTGCTGACTGGAATGATACTCTCACAACGCAACATGAGAGAGGATATTGTGTTAGTTCGTATGAAATATCATATGAAGATAAAAGTCCATCATTAATATTGATAAAATCAGTTGTTCGCGCCCCAACTAGTAATTCAACTCCCTATTCAATTAGTTTTGATTGCGGTAGAATGCCTGTTATTCATACGCATCCTCCAACAACCTGTAAATCAGAATCCGATAGTAGTTGCAAATTGGGCGGAAAAGATGCATATCAGTGTGATCCATCAAAAATTGATGTGTATTACTTTTTGATGTCAGGAATACCATTTGGACTTATTCAATGTGATAAGCACGCATTTAGATCATATTTTGCAGAAGATTATATGATTCACCCATGAATTATTTTGATTTCACCACTTGACAAAATGAAGGATTTGTATTATTTTCCAGTGTAAGCGAAAAGGATAAAATAGCAGAGGGATTCAAAACCACTTTCATATTACAACAAATGTTTACAGTAATAAATCTGTTCGTCTCAATGAAACAAGCAATTCAATAGAAAATCTATGACTCCGTTCGAGATAGTATTGACATTCGGAAATTACATAGGCCATACATTAGGATCGGTAGCTGAAACCGATCCTAATTATTTATTATGGATGTCAGAAAAGATGTCAGGTGATTGGAAAATTGCCGCGGCGAAAACATTGGCAAATGAACCAATTCCCGATACATTAAATCTTCCAAAAATATCTAATGCCCAAGTAACAAATATTAAAGAATCCAATAAAAAGAAACCAATTTTTAGATTAATTAAAAAAGGAAAAGTATCAGTTACATTTCCATATAATCCGCAATTACTTTCTTTATTTAAATCTCAAATTGAAAGTAGAAAATGGAATGACAAAGAAAAATATTGGGAAATAAATATAGTTCATTTACCAGCAGCTATTAAATTATTTGGAGGCCCAACTAATGTAGATTGTACAGATGATATTAAAGAATCTGTTATAAATGAAATGGAAAAGAGAAAAACATTAGATAAGATTCGTGTTAAAGAAGATTCCGACTTCTTTGATAACAGTTTGTTGAAACATCCGTTATACGGCTACCAAAATTCGGGTGTAGAATTCATTTGTTATGCAGACGAACGGGCTTTGATTGCTGACTCTCCCGGGCTTGGAAAGGCGCAGACAATGGATAGTCGAATTATTACACCAAATGGACCAGTTTTAATGAAAGATGTATTTGTAGGTCAGGAAATATCATCAACTACAGGAGAAAAATCATTTATTACTGGTATATTTCCACAAGGGAATAGATCTATTTATGAGATAAAATTTCATGATGGCAGCACAACAAGGTGTTCTGATGATCATTTGTGGCTAATAAGAAATCATAGCAGAACGAAAGGAAAATTTCATATTCGTTCTACATTGGAAATTATCGAAAGAAAAAATTGCGTACCGTACCAGATAATTCCCGTAACGGATCCAGTAGAATTTGTAAAGCGAAATTTATTGATACATCCATATGTAATGGGCGTTTTGCTTGGAGATGGATGTATTTGCCGTGGCAATATAACGATATCATCCACTGATATGGAAATAATTGAAAATATGAGAAGTTTAGTACCAAATTGCCTACTCAATAAAGTATCGAAATGCGATTTTAGATTTAAATCGAATCCTAAAATCATATCTAATGGAAAAAAAGGAATATACAATTCACCACTAAGATCAGAATTAAGTTCATATGGTTTATTAGGAATGAAATCTAATAATAAATTTATTCCTGATGAGTATTTGTATTCTGATATAGAAGATAGGATAAGTCTATTACAAGGTCTAATGGATACCGACGGATATGTGGCCAAACTGATCAGGGGTTCAGCAACGATTCAATATTATACTGTTTCTGAAAAGTTAATGGAAAATATGAAATTTCTTATACAGTCATTGGGTGGAGTATGTAAGGTTACCACAAAAATTCCTAAATATACTTATAAGTCAGAAATAAGAGTAGGTCAAAAATGTTATGTTATGACCATTTCCATGCACAAAGATATTGTTCCATTTAAATTACAAAGAAAAAGAGATCGGTATTTAAAAAGAACATTTAAATATTTGCCTTATCGCAAAATAATTGATATTTCATATGTAGGGGAAATGGAATGCCAATGCATATCGGTGTCAGCGGCCGATCATTTGTATTTGACTGATGAATTTATAGTTACTCATAATACCGTTCAGGCAATTGCCTTTGCTGTTATGAAAAAATATAAAACTCTTATCATATGTCCTAATTCAGTTAAAATTAATTGGTCTAGAGAAATTGACTTCTTCACTGGTAAGAAATGTTGCATCTGGTATGCTGATAGAAAAGAAGGGCATGGCAATGCTATGTTTCACATAATTAATTATGATATCGTACATAAATTCTCCAAAGAATTAAGAGATGTTGGATTTGATCTTATGGTATGTGATGAATGTACCGAAATTAAAAACAAAAAAGCAAAGAGAACAAAATCAATATTGGGAGATTATTCTCAGAGAAGAAAATATCCAGGTATCAAAACTAAAGCTGTATTATTATTGACAGGAACTCCCGTAATGAATAGGCCATCAGAAATATTCACATTTTTGAATTTCCTGAATAAAGAGAAATGGCCTAACTACTTTGCATTCGCACAAAAATATGGTGGCTGGATGGGTTCTCCGCCAAAGAATCTAAATCTATTACACGAATCAATTAAAGATGTAGTAATTAGGCGCAGAAAAGATCAGATCAAATCTGATTTGCCAGAAAAGTTACCTCCGAGAAATATGTATGTAGAATTATCCGATTCAGATCAGAAAGAATATGTTAATTTATTAAAAAAACTATTCCGTAATTGGAAAGAATCTAAGCCTGGTATAGGAACTATGCCACCCATCAACAAATTCCTCATCGAAAAGAAATTGCCAAGAATAATAGAGATGATTGATTCCTTTCTTGAAGAGGATAGATCAGTAACTATTTATTGCACAATGTTAAATCCACTATTTAAATTAAAAGAGAAATATGGAGAAATTGCTGGTTTATTGTATGGTGATATGACTCCAGAAGAGAGGCAAGTAACAATTGACGGAATAGCAAACAAAAAATTGAAGATTGCTTTAATATCATTGCGCGCTGGCAGAATGGGCATTGATGGATTACAATATGGTTGTGATACAGCTATATTTTGCGATCAATGGTGGGGGCCGTCGGATCATGTACAAGCAGAAGATCGCCTACATAGAAATGGTCAATTAAACAAAGTACAAATATTTTATATGTTATGCGCCGACACAATTGATGAAGATATGAGAGAGTTGTTAGCTGCAAAACAAGTGGTTATAGATACGGTTGTGGATGGTTCTATAGTGACTCAATCCAGAAAAGATTCCATATTCAGTCAATTTGTACAAAGAATGAAGTTCAAATATCAGTCAGAGTTTTGATCGAAATGATATTTATATTCAGTGGTTACTAACAAATAAGGAGTTTTAATGATAGAAGAAGAAAAATATCCGTCGCAAACAATAGATTTGCCATCTCGCGGGTGGTATTACCTGGAATCTAGCCCATTATCTAAAGGTCAATTAGATCTGAAATATATGACAGCCAAGGAAGAGAATATTCTGTCGTCTCAGAATTTAATCGAAAAAGGTGTGGTTTATGATAGATTATTAGAAAGTTTAATTACTACAGAAGGAGTCAATTATAATGATCTATTGATTGGTGATAAAAATGGAATTATGATTGCGGCTAGAATATTAGGATATGGTCCAGAGTATTCTCTTGGGGAATTAACTTGCCGATGCGGTGCTAAAGAAGAAGTTGTTGTAGATTTGAGGAAACTAGAATTTAAAGAAGTAGATTTTAAGGATGAGAATAAGGGAAGAAATGAATTTGAATTTGAACTTCCTATAACAAAACAGAAAATAATATTCAAATTATTGACTCACTTAGACGAACAGGAAATAAATTCAGAAGTTACCGGACTAAAGAAAATGGATAGAACTGGTATTGATCCAGAATTAACAGTTCGTTTACAACATAGTATTTTATCTGTAAATGGAGATTCCAAAAAAGATATTATTCGTAAATTTGTGGATAATTTGCTCGCAAGAGATAGCTTAGCTTTCAGAGATAGAGTAAAAAGTTTGAATCCTGATATTGATATGAATTACGAACATATTTGCACTGTTTGCAAAGAAGGGAGGCGTCTCATGGTTCCGATAACCTTGAACTTCTTTTGGCCTGACAAATAAATATATGAGAGATATACATCGAAATATATTCGATATGGTGTTTATTATGAAGGGTGGCATCACTCACGATGAATTATACAATATGCCAATTTATCTCAGAAATTATTACATGGATCTTCTTAGAGAAAAGGCCGACCTAGGAGCAATCATTTAATGGCAAAATATATCATAGCAGAAGGAACAATTACAAATTTAGTCAAATACATTATTCAGGCTATTATAGATGGAAAAACAAAAGCTTTGCAAAAATCTATAGTCGAAGATCCTGAACTTAGCGCTTGTGTTGATGATACCGACAAAAGTATTTCTAAATTGAAAGTTTACTTGCAGAATATGAAGGATATTTCTAACGTTAACAAGTAATAGATGGACAACTCAATTCAGGACCAATTAAAAAACTTACAAGATAAAGAAAAAGAATATGCCAAAGGAATCTCTGAACTAAGTGATGCCTTTGGTAAATCAGTCACATCTCTACGGGATATGAGAAAATCTTATGAGTCTATCAGTCCTAAATTTGAAGATGCTAAGAGTGAGATTGACGATCTTCTTGATGCAGCAAATCAATTAAAATCATCAATTCGCGACCAGGCCATTAATACTATTAAGGAAATTAAGAATTATTCAAAAGGTAGTTATTCTCTTTCTAATATAAAATCAACTAAAAGTGAGTTGTTATCACAATTGGCTAATTTATCTGTTAGTAAATTGAAGAGTGATCATATAGAAGCATCTAAACTTAAAGCTCAACTAGATGATATTGTAAATGTAGAATCTAACAGAGATAAAATTGTATCTAATCTAAAAAATAATCTAACTAATCAACTTACAACATTATCTCAAACAAAAACAGAATTAACTGGTATCCTTGGCTTACATGATAATATTAATAAAGCTACGTCAGAATCAAACAAACTGGATGCATCACAAGAAAAGATTCGTTCATCGTATGCTGATAGAATTAAAAATGTCAATAAAGTTCTTGGTATGGATGTGGCAGAATGGGCAGATAAGGCAAAAGAATTTACTCATGTATTAACAACTCCAAAAGCATTGTTATTGGAAATTTCTGCGGCGGGAGTAGAAGGATTCAAGAAAATGGCAAATGCTATTCAAGATGCAAGACAAGAGGGAGAAACATTCTCTGAAGCGTTAGGCCTTGTTAATCAAGGTGTTCTTTCAATTGGAAGGAATTTGCTGCATGGAAATTTTGTATCTTTAACAGATGCCCTTGAAGCGCAACAATCAATTATTAAGAATCTTGGATCGGTCAACTTCAATCAAAAAATTACTGATACTGCCGGAAAATTAATATCCTTATATAATGTTAGTGCTGCAAGCGCCGGCGAACTGGCATCTAATTTATTCATTATATCCAAATATAATGTATCCATTGTAAAATCAGCAACCGAATATGCAAAGCAATTATCAGTTGCTAATCATGTTGCTCCTGGCGAGGTATTTGAAGAATTAGCATCTAATGCATCATTGATGTCAAGATATGGTGCAGATAATGTTAATAATTTAATACGAGCTACAGTACAAGCAAGAAAACTAGGACTTGAAATTGGTAATATAGATTCTGTTGCTGATAATTTATTAGATTATGATACTTCTTTGCAGAAAACAATGGAAGCATCTGTATTGATTGGAAAGAATATAGATTTTACGGCCGCAAGGACTGCATTTTTAAACAATAATATGTCAGCTGGATTAAAGGATTTAAAACAAGAATTACAGGGAATAGATTTTAGCCATTTAAATAGAATTCAACAAAATGCATTAGCTGGCGCGCTCGGAATGCCATTAGATCAATTGGTAAAATTGATTAATAACAAAGGCGCATTCTCTGAGGGGAATGCGGCTATGGGAGGATCTAGCTTCTTGGATAAATTGGCTCCTGTATGGAAAAAGTTCACTTCTTTAACAGGAGCAATATTTGGCCTTACAACTGCAACTTGGGTAAATACGTGGGCGCTGCGCAGTACAATGGGAGGAAATCTTATTGGTAGAGCATTGAGTGGATTAAAAGGTATTACAGGAATAGGCGGTGGCCTAGCTGCAACAGAAGGAACTGTAATTGCTGGTAGTGCTGTCGGTGGAATGGAGGCCGGCGTACTTGGAGGGGTTGAAGGAGCAGTTGTAAAAGGTGCTGGAATGGGCATGATATCAAAAGTATTAGCAGCTACAGGATTAAAAGGATTTATTAGTGCTGCTAGTAATATTCCATTTTTAGGTCCTCTTATTGCAGCCGGCGGGATGACGATCATTGATTTGTTAATGGGTAAAGGACTTGGCAAAAGTTTATTTGCTGGATTGGGTGCTGGTCTTGGATCACTAATTCCTGGTATTAGCACGGTTGGTTCAATTGGTGGCGGAATTGCTGCTGAATCTTTATATGATTCTTTCTTTAATAAGAAGAACTCAAATCAATCAGTAAACACATCAAATAATTCCGACGGCTTTAAATCGGTTGCTGATAGAATTGATAATTTACATAATTCATTATTGAATGGTGCCATTCGCGTAGATTTGGATGGTAGAGAAGTATCTCGTAATTTACAAAGAGTTAAATCACGTTCTGGAGCTCCATCATAATGTCATATAAAAATCTTGAAGATCAATTTTTACAGAATATTAATAAAATTTATGGTAAGTTTTCACTAAAAGATGGAAGTAATGATCAGCCTTATCTTGAATTCAAACCAAATGATCCAAATGCATCCGCAACATCAAATGACCAAATTGGATCTGATAAAGCTTCTGTGAATAGGGATACAACTAGAATAAAAGGCTTTCTGAATAGTTCAATTGGAAAGCAGTATTCATCTATGCAGAATACTTTACAGACATTTAATACATTTTCTGAAACGAGATTAATAAACCCATATTATATATTAGGAAATCTAGATGATAATGTTAATGTACCTCTAAAAAGATCTCTTTCAAGTCAATTAGATGTATCTTTGATTGGAGATAATCCATCTCCTGGATCTGCGGGATTGGGAAAGGTAGGCAGATTACAAGTAGAAACTAATGCATCTGCACAAGCTAGAGTATTACAATCTCCTGATTTTAGAGGATTGCTAATGACTTTATTGTCATCAAGTAAATTAGGAAGTATAATTGGTAATACATTTTCTCTTGCCGAAGGAACTCTCGGAATAGATCAAAGACCAGAGTTGAATATAAATGGGCAATTATATTCTGTTATGTTGTGGCACGGCGGAATTCAAAATAATTTTGCTAATACTATTGGAAAATTTATATCAAATACAGAAAAGCAGGCAGTTACAAATTTTATAAATCCAATAAAAAGCGTGATTCAATTACCTAATTTTACTAATATTATTGCTCCTGTAAATAATTCTTTTGGTGGAATATTTAATACAACGCTAGGCGGACAATTTTTATCAACTGTAGCGCAAGTAACACAACAACTCGCAACCGTTGTGACATCTAATGTTGTTAGTAAAACTATTTCTACTTTACCGCCTGTAGTAAGAGCATTAATAAATACTGCAACTAATTTATCAAGCAATCCATTTCCTGGAATAAAAGATGGATACGAACAAGTATATTTTATTCAGGATTTAAATCCCGATAACGATCTAGGATATATTACTATAGATGCTAGAAATAGTGGAATGTATCGCGGATTTCCAAGCCCCGTTCCTACCCAAGTATTATCTACTGGAATAACATCATTGCCGCCAATCAATGTAACTATTGATCAACCAAGTTTTATGAGATTGCCGGCCAGAGATCTGGAAAGTCAATATACATCTGATAGAATGTCAGAAATTAGATCAGCAATTGATAATCAAAAGAATTATGAATTGATTATGGACAATCCACAGGTATTAACTAATCTTACAAATGATCCGCATGGAATAAGATCACGCTTAGGATTTATTGGTGGTATTGATCCAAACACAAGAGGAAACGGAAATAATCTTCCTGATAAGATGAATTCTCGCGCCTATGCAAGTTATATAGCTGCACTGCCAAAGCGTCAATATTATATTCAGGACAAAACTAAATCTGCGGTAGGATATTTCCATGATAAAATGAATGAAAAGGGAAGAGTTTCTCCTTTAACAGATGTGGGAGTATCTGATTATATTAATTTTCAATTTGTTAATTTGTCTGGTTCAAATAGAAAAAAGATAGTTTTGCGTGCAATGATCGGCAATTGGTCGGAAACATCCAGTCCTACATATAGCGATATTCCGTATATTGGTAGAATAGAAAGAAATATCGTATTTGCTGGAGCTAAAAGAGAATTGCAATTGGAATTTGTAATTCACACATTTTCCCCATCAGAATTATCTGTTGTTTGGGACAAGATTAATTTCTTAACAGGTTTGACTTTCCCTAAACAATATTCAACTGATGGTTATATGATTCCTCCGTTAGTTGGTCTTACTATAGGAGATTTATATATCGGTCAACCAGGATATATAAATCAAATAAGTAATACAATTGAAAATGATACTTCATGGGAAACTGAAACAGATCATCAAGTTCCGCATGGAATAAAAATAAATATGGGATTTTCATTAATAGAAAAGAAAATCATGAATGGCTCATCTGCATTTTATGGATTTGGAGTTAAATAATGGCTAATAGATATGACATACTTACAGTCGGAATAAATTCTGACGGGAAACAAGTATACACGAAAGCTATGTTAACTACTATTAAAATATCCGTATCAGATCCTCAAATTATTTGTAATGAAATGACACGTCTGGATCTTTTAGCATATCAATATCTCGGAAATCAATCTCTGTGGTGGATGATTGCTTCTGCAAATGGAATTGGTAACGGGAGTCTTCATGTTAAACCAGGAACAGTATTAACTATTCCTGTATCAGCGATGAATCCATGATTAGATATCCATACCCACAAATAAATAAGATAAGAGATTTTGTTCAAACTGAATTAGTTCGTAGAAAATCTCAACCGGAAAACGGAATGGTTGACATAACATCTCCGTTTGTTAAGATGACTTCTGCATTGACTACTGAACATGGGAATTGGTTGACTCTTGGATTGCATGGATATGCGTCTAATGAGAATATTTTTGATACAGTTTATGATGGCGATAGTAAAATAGGATATTCATATGGACCAAATGGAAAGGTTTTAGTTTCTGTTACATCTCTGTTTAATAATGATAGTATTGCGATGGGAACACATCCAATTCCAGGAATAGTAAATGTTACTGTTAATAAAAGGCAATTAGGTAAACCGACAGAAACAGTAGTGTCATGGAAATGCTATGATGTTTCTCAATTAGAATATTTGAGAAGGCATTTTCTAATGCCCGGAGTTCATGTTGTATTGGAATGGGGTCAAAGTTTTGCACTTAATAATCCAAATATAACAACGTTAGATTTTGCAGATGTATCAAATACAGGCCGAACATTGGCGTCATATATACTTGACGGGCATGATGTAATTATGAATTCATATGTACAGAATTCTCATGGTAATTATGATTTTGTTGTAGGAATTATATCAGATTTTGGATTTGTATTTGATGGCAGTAAATATGATTGCACCACTACTATTATGTCACCAGGAGAATCTTTATATGGGATGTCCAATACAGAAACCATAACAGTTGCAGATAAAAATCCATACAGAACATCATTAACTGATTATTTCAAACATGGTGGAGAATTCGATCTTTATATTAATAGTGATAAAATTGCACCGACTGATAAATTTCATTCAGCTCCGTCAATTGATTTAGGTGCTTTGCCAGGTGGTGTTAATAATACTACTGCAAAACAAATAGCATCTGATTTTTCTATTACCGTAGAGGATATAAATACTTATATCAGTTGGAAAGCATTGATATCACAATGCATTCCTACTCTTGTAGCGACAATGCACAATTCCCCAAATATTGATCTTGCATTTTTAAAATTGCCACAATTAGATACAGTAACTTCTGGGCCGTTTGTTGGATATAGTAAATATTTGTTGTCAACTGATATTACAACAATGATTTTGATTAATAAACAGGCCAGAGCAGATATTGCAAAGGTATCCGGTCTTACGGAATTTATCGGAACTGATTCATACAAAGCACTATTATCTCAGGGAGTATATATTAATGTAGGTGCAATCAAGGAATGTATTTTAACTACAAATACTTTATTTGATTCTATTCAAATGCTGATTGAAAGAATGAGTAATGCTACTGGTGGATTTTGGCAATTACAATTATTATATGATACAGATTTTGAGAAATATGAAATAAGAGATATTGGATTAACAATGTTTCCTGAAGATAAGAATTTTTATACTTTCAATCTTGGAACAAAATCAGAATTAGTAACACTACAATTTAGTGGTAGGATGTCAGCAGCACAGAAAACGCAAGCTATGTTAACCAACGCATCAGATTTACCTGATAATTTTGGCAGAGCATCTGAACCATCTGATGCATTTGTAAGATTTAATGATATTGAAACTCGTGACATAATAAGAGATTACGTTTCTAGTCGCCAGTTTGTAGATTCTAATTCTTCACGGCAATCCACTTCGGGTGTTCTAAAACAATTTACAATTGGTACTCTACTTCAGCCGGCCGCACAGAGTAGAGTAGATAATGATGATAATTTCAGACTTGCACATAAAGTTGCTGGCGGAGTAGGAACTAGTGGAACTAGAGTAGATGTAGGGTCAACCGCAACTGCAGGTAGGCCAGTTGGTGCAAATACTGCAAGGCCAGGTTGGTTTAATCCTTTGCCAGGAAGAATAGGTGGAATTAGTAGTCCATACGGAAAAGTTCGCCAAGACGGAAAACCTCATGATGGAGTGGATATACCTGCCGTATCAGGAACTCCAATATATGCTCCTGCAAGTGGAATAGTTACGACAAAATTTGATACTGCCGGCGGAAATGAAATTCTAATTGCACATGACAATGGATATAAAACTGGATTTGCTCATTTATCGCGATATAATGTATCTAATGGCCAGTATGTTTCTGCTGGACAAGTTATAGGATATGTAGGGGCCACGGGAGATGCATCAGGGCCGCATCTTCACATGACAGCGTATGATGTAACTGGCGAAAGAATGAATCCTGCTAATATATTTGGTCCTCAAATAACAGGAATGAATCCAACACAAGTAACGCAAGCTCAAACAGGATTCTTACCATTTACAAGTCAATCTATATTAAGGAATTTGCCTGCCGTTGCTCCTGATGGAACGTTATTGGATTCTGTATCTGCTCAAAATCAGCAAGTTGCAGATCAACAAAAAGAAGCAGACTTTACGCAGCAATCACAGGAAAGAGATGCTCTTATTCAAGCAAAATATAATGAAGGATTAATGATATTTTTTGAGACAAATGAATCTGCAATGAGAAATAAAATGGCATTGGAAGCAGATCAATTAAATCATCCGTCATCATTGTCATATCCGATAGCAACTCAAATGGAAATAAGTTGTACTCTGTTAGGACAAGCAGGATTTTCGCCGGGAGATTGTTTTTATATTGATAAATTTCCAACAGAGTATAAAAAACATGGGCTATGGCAAATTACTGGAATAGAAGATAATATTACATCAACTGGTTGGTTGACTACATTGACTTTGAGGTATAAATTGATATGGAGATAAATCCAATCTTTTCTATAACGTTTACGGAGTCATATCCAGCGCCATCTAAATCAGATTTTGATACTGGTTATATGTTACGATATTTTGCTGTGCAAGCTAATTCTTCACGATCTGAAATTATAGAAATTGATAAACAAACTTATCAATCTATTCAGACTAATCCATTATACGTTACAATTCAAATAGAATGGATTATCATTGGTCAAAATGTTCCAACTTATAACGGAAATATTTTGGCAGCAGATGCAGTAAGTATCGCTAATCAAAAGAGTATTGATTTTGTTAAAGACAAAATTCCCAATTTAGATTCCAAACTACCTAACAAATTGCAATTCTGGAGAGGGTATTGAGAAAAACTTGACTTTCCGCTTCATTTTAGTTAAATTTAAAGGTCACCAAAACTATACGGTTATGTTAATGATCTTGGATACAAAAGAAGAAACTGAACAATTTTTACAGAGTATTAAAAAAGAAATAATAGTGATACCCATAATGAGTGATATACAGATGCATCCGAATATGAATAATCTTTCGGTTTTGTATATCACTTTTTTAGATAGTGAAGAGTCGTATTTAATACCGGTGGATCATTCCGAATCAGATAAATTCATCTTCGACGTTCCATCGAATATTCACGCATACACATTGAATGCCAAAATAAGTCAGCAAATATGCAACTCTTATGGGTGGACTTGGGAAGATTGTCAATCAATGCAATATTTGATAGATGGAACCATTATAAATCAATCTGAACATTATACACAGATACAAAAATCAATGTATCAAAAATATCACAATTATAAGCATATTAATAAATCAGTTCCGTTGTTACAATTGGGCCAGCATTGCGATTCCTTATCAATTAAATTGAGAGAGTTAATTCAATCATCTGTTCCAAGTAAATCTTATGAATTTTTGTCACGAATTGCAATACCAGTGTTGGCAGATATAGAATCTAATGGTCTATCAGTTAATAGAGATAAATTGATATTACATTTTGGAGTGGGGATAGATAAATTTATAGATAATTCCTATATGGTTTATACTGATTATAATTTATATACTACTACTGGTAGAACAAGTAATAAGTACGGTGGAATTAATTTTGCCGCTCTCAATAAAAATGATAAAACAAGAGAATCATTCATTAGTAGATTTGATGATGGCCTATTGGTTAGTATAGATTTTGAAAGTTATCACTTACGGTTAATTGCTGATTTAATAGGATATAAACTTCCAAAAGAACCTGTTCATGAATATCTTGGAAAACAATATTATAAGGTAGATTCTCTTACAGAAGAACAATATGAAAGTGGCAAGGCAAAAACGTTTGCTATGTTATATGGTTTTAACAATGATACTGACATACCATTTTTCAAGAAAGTATATGAATATATTGATTATTTGTGGGAATTGATAAACAAGAACGGTTATATTACAAGTCCGTTATACAATAGAAAAATTATTCTTAGTATGATCGACAATCCAAGTAAATCTAAAATATTTAACTATATGATTCAATTAACCGAATCAGAATATAGTTTGTCGATGTTAAATGAATTGATAACTAATGGATATTACTGGACAATACTTTATACCTATGATGCAATTTTATTGGATATTCCATTGTCAAAGATAAACGATATTAAGGATATCGTCACTATCATGGAACAGAATGGGAAATTCCCAGTCAGAATCTATTGGGGAAAAGATTATAACAATTTGATAAAAGTAAGAAAATAATAGGTAGAATACGATTCTAAAAAACTATTTATACACAGAAGGTTTTTTGTGATATATTTACAGTTACTTAGGATTGAATTATGGAACGCACTTCATTATTATGTACCTTTACTACAGATACAGATCTAGATAAAACTATTGCCGATATTACTGCTGCATATGATATTTCTCTTAATAATATTTATGTGTTAGATAATACAGATTCCCCCGGTTCTTTGTGTTTAACATATAATGTTATCTGTTCATCGCCTGTTCGCGCTGAGGTACCGGCACATACTATTTCATTACACAGGAAGAAGAGTACTGCTTCTCTATATACAATTAATGCATTGAATGAATTAGTCAAACTGTATAACAATGGCGTGTTAGACCCAAATTTTCAAATTCCGTGGGAAGAAGTTAGAAATTGTATTCTTGTAACAGCATATAATCAATTGAAGAAAATACCTACTAAATTGAGAACAATAGTAACTGTTTAGAGGTTGACAAAAGAAGTAAAATAGGTTATAATTAAAAATAGGGATAGAACAGCCCGAATCTAAAGCCTCTGGACTAGTTCAATAGAAATGGTCGAAAGAGGAAATCATTGAAAAAATGATAGTTCATCAAATGGTTTTGTCACTAGAGATTAAATCATTTATATTACTTAACACATTTAAATAATGAGGAAAGAATGCCATTAGATATTAATGCACTAAAATCCAAGCTGTCCACGCTAAAGGGAAATAATAGAGCTAGTACAGCGTTATGGAAGCCAAAAGAAGGAAAGCAGGTTATTCGTATTGTTCCATCCGCAGTAACTCCTGATAATCCATTTACAGAAATGTATTTCTATTATTGGGGAAACCGTACAATCGTATCTCCCCTATCGTATGGTTTACCTGATCCGATCAATGATTTCGGACAGAAGATAAGAGGCGCCGGTGATAAGGAATCATATAATTCCGCAAAGCCATTTCTTCCAAAGATGCGCACTTATGCGCCCATTATTGTTAGAGGAGCAGAAGACGAAGGAGTCAAATTCTGGGCATTTGGTAAAACTGTCTACGAAGAGCTTCTTGCAATAATTGCAGATCCTGATTATGGAGATATTACTGATCCAATGTCTGGTAGAGACGTGATTGTTGAATTTACACCGCAGGATAAGTCAGATACTAATTTTGCGCAAACAAAAATTCGCGTCAAGCCTAATCAGACACCAATTACTAATGATTCTGATTTGCTGGATACTATTTTGGAAAAACAGCCAGATTTAAAAGCCGTATTTCCAGCCATGACTCGCGAACAATTGGAACAGGCACTAGGAAATTATGTCAACCCAGATAGTGCATCGTCAGGTCCCGTTGCAACTTCTAATGCTGATATTGAAACTCCGATTTCCGTTACTAAGACGAAAGCAATTGGCACATCCGTAGAAGATATCAATGAGAAATTCGATAAAATCTTTGATTCAGAATAAACAATAACACATAGATAGTGGCGGAATAATAATTTCGCCACTATTGTTTTCTTTAAGGATAATAAATGGCAACAAAAGACGAAGATCTTGAACATGTAATTGCAGAAAGTCTTAATAAAGGCAAAGATGGAAAGTTAGCATATTTTATCGGAGAGGAAGAAACCCCGACCGATCTAACTGATTTTGTTTCTATGGGCAGTGCTATTGGTGATTTGGCAATTTCCAATAGACCTCACGGCGGATTAGCAGTCGGTCGATTGACTGAACTGACTGGGTTAGAGCATAGTGGGAAGAGTTTGATCGCGGCGCATGTATTAGCAAATACACAAAAGGCAGGTGGAGTAGCAGTATTGATTGACACAGAGAATGCAGTCAATGAGGAATTTTTTCGAGCAGTTGGTTTAGATATGCAGAAGTTAGTATATTTACCACTCACAACTGTAGAAGAAATATTTGCTGCTATTGAAAAGATCATTGAATCTGTTCGTAAATCAACTAAAGACAGATTAGTTACTATTGTTGTAGATTCCGTCGCAGGAGCTTCCACCGAAGCAGAAATGGCATCGGATTATGGCAAAGATGGATATGCGACAGGCAAAGCCATTATTATTAGCAAGGCGCTGAGGAAAATAACTAATATGATTGGTAAGCAAAGAGTGATGTTAATATTTACTAATCAATTAAGACAGAAATTGAATGCTGTTGCCTTCGGCGATCAATTTACTACTAGTGGAGGAAAATCAGTTGCTTTTCATTCTAGTACTCGCTTGAGGCTATCACAAGTAAGCAAGCTAAAGAATACTGCCGGAGAAATCATTGGAGTTACAGTTAAAATGCAAGTAGTTAAAAATAGATTGGGTCCTCCATATAGAGTAGCCGAATTTAATGTATATTTTGATCGTGGTATTGATGATATTGGTTCTTGGATGAAAGTCATGAAAGATAAAAATATTGTGTCAGGTACTACATCAGTGACTTACAAAGCCATATCAGGCGAGGAATTTAAATTTGTTCCTAAGAAATTCAAATCATTTTTAGATGAGCATCCAGATTTGCAAGAAGAAATTTATCTTCGTATTTGTGATGCAGTAATAATGTCATATAAGAGTGGAGAAAACATCGAAGTAATAACTGATGAATCTATAGATGAATAAGTAACAATCACTTGACTTTGATAGACTTTTGTATTAACTTACAGGAGTCTATTTTACTACTGAAAATGAATCAATTTAGTATTTCACGAGCAACAACAAAAGATAAACGCTTGTTATGTAAGTTATTTATCAATCATAATCATTCTTATATCAAATGGTCAGATAGACCATCAAGAAAATTGTATTGGCTATTGCATGAGAATGAAGAACTAGTTGGCGTATTTGGATTAGGTTCTGGATTTGTTAGGCCGAAAGTAATTTCATTGTTAATGACAGAGAAGAACATATCATTCAATGAAATAGGAAACAATATAGTATTTTGTATGTCAGGACAAATTGATAAGAATGCTGGTTCTAAATTATTGTCATTGGTTCGTAGAGATGCTAAAAAATGGTGGAAAGAAAGATATGGTGACAATCTAAAATTATTGCAGACATTTATTCTTCCTCCAAGAACAGGTTCAGTTTATAAAGCGGATAATTGGAAATATATTGGTGATACAAGTGGAGTATCTCAAATAACAAAAACTATTAGAATTTCCAATGTTAACAATACAGATAAAGTAATAACAAAAGTATTCAATGATGGATCAGTAAGATATTTGACAAGATCAATGTCTAAAACTGATGTTAAATTAATATTCATAAAGGAAATGTAAATATGTCTGTATTAGATTTACATAAATTGTTTGCTGAATTTAAAGAAGAATCACAACTTTTAGAAGGAACTAATTCTGATAGTAATATTCTTATTGTTGATGCACTCAATATATTTATTAGAAGTTTCGCGGCCGCACCGACGATGGACGATAACGGAGATCATGTAGGAGGAATTACTGGATTTTTGCAATCGGTTGGTGCTGCTGTTAGGATGTTGCATCCGACCAGAGTTATATTAGTATTTGATGGTTCTGGAGGTTCTACAAGAAGAAGAAAAATATTTCCTGATTATAAGGGTCAACGCAAAGGAATGAGTCGGCTTAATAGAACGTATGGTTATAATTCTATAGAAGAAGAGCAAAAACGTAGACGTTGGCAAATGACTGTATTAATTGAAATTCTGCAGTATTTGCCTGTTACTGTATTTGCTGTTAATAATGTGGAAGCAGATGATGTAATTGCATATTTAACAAATATCAATGCAGAACGTGAAAATAAAACGACAATAATGTCCACAGATAAAGATTTTTTACAATTAGTGTCAGAAAATGTAAAATATTGGAATCCGGCAAAGAAACGATTATATGGACCAGAAGAAGTTCTGCGTGAGTATGAAGTTCATCCTCATAATTTTGTATTTTATAGAATAATGGACGGTGATAAATCTGATAATATTCCTGGCATTGAGAGATTTGGAATATCTACAGTTCGTAAATTCTTTACAGAATTACAAGAACCAGATAAAAAATCATTAGATTTTATTATTGAAAAGGCTAAAATAACTGAATCATCTGTCTGTAAGAAAATTGCTGATAATAGAGAATTATTAGAAATGAATATGCAATTAATGAGACTAGATGATCCAGAAATGTCAGGCACAATTAAAATAGATATTCTTGATAAATTTGACAATCCAGTATATGAATTTAATCATATAAAGGTCGGATCATTATTTACAGAATATAAATTAATGGGGGCATTTAGAGGAAAATTTAACGAGTGGATGTTAAATACATGGAGTCCGCTTATGAGGTTTGTATCACATAAACAGGTATAGTATGAGTAATTTTGAATCAACATTAGCTAAATTTGGATCAACATTTCAAATAAAAGCTGTGTCATCTCTTTTAGGCGATAAAAATTTTCTAGATCAAAGTATTGATTTGATTAAACCAGAATATTTTGAAAGTGAATCTGTTCAATGGATAGTAGAAAATATATTAACATATTTTAGAAATTTTAAATCAGTTCCTACATTAGATGTGTTCAAAGTGGAACTGGATTCTGTAAGCAATCAAGTATTGAGAACATCCATTATAGATAAACTAAAAGCCGTGTTTGTGCATCAATCAGACACAGATTTGGAATATCATAAAAATATATTCTTAGACTTTTGTAAAAACCAAGAAATAAAAAACGCCATTATTAACTCAGTTGATCTTCTTGAACATGGTGATTATTCACGAATTAAAGTTATAATGGATAAGGCACTCCATGCAGGTTCTGAACGAAATTTGGGGCATAATTGGAAAGATGATTACAATCTTCGTATGACGGATCAAATAAGAAATGTTATTAGTACAGGATTCCCTTGTATAGATGAAATTATCGACGGTGGGCTTGGAGAAGGTGAATTGGGAGTAGTTATTGCACCCTCTGGGGGATCAAAATCATGGTGCTTAACTGCTATCGGGAAAGCAGCTCTTAAACAAGGGAAAAATGTCATTCATTATACATTAGAACTTGGTGAAAAATATGTTGGTTTACGATATGATACTCTATTCACCCACATAGAGCCAAACAAAATTAGAAACAATGTAGAAGAAGTCCGCCGGGTGATGGAAGAAATGAAGGGAGGACTAATTATTAAGTACTTCCCAACAAAGTCTATAAATACAATGGCGTTATCGTCGCATTTACAAAGATTAATCCAATCCGGCTTTGTACCAGACTTACTAATTGTTGATTATCCAGATTTGATGCGTTCAAATGAACGTTCCGACGCGAGATATATGGAATTGGGTCAAATATATGAAGAACTTCGTGGATTGGCGGGAGAACATAAAATTCCGTGCTGGGTGGCGTCTCAATCACAAAGAAGTAGTATGCAAGACGAAATCATTAGTGCAGATAAGATCGCAGAGAGTTTTCAAAAGGTAATGACTGCAGATTTTATTATGTCACTTAGTAGATTAATTAATGACAAATTAGCAAATACAGGAAGAATACACGTTATTAAAAATAGATTTGGGAAGGATGGGCAAACATATTCCGCCAAAATAGATATTGAACATGGAATGTTTGAATTATACGATGAAAATTCTACTGAAGGTATGATGATCAATAGAAAAGTAGGTGAGGGAAATGGTATAGTCAGGCAACATTTATCAAGAAAATTGGAAGAGTTTAAAGGTGAACGGGGAGTAATAGAAGATTTTTAAATATTGGTTAGAAATTAAAGTGGAGTAATATAGTGGAATTAAGCTCAAGAATTTTGTCAGAAATCATTACCTACATGAAATATGCAAGGTATTTACCAGAAAAGAATAGAAGAGAATCATGGCCTGAATTAGTTACTAGAAATAAAAATATGCACAAAGAGAAGTTTCCCGACTTATCATCCGAAATAGATCAGGCCTATGAATTTGTATTTGCAAAGAAAGTACTTCCTTCAATGCGAAGTTTACAATTCGCAGGCAAGCCAATTCATTTAAATCCTGCTAGACAATACAATTGCTCTTATCTTCCAATGGATGCAATAGAATCATTTTCAGAGGTAATGTTTTTACTATTATCTGGAGTTGGCGTAGGATTCTCAGTACAAACACATCATATTGAAAAATTACCAGAAACAATTAAACCAACAAAAACAAGACGTTATCTTATTGGCGATAGTATTGAGGGATGGTCAGATGCTATTAAAATATTGATAAAGGCGTATTTAGGAAATAAACCACTTCCTATATTTGATTTTTCTGATATTAGACAAAAAGGAGCCAGATTGATAACGTCTGGTGGAAAAGCACCAGGACCGGAACCTTTAAAAGAATGTTTGGATAAAATAAATAAGTTATTGAGTAAGAAAGAAAATGGTAGTAATCTTACTTCTATAGAAGTTCATGATATTAATTGTTTTATTGCCGATGCAGTATTAGCCGGCGGCATAAGACGAAGTGCAATGATTTCTTTATTTAATGTTGACGATGATTCAATGTTAAATGCAAAAGGAAATTATGAAGTAGAATTATTACATGATTTTGAATTTGATCCAGCATATTCACAGTATCGTGGATTAGTTTCTATCAAATGTGGATCTACTGAAACATATTCAATAGTATTGGACGAAGACAGTTACAAGAAATTTGTAGACACACGGAGCTTGCCATGGTATTTCTTTTTTCCTGAAAGGGGTAGAGCTAATAATTCGGCAGTTATATTACGTCATAAAATAGATAAGAAAACATTTTTGGGATTGTGGAAAAGGATAGAAGATAGTGGTTGTGGAGAGCCTGGATTTTTCTTTACAAATGATAAGGAATTTGGATTAAATCCATGCGCGGAAATAAGTTTACATTCTTGCCAATTTTGCAATTTGGTTACAATAAATGCGTCTGATATTGTAGATCAAGAGGATCTAAATGCCAGAGCAAAAGCAGCGTCATTCATTGCTACTCTTCAAGCTAGTTATACGGATTTCCATTATCTCAGAGATATTTGGAAAAAAATCACAGAGAAAGAAGCATTGATTGGGGTTAGTATGACAGGAATTGCATCGGGTAGAGTACTGTCAATAGATACAGACCAAGCTGCGGAAATAGTAAAGTCAGAGAATGCTAGAGTTGCAAAATTGATAGGAATTAACAAAGCTGCTCGATGCACTACGGTTAAACCAGAGGGATGTCAAGTTATTGATACAATGATAACTACTTCTGCCGGAATTTTGGAATTATCTGAAATGGGCGCTATTGGAGGCGATAAATGGCAACAGTTATCAGATATATTTGTAAATGCAGAAACGGGTCTTGAACAAGCATCTAAATTTTTCAATAACAAAATTTCCGATACTAAAAAAATAGAATTAGATTCTGGTCTAACATTAGAATCTACCTATAATCACAAATATAGAATTATTAGAAATAATGAATATATCTGGTGCCCAGCTGAAGATCTTCTTGTTGGGGATAAAATGCCATATTTAACTGGTCAATATTCTGGCGGTAAGGTTCATGAATTAATTAATGATTCACAAATACAAAATCACGGTGGTTATGTTAAGAAATTACCTGAAAAAATTATATTAGATGAAGACTTTGCTTGGCTGTTGGGATTATATTTTGCCGATGGATCTATTCATAAAAGAGGGATTAGAATTTCTGGAAATTGGAGTGAACAGAAAGGATTCGATCAGGTAAAATCTATTCTTGCATCTAAATTCGGCCTAACCGCATCAATTACCAAACATAATTCAGATCCACATGATTTGCGATGCCAATTAGTTATCAATTCTGTAAAAATTAATCAATTTTTGGAAAAATATGGATTGAATAAGCAAAAATCTCATCTCATAGAAATACCATATCTTATCAGAACATCAACCTTGCCAATAATGAAATCATTTATTGATGGATTTATCACTGGAGATGGAAATATATGTAGGCCAATGTGTCCAACATTTGTAACTACCAGTAAAAAATTCGCTACACAAATGGTAATAATAATGAGATCAATTGGTATGGATTCCAAACTTAGATTAATTACGTCTAGACGAAGCGCTCGCGCACCGCGGCCGCAATATTGGGTTTCTGTTAGACAAGGGAGGAAATTTAATCTGAAATATATTCAAAAAGATAAAAAGGAAATGTGGAAAATTCTTGATAAATTAGGATTGGATAATTATAATGTAGATACGATAAAATCTATTCAGAGTTCAAGTAATTTTACTGTAGATATAGAAGTTCCAAAATCTAATACATATATAGCTAATAGTTATGTATCCCATAATACATCTAGTCTAGTATTGGGGTCATCAAGTGGAATTCATTCATGGCATGACAAATTTTATACTAGGCGCATTCGTGTCGCGAAGAACGAAGCAATGTATCAATATTTGTCTATTGTTCATCCTGAATTATTAGAAGATGAACATTTCAGGCCATCCACACAAGCAGTTATTTCAGTTCCGCAAAAAGCTCCTGATGGTGCAATTACTCGGAATGAATCTGCCATTGATTTATTAAATAGAGTAAGTAAGGTTTATTCTAACTGGGTAGTGCCTGGTCATAGAAAGGGAAATAACAAAAATAATGTGTCTACAACTGTTAGTATAAAACCTAATGAATGGAAAGAAGTTGGAGATTGGATGTGGGGTAATAGAGACAATTACACAGCATTAAGTGTTCTGCCATATGATGGTGGAAATTATATTCAAGCTCCATTTCAAACGATAACTGAAAAAGAATACAATTCTATGTCAAAGAAATTACATTCTATTAATGTAGAGGACATAGTAGAATTGACAGACGATACTACTTTATCAAACGAACTTGCATGCAGTTCAGGAAATTGTGAGGTTAAATAAAATATGATACAAATGTTAGATTTTAGCGCCCGTTGGTGCCGAATATGTAAAACAATGGATCCGATCATTGATAGATTAATTTTGGAAGGATATAATATTGAAAAGGTAGATACAGATGATAGTGAAGATCTTGTAAATCAATATAACATAAAGTCAATACCAACTTTCTTATTTACAAGAGATGGTACGGAAATTGATAGAATGTCAGGGTTAGTGCCTGTAAACACTATTAAAGAGAAATTTGAACAATTAAAAGAGGAGTAAGGTTATGCCAGTTAAGAAGAAAACTGTGACTAAGAAAGTTGCACCAAAGAAGAAAGTAGCTGTGAAGAAAGTAACGCCAAAAAAGATAGTCAATGATAAGGCTATTAAAAAATTAATAGCTAAGAAAGCCCCAAAGAAAGCATCTAATCCGAAGGAAACCTATGTTGCAATTGTTATTGACCGGTCTGGATCAATGTATCCGATCCGAACATCCGCGATTTCTGCTATCAATGAACAATTAGATGAAATGAGAAAAATGGCATCCAAGAATCATAAGATTTATGCTACAGTAATTTCATTTGCTGGAGATGTGTCTATTGATTTTGACAATATTGATATTAAGGATGTTCCTGTATATACTGTAGAGAATTACAATCCAAACGGATCGACTGCTATGAGAGACGCAATCTCCAAGGCAATTGATAGCCTTTCTGCAAGAGAAACATTAATCAAAAAAGGAACTAATGTTGGATTCCTTGTTTCTACGATCAGCGATGGAGAAGAGAATGCATCAACTACTATTAGTAGAGAAGCGCTCACTGAGAAGATAAAATCCTATCAGAGTAAGAATACTTGGACATTTACATATCTTCTAGCAAATCAGGATCCAAATTTGGCGATGATCAATTATGCTGCAGCTGCTGGTAATATCGCAACATTTGATTCTACTGCATCAGGAATGGCGAGCGGTGCAGGAACTCAGACATTAGGATTGAGTTCATATCTAACTGGGAGAAATACAGGAGTAACTAGTGTTCGTGATTTTTATGAAGCTAATCCATCAACTATGTCATTCATAAGTGCCAGTGTAATTACTCCTGCAAATTTTAGACATTCGGTAACTCAATAATATTATGGAAGAAGGATTTGTAGATACTTCTAAAGTATTTGTCAGATCAATTTCAAAATATACAGCGGAAAAAATAATAGTAAAAAATCATTACACTCATTCGTTTTCTGCGTGTAAGTATGCATTAGGTGTTTATTATCGGATAGAAAGTTCAAATGAATTCTTCGACGGAAATGAATATAGGCTGATCGGATGTCTCACCTTCGGGCGCCCGGTTGGCCGTTCTGCTCTAAAATCCATCAATGAATCATTGTCATTTGGATCTGTTTTGGAATTGACAAGATTGTTTGTTATGGATGGATTTGGAAAGAATATTGAGAGCTATGTAATTTCTCAATCATTTCATTGGTTAAAGCAAAATGCCAAAGAAGTAAAAGTATTAATATCATATGCAGATCCAGAACAAAATCATCTTGGCAGAATTTATCAAGCAACTAATTGGTTATATCAAGGTGCCGGAGCGTCTGCACTAATGCCTAGTTATTCTATTAGATTAGATGAAACAAATAAATGGATACATTCCAGAACAGTATCAGATCGGTATGGGTCAAGCAATATAGATCATTTGAAAAAATGTATTGGCAAAACATTTTATCGCAAACAAGAAGCATTCAAACATAGATACATTTATTTTCTATGTGATAAGAAAGAGAAGAAGAAAATTCTATCTGGATTGAAACATCCTATAATAAATTATCCAAAAGATCCCAAACAATTTTTACAGAATATAGAAACAATAGAGGTATAAATGTCTTATGTTAATACAAGCAAAGTTTCTATAAGGAAAATTAATGGGGAAATTGCTAAGAGGATGGTTGTGAAGCATCATTATTCACATTCACTGAACAAATATTCTTTTGCGCTAGGTATATATTATGATACAGAAACAGAAAATCAATTCTTTGCTGGTAAGAACGAAGATTTGATCGGATGTATCGTATATGGAGATCCTGTAGGCAGCAATGTTATTCGGGGCATATCTAACTTACTAAATAATGGAGAAGTATTAGAATTGATGAGATTATTTATCTATGATTTTCCTAATAGTAAGAATATTGAAAGTTATTGTATTGCACAATCTTTTCATTGGATTAGGAAGAATATGCCACACATAAAAGTGATAGTGTCATATGCTGATCCAGTACAGAAACATCTAGGTAAAATATATCAGGCTACCAATTGGTTATATCAGGGGTGTAGTCCAACATGGTCAACTCCTAATTATCGGATTAGAATCGATCCTGAGGGGAAATGGATACATTCCAGAACGGTATGCAGTAGGTACGGTAGTCAGAATATAGATATATTGAAAAAGGCAATTGGTAAGACATTCTATAGAAAATTAGATCCAAATAAACACAGATATCTTTACGTTCTTACTAATGATAAAAGGGAAAGAAAGAAACTTATCGGGTCAATCAAACAACCAATCTTACCATACCCAAAAGAAATTGATCCACTAATAGATAAAATAGAAACTATAGAGGTATAGATGTATAAAAATAGTTCAGAAGTGATCCACTTAAATATGTACGCAAAAAATCTAATTGATAAATCATCATCAATGTTTGTCAAGAAATTAAATTCAAATGCAACAATTCCTTCCAAAGCATTTCAAAATGATCTTGGGTATGATTTACATACCATAGAAAATGTAACTATAGAACCTAGTCAATTAGTAAAAATTCATACTGGAATAGCAATAGAATTTCCAGGAGAATATGGTGCATTCATCAAAGATAGAAGTTCAATTGCCACTAAAAGGAATCTGTCAGTAGTTGCGGGCGTGATAGACCAAGGATATTCCGGAGAGATCATAGTTGCATTGAGGAATTTTGGATATATTCCTCAATCTTTTATAGTAGGAGAGGCAATCGCTCAACTGGTGTTAATACACATACCGCCAATACTTTTTACTTTTGAAGTTGAAGAGTTGGCAGATACAGATAGAAATATTGGAGGATTTGGATCAAGTAATAGATAATGAATTATTTTGCTGCATGAATCACCATATAAGCGATGCTACCTAACGATAACAATGCCATCATGCCTCCGAAGATCCAGCCGTACATATCACGCATCCCGCCTGAACTGCCTTTGTTCTCATATTGACTTTTCTCTAGTGCGGATAGTCGGTCAGCGATACCGCTTGAGACTTGCGACAACTGCTGAGCCACCGTTGCGGCTGTTGCAGCTACCAGGGCACGGAGCGTTTCGGCTGATGCAGACACTTGGTTCGCCAGTACGGCAGCCTGTGCAGTCGCCCGTTCGTTGGCTACTGACACGGCGTTAACGTCAACCGCTCTAATTGCGTCGATGCGCTTGGCTTCGGCGACGTTAAGCTGGACGTCGTACTCCGCCCTCAACTTCATCTGCTCGTCCACTCGGCGACGTTCGGCGTCTATCGCATCGCCGACTCGCTCGGACAGAGCATTCATCAGGTCGTCGATACGCCGCACCGCATTCTCAACAATCGCGCGGACGTTGTGCGTGGGGTCGAGGATTTCTTTTTCTTTTTCGTTATCGGTCATCGTGCAGCTCCACTTGCAATTGACCATTGTGAATTTAGAGACATTGTTATTACCTCACAGGAAAGGAATGCTTGGTATTGCTTACTATGATAAATATCAATTTACAACTGTAATCTGACGAATTGAGTCAACTGATACTAATAGATAAGAAAGTCACTACTTATTATAGTGAAAGAATATCTAAGGGATCCTCCTGATAATGCTATTCTTAATGAAATCACGGGCAGTATACAGGTTGTAGAAAAGTACACACCAACATTGTTTCCATGTGACGACATTAAAGAATTTGTTATCGGATTTCTTCCTGAATCCGATACAGGATTTTCTATTCCCAATTCCAAAAATATAATGCAGTTTATCATTAGACCCAGAAACGTATGTTAACCTCTAAAATATGAAAAATAATAATATTGACAGATTTGTGGGTGTATATGAAAAGGCACTCACTCAAATGGTACAGAAATATCCAAATGAATATGGATATTCTGTTTCTGACGTACCGGGTGTAGTAAAAAAGATGAAAATTGGATTCGAAAATGGAACTTACAATAGAGATGGAAGAGCTATTAAGTTGACTTGTAAGATGCTTAGAATTCCATATACCTATTCTGGTATTAATGGTTATTTTGTCGATGGAGAATTAACAGAAGGTTCTTTGCCTATTGTGACTAAGGGATTTTACCAACCACAAATTTGTCCTGCTTGTGGTAGTGAACTAGATGATCACGGAGATTGTACAGCAGATTGTCAATCATTTTCTGATAGCGAAGATGGTCCAGGCGATATCCATCTCACAGAAGATTTTGGTAAAGATGATAAACCCAATTTTGATAAATCTAAATTTAATAAGAAAGATCAAAAACCAAATATCGGAAATTCAAATACAACGCAATCTTCAGGAAAGAAAGAATCGGAAGCGTCCACCACGGCCAAGAAGCAGGGTCTCACATCTGCGGGATTTGGAAGGTGGGCAGATAAAACAGGAAAGGTAATTGCAACTACTCAAAGTGGTAAATTAATTCCTGTCAAACCCGAGCATGAAAAACAAGCATTGTCATCTGAAAAGCCAGAAGATCATAAATGGGATAAGGATGCAATACCAGCACAACAAGCTGCAACGTCGTCAGTCCCAGCTGGCACCGATCAATCAAATACACCTGCTAAAAATCCTGCAGCATTGGGGCCGAGCGATTATAATGATGCCCTTGATATTAAGGATAACCAAGTAACATCAGATAATCAAACAAATGCACCAATTAAGAATAAAGGAATTTTGCCTAAAACAATGGATAAATTGAAAAAATTATTTCAAAACCCAAAAGTTAAGCAATTAGACCACAATAAGAAAATTAGTTTGATAAAGAGAGTAATAGATGATTATTTGGACTATCGTGATGATGAAAGATATCGACGTGGTGAACTAGCGCAATTACCAAAAATTGATAAATGAGTATGCGCCTTGTTTTGATTGAATGGGTTGATTCGGCCCACGGTTCTTCCGGTTGGGCGCCGCTTGCGGATTGCACACCAGAATTACTTACTGTTCGTTCTGTTGGATGGTTATTACATGATACATCAGAATGTAAAGTGATTGTGCCGCACGTATGTGAGCCCGGCGCGGGATCTCGAATAGAAACGCAGGGTCGCGGTGATATGACGATTCCAAATGCGTGCATTGTGAAACTTTACGATCTAATAGATCCTACTTTATTGATTGTTTAGCATTGATTTGTATTGTTTCTTAATCAATGAAATAGCTTGTTCTTTAGTTATATGAGGATTCTCGAACCAGGAATTCTTTACAATGTCCAACATTACTTTTATTATCGGACCTGGTTTAATTCCTAATTCTTTCTGAATATCAAACCCGTCAATGGGTAATAGAATCTTAGGCATATTATCAACTTGCTTTAAATGAGTTAATCTAGCACGAATGCCTGGAATCTGTAACTCCATTTTATGATCATCTGCATGTGCGGAATTATCAGAGTGCATCAGATCGAGAGTCATTTCAAGATGATTACCTAAATCATTTTGTAATTTGCGAAGAGCCTTATCAGATACTACTTCTCCTTCAAACCCGGCTCCCTTCAACCTCATATGTTCTCTGACTGCCGTGCAAACTGCATCAATGATATTGTTTGGATATTTTAATCGTGTCATTACTTCTCTGGCTATTCCTTCACCAACCTCTTCGTGATGATAAAAATGCGTTTCTCCGTCGATAATAGATTTAGTGTCATACTTACCTACGTCATGAAAAAGTGCAGCTAATCTGGTTGGTATATTAGCAGGAACTCCTTTTAACACATCCAGTGTGTGGAAATATGCATCGGAAGAATGATATTTGTTTTGAGTAACTCCTTTTAAAGTTTGAATTTCTGGCATCACATAAGAAAGGATTCCGGTCATTTCCATTAATCTGATTGCTTTGTCAGGGAAATTGGTAACTATCATCTTATTCAATTCGTCTTGAATTCTTTCAAATGAAATGTTCTTCAACATATGAGCATTCATCTTCATAGCTTTAATCATATATAACGGAAGTGTCCAATTATATTTGACGGTAAATCTGATAGCTCTAAGCATCCTTAGAGGATCTTCTTTAAATATGATATTTGGATCAATAGCAGATCGAATGACACCATTTTTAATGTCATCCTTACCTTTGCCAGTAAGGTCGAGAATCTCACCAGTTGTTAGGTCTTTCATAAGAGAATTTACGGTAAAGTCCCTCCGTTCTGCATCATCCTTTAAGGTGCCCGGAGACACGTCTGGCTTGCGATCCAGGCCATTATACTTCTCTTTTCGCGTCATAACACATTCTATATCTATATTTGAAAGATCTTCACCTTTGTATTTGATTCCTCTAAGGTTGAATTTAGCCGTTCCGAATCGTTCAAAAACAACTGGATTTGCGGAAGAATAAATTCCTAGTTTACGACAGATCCATTGTGCAAACGCAATTCCACCATTCTCAAATTCTATAACGAGATCTATGTCTTTTATAGGTAAGTCAAGTATTAAGTCCCTGGGTGCCCCGCCGGCTAGAAATACTTTTCCTTTGAATGGACTTGATTTCACTTCATTGGATAAAAATTCTATTGCTAGATTTTCCTTGATTCCTTCAAATAGGATAGTTTTTAGTTTCATGAATCAAATTTCTTGGTTATTAGAGAACATTGATAATTTATCCTTTATAAAAGGACACATACTATAAGTAGAAGATTTTGTTACAAATAGAATACAATATAAAACTTGATTTTTTCTTGTTCATAGACTAAATTTAGGTATGTCACAAAATCGCTTACATTTACAAATGGTTATGGAAAAGAGAAAAGAAATTTCATTGGATATGACAAAAATGGACATAATTCTCGTTATGGCAGAAGGTAACCCAGGAGCCATAGGAACACTGGCCGATCTAATGGGTCAGCCCGGTGGACTGATGGAAATATTGGCACTTGACGATATGAATATCAGAGGAACACAGGTTTGGATAGCTTATAATGATCATTGTAAGAAAAATATGGGATTTTTCCGTGAGTGTATTATACATAGAAATCAAGGAATGATTGACGTCGTTAATAATGAAGGTCAACTAGGAAATCATTCCTGGAAAGCGGTTCAATATGGTGCTTCTATGGGAAACAGGCAAACTCTAACAGAAAAGGTTTCGGCATGAATAAATCAGATTTTTGCGAGTTACTTAACGCAGCAGGTCCATCAGGATATGAGACTAATGCATTATCAGTTTGGATATCAATGGCTGGCCAATTTGCAGATGAATGTTACATAGATGAATTTGGTAATGGTGTCGCAATAATAAAAGCGGAAACGCCCAACTTGTTATCAGGTGATGTCATCAATAAACACACAGTTATCTTAGATAGTCATATTGACGAAATAGGATTGCAAGTTAATCATATTGATGATGAAGGTATTATTCATGTTGGTGCGATCGGGTCATATGATCCAGCTATTCTCGTAGGTCAGAGAGTTAAGATATATTCAAGAAAGAGTGATGAATTTATTTGCTATGGTGTAATTGGTAGATTACCAACGCATTTACAATCAGAAGATAATGAAAAAACAAAGATAAAAATAGAAAATATTTTTATTGATATTGGATCCTCAACGTTTGATATAACTTCAAATCTTATATCAATTGGTGATTATGTTACTATTGACAGAGAAATGGAAGAGTTATCATTATTCAATATTTTTACTGGAAAAGCTATTGATAATAGGGCAGGCTGTTTTGCTATATTAGAAACATTAGAAAGACACGCGAAGTTGTCAAATAGAAAAACTACCTTAATTGGAATTGCATCAGTTAGAGAAGAAACATATAGCACATCAGGTGCTAGATTTTATGATTCATGGAAAGCAGATGATATCATTACTATTGATGTAACACATGCATCCGATCAGCCGAATTTTGAAGTTAATGAACAGGGTGAGCGGCTTATGGGATCGGGACCAAGTATTGCAGTGGGATCGTTTCTTAGTAAATCGCTGATTTCGGAACTGGAATATACTGCAGAACATAATAATATTGATTATACTATAGAAGCTTGTCCGGCAGGCACAGGTACAAATGCAGAGCATACATTACTTGGAAATTCTAATGCATGTAGAGTAGGAGTGATTTCAATTCCTATTAAGTATATGCATACCCCAGTAGAAATGGTCAATTTTGACGATATTGTAAATACCGCAATATTACTTTCTAAACTTTATGAGTAAATTTCTAATAGTTACGTTTTCTGATAACAGATCATATAAAATTCCATTAGTTCATATAGCCGCAGTGCGCGCCAAATATTATTCTGAAATAGATCATCTGCGATATGGCCAATTGAACATAGACAATCTTTTCCAAGATGAATTTCAATATGGATTAGAAAATGAAAATGAATTGATTGATTATGCATTCAATAATATGGATTGGTCAGATGTATCCAGTTTTGCTATAGAAATACGACGTGATCATCCGATTCCAGATTATGAAAAAGAATGGACAAATGTAGAACATCAAATTGAAGAATTATGAAAATAGAATCTTCGAATAATTTTAGTGACTGTATATATTGCCCAGCGCCTGTGGATTGTGAACCAGATGTAGTTTTATCAGAATGGTTTATTTTTGAATTGCCTGATAAAACTCATCATTTTTGTGGGTTCAATGAAATATCAAAGCATGGCAGAGTCAGTTCCGATATTAAGAATTTCGATAAAGAAAAAATGATTGGATTTACAAAATCAAATCGCCAGTATAAATTAATCGGAGAATTTGGAACTAATTCCGATGCATTATATGTGTATGCAATTTGGCTTAGAATAAACAAAATTGAGTCGAGCGATGTAAAGATAATTTCGATAGAGGATTTGAATGGATAATTTAACTATATTTGGAACGCACGACACAAATACAATAGACCAAATGAAATTAGTGGCCGCGAGGCCAGGTGTTTTAAAAGCTGCTCTTTTACCAGATGGTCATCTCGGCAAAGGAATTTCTATTGGAGGTGTTGCTGCGTTAGATGGATGGATTGATCCTGCTTATGTATCGGTGGATATTGCGTGTTTTTCGGGAGATACAAAAATTTATACATTAGATGGCAAAAATCCAACTATGAAAGATGTTTGTGATAAGAAAATAGAAGTGATTTCTTATAAGCCAGATGGCAATTTAGTTGTGACTCGAGCAAATTGTTTCTTAGCGCGGAAAAATGCAGAAATAATTAAAATTCAATTGGACAATGGTGAAGTTATTAAATGTACTCCTGATCATTTGTTCATGCTTAGAGATGGTAAATATTTGCCGGCAAATGAATTGACCAGTGGCACAAGTTTAATGCCGTTTTACAGAACTAAAAATAAAGATGGTTATGTTTTGGTTAGAAATGTAAAAACTAATAGGCTAATTAGATTACATTGGTTGGCATTTCATTCTGGCTTATTGCAAGAAGCTCCTGAATGTATAAATGATACTTTAGTCATTCATCATAAAAACTTTGTTAAAGATGATAATTCGTCTGATAATTTAGTTCCAATGACTAATAAATCTCATGCTTTAATGCATGCAAGAATGCGTGATCACGCCCATTTTAACACACCAGAATTTACAAAACATAAAATTAAATGTATTAAAAAGTTCTGGAAAAATGCTAGAAATGACGAAGAATTCATGAATAAAAGAGCGAAAACGGCAACAGAGAATTCTAGATATGGCGCTGTTTTTAAGAGAGAATCGTTTAAAGATAATGGTAAACGAGGGGCAAAGTATTTAATTGCGTTCAATACCAATCCAGAAACTATCAAACGTGCCACAGATCGTGCCAAAATTAAAAGATATTGCCCGGTTTGCTCAACGCAAATCAAAAGTTCTAATTCATTAGCGAATCATGCAAAAAAGAACCATTCAGAATTATTAAATTCTATAAAAAGAACTGATGGCATAACTGATCGTAGAACCGTTATGAAAAAATTACAATCAGTATCGAATAATCATAAAGTAGTAGACATAGAGTATTCTAACGAATTTATGGATGTATATTGTCTTAATGTTCCTGAATATCATAACTTCGCTCTGACTTCGGGTATATTTGTTCATAACTGCGGGAATGCTGCTATAAAAACTGACAAGAAATTAAGTGATTTTGGTCACGATCCAAAGAAACTTTCGTGGATGCTAAATACTATTGCGGATGAAATTAATAATACAATTTCATTTGGTGTTGGCCGAAAAAATAATGCGCCCGATGCACCTGTCAATCATGAATTATTTAATTCTGACAGATGGAATATTATCCCCCGGTCATACAGAAACGAATTATTTGATAAGGCTCGTTCTCAAATCGGCACAACGGGTAGTGGAAATCATTTTGTAGATCTATTTGTTGATGAATCTGGTTATTTGTGGGCAGGTGTTCATTTTGGATCAAGAGGATTGGGATATACAATCGCTTCCTCATTTATTGCTATTGGGCAAGGCGGACAATGGGGAGATAGAGTTGCCGAAGCTCCTGTTAGATTAGATTTATTGTCGCAAGCAGGAAAGGATTATTGGGAATTAATGGAACTTGCTGGTGAATATGCTTATGCTGGCAGAGAATGGGCAGTTAGAAAGGTTGTTGAAATTATTGGTGCTAAGGAAATAGAATTAGTTCATAACCATCATAATTTTGCGTTTAAAGAAATTCATAGTATCAATGATGAACTAAGAGAAGTTGTGGTTGTGCGCAAGGGAGCAACTCCCGCATTTCCAAATCAAAAAGGATTCGTTGGAGGATCAATGGGAGATAATTCTGTAATATTGGAAGGAGCGATATTGCACCCGGAGTTTGCCGATGCGCACACCATTGTTGACAATCCTGCTGCCGATTTACAGAAATCGTCACTCTATTCCACTGTTCACGGAGCGGGCCGCGTCATGTCTCGGACTGAAGCTGCTGGTAAACGGGATCGTAAGACTGGTCAATTGAAATTAAATAAAGAAACAGGACTTCCAGTTAAACTTCCTAAAGTAGATGCTGTGGAGTGGAAGAAATGGATGGATAATTTTGGAGTAATTCTTCGTGGTGGTGGATTGGACGAATCTCCATTTGCATACAGACGATTGCCAGAAGTTTTGAATTCAGTGAAGGATACAATTAAGATTCTGCATACACTGAAGCCACTAATTGTTGTAATGGCAGGAGCAAATGAATTTGATCCATATTCTGACAGTTGATGAAAATAATTAAATTAAAATAAATGCAATTAGAAATAGATAATAAAAGCGTAGTGTCAGGCGGAATAATTCACAAGAAGGATTTTACTATTAGAGCCGGCGCTCATATTATGAGTGTGCTATCTGGCTTATATAAAAATCCAATTGATGCAATGGTTCGTGAATATCTTAGTAATATGTATGACGCATACGAAGCAGAGAAATATGAATGTTTGAATTCTAACAAAAAGCTACAACCATTTAAAGCTCCAATCATTGTAGTTCCTGGTCCATTGTCAACTAATTTAGAATTTCATGATTTTGGAATTGGCATGAGCAAAGAAACTGTTTGGGAAGTCTATACTCAATATGGCAATTCAACAAAGAATGATAACAATATTCAAGTTGGAGGATTTGGATTAGGATCAAAAACTGCATTTTGTTATAATTCAGGATCGCCATGGATGATTACAAGCAGATTTCATGGAAAAAAATATACATTTATTGCTAATGTTGGTGAAGATGGAATTCCTGAAATGAATTTTGTCGGAGAACAAAAAACAGATGAACTGAATGGGGTATCAATTAGTATTCCAATTAAATTATCTGATATAGGTGCAGTAAAGACAGCTGTCCAGAGATACGCTCCGCATTTCCCATTAGAATTGACCGTTCAGGGAATGGAAATTATCAAATCAAACTATTTTGTTAAAACTAAAGATTGGGTAATTGGAGATAGACTAAAATATGATATGTATAGATCATATAACGTTGTGACATTGGTGATGGGAAATGTTCCGTATGAGATTAATATTGATCAACTTGGAGGGAACGTAATTACATCTACTTGGAATATATTATCTATTTCTGGTAGTATAATCTATGCACCCATTGGATCTGTGGATATTGTTCCGTCGAGAGATAGTATTAAATATACTCAAAAATCTAAAGATGTTATTCATAGGTTGATTAGTAAATTTGAAAAAGAATACCCCATTGAAATAAATAAATTAATTAATGAGTGTCCAGATGAATGGCAGGCATATTTAAAAATAGTTGAATATAAGACGATTGGATGTTTCAATGATGAAACATTTTATTATAAGGGCAAAAAAATAAGAAGTGGTGGTATTTTAAAAGAACTTTCTAATATTAGAAAGTTTGATAGTAAAATAAAAATAACCCAATATTCCATTGAAGGAAGCAGAAGTTCTAAAATAGAAGTATTGGAAGATCCTGAAGAAATTCTTGTATCACATGAACGATCTTATTTAATCATTAATAATAAACTTACTGGTGGAATTTTACTCGCAAAATCAAAATTGCATAGTGAGTGTGTTAATAGAGTTGGCAGTAGAACAAGTAAATATGGTCACAAATCAGGAAACGCGTATCTTTTACGAACAGACTTGACAAAAGAAGAGCTTTCTGTTATATTTGGAGGGTATCCAAAAGAACAGATTTTGCTTACAACTGAATTAGAAAGTATAGATATACCAAAATCTTTAAGAGCTACTAAAGAAACTATTTATCGGTTTGGCCTATCACGCAGATGGGAAGCAAGAGTTAATATACCAACTAAAGATAAAATTGTATATTATCTTCCATTAACAAAAGATTATACGAACAGATATTCATTTCGTGGATCTAAAGATTCTGTTATAACTATAAAAACGATGGCAGAATTTTTAAATATATTGCCAGATAGTTCGGCAATTATATATGGAATTAAGTCAGATGAAGTTATGAATTTTCCATCGAATTGGAAAAATTTAGAAAAGGAAGTCCAGATTAAAGGAATAAAGAAATTGAAGCAATCCGTTGCAATTATTGCACATAGAAATGTACTAATAGACCAGAATACTTCATATTTGTTTGATCTAATTACAAAAAATGGATTAGAAAATATAGATCAGGAATTCAAGATATTTATCGACGATGTCGAATTATTGAGGACGTTTAGGTCATCAGAAAATGATATGATTATGAAATTATATGCTCATATTGTGTCACCGGTATTACGTGATATGGTAAATAAATATCCTGTTCCTAAAGTGAATCAGAAATGTTGTGATATATTAAAGAAATATGGGATGTTGATATTTGCAACAGGTTATAACCGGTATAGTACTTCTGATACTGTAGAGATATTACAAAATTATGTAAGTCTAATTAACAATAAACTAATTTAAGGAAAATTTATGACAAAATCCGCACCTAATAACGCTTATCTTTTTACCGACGATGCAATTTGCATTTACACGGCCGGCGAACAATTCACTGTCCCTAATGATCATCCAAATATTGACAAGATCAAAAAAGCAATATCAGAAAATAAATTTAATAAAATCAAAGAATTGCTTGATGTACGTGGTACTGTCAAACAATGGATTTCTACGGATAGATCATTTAAGTTAGAAAATGATTTGATTGAATTAGAAGGAGTGCCGTTTTCAGAGGCAATTACATTTAAAGTATTGTCAATGATTGAAAGGGGCCATAATCCAGATCCATTATTTTCATTTTTGAGAAAGGTAAGGCAAAATCCATCAAAGACTGCACAGAACGAATTGCTCTTATTTTGTGTTGCTAATAATTTCATGATTCACGAAGATGGTGATATCATAGCCTATAAAGGCGTGAGGAGTAATTATACCGACATTCATTCTGGAAAAATCAGAAATGAAATTGGCGATATTGTATATATGGAACGCGGACAGGTGGATGATGATAGAGGCAGAACTTGTTCTACTGGTCTACATTTTGCTTCCTATGAATATGCTTCAACGTGGTCAGATCAAATTGCGCATGTTATGATTATGAAAATCAATCCGGAAGATGTCGTTTCAATTCCATCAGATTATGATAATCAGAAGGGTCGCTGCTGCTCATACGAAGTAATTAGTGAGTTGAAGGATCGCACACAGAAACTTCCATTACAAGAAGTTTATACTGATAGTGATTGGGATGAATGCGATTGTGACTGCCGCGAGGACATCAGGTGGGATGAGTGCAATTGTGAATCATGCCAAGAAATCAGATGTGAAATAGATAGAAAATGTGCTATCCGCGATAGATGGCAAGATAGATTGGATTCGGGATATAAAGGTTGGTATTTGCAAGGTGCAATTGAACAAATTGATGAAGAGATAGACGATCTTAGATCCCAAATGTAATGAATGAGATTTCGATAGTCACTGACTTTGCCGGTGCACAGCTCGGCACCCCAGCAAATCCGTTAGTAGCTAAAACATCCGCGGACTTTGACAAGATCATGCGATCACACTCGTCGCTCGATCAGCTTGCTATTCATCTTAATGATGGTACATTCTATACGGCTGGAACACATGAATGGGGCGATCCAAACGATTATACGCAATATCCTGGCTTTCGCATAGGGCGACAGTGGACGTTTGATAGTGGAACAAATGCGACACTTGCCTGGGATGTGGATGCTGTTCCAGACTCTGCGATTAGTGACACGCCGATTTGTTTATTACTTTCTACATCGGCATGTTTGACATCAGGGAGTCTTTCGCCGCAAGCTGTATGGGATTTACAGCCTCGAGGTCAGGCAGTTCGAAATCTCAATATTGATCTACAGTTCTCAAAGGCGGTAGATCGTTGGAAATCTAAGAATGCCAAATTAAAAATTGCCGGTGCGATGCTAGCCGGTCATGAGGCGTCTATTGAGAAAGTACATATTACGAATATAGGTGCGTTAGGAGTAGAGAATTTTCCATTGCTTATCGTAGGTGCAATAGGATCGTGGGATCGTGACTTGATTGCACAACTCGACCCAAACAAATATATCTTTGATGCAAATATTCCTGATGTTGAGTGCAGTCACATTACTGACTGTGTGGCCGATGGATATGATGAATTAGACTCAAATAATCAAGTGACTGTGCGTATGATCGCGGGCAACATAGGTGAGCGAACACCAGGTGAGTGGATTCAGCATATGCGTGCATATGCATATCAGTCTGGCAATAATACAATAGCTACTGGTAAGAACTTTGTACAAGCCCATACAATTTATCAGGTTTTGCGTGGAAGTATTGCTAATAACAAAAGTCAGGGGGCGGCCATTGGTGTCTATGGCGACTTCGATTCAACAACAAATCTTAATATTTCTCTGAATCAGTTCCTTACGTGTGATTACGGCATTCGACTTTTGCTTTCGCCCACCGGACCAGGCTTTGAACAATTCTCACATGAAAATTATACGATCGGGCCAAATATGATCACATCGAGCGGCCCGAATGTTTCACTTGACACATGCGGTCCTTCGACACCTACTCGTTATATTCGCAATTTCTCTATAGACTCCGCACTCTCATTGGAAGCAATCGGAGCTACAAATATAACAAGAACTGGCGCTATAGCAAAAAAGGGTTGTAACCCATTCAGCTTTCTGCACAGATAGAATTATCATAGGAAGATATAGAATATGAGTAATCAAGCATTACTTTGTTGGTCAGGAGGCAGAGATTCTACATTGATGTTATATGATACATTGGCATTGCGAAATGTAAAAGTTAGAACTATTAGTATTAATCATCCTCAAATAGAAAATAGTAAAGTTCAAGAACATTATAGAAAAATCCTAATAGAAAAACTACAATCCAAATTTGGAGAATGGGAACACAAGGAATTACATTTAGATTATGGCATCAGATGCAGTTCAGGAATTCAACCCTGTATTTGGACGTATCATGCATTAATAGAAGCTAATGATGATGAAGACATTCACGTAGGATATGTTCATGGAGATGATTATTGGTCAGCACAAGAGAGGTATGCTAACCTATTTACTCAATTAAGAGATAACATCTGGAAGAAAGGTGAATTAATTACACCATACGCTAATATTAAGAAGAGTACAATTTTAACTCGCTTGGCGGAATTAGATTTGTTAAGATATACTTGGTATTGTCAGAACGGAGGACTCATCCCGTGCGGAAAATGTATTTCATGTGATGTCGATATGATGGCGAAATATTATTTGAAGATGAAAGAGCCGAACAATTATAAATCAGTAATGAATAATCTAAAGAGGAAGCAATGATAGTAGATACAGAAACAAAACGCTCAGAATTTATGCAAAAGATTTCATCTGAATTAGATTATGCATATTCAAAACATGGAAAACTTCCCTGGGGAAGGCATGAATTTTATGCTATTTTACTTGAAGAGGTAGATGAAGTTTGGGAAGCAATTAAACGTGATCTTCCACAAGAACATGTACTAGAAGAATTAGTTCAAGTAGCGGCCATGTGTTTTAGATATTATGAAACAGGCGACAGATATAGGGATCAAACAAATGAGTAATATCAATAGTATAATTAAATATTCAGAAGAAGCTATCATTCGTCCTGATTTTGTGGAAGGATATTTGAGAGTTATGTATGATTCTCCTCCATTAATACGATGGTATCACAATTTAAATCATGTTGAAACATTTTGTGAACATTTAATGAGTGGCGATCATGGATATAATGAAATAGTTGCAGGGCTATTTCACGATATCATATATGTACCGGGATCCAAAACAAATGAGTGGGATTCTATACGGCAATTTCGAAAAATTTATGATATGGATGCATTCAATAAAAGAATTATTGATCCTTCTCATGTAATAAATCTTATTGAAATGACCATAGATCATAAAAAGGTTAATCGGACTCCTAGAGAATTAAGATTTATGCAATCAGATTTTGCTAATATGTATGATATCAATCGTTATGAAAATGATGCAAAAAATATTCAAACGGAATATTTGACAGTATGCACTCTGAATCAATATAAAATAGGCAGACGTAAATTTTTAAGGGACCATAAACCATTCTTACTAGAATTATTTGCCGATTGTCACTGGCTAAGCAAAAGTATCCAGGAAAATATAGATAAAGAAATATCTTGGATAAACGGAAATGGTAATTGGGAGCGCGCACCGATTCTATCAGGATCGACTCAAATGTTACAATTCTGATACACTTGTCCCTTTCGATTAAGGGACATTTGTGTTATATTCCAGTATGTCCAAAATCAAATGTTAATTTCACTAATTATTTCAAATGAGTAAAAAATTCAAAGTAGTAAAGAAAAGCCCATTATTGGTTTCTAAGACCAGAACTGGCGAAGATAAATTTTGGTGTCTTATGATTGTTACTGATAATGATAAAGATTTCTATACCCAAACAGAAAGTTATCATAATACTAAATCGGGTAAGCCCAGTAAGTCAGTTTCTTCTATTCCATATATTTGTATTGCTAAGAGCATCGGCAGATCAAATGAGACTACATCTAAAAGTCAGGCAGAATTAGAATTTAAGTCAATACTAAAGAAGCAAATGGATAAAGGATATTCTGAAATTGGTAAAAAGAATCATTCTGCTAAGCCACTTCCCATGTTGGCACAAAAGTTTTCTGACCGCGAAAAATATATCAAATATCCTTGCATCACCCAGCCAAAGCTAGATGGTAATAGAATGCTATTTGATGGTAAAGAAGCTTGGTCGAGAGGAGGAAAGCCAATTCCTAATTTTGAAAACATGACTCAATTCCATAACATTGATACCAGGGGATATATTCTCGACGGAGAATTGATATTGCCTGGAAATGTTTTATTGCAGGAGACGAATAAGGCAAGAAAACATTCGCCTACAGAATTGACTTACCAAGTGTATGATATTGTTGACGATATTTTGTCATATGCGGATAGATTGAAGATTTTAATTGGAATAGTATCGGCCAATAAAAGTAATAAATTCTTCGGCATCCGTGCCGATATAATTCATTCCATTGATGAACTAAGAAAGAATCATTTAGAATATGTTTCTAGTGGATATGAAGGAACTATTATTCGTAATCTTGATGGAAAGTACACAATCAATCAAAGATCAAATGATCTACAGAAATATAAAGATTTCGTCGACGAGGAATTCAAAATTATTCGCGTCGAGTCAGGAGCCGGATCGGATACCGGGTGTGCTATTTTCTGGTGTAAATCCAATGTCAATGATAAAGAATTTAAAGCTAGATTGGAAGGAACTAGAGAAAACAGCAAAGAAGTTTATAAAGATAGAAAAAATTTGATTAACAAGTTCTTAACTGTAAAATATCAAAACTTGAGCAAAGACGGCATACCCGTATTTCCTGTTGGTGTCGTTGTTAGAGATAAAGGAGATTTTTAGAATATGAATCAAAATGGTGTACGAGATAAATTTGGAAATGATATTGGTGTGCAAGATAAATTTGGAAATGATATTCATATAGGATCATATATTACATATCCTTATCGCAGAGGATCGTATATGACAATGCGGGTTGGTAGAGTAATAGAAGTATATCTCAATCCACGTAGATATCTTTTATCTCTTTTGGTAAGAGCTTATTATCCCAATTCAGGAATTAGAAAAACAGTGCGAATTGTAAGAATAGATAATGTTACTGAAATATCCAAATCTATCAGTGATGAATACATTTATCTAATCGGGGGTCCAGGATGAGCAATCATTGTATTGATGTAGGATGCACTGTATGCGGCAGAATTTGGTGTGTGCGGTGCGGAGATTGGCCAGAGAAAGCACCAGAGGGCGGCGTAAAAGAAAGTTATCGAATACAACACGCATTACAAGAGAGGACGAACCTGTCTCATCTAGATAATACATGTTGCAATACAAGGGTTGTTATGTTATGAAAATCACAATTTATCAACGATTAATATATCAAATTGGGAGTCCAGATTGAAAAAGGGAACAATTTATATAGCAGGTCCAATGTCAGGATATAAAGACAATAATCATCCTCTTTTTTATGAAGTCGCTAAAAAATGGAGAGATTGTGGCTGGTCAGTATTTTGTCCTGCTGAAAATAATAATGGATTGCCTCAATCGAGTTATCGTCATGCAATGAAAGATGATTTGATTGAGGTGTTAAATTCTGATGCAATAGCGCTTCTTCCAGGATGGTTAGAGTCAAGAGGTGCTAGATTAGAAGTAGATTTAGGAAAATTAATTGACTGTTATTTTTATGATGCATTTACTATGACGGAAATATACCCATGATCAATTCATATCAATTTGAAGTCATTGGAGATAGATTGAGACATTTCGGACAAGAAATGGATAATCCATCAAAAAAGGAAATGTTAGAAATTATTAATGAAAGTATTATTGACCTTAAACATTTATGGACAGAAGTTTCTAATATAGAAAATGAAGAGGAAATAGAATAAGGAAAAAACTTTATGAGGAATAATATGAATCGTAGAAAATTTGCAGCTATTATTGGCACAACGTTAGCATCTCTTGTGATATTAAAGAAATTACCGGCACAAGAATCAAAGAAAATGTTTATCGAAAATCAAATTAATCCAGTGGCAGGCGGAAATGAGTTTGCCTTTGATACTGCCCTGGAGGCATTCCCGATAGAAAATACATCTTTATATTATTTTCTTGTTAGTGATAAAACTGGCCGAAATTTAATAATTCAAAGCATACCAAATGAGGGGCTTTCTAAACTATTAGATATCCTTAAAAATGACAACGAAGCAAGGAATATAGCATTATTAAACAATAATCGGTTTGTGTGGATTAAAACTAATGGTGATTGGCACGGAACAACAAGATACTTGGCTATAGCCAGTTCCGGGCCCGCGGATTCGCAGGTCCTGTTTGAGGAATTCCTGCGGACGAACACGATCGACGAAATAAAATAATGTTTCAAAAACTAATTGATTTTGTAAATCAAACAAGACTTGATGAGAAGCCATCATCTCCTCCAATTTGTCCGTATGATAGATGTCAGAGTTTTGATATTGATTCATACAAAACAAGAACAACTTTACTTGGCGGAGAACAAGGAATAGATAATAATATCAATCATACTTGGAAGTCTTGTTATTGTAATAAATGTGGATTGTCATTTGTAAGAGAAACTAAGTATGGAAATGTGTGGTATACTGATGAATATAATAATGTTCTAGCAGGCATTCCAAATTGTTTTGAGAATTACATTTATACTCATAAAGGATGCGATGGAAATGTTAACAAAAATTACACTCAACTAGATGGAATAACTAATGTAATGACATTACATTCATCAGTTGCAGAAGATGGATCTTTGCAAGATGAATATAGAACATTTTATCATTGCGATAAATGCACTACTAAAATAGAGGTAAATAATCATGAGTATTTCTAAAGTAGTAATTAAGGAATGTAGTAAATGTGGGAGCGCTACTCACACTATGCAGTACGATGATACTCTTGATAAATTACAAATTCGATGCTTTGATTGTGGTTTCCAATGGGCACAGTTTCCACAAGACCAAATAAATTCAGTATTAAAACACGCATAGAGATGTATCAATCAATTTATATAGATAAAGATCCAGATTCCGGTGAATCAGTTGTTCATCTCTGGGGAGATGGTAGGAATAATGATCTTGGATATAATACATTTCCATATTCAGAATTTGCATACGCATATAAGAAAGATCCCAAAGGAGATTTATTATCTTTGTATGGTGATAAGATTAGAAAAGTATTCAATTACGAAGAATCAGATCCGAATTTATTTGAATCAGATGTACCAAGAGAAACGAGAATATTAGTCGATAAATATTTGGACGACGATCAGCCATCTGAAGGTCATAGGATTTTATTCTTTGACATTGAAGTATCAATGGAGAAAGGAATTCCTGATCCAATGAAAGGAAATAATGAAATAACTTCTATTGCATATGTAGATATGACAACAATGGAGAAAGTTGTTTTATTACTTGATAAGGATTCTAAATTTACCGAATCGGAAATGTTTGGGGCAACAATATATCCATTTGAAACAGAATATGAATTATTGTCATTCTTTCTGGACAGATATAGTGAAATTGCACCGAGTGTGATTTCTCATTGGAACGGAGATGCGTTTGATATTCCATATCTATTCAATAGAATCAAAAGAGAATTGGGACCAGACGAAGCTCGAAGACTGTCTCCAATCGGCCGAATTAAGTATCATCAATTCAAAGAGAAGTACATAATTGCAGGAGTTTCATCTCTTGATTATATGTCACTTTATAAAACCTTCACTTATAATGAGCAACCATCATTCAGATTAGATGCGATAGGAAAGGTTGAAGTAGACATGGGCAAGATAGAATATGACGGAACATTAGATGCACTATTCAAAAATGATCCAGAAACTTTTGTAAAGTACAACCTTCGTGATGTGGATATTCTTGTTGCATTGGATAAGAAACTTCGATTTATTGAATTGGCAATGGGCATCTGCCATGTTGGGCATGTTCCATATGAAGAGTTTCAATCATCTACAAAATATATTGAAGGAACTATACTTGTATATCTTCATAAGAAAGGTATAATTGCACCTGATAAACCAGTAGGTGGAAGAGAAAAAATGGATGAGATGATATCATCTGGAAAAAAGGGATTTATTGGCGCATATGTAAAAGAACCAGTTCCTGGTTTATATGAATGGGTATATTCGTTGGATTTACAATCTCTGTATCCCTCTGTAATTATGAGCCTTAACATCTCACCCGAGACTAAAATTGCAAAGGTGTTAAATTGGGATGTAAATAAGCATATTAAGAATGAAATAGAAAGATATCAAATCAAATCTCTTGATGGTAGTATTGAAAAGATTGATAGAAATGAATTTGATGATTTTATCAAATCGTCTAGCTATTCAGTTGCTTCTAACGGGGTTCTTTTCCGAAATGATATTACGGGAATTATTCCGGAAATTTTAGATGTGTGGTTTCGAGAAAGAAAGGAATATAAAGCATTAGCGGATAAATATAGCAAAGAAGGAAACAAAGATTTAGAACAGTATTATGATAAGAGACAGCATATTCAGAAAATATTTCTGAACAGCATCTACGGAGGACTTGGCCTCCCAGTATTTAGATTTTATGATCTTGACAACGCTGAAGCAGTAACTATGACAGGTCAAACAGTCATTACTACTACACAGAAATTTGTCAATTCTGAATATAAAAATAATTTATCAATGGGGGAAAATGTCCACGTAGAGAATAACGATTATGTTATCTACGTGGACACCTAACTGATTCTATATATGCATCTTCTCTATCGTTATTACCAGAAAATAATGATCCAAAGATATTTACTATTCAATTAGCAAGAGAATTGGAAACAAAATGTAATGATTTGTATTCTGTGATGGCAGAAAGAATGTTCAATGTAACAAAAGATCATAATAGATTTGTCATTCGTGGTGAATCAGTTGCAGAAACTGCTATTTGGTTGGGAAAGAAAAAGTATGCACTAAAGAAGGTCTATGATCTTGAAAAAAATAAAGATGTAGATAAATTACAAGTTAAGGGACTTGACACAGTTCGTTCAAATTTTCCTCCGTCGTTTAGGAATTTTACTAAGGAATTGCTGTTGGATTTTTTGAACAAAGTATCTAAATCAGAAATTGATACAAAGATTATTGACTTTAGAAAGGTAATGAATACACTCCCAGTTATAGATATTGCTAAAAGTACTTCTGTTCAAAATGTTACTAAATATGATAACAAGAGCAAATCTCTCTTAGATATGATGAACAAAACGCCTGCACATGTCAAAGCTTCGTTAGTTCATAATAGATTAATAAAGCAATTGAAAATAAAAAATTGCATGCCTATCAATGACGGCAATAAAATAAAATGGGTGTACTTAAAAGATAATCCATACAAAATATCTGAAGTAGCATTTAAAGGATATGATGATCCAATAGAGATATTAAATCTTGTTGAAACGTATGTTGATAGAGATAAAATTTTTGAATTGGAATTGAAAAACAAATTACAAAACTTTTATAACGCTCTTGGATATGGATTAATTAGCACAGATGTTAACCAATACGCAGATCACTTTTTCGGATTCTAAATAGAAGATACAGAGTTGTTACAAAAATCTCTTGAAAAATCAGTTACAATGTAGTATATTACTAATAAGTTCACAATAGAGGAAATAATGAATAAAGGTTTAATGGATAGATTTATTAACAAATACAATCTTTCAGGAAAAGCAGAATCAGTAAAGTGGGAAATTAAAGATAAGAAAGTATCCACTAGATTTCAGACAGATGATAAGCACGCGCTTGGAATTGTTATTCTTAATGATTTTGATGCACCAGATGCGGAATTAAATGTATTTAACACAGCTCAACTAAAATCATTACTTCCTGTATTGGCCGATGAAATCAAAATCAGTTATACAGAAGCAAAGAATAAAGGAATCGCAGCGGTCAATTTATCCGATGATAATACAAGTGTCAGATTTGTATTGGCCAGTCCTAATGTGATACCGGAAGTTCCTACATTGAAGAATAAACCGGCCTTTGAGGTTGAGATTCCGTTAGATGATAAGTTTTCATCAACTTTTATCAAAGCAAAAAATGCACTTCCTGATGTAGATACTTGTACCATTCTTTCGGACGGAAAAGATTGTCAGGTAGTTATTGGATATTCTACACAGAATACTACGAGAGTATCTATCAAATCTACCGGCACAATTAATGGTAAGATTGCGCCTATTGATTTTATGGCCCAATATTTGAAAGATATTCTGTCGGCCAATAAAGAATCCATTGGTACTTTGAAGGTTTCGAGTAAAGGATTGGCCCATATTTCATTCAAAAATGATGAATTTAAGACTGATTATTACCTAGTACAAGTTCAAACGGCAGATTAATTATGCTAAATATTCATATAGTAAGTATGGACAGATCTATAGATAATTTCCAGTCACCAATTACATCAGTTGAATTGTTTATGAAACTCTTGTCGAATAGTGTACCAGAACCAAACTTACCAGAGGGTGTTATTTTCTTTGATACTATAGAAGATGGTACCACAAATGGTATATTTGCAATAAGAGAAAGTAAAATTGCCAAAATGCACATTACCGCACTGCTGGGATCATGATACATACCAATACAAAAACAGGATTAGAAAAATTGCCGTGGTCCTCAATTAGTGGTGAATCTAAAGCAGGGCATATAATTCATCCCAGCGAAGCAGCACACGATTTTTGGCTAGAAACTGGGCCCCGATGTCGAGCTCGCGCCACGAATGAAACACCGCCATTGGCAGCTGTACTTTATTGTGATTGCGCTCTCAATCACACTGGCCAACATATATTTGTGCCGCACCCGTGGTATGGTCCATGCGACGGATTTGGTCCGAATGAAGAATGTTCGGAGTGTGCTAAAGATCAGTTCTTCAATGAAGATGAATGGACAGCCTGGCTCCAGAGCAAACAATTCACCTCTAATGCCAATTTAGAAAACACTAAGATTCTATTAGATAAGCCAGTGCAGTCTCTAACCGATGAAATAATGGAACTTGCCTCTGAGCTGGGTGAGGCATATGACAGGTATTGCTTTGCTCGTAACGTGACCAGTGACAATGAGGAGGTCAGAGATAGTTCTAACGCTAGGGCCGCTGCCGAAGAACGTCTTCGTTCTCGTCTATCAGTTATTGAGTCTGAATTTGAGAAATTAAAAAAGGAAGCTAATCTATGGATACCACGCCCATCAATTAGTGGCGGATCTATAACAGAGAATATAATCAATCATTCAGTTCCATATTATGTGATTGATGAAGACGATGGCAACTAATAATCAATTTGAAGACTTTTTTGGTACGCCTCAATTTGATTTTGAGGAAGAGAAGCGTAAGTTAATTGCTAATTTGGATATGCTGAAAAATATGTCTGTTCAAGAGCAAACTCTTTATAAAAAATATGAAGAAATTCAAGAATACTCTTCTATCATTAATCGCAGTCAAGTTGTAAAAGCAAAGATTTGGAAGCCACTGGATATACAGAATAAAGATTTAACAATAAAGGAAATAACTAATTTACAACCAATGATCAGATATGTAGATCCTGAAAATGAATCAGATATGATTGATTGGTTAATGCTTAGAATATTTTGTCATACTATGGCATTTGATCAAAATCCAGGCAGATTTCTTAGATTTCTTGTATATGATAAAATATCAGGAAAATATCTTGGCGCTATTTCGTTAGCATCTGATGTACTTTCAATTGCAGTTAGAGATAAATGGATTGGGTGGGATGCAAATATAAAGATTGCTGGTGGCAAAGTAAGAAATTCAGCAATTGGCAGTTGTATTATGTCAACCCAACCGTTAGGATATAATTTCTTAGGTGGTAAATTAGTTGCAAGCCTGTTATTGACAAAGACAGTTAGAGATAAATGGAAAGAATTGTATAATGATGAATTAGTAGGAATTACAACAACGTCATTGTATGGTTCTGAGTCAATGTATAACAGTATTCCATTTTGGAAGAAGTTGGGAAGTAGTGAAGGAAAGATTGCAATAAAGCCAGATCAACATGAATATGGTATATGGCATCAGTATATTAAAGATACATTTCCTAAAGAATATAACAATGCAATGGAACAAAAAGAGGGAATATCTGGTCCCGTGACGGGCGCCAAGCAAAGAATAATTCAAATGATATTTCGTGCAACAGGGATAAAATCACGAAATTATGAGCACGGATTCAAAAGAGGTGTGTATTATGCACCTCTCTATGAGAATAGTAAAGAGTATCTTTGTGGTAAAATAGATTCCAAATTAATCCCCTCTAAAAAATTAGATCGTGATATTGATAGTGTTATAAATTGGTGGAAACCAAAAGCAATTTCTCGATACGAACGATTACACTCCGAAAACAAACTAAACAATGAAATTTTATTCTACAATCGTGGTATAGGATTGGAATGGAATGAATTCAGAGATCAATACTATAAGGATGTTGGAAGATGATAGAAAGCAATAAAATTTTAGTTAAACCTATAGATAAGACAGATCATATATCAATTTTTATAACCAAGGCAGAACCAGAAACACAATTATTAATTGGTTATAATAGAGACTTGTGGGAACCAGACCTATTTAAACAGTGGTCAGTAGAAAAAATAGGAAAATGTGCCACAAAGAAAATTGAATTCAAAAATGGTGAAATAATTACAGTGAGTCAGGATCAGCAATTCTATGTTGCAATTAATGAATCAAGTGATCCAATTAAAGTAAGAGCTAGAGATTTAGAGTTATATGATCATGTACTAGATCCGCAAATAGGACAACTGGATATTATAAAGGTAACAAACGGTGGAATTAGAAATTGTTTGACCATAAATTCGACAGAATCAGACAACTTATTCATAGTTGGAAAGAAATATAATATATTGGCTTGTACTACGAAAATTCAATAAATGGTATAAATAATGATTGATAGATCATCACACACAATTTGGGTGGAGCGGCACAGGCCATCTACTCTTGAAGGTTATATAGGAAATGACCTAGTAAAGACTAAGATAGCTGAATATATTGAGAAGCAAGATATTCCGCATTTATTCTTTCATGGAAGAGCAGGAACTGGAAAAACGTCGTTGGCCAAAATATTAGTCAATAATATTGATTGTGATTATCTTTTTATCAATGCGTCTTCTGAAAACAATGTTGATACTGTCAGAAACAAGATAACTAATTTTGCTAGCACAATGAGTTTTAAACCATTGAAGATTATTGTACTGGACGAATGTTTGGATAAAGACACATTAGTTACAGTTATTCGAGCTGGTAAAATGCAAGAAATTGCGATATCATGTCTCGATGATAAGGAAGATTTAGTAAAATCATGGAATACTGAAAAAAATAGAATCGAATGGATGTCATTTGAGTTAATTGATAAAGGAGTTCAAGATACTATAGAAATTCAATTTGAAAATGGGGAAGTTGTTATTTGTACAGGAAATCACAAATGGTATGTAAAAGAAAACGATGAGGAATTTATAGTTAAAGCAAAGGATTTACATAAATATATGCATATTTCGTCTCCCCCGCAGGGCGTTGAAATGCAAAAAATAAAAATAAAATCAATTACTAAATTTGTTACACAGAGGCATGTTTATGATTTACAAGTTCATGGAAATCATAACTTTTTCATTACAAAATCCTCAATTCTCACGCATAATTGTGATTATATTACGCCCAATGCTCAGGCGGCATTAAGAAATCTTATGGAAGCATTCTCTGCTCATACCAGATTCATTCTAACTGCCAATTATAAAGAAAGAGTTATTGATCCAATTATCAGTAGGACACAATCATTTGATTTGTTTCCACCATCAAAACCAGATGTAGCAAGACATCTTGCATGGATATTAGATCAAGAAAATGTGTCATATGATCTTAAAGATTTGGCAGTTTTGATCCACGCGTATTATCCAGACATTAGAAAGATCATTAATACTACACAATTACAAACAAGTGATAATGTATTAAAGATTGATCTACATCAAATTGAAGAGAATGATTACAAAACAAAGGTACTTTCAATATTATCTAATACTGGTTCTGTAAAAGAGAAATTCACAAATATTAGACAAACTATTGCAGATGCAAAGATCACCGACTTTTCTGATTTATACAGAATGTTGTTTGATAAAGTGGACGAATATGGGAAAAGCAGCATATCGGCCATCATTTTGGCAATTTCTGAAGCTGCGTATAGAGAAAATATGGTTGTAGATAAGGAAATCAATGTAATTGCAATGATTGTAAATATTCTACATGAAATGGCTAGGTCTAAAGGAGTTTAGTTAATGATCGTTATCATAAGTGGTTTAGATAGCGATCGTTACCATATTGTTACAAAATAACACTATCAATTATATGTCAAATATGTTAATATTAAGTATCTTTTTACATATGGAACAGAATGTTATTTTCTATTGTTAGTGTGGTAATAGTAACAGTTATTTCAGTGATATCATTGAAATTTGGTAAATCAATCAGAGATAAAAAATATCAGGATAGAAAATGGTGGGAAATTCTTCTCGAAATACAATACACCATATTAATAGAATTTGATATACTTCAAATAGGGTTCATATTTTTTATCGAAATGTTTTTTATATTTGCTAGTTTTATTATATGCACAAATTTAGTGTATTTTAGTACGATCTTATATATTTGGGGCATGTGTTGTACTCTTATTTATGTGGAGAAAATTTTCTAAATGATGGAAGCTATGGAATCAGTACATCAAAATCTGGTAGAATCTGTCATTGAATTGGAAATGGCGTCTAAGACATTATTCACCGGTGGACATAAGAAAGAAGCCAAAGATTTGGCTATAGTAGCAAAAAATTTAAAGTCTAAACGTGATAAACTTCAAAAGCAACTGCAAAATCAAAATGAATAAATACACAAAATAATTGTATATTATTCATTTTACAAACGTTTGTTTAATAGGTCACAAATATGATATAAAACCATAAATGTGACCACTTGTTTTTCTGTTACAAATGTGTTATATTGAAGGGTGGCCTAATACGGTCAAATTCGCTATATCCATACACCGGAGAATAAATGTTGTTACATATTGATATTCCATCTAATATGGTTTACATCAATGGAGATTTCACAAAGTTAACAAAAAATGAGTACAAGTTACTCGTTTACATGGCAAAGAAGAACAGTAAGATTGCATCTCGCGGCGAACTACTAGAGAATGTTTGGGGAGCTACGTCAGATATGAATACTCGTACAGTAGATATGCATATCTCTCGTCTCAAGCGTAAACTTGGACCTGCTGGTAAGTTGATCGAAACGATCCACGGATTCGGATACAGAATTCGTCCGAATAAAACAAAGTGAATGTAGGAAGCCTCTCAAATTTGGGAGGCTTTCTCTTTCCAATTCAATTAACAATGTTTAAGAAAACTGATAAAGTAATTGAGAATTCTACTGCCGAATATCCTAACCTAGAAATCAAAGTACAGGCATCGGTAGAGATAGATGGATATGAATTAACTGCCATTGAAACAGTTTTAGAGGTACTGAATCGTGTCTACAAATTTACTAAAATCTCGAAATCTGACAAGATTCTTTTAGCAGAAAAAATTAAAATTGCCAAACAGATCATAGCTAGTTTGCGTAAAAATTATATATCAGGAGCGAACGATGAAATTGTTTCTCGACGACATCAGAACAATACCTGATAATTCGTGGACATTAATTAGAGACGTTCCGGCTGTTATTTCTCTTTTGGAGAAACATAACACTAAGATGAATAGGACTCCGATCACCCACCTAAGTTTGGATAATGATCTTGGAGAAGGGCAGATAGAGGGATACAAAGTAATGGATTGGATTGAGGAAATGTATCATACTGGTATACTAACATACATTCCTATTATTTCAGTGCATTCTGCAAATCCAGTTAGAATTAATTACATGATACAAATTATTCAATCATTTCCACATATAGGATATTGTAACTACAATGAATAAATGCACATTTGGATTCCACAATTGGAATATGTGGAAAATAGAAGCGGGCACGATCACAACTTCAACATTTGGAGTTGTTACTGATGAACGTGAAACTCTTGTACAAGGTAGAACTTGTAAGAGATGTGGAAAATATCAAGATGAACTACCATCGCCTATTAAGGCGAACGGTTTCCTCCTTCAACCTAGTTTATAACTCGGACTAGTCCAGAGGCTTTAGATTCGGGCTGTCCCAGCCCTATTAATTTTTGATAAAGCTTTGTATTCACTTGGTTATCGTGAGTTAGTCTAGGCTTTTATCATATACTAATAAGTAGTTTAGATGTTACTTTATTTTCTAAATAAGTCAATTCATCATCTGCTGGTGACTTCTTGACTGGGAAGTTAAACCAATAAGGATCAATTAATATGTCATTTCGTGAAACAAGTAGTTTTATAGTTAAATTTTTTGGAGTGCTTTTCGGAGTACTGATATTGATTACTTTGATCGGATATTTCTTCCTTTCAGTTCAATTACCATTTACAAATAAGCAGACTCAAATTACTCGAGCAACTAATGGTTATATAACTGCTCAGCAAGAAATGTTAGAAACATTTTTGGGACAATACACTACAATAGATGTTAGATTGCATAGTATAGATCCAAGAGACACATCTGTAGTTAATAGTATTTCTAACCAAGAGAAATCTATTATTAATCAGATGAAGCAAATTTCAATTTTAATTCCGCAGAACGTTCCTTCGGACGTTTCAACATTTTTGGAGACTCACTAAATGCGTAACAAATTATTTCTTCTTGGTATTGTTGGTTTAATTGCGTGTGGGGCTAGCAATTCTTACGATGCAGAATCAAATGTAGTTGATAACCAGCAGGATGTATATACAAAAAACCAACCTGTGCCTGTTTTTGATTATTCTTTGCCACGAAATTTGATGACTCAATTATATGTCGTTAAAAACAAGGCGGTAGCAACGTATAGTTATGTTCAAAGTGATTATACAGGAAAAATATTGTGGCAATGTGCTTCTATTGGATATCCAATTCCAGCAAATACACAATTAACTAATCCGTCACGCGTCGATCGTACTTATTCTGAACAATATCCTGTTATTCCACAACCAGAACCAGATGGTTTATATTCATCGCCATCTACCACAGGAACGTATGTAATGTGTACAGATGGTTCAGGACTTGCTCCTCGGTACGAAGAGAGACCTGTATTTGTAAGTCCTGTTCCATTACATGAAGTTAATGGAGAATTAATTCCCGTGCCTGGGGCGCATAGTTCATTCACTATTGATCCCAATAAGATTACTCTGCCTATCTCTCACGATACAACAAGGAAGTAATATGGAATTCATATTTGGTGTGCTCATTGGAGCAACAATTATTTGGGTAGCAAACAAGATAAAGGATCCTCCAACCGGCTGGTAAGATGAGCATCGTCACGCACAGAGTCAATTTTCTATTAGAACATATGTCTCTATCGAAAGCAATAGAACTTGCAAAGGAAAAATATGTAGATTATATGGTAGATGGTGACAAAGATAAAATGGATTATTGGTCAATGATTGAATCTGAACTTGAATTTAGGAGAGATGGTTACAATGGACAAAAAGAAGCCAATTTTTATCGGTCGGACAATTTCACGAATCAATAAATATGAAAAAGACCAAGCAGAAAAGCAAATCCAAATCAATACGAAACCAGCCCCTAAAGAAGCTGAGACACATCAGGGTTCAGGCCTTCGACATTAACAAATTTATTATAGATAGATCGGATCAGCCAGAACCTATTGTAGATGTGATAGTTAATGTAACTGCTGAATCTTCTGATATTGCCTGTAAGAGAGCAATACAAAAAGTAAAGAAAATTATTCATTCTGGTTGGCCAGAAGAGGATATTTCAATTATAGGGGAATGGTCAGCTAAAGTTTCGGCCATATCTAAAATAAAGATTGATTGATACATTTTTGTTACAAATAATAGTAGATAAGTCAAAGTAAAAATGTTATATTCCAGTATAGTTAATTCACTTACTAATTACATGAATGTCAAGCACTACATTATTCACTAGAGGAAACCCAAAGACGTTGAAGGGCGAAAAGTTTGGATATCTTACTTATATTCTTCATCTTGCTCCATCACGTTTATCGGGATTTAACGTTTGCCCAATGGCTAGTCCTGGCTGTGCAACGGCTTGTTTGAATACTGCCGGCCACGGTGGAATATTTAAGGCAGGCGAGAATACTAATATCATTCAAGATGCAAGGATTCGTAAGACTCTTTGGTTTTTTAATGATCGTGAATCATTTATGAATCAATTAGTTAAAGAAACAAAGATCGCAATTAAGAATTCTCCAAAGGATATGATTCCTGTATTTCGCCTCAATGGAACTTCCGATATTAGATGGGAAACTATTCCTGTTGTAGTTGACGGAATCAGGTACCAAAATATAATGTTAGCTTTTCCCGGGACGATTTACTATGACTACTCGGCGCTTCCAAATAGAAAGAGCATTCCGCCGAATTACAAACTTACATTCAGTCGCAAAGAAAATAATGACAGCAATGTTAAACTAGCAATTAAGAATGGTTTAAATGTTGCTGTCGTATTTCGTAAGGATCTTCCAAAGACTTATTTGGGTTTGAATGTCATTAATGGCGATGAATCAGATCTTCGTTTTCTCGATCCAAAGAATGTAATCGTCGGATTAAAGTCTAAGGGACGTGGTAAGAAAGATATGTCAGGATTCGTCTTGGATATATAATGTTAACTAATATCAATAGGAATGCGTATATGAGCTTTAGAAATGAATATTTAAAGATACTTGTTGAATTTGGATATAATCTTCTTGATAAAACGCTTTATGGTTTTGAATTTAATTTCAATAACTATTATGTTGTTGTGAAGGGATTTATGCCATTAGATACTGCTATCGAAATGAATAAATCAGAATTTAATAGAAGGAATATACGAGTGGCTGGTTATGCTGGCGGAGTAGACGATCCTACTGTATGGGCTAACTGGTATAATAAAAGTGGTAAGATACTTATGGCGTCAGATGAAAAGGCTGGAATGGAAGAATTGGCCGAAAAATTTAATTTTGGAAAAATAGAAAATTATAGATATGTAGAAGATCCGTCCAAGGTAGGATTTGGATATATCACAGAGTATCATATTAATTCGGCCGCTGGTCTAGTAACATTTTGTAAAGTATTAGAAATATTAAATAGTCAACATAGAACAATTAAGATATTGCTGCCTCATATGGAATATTAATGAGTATAAAACTTTTAGTTAAGGAGTAGTTATGATTGAAACAGAGATAGAATTTAAAGATTATGAGGGTGATAAATTATGTGTCCATCCGACTAATATTAATGGTCAAGAGGGATATATTATAGAAACATTCACTGATCGTGGAGACGTGCCATACGGCTATGCAAAAGTATTTATGCCAACAAAACAATTCAGATATTTTGTAGAAAAATTAAGTAATATGTTGTCACCCGACGAAAAGCCTGAGTATTTTGGATCGTTTATAACGGAGTTCGATCCACAACACGTAAACTGTATCAGATCCACTGATCCGCGCTGTGCCCTCTGGATAGGAACCACCAGTCCTACCAATAAGCTCAACGTGAATAATACACATCCTGAGTCCGAATCGAGCGACCGTGCGAAGCCACCGACAGTGTGAGTCACAGATGTAAGAACGTCCGTGGCAAGATTCCGCTTGTTATTAATGTAATTATATTGATATGATTATACTCAATATTATTTTATTAACATTATTAGCTGATTCTTTGCCTGTTAAATCTCCAAAAGATGTTGGCATGACATCTGTTCAACTAAACAAGATCAAGTATGTAGTAACTAAAGGAATGAATTATGGAGCATTTCCTGGCGCATCGGTTATAGTTGGTCATAATGGAGCGATAGTTTCTAAAATTGATGTGGGAACTATTAACAGGGGTGCATCTAACCACACTGATCCACTAAATACAATTTATGATTTAGCAAGTGTGACAAAAGTTGTGGCCACAACTGCAGCTATCATGTATTTGTATGATAGAAATAAAATACTACTTACCGATCCTGTACAAAAATATTTATCAGACTTTACCGGAAAATGGAAAGATTTAGTAACTATTCAACAATTATTAACACATACTTCGGGATTGCCTGCTGGTAGAAACTTAAGTCATTCCAAATCAATAGAATCTTCTAAAGAATTAATAGTATCGACAAAACTGATTTGTAAACCAGGAATTTGCTATAATTATTCAGATTTGAGTATGGTTATTCTTGGAATGGTAATTGAAAAAATTACTGACACTCCACTTGATAAATTTGTAAAAGATAGTATATTTAAACCATTGGGAATGAACAGTACATTTTATTTACCTCCATCTAGTATGGATAGTAGAATAGCTCCGACTGATGTGAATATTGGTAAAGTTAGCGATCCCATTTCTCGATCATTAGGTGGAGTATCTGGGAATGCTGGATTATTTAGTGATGGTAATGACTTAGCTTTATTCTCACAGATGATGTTGAATAAAGGAGAATTATTTGGCGTAAGAATTTATAAGCCAGAAACAGTAGAATTATTTACAACATTACAGACTCACGATAGAGCATTGGGTTGGCAAATTTGTCATGGTAGTTATGGTTGTGGTGGATTAGGTACATCTGCATACGGCCACACAGGATATACTGGTACATCAATATGGATTGATCCAAAAACCGATACATTCATAATAGTATTAACGAATAGATTAAACAAACCTAAAACATCACACGCAGAAAATATTGTTGCAAACATTAGAAATGATATTTCGGATTTAGTAGAGGGTGCGTTAGATATGACTACTACATTGCCAAAATTACGAATTGATTATCTCTCTTATCAATGGAAAAGGATTATTCATAAAAGGAAAAAGAAACATGATAGAAAGCACAAGTGAAAAAGTAGGAAAGACAGCCGCTGTATTTTTGGGATGCGCATTTTTAATAGTCTTATTGATATATGTTCCTATAGTTAATGCATTTGTATTGACTAAATTATGGGCCTGGTTCATTGTTAAGACATTTAATCTCCCACAGATTAGTAAATCAGTTGCATACGGAATATCTTTAATTGTGACATTATTAACAGTAAATTTATCAGCACTATCACAGAATAAAACTGCTGATGATAATAGTCAAAATGTATTTTACACGATAATATTATCTCCGTGGATGATATTATTGGCCGGATGGGTTGTTTATTCAATGTTCATGTGAACACTAAAGGTATAGATAAATGTTATCACAATTGATAAAAGATTCCGATTATAATGAAGATGTAGAATTACAACCTATTCCGCCGACGATGGTAGCTACTTTTGATGGGATTTTGGATAGAGTTGTGCGACTATATTATCCTGATAAATCAAGAGCGAAGTTTTCTGTTCAAGAAACGTGGATAGAATTAGATTGTGTCGCTATGTCATACGCATATCAGCATTGTTTAGAATGCGCAGAAGAGACTAATGTATTTAGATTTCCTGTTTCTATATTAGATTCAAATAATCTAGCAGAGCAATTGGATATATTCTTTATTGAATTAAATGCAGATATCGAAGATAAAAATAGAAAAACGGTACATTATTTTGAGATATCACAATTGAGAAATGATGTAATTAAAATGCATGAACTTATGGAAATGTATCCTGAATATATTGATCTGAATAAGGAATTGCCAGATTTACCAAATTTAGAAAATTTTCATGCATATTACCAATCAGATTTAACCTCTGTTGAATTTGATAATTTACACAGGAGAAAAGAATGGCTGTAATAGTGGGAGCAAAAGGTGCGGATAATTCAACTCCGCAAATAAAAGTATCAGCAAAAGACTTAGTGAGTATTTCGTGTGAGAAATGTAAAAATCAAACATTTGCAGAGGTACTTTTATTAAAGAAAATTTCAGCACTACTTAGTCCTAATGGAAAGGAAAGTATTGTACCGATTCCTGTAATGGCATGTAATTCATGCGGTTGGGTTAATAAAGAATTTCTGCCAAAAGTAGAGTAAATATTATGACAACGTTAGACTGGGTAGAACTAAAATATAGTTTTCGTAATTGGTATAGAAATACCTGGCCAGGGAAAATAGGTATTTATATATCTAATAGACTGCACGTAAGTCATTCAGCTAAAACGACTCTAAAACATGGACAGTGGTATGATACAGATACTAGATTGTTTGAAAGTGTATTTGGATTACTTGTACAATTTGTAGAAATAGAATTGGCCAATCACGCATTTTTAGATGATACGGATCCTTTTGTAATTGAATATAAATCTACATCCAGATTTAATAGATGGAAAAATAAACAAGAATGGAATGAACGTCTTGGATTGGAATATTTAGACTGGGCATCAAATCTTGGTGAAGAAAGCCCATATCAGGCAGAGTGTGCAAAGAAAACAAAGGAATTATACCTCTGGTATAAACATGAGCGGCCCAATAGAGTTGATCCCTATGATAAAATCAATGAATTTTCTTCTAAGTTTATTGATGCGCCCGGAGCTTCAACTTTAGACGATAGATTTTCTAGATCAAATCAAATGACAGAAGAATATAAAAAATGGCTTTACGATGTTTGTGATTTAGAACGACAACAATATGAAGAAGATACTAGAAAAGCCCAAGAGGTATTAGAAATTCGCCAGGGATTATGGACCTGAATGTCATATCAACAATAACAAACATACCACAAGGCCACTTGATTTTTCTCGTAACTTGTGGTATATTTCACATGTAATCAATTTGGGGTGAATATGAGCAAAACGTTATTCGATCATATTTGTGCGATATATCAAAATCAAAAAATAAGTTATTATGATAATCTAACTGAATCGGATAAAAAGACTTATTCAACCTATATGGTAAATAGATTCGTCAGTATGTCACCTGATTTTATAGAATTGGCCAATGAAATGAATAAGTACGGGTCAATTATAGATAATAGAACATCCTACCTGTTCTATTCACAAATAATTCCGACTGGCCGATATTTCTTCAAGTATATAAAAGCATCAAAGGAAGAACCGGCCGATCCTGAGATTGTATCTTTGATTGCCAATCACTTTGAAATATCTCTTAAAGAGGCATCAGAGTATTTAACTATATATAAATTTACAGAAAATGGTAAATCTGATCTAGAAGAATTATGTTTAATGTATGGGATTGAAACAACTAAAAAGAAAAGGAAATCAAATAATGGAAAGACTAAGACCGCCGCCACCAGGAAGAAACATTGATGAAATTATGGCCAGTATCAAGCCACCTGAAAATATACAAGAGCCTCCGGCCGGATCTGCAATGATTACAAATAATGCAATGCCCGATACAGAATCATCATTTCAGGACACTGATGTTCCTCAATATATTTGTCAAATGGAAAAATTATATCCGGAAACTGCAATAGAGTTTCGACAAATCCAGCACGAACAATATGAATTATTTGCAAGGAAGATGTTAGATTATTCCCCGGGGAATATTCTTCTTGGCGGAAATATTGATAAAGAATCAGATAGAATTGGATCATTAAGAGGAATAGTAATTAGATTAAATGACAAAATTAATAGGTTACTAACAATTGTAGTTAAAGGAAATGCCAATAACAATGAATCTATTACAGATACATTTATGGACACATCAATATATGGGATAATCGCACTTATAGTGCAGAGGGTAAAATGGGGAAAGTAGATAAAAAGAGCATTTCTAAAGAAGTTCCTAAAGAAGTTCCCAAGAAGAACGATTATAAAAATCTTATTCATTCACCGAGAGATGACTTATATCATGTTCCAGGATGCGGTGTATTCAATTGGGATTTGACATACTGTACATGCGGAAATGGTATAGGCATAAGAAAATGACATTGAGGGAAGCGTTAATCGAATTAAATAAAGCATCAATACGATTTACCATACTTGAATGTAGATTTCGTGGATGCCACGAAACAACTGGAAATCATGAAGTAAGTGTGGATGATGCTCATGATTTTGCAAATATTTATGAAGAAGTCGCAGAAGTTATTGAGAATGCGTTATCGCTGATAAACATGAGGATATGATGAGAAACACAATAATTAGTTGTGATAAATGCGGTTCAGTAGAAAATATAATAGAAAACTGCATGCAGATATGTTTTGATACAAGCAGAGACGCAATCAATGGTTTATGTCATGATTTTAAATGCCCCGATCTTTGTTCTAAATGTTTTAGAAGTACAGTAAAAAATATAGTAGAAATTCTGCCGAACGATGTTGCGCGCAGAGTTTCAAGTTGGTTTCCAAATTCCAAAGTTACATGAAGTCCGTTTCCTATAGTCAATATTCTATGTGGATGGAATGCCCATTGGAGTGGCAACTTTCATATGTTCAGGGGTTAAGAGATAGAACGCAAAACATTTCTACTTTATTTGGAACAGCTTGCCATGACACTATTCAATATTGGATCAAAGAAGCATTTAAAAATGGATTAAAAAAAGCTAACCGATTGGATCTTGATGATAAATTATATCAGAGAATGATTGCATTGTTTAGTGAATCGGTCACTACTGATGAAAACGGTAATAAAATCTTTCCCTGTACTAAACCAGAACTAATAGATCATTACAAAGATGGTTGCCAAATTTTATCAGATATAAGAGATTCTGCTAATAAATTGTTTGATATAGAAAATTGGTTATTAGTTGGAGTGGAATTTCCATTAGAAATAATGCTAAAGGGAAATCTTAAATATAAGGGATTTTTGGATATCGTTTTAAAGGACAAAAATAGCGATCAAATAAAAATCATAGATTTAAAGACATCGACAAAAGGTTGGACTAAATATCAGAAAACTAGCCCTGCTAAAATCAATCAGTTATTACTTTACAAAAAATTCTATTCTGAGTTATTCGATCTACCACAAGAAGAAATTGTGGTAGAATTTGTCATATTAAAAAGAAAGTTATGGGAAAATTCTGATTTTCCGCAAAAGAGAATTAGTAGATTTGAGCCGTCTAATGGTAAACCATCTATTAGAAAGGCATCTGAATCATTCGATAAATTTATCAATGAATGTTTCACAGAAGATGGTGAGTATAAAACAGATAATATTGTTGCAACTCCTTCTGATAGTGTATGTCGGTTCTGTCAATTTTCAAACGACCCGAGTCATTGTGATAAAAGTGTGTATCTTTCTAAAAATAGAAAGCCAATTAATCAATGACTCTAAGTTCGTTTGATGAAAAATATTATGTCTATACGTTATCAGATTCAAATGGTAATGTATTCTATGTTGGGAAAGGTACCGGCGAAAGAATGTTTCATCACGAAGGCCTTGTCAGACGTGGAAAGGTTCCTCATGGCAATAAGAAGTTATATGAAAGGATCAATAGAATTCTTAAATCCGAAGATTATGTAACTTACAAAGTGATATTTACTACTAATAATGAATCAGAGGCTTACGAGAAAGAAGGCCAATTGATTAGAGAGTTAAGAGATACTGGCATAACCAATAAAATTATTCCGTCCATTAGACGTGACTCTGGCATTTTGAATCTCATAAAAAGTTTGAATTTTATTAGTAAAAAGTGAGTACTTTTGTATTCCGATGTACTATTTATGTTATATGCACACGGGAGCAAATATAAATGAGATCAACTGTTCAATTAGATTCGGTCATAAAGAAGAAATTTGATGATTGGTGTGAAAAAAATGATAAAAAGGTTGCTAAAACAATAGAAAGCGCGCTGGCAGAAATAATAAGCGGCAGTATATTTTTTTCTGGTAGTGCTATAATTGTCGTAGATAAATGATAGTTTATTCTATAACGAACAAGATTAACGGAAAAGTTTATATTGGGCAAACTATTAAGAAACGGGTGAGTGATCGGTGGTCAGGGCATAAATGGGCGCTGAATAACAATTGCCATGCAAATTCACATTTACAAAGAGCCTGGAATCTTTCTTCCGGAAAAGATGATTGGAAAGTTTCTATAATATCCACGGCCAATTCTTTAGAAGAATTAAATATAATGGAAGAACATTGTATTGCGAATGCTAAATCATGTGACCCTAAATTTGGATATAACCTTAGAGCTGGTGGCAAGAATAGTAAAATGTCCGCCGATTCTGTTGCTAAAATGAAACTATCTTGGACAGATACTAGAAGAGAAGAAACATCAAAGAGATACAAAGAAATGTGGAAAGATGATAATTTTCGTGTACAAGCAAAAATACGTTGGAATAAACAAGCAGCAAAACTGGCAGGAACATACGCAGGATTTATTTCTCCTGATAGCGAAATATTTTCCCCTGTAGTTAATCTTAACAAATTTTGCAGAGAACATAATTTAATGCTAGGCCATATGCAGGAAATTGATAAAGGTGACAGAAAAACTCATAGGGGATGGAAAAAATATAATGACTAATTCGTTAGACTTACATAATACTAATCACGAAGTAAGGGAGGGCTCCATAGATCGTTCGAAGCGGAAGACAATTCTTCTACTCTCGGATGATCTCTAAATGGAGAAAGAAAAAAATCTCAGATTATTTAGTGGAGTTGGTATAATCAGTCGGGAAATCGTAACCAAAACTGCCCATAAGTATAATTGGGTATGCGTAGCAGCGGCAATCAATCATCCAGAAGCAGGAAAAATTATTGATCTTAGTGAAGCAATTTCTAAAGAATATAATATAAAAGATGCAAGTGTGAAATTATATCCATATAACGGATATGGTGATCAAGCTTTAGTTCGATATTTGATGAATGCAGAAAAGCCAGATGCTATACTTCATTTTACAGATCCTCGGCAATGGTTGTGGTTGTATCACATGGAGAATGAAATAAGACAAAAAATTCCTCTTATGTTCTATCATGTATGGGATAATTTACCTTACCCAACATATAATGAATCATATTATAGATCGTGTGATTGGATTGCTTGTATTAGTAAACAAACTTATAACATTGTAAAGCAAGTCACTAAAGAGGATGCTTTTGAACCTTGGCAAATATCATATATTCCTCACGGAGTAGATAGTGAGATATTTCATAAAATTACTGATAGTAATGAGCAAATAGAATTAATGAAGTTTAGATCACAAATCATTAAAAATGATGAAGTGAATTTCGTTTTACTTTATAATAGTAGAAATATTAGCAGGAAGATGCTTCCTAATATCATAGTTGCGTATGACAAATTTCTAAAAAGATTACCTGAATTAGATAGAAAGAAATGCAGATTATTATTACACACTCAACCGATGGATGATAATGGAACTGATCTTCCGGCAGTCATTAGAAATCTAACTCCTGACGCAGATATTATATTCAGTTCAAATCATGTCGATGCAGCTCATTTAAATTATCTTTATAATATTGCGGATGCCACTATTAATAACTCATCAGCAGAAGGCTTTGGAATATCAACATTAGAATCATTAATGGCAGAAACTCCTATTATTGTAAATGTAACTGGAGGATTGCAAGATCAATGCGGATTTGAAGATGAAGATCAAAACTGTTTAGATCCTGATATACATTTTGATTATGATTGGGGAACGAATGAAGACGGAAGATATAAAAATTGCGGAGAATGGGCTATTCCAATATTTCCTAATAATAGGTCAATAATCGGATCGATACCCACACCTTTTATTTGCGACGCAAGAACTAGTATAGAAGATGTAACAAACGCTATTCATGAAATGTATAAGAAGTCTTCAGACCAGAGAAGTATTGATGGTAAGAAAGGTAGAGAGTTTGCTTTATCTGAAGGAAGAATGAGTGCTGATTTTATGGCTAGATCATTTATGGAAGGAATAGATAGAACTTTAGAAAAATGGACGCCACGATCAAGATTCGATTTATATAAGGCATAGAGACAGGTAGTTTGGAAAGAAATCATCACAAAGGTTGGAGATTAGCATGAAAACAATTTTTAATAAGTTACAAGAAGAATACCCGAATATAGAATTTTCTGCAGTGAGTGTGATAGATGAAAATAATATAAAAGTTTATCGACATCTTGTTGTAAATGGTAAGATAACTTCATATCGTTGGAATTCTGAAGAATTGCAGGATGCGTCCTTCCTTGTTAATAGTAGATTAGAAGAACGAATTACAGAAGAACTTATGTTTCAAATCAAAGAACGTGGTTTAGATGAATACAGATAGAAATCTACCCATTGTAGTTATTCGTAAAAGTGTATCTTTTTGTATCTTTGTAGATACTTATAGTAACTGAGGTATATATGAAGAAGAATCTAAAAATTACAGAAGAAACACATCGTCTTATAAAAGAATATTGTGATACTCATTATTTGAAAATGAGCGATTGGGCATCTTCTGTATTATTACAGGAGATACAAAATGGGGTTAAAAACAGGTCAAAATAGAAATTGTTTGTTTTGTGGAAAATTGATGTGGTGTCAACCACATCAAGTTACTAAGAAATATTGTTCTAAGAAATGTTACTCCGATCATAAATGTTTGGGAAAGATATGTAAAAAATGTATTATTTGTTATTCTGAATTTTATTGTTGGCCATCGGTGGCAGAGAATCAAAAATGTTGTTCTGCTAAGTGTTCCTATGTAGTATTGGCAAATATTAAGAGAACTGGCTATTATAAAAATTGTTTCTTTTGTAATAAAGAAATGTACATACAAGTTAAGCAAACTAAAAAATATTGTTCAAGGAACTGTGCAGCAAATGGGTTGCTGGTAGAATCAATTAAGTTAATATGCAAAGAATGTGGCAATTCATTCTATAGGAAACCACACCAAATACACGAAAATACAAAATTTTGTTCCGTTAAGTGCTCCTGCCGGTATAATAACAAAACCGGAAAGCCCTTCATTCGGAAGAATAATACAAAACCAGAACAATTAGTCAAGGCACTATTAGAAGATCTTAAACTACAATACAGACCAACATTTAAGGTGAATTATGAAAATACTGCAAAATTTTATGATATTTTTATTCCAAGTTTGAACACACTAATAGAAGTAGATGGAATATACTGGCACGCTAAAAATTTAAAAAGGTCTGAAATGAACGATACACAAATTCATAATAGAAAAAATGATATTCTCAAAAACAAAATAGCTAAGAAATTAGGTTATAAATTGTGCAGAATTTGGAGTGACGAAATCTCAAAAGAAAAATTACAGGAGATACTATGAGCCGGGGCATTTGTTTAATACAAGCGCCGGTGAGCACAATCTCGGGGTATGGCGATCATAGTAGAGAAATTTGTACCTATTTGATTAATAGTGGCAAATATAACGTAAAGATTATTTCTGCGCCGTGGGGCATGACTCCAATGAATGCACTCAATCCTAATATTGAAAAGCATAAAGTATTATTGGATCACTTCTTAACAGAACCATTGACAAAACAACCTGATTTATATATTCAAGTAACCATTCCATCAGAATTTCAGCCGGTAGGAAAATATAACATTGGAATTACTGCAGGTATAGAAACTACTGCTGCTTCTGCACAATGGATAGAAGGTTGTAATAGAATGGATTTAATCCTTACTGTTTCAGAACATGCAAAGAAAGTATTGGAAAATACATCATTTGACATTGGTGATAAAAGGACCGGTCAGGTAATAAATAAATTGAAGTTGACAAAGCCTATTGATCTTCTCCCAAACGCAGTAGATACATCCATATTTAAAAAGATGTCATTTACCGAATATGACGAAACCATTAAGAATAAACTGGATAAGATTTCAGAAAAATTCTGTTTTCTTTTTGTTGGTCATTGGTTGAAGGGTGATATAGGACAAGATAGAAAAGATGTGGGAATGCTAATTAAAGTATTTTTGGAAACATTCAAATCTGCTACAGTTAAACCAGCGTTGATATTGAAGATGTCAGGAGGCGCTTTCTCCGTAGGTGACAGAATGGATATGTTAAGACGAATAGAACAAATAAAGAAATCTATCGGAACTGATACACTACCTTCTGTATATTTGATTCATGGAGAATTAACAGAACATGAAATGGCGACACTTTATAATCATCCAAAGGTAAAAGTGAACATTTCATTCGGAAAAGGAGAGGGGTTCGGGAGGCCCCTGCTAGAAGCTACTGTTTGTGAAAAATTAGTTATGATTTCTGGTTGGAGTGGACCACTGGACTTTCTAGATAAAGATTCGAGTGTATTGCTACCGGGTGCAGTCGGGCCCGTACATCCATCTGCGGTATGGGAAAATGTTATTATTCCAGAATCACAATGGTTTACCGTAGATTATCCAAAGGCTTCTCAATTTATGTGGCATGTATTCAAACATATTGACGATTATGAAGATAACGTCAAGAAATTGGCAAAGAAGAACGCTTCTAATTTTAGTTACAATGCTATTGAGAAACGAACTATTGATATATTGAATAAGTACGTTCCTGAATTTGCAGTTGAAATTCCATTACAGTTACCGGAGTTACAGATTTTATGACAAAAGAAAAGGTTTCATTTTTAAACGAGCACATTCCATATATTAATGATCCTGTATTTGTTGAATTGAAGAATATTGTCCCAAGCGACATTGTTCAATTTTCATATCACGGAGATTTGAAAACTGTATTGGTATTGAATCCAAGATGGCATGACAAAATGCATGCACTTAGTTTCCGTGCAATGCCAAGAAATGAAATTAAAGAATTCATAACGGAATCACGAACCGCTGATCAATTAAAATTTTATCATAGAAAATTAGAACATAATCGAAGACATGCGTATAGAACATACAATGTCAAGGATATTTTATTTTTAAGACGAGTTAAATATGATTATATACTATCGTATTAGCAATAATTCGTATAACAAAAAACGATTTGATTATTGGCCAAATTTGAAGTATCATTGTTTGGAAAACTTTTTAAAGAATGTACATTCTCCATCACGAGATGAATTAGTTATCATTGCCGATAAAGTATCGAATGAAACATATGAATATCTTTGTAAATTAGGTCAATCAAATCAATGTCTAATAATTAGAACAGAATTTGGTAATGGTTCGGCCACATGGCGTTATGTGGCTCAAATGGCGATGAAAGTAAATTACGATGATCAAATTATTTATTTTCTCGAAGATGATTATCTCCATTTACCGGGGTCAAGAGAAATTCTAATTGAGGGCCTTGGATTTGCAAATTATTCATCAGGCTATGATCATCCGGACAAATATATCAATGCATCGAGGGGCGGCAATCCATATGTCGAAGATCTTGGCGAAGTTACAAAAGTATTGGTTGGAAATTTATCGCATTGGAAGATAACTAATAGTACAACAATGACCTTTGCCACTACCTTAAAATCATTAAAAGAAGATTGGTCAATTTGGGATAAACATACAAGAACAGAGCATCCAAATGATTTCGGTGCATTTTTAGAATTATATGGGAAAGGTCATCATGTAGTAACACCAATACCTGGTTGTTCTACTCATTGTGAATTTGCATGGCAAACTCCCTTAATAAATTGGAGAGAAGTATGACAGACGAAAATGGTTTCAAAATTAGTGATAGAAAATTTGATAAATTAAGCAAAGAAAGAAAGGGAAATTGGATAACTACATACACTGGCAGAAGATTTTGGCCAGTCGATCCCCACACAGAAGATATTGATATTAATGACATAGCGCATGCGCTATCCAATGTGTGTAGATTCAATGGCCATTGCCGATCATTTTATTCAGTAGCACAACATTCTGTATTGGTGAGTAAATACTGTAAAAAAGAAAATGCACTTATTGGATTGCTTCACGACGCGTCCGAAGCTTACATTTGTGATTTAGCAAAACCAATTAAGGAAAGTTCTGAGATGGCAGAATATAAAGTTATAGAAGCTAATATTATGTCAGTAGTATTTGATAAGTTCAATCTATCAGAAATTTCGGAAGATGTACATATTGCAGACAAGAGATTATTAGTTTCTGAAGTTCGTGATTTGATTTCTAATAACGATCCAAAGAACTGGCCGTTATGGATGAATGGAACGTCAATTCCGCAAGTTATATCTCCGGTAAGTCCAATTAAGGCGGAACGAGCATTTTTAAATAGATATTATGAGTTGACGAATGAACAAATTAAAAAATAACACAGAGACGTATCCTGTTTATCTTGGGACGATACTTGAAGGATACGCTGCCGGATTAGTTAATATCTGTAATAAAGATGAATTGTGTGATTTTGACACTTATATTTCTAGTTTTTATTCCAAATTGATGAATCATTATAAACAAGAATTTCCAGAAACAACATTAAAAGAAGTTTATGATGTATTATGCCAAGAAAAATTCAAGTTTACAGAAGATGAAATCGCAAGATTATCACATATAACATTAAACTACGTTAAGCACGACGTAGAGGAAGCTAAGGTATTTGAAAAATGGTTTGTGAAAACATACAAGAAATTGAATCTAAGTCAGCTATTATAGGTGCAATAGACAATTATTCTATTGACAAAATATTGCCCTGGGTAAAATCCATAAGAGAAACGAATTTTACTGGTGATATATGTTTATTAGTGTATAGGGCAAGTGAGTCTGTAATTAATGAATTAAAGTTATTGGGAATAAAATTATATTCTTGTACAAATGATGAAAACGGAAACCCAATTATTCATAATCAAATGGGTAGGGATACGGTTTGCCATCAAATGAGATTTTTACATCTTTGTACATTATTAAGTCAATCCAATTATAAATATGTTATTTTTACAGATGTAAGAGACGTGATTTTTCAATGTAATCCATTTCCTACATTGGTGAATCTTCTCGAAGATAAAGATATCATTGCTCCGTCAGAAGGGATTCTTTATAAGAATGAACCGTGGAATCAATCTAATGTGCATGCCGCATTTGGAAATCTTGTTAATGATTTGCAAGAACAAGATGTGTATAATGTGGGAACTATTGCCGGCACGTTGCGAGGAATAACAGAATTGGCAGAAAGAATATACACATTAGGAAAGAATAGGCAAATACCCAATGATCAGGCAGTATTCAATCTTCTTATTGATGGTAATAGAAAATTGAATGAATCTATATTTAAAGAATTGCCCATGCATAGTGGATGGGCATGTCAATGTGGAACAGTACTTGATCCTGATAAGATTTCTCTTGTTCTTAATGAATCGAGGCCGATTATTATTGATCACGAAGTATATACGCCAACTATGGACGCACGAAAATTTATTATTCTGCACCAATGGGACAGGGTTCCTTCATTGAGTGAATATATTAAAGAGAAATACAAATGATAAGATATTCTATTATAATTCCTTTTCGTAATAGGCATTGGCATTTATCTAAATTATTACCAGAACTTAAAAAAGTATTCAAAGATAAAAATTATGAAATAATAATAGCAAGACAAGATGACACCAAAAAATTTAGGAAATCTTCTTTACTAGATATGGCAGTTAGACATGCTACAGGAAATATATTTGTATTCCACGATGTTGATTATTATCCTGTCACTACAAATTATTTTGCGCATACAAATGAGTTAGATAAATTGGCATATCTTCCAGTAAAACGAGTTCAATTCATGGATAATAATATGGAATTGAAACATGATGCAGATATACCGTCTGGATATAGACATTTTAAAAATGGCGTAGATGATGATTTCTTTGGTGGAGTTGTTATGTTAAGTAAAAAGGTTTTTGAACAAATTGGCGGATTTAATCCGTGCTTTGTCGGATGGGGATGTGAAGATGCCGATATCCGGATGCGATTAATAAAACATAATATCCCATACATACGTGGAGATGGATCATATTTTGCTCTTGACCACAAAGACAGTAACCCTGGAAATGATGATGTTGATTTTATTCAAAACAATCAATTACTAATGGATTCTGACAAATATATGAATTATGGTACTCATAATTTATCGGCTGATGTTGTAGCTCACCCGACAGCCAGTGGCGCTCCTCCTATGTTATATATTAACAATTTTAAAGTGGATTTGAAAAATGGAATACAAAATTAAGAATTTGTATGGTGTTAATGATGAAGAAGGATACTTAATATCACCATTTGAATTAAACATAGGACAGAATGAAAATCAATTTTCGTTAGGTCTTACTTTTTCATGGTTCGATTCCACAAAGCTCTATCACTTTTATCACGAATCATATTTTGAAATTGGTTTAGGATTCTGGTGGATAGAGTTTAATTTTAGAAATAAAAAAGCAATCGAAGAATCTAAAGAGAGAATAAAAGATGTTTGATACGTTACAGGAAGTAATTGATATCTGGAAAGATGAACCAGAGATTCATACACAGATATTCAATACATTCTTCGATAAGGTTCAAGAGGACGAAGAATTGAAAAAGTTTCGTGATTTTGTGGAACAACATGAATTTGGATATGGAGATCGTCCTTACTATTGGATGTGGAATCTTATTGTCAGATCTTTGCCGGAAAATTTCCGAGTAACAGAGATAGGAATTTACATGGGGCAAACCATTTCTCTAATTTCGTTACTGAATAAACGATATAATAAGAAAGGAATCGTATATGCAATTACTCCACTTGAACCAGCGGATGACAAATATAGTAAACACCATGACGTAGATTACTATAAGAAGATTCAAGAATTGTATGCGTTTAATAAACTTAATGGAACTGATCTAAGAATTATTAAAGGCTTGTCAAATGACAAAGAAATTGTTAGTCGCACTAATGAAATTGCTCCATTCGATTGTTTCTATATAGATGGTTCACATAATTATGAAATTGTCGTATCTGATATTCAGAATTATACACCAATGGTAAAAGTTGGAGGATTAGTAGTAATGGACGACGCCTGCCTCGATTTGAATATTTCCGATGGGCTCATACGTCATAATTGGAAAGGAATGCAGTCCGTCACTCAAGCCGTTAATAACACCATAGACAAAGACGAAAGATTCAAAGTGATATTTACAGTTGGGCATAACAAAATATACAGGAGAATAAAATGAAAGAACATTGTATTGAACATATGGACGAATTTGAAATTGAGTGTGAAAATAATGATTGGCATGACGATAGAAGCGATAGAATTTTTGAAACAATACAAGATACATACAGCAGCATAACTGGAAGGATGGTTGCAAAAAAAGGCCAGATATTTAAAAATTGCCGACTTTTAATAAAACCATTAAGATCAAGGACAATGACTTGGTTTTTAACTCAATCTCGATCGTCACGGCCGAATGGTATTCCTGGATTTCCTCAAGACGTTGATGTCGTAGATTTAGAATTGCACAAGGCAATTGTTAAGCAAATAAATTGAATGAAAACTGCACTAGTTAACTGCTTTGGTTTTCTCGGCGATACATTAATTCAATCGTGTGTGGCTAAACCGTTAGTCAAAGAAAAAGAATTTGACAATGTATATTTTGGTTTACCATTTCCACAAACAGAAAGATTGCTAGAAAGAAATCCCTATATCACAGGAGTATTTGATAAAAATACTGGGCACGTTCCGCGTGGTATTCAAGTAGATGAAATATTCAATATGGGATCTGTCAATCAATATGAGCCAGCTACTATTCAATATAAAAGAATGTGCGGCGTGAAGGACAATTCTATAGATTATGAAATTTATACTGACCCAGAATTAGATTCTATATATCAAGCAATTCATGATGATTCAGCAAGCCAACCGGTCGTTTCTTATCAGGCCAACTGGAAAGAAAAAGCATTTCTCTTTACTGAAGAAGAATATGAAAGAGCTATAGATGTTCCCTATAAGGGATATGGCGGCAAAATAAGAGATATTGACAAAATCATTAATCTAATCAAACAGAAATCTACTATGCTATTGGTGTCAGTAGGATTTCCTGCTGGTGTATCTCAACATAGTCACGAATCACGGAATAGTAATTTGTATGATAAGACTGCATCGTTAATAAAATCATGTGATTGGTTTATAGGTAGTGAGAGTGGATTATCAAATTTGAGTGCCGGGATCGGAACAAAATGTATTATCACCACAGATTATATCGCACAGTTGTATGGAAGAAAAGGAATAATAAGTAAAAATCTTAATCCTCAAATGGGACCGGCTACATATTTCCCTGATGCAGGCCATGTACATTTAAATCCGTATCTAACGGATGAACAAGTAGCAGAACAAATTGTAGAGATCATAGAGAGTAATTAATGGAAAAGAAATTAGAAATGTTTGGAGTTGCCGCTAGGGATTACAAAGATAAAGAAGAGGCCATTGGTTACACATATACCACTAGAACAGGTGAGAATATTTCTACAAATTTAACTCCGGCAGAAAATCCGTTTTCCGAACAGATATTATCTTCTAAGAATATATTAGATGTTGGATGTGGAATCGGCAGAAATCTTAAATGGATAATGGAAAATACTAACTCACATTATCATGGAATTGATCCAAATGAATCAATGTTAAGATTTTTCTGGGAAGTTCAGGATCAGAAATGGAAAGATAGAGTCACTTTGCATAAAGATTTTTCAACATTTACAAACGTTAAGTTTGATACAGTTGTTATTACATTTGTATTTCAACATATTGGATACAGGCCATCTGAATCACAAATGAATATTGATGATATAACAAATGAAATTAAAAAATATACAACAGGTGAAACAGTGTGGTTTTTATTTGAACACCAGGGAGAAGAGCCTTGGATTTCTAAATGGTTGAAAAATAATAAAATAGAGCCTCATGTGTTCATTGAAAACTATGGAGGGTTGGAAGAATTGACCCATAGAGGAAATCATAATTTAATAATTGGTAAAAAAGATGGCAGATGAGTTGACAATTCTGGTTACAGGATGCTGCGGCTTGATCGGGTCTAGATTTTGTGAATGGATTAGCGAGAATCATCCAAATGTGCAGATCATCGGTATAGACGATTTATCTGGTGGATATATTGAAAATATTGACAGACGCAAGATACAGTTTCATAAGTTAGACTTAGTTACTGCCGATTTATCTTTAATATTTGCACAGGGAATTGATATTGTGTGGCACTATAGCTGTTACGCAGCTGAGGGACTTTCGCCGTTCATTCGAAAATTTAATTATCAAAATAATTTAGTAGCAACTGCTAATGTAATCAATAATTGTATTAAATACAATGTAAAGAGGTTGGTATTCACAAGCAGTATGGCAGTATATGGTAATCAAACTCCTCCGTTTGATGAAAGAATGATTCCACAACCTATTGATCCGTATGGAATTGCAAAATATGCATGCGAAATGGATATTAAAGTTGCCGGTGATCAGCATGGTTTAGATTGGTGCATTATCAGGCCGCACAATATTTTTGGAAGAGGGCAGAACCTTTGGGATCCCTATCGAAATTTTCTCGGGATAGCTATGTACAAATATCTTAATGATATGCCTATATTAATTTATGGTGATGGAAATCAATTACGTGCATTCTCCTACATAGACGATTCATTGCCGTGCTTATGGAATGCCGGAGTTAATCCTAAAGCTAGTAAAGAAATAATCAATCTTGGCGGCATTACAGAAACGAGCATCAAAGACGCCGCAAAAATATTGATAGATGTAATGGGCGGAGGCATTGTCAAATTTGAAGAGCCACGACATGAAGTAAAACAAGCATTCTCAACATATAAAAAATCAGTGGACATACTTGGATTTGAACATAAGACTGATCTAAAGACTGGTCTAACAAAGATGTGGGAATGGGCTAAGATACAGCCAATGAAAGATAGATTCATTTGGGATGAATATGAGATTTCAGAAAAATTGTATAGCTACTGGAAAAAATCGGAATTATGTGGAGTCGTTACAAATGTAACAAAAGCTTGATATTTGTAGTTAGTTGTGGTATATTACCTTATAGAGGAGAATTGAAAATGTCATTAGTAGAACATGCACAAAAAGAATTAGAATTAGCAGGATTGTTTGATGAAGATAGTGATTATAAGGGTGACACAGGTAGAGCTGTTATAGAATTAATGGAAGTGTTCAGTAAACAAGGACATAGTGGATTTTCTGCCGGATTAGTGCTAGATGTGTTTGAACGTCTTGCAAAATATCAAACACTCACGCCCATAACATCTGATCCAAATGAATGGTCTGATGTTAGTGAATATATGGGAAATATCACATCATGGCAAAATTGCAGGAATCCATCGAATTTCTCTGATGATGGTGGCCAAACATGGTATGACCTAGATGATCCAGAAAAGAAAAATTGGCCAATAAGATACATTCATCAGGAATAAATTTCATGGAAACAAATAGTAATATTTCAGTAATCTGCCCTAGCTACAGAAATCCTGAATATCTTAGAATTTGCCTTCGGTCATTAGTAGATGGACAATGTGAACAAAATGATATCATAGTTGTCATTGATGGATATGTTGACGAAACATTGCCAATGCTACAATCAGAATTTTCCGGAATGGGAATTCGTATTTTGACGTTTGATGAAAATGTAGGAATGGCCACTGCTATTAATAATGGAGTATATCATTGTAAATCTGATAAGATTTTTATTATCAATGATGACAATGTATTTCCGAAAGATTGGGATGTTGCACTTCATAGGGAAGATCATCTCTTGTATAAAGCAGATGGAAATATATTTTATAAAGGAAATTCTGGGTTTGTTATTTCTCCTGTACAGATTGAGCCTGTTGGTCCGTCTATGTTTGGATTCCCAATTATAGATTGCGGTAGAACATTTGATACATTCGATTTTGATAAATATCAATTTGAACAAAGTCAAGCAAAATTATATCCAACTGGATATGAGAGTCGATACACCAAGGGCCAAATATTTCCAATTTATATGTTGAAGAAAGATTTTATGATCGTCGATGGCTTCTCCGATGAATTTAAATCCCCGTTTATTGTAGATTGGGCGTTTTTCCTTAAATTACAGTTGCTAGGAAAATCTTTTGCTGGATCATATAGTATGTTGCCGTATCATTTTGGCTCTAGTGCAACAAAGAATGGTAAAGAATCTGCCAAGTTCCGCCTTACAGAAGGCCCTGCTGCAGAAAGATTCAGAGTAAAGTATGGATTTCCCCCGTACAATGGTCCTCAGAATGATAAGATACCCCCGAATCATGGAGTCAATTGGTTATGAAAGAAAATGTAATTCCTATGTTCCCTCATTGCGACCCGAAAATATTGCATGCGCCAGGAAAATGTACCTATTGTGACGATTGTAAAGAATGGCAAGAATTAAGAAAGGTGTGGAATATTGCCTTTACAGGAGATTCTAATCCAGAGGGAAAGATTATTGATCCAGCAGAGGCGGAACGTCCGTTAGAAATTATTAATAGATGGGGTGGGAATGCTGCTACGGCGCAAGATTCGACACTAACTAATTGGGATGAGGAAGTAGACGCATCAGACAGAACCTCTTGGCATAAGAGACAATATAATAAAGGAATAATTGATACCACTGACGGCAAGCCGCCATGCACATTCGACGGTCCGGCACCATGCCCAACAAAAGATAATGGACAGCATCAAAGCTATTGGGTATTGTCTGAATCGGAGCGCGCTAAAGGATTTGTTCGTCCCGTTCGTGCCACCTACTTGCATATAAAGTGCGGCACGACGACACACATGGGAACGGCGCTTGCCGAAACATACGCCCGCGATCCGCACTTCTACGGGTCAACGTTTTGTGTAGAATGCAGCGCACACTTCCCGGTCGGAACCGCCGGCGAGTTCGTGTGGCAAGGAACTAATGAAAAGGTAGGATCATAAAATGGCAGATTGGCAAACGGTCAGATACGATCCAACTTACAGTGAACCTCTTGACCAGGAAATAATTCCATTGTGTGACGCATTAAATAATGCTGGATTCACAACTATCAGTTCTTGTTGTGGTCACGGATATCAATGGCCAATGGTCGAGTTTGAACATAGTATAGATAATCGGATCAATAATATGATAAGATATGTACTTTCTCGTATAGGAAATTATGATTATCAACCATATCAAGCACTATTTGAAAGAATGACACGTATTGACGGTTATACATGGACACTTCATATTCATATAAACGATGTTTATAGTGATACCCCAGATGATCAGACATTGGCACTTGCTGTGGTATATATGAATGAAGTTGCACAATTTATAACTGACTGGTATAATACGTTAGACTTCAACAAAACACATACACTGAATTTGCGTGCGGACACAGACGATATAGTGCCTTGCCCACAATCAAATCAGGACCTTCTGCCGAAAGCACGGAGAATGCGCGAGCAACTATCACCAAACATATCTGCGGCGTAATTCTATGATATTTTATATTTATCCAAACGGATATAAAGGTAAGATAAATTTTCAAAGTGAAGTATTTCAATTAGGAGAAATGAGTTTCAAGAACTTTTGGGCAAAACAAGGATTCAATACATTTGAAAGAATGATTAATAAAAATCCTGAAAGAATTGAATCTACTGTCATAGAAGATGATATAGGAAAAGAATATTCATTCGATCAATTCTTAGAAATACTTTCTAAACTTAATGTAATTAGGGAATAGTAAAATGAGATTCTTTAGTAGGCTATTTGGCAAACATAGAATAAAGGAATATATTAACAACGATAATCAAGATTACAAACCACTGATTATAGATACATCAATGGTCGATGTACTTAAAGTTAGGTCTGTATCTGGCAAATCTAATTCTTCAAATCAATGTTGGCAATGTGGGAGCCCAACATATCTTGTAAGTGCAAATATTGCTATTTCACACAAACATAATCGAGTCATGGTAGATGATGAATTTGCGCATTGTACCGAATGTGGGGCAAATTTCCATTCTCGTGAACAGATAGATGCGTTCAGTCATCGAGTAGCAGAAATTACTGATAATAACATTTAACTCATAAGTATGTCAAAAAATTTAATTCATGATATTGATCTTGATGAAATTGAAGATGATGAATCATTAATAAAAAAGATAGAACCAATCAGAAAGAAAGATAAATTGGATAAAGAAGAAGCCCCTCGAAAAAAGAAGGGTCATTATTGGAAACAAAAAGAAATTATTGAATAATTGAATACCGTAGTCTATATTTATTGTAGTATAGGCGATGGTACTTTATTGATGGAGAAACATGAATTATAGCAGAATTGCTAAGGCATTAGGATGGTTATTATTTGAATCTCCTAAAAATGATACAAAAAAACATACTGCCGCACAAGAAGCTCATCGCAGAGGATTGGTGGGCGGATGGAGAGGATATTGGTATTCTCCCTCCGATATGGGCGGAGATGGTAAGATAAAAGATGGAGCAAGTCCTGTTGCTGTATCTAGCACGGACGGATCTAGATTAATGAAATATGATCCTAAATTACATGGACATCCGCATAACGGAAAGGCCGTGGACAAAGATATTCCCGATCAAGCGCGCTCCACGCCGGACGCTGCACAATCAGATATACCAGATAGTAAGTCCATGCAGCAAACTCAACCCAAAAATCCATCGGCTATAGGTCCAGATGATTTTAAAGATGACTTAGAGCGCGAGAAAAAATTAGATAAAATAGAAAAAGAAAATAATTCAGATAAAAAAAGTCTTATTGACGTATCTAAAATTATAAATCAAGTTCCATCCGCAGATTTAACTGATAAACAGAAACAAATTCTTAGAAAGGCAGAATTTCAAAAAATTCAATCACGATTAACGTTTACAGTAGAGCAAGAAGAGAAAGAAGATAAACAACGCCTCGAAGAATTGCGTCAGTTTCAAGAAAAAAGAAATGAATTATTTCGTTTAAGTAGAAAAGGTGCTGGCAAAGCTACAACATCTCAAAAATTTAAAGGAAAATATTGGACATTAGATGAATTGCGTAGAAAGTGTGATGAGTTATCAACTTCTGGTGTTGGACTTGGAACTGGGCCATCACGTTCTGGCGAATGCGCCGTAGTAACATCATTATTAAATATAAAATCAGAAGTTCCATATAACTACAAAGAATCTATTGATGACTATAACATTAAAGTAATTCATTATATTGATACTGTAGTTAAAAACAAATTGTTAAAATTGACTCAGAAGAAAGGAATCGTTTTAACTAAAGATTGGGTAGATTCTGCTATTGCTTCTACTCATAAAATTATAGAAGAAATAGGCGGCGCGCAAAATATACAAGAAGTAGTGTGGGATACTCCAGAAGGCAGACATTTAGTTAATGTTAATAAACATGGAACTAGTTCAGATATGTTTGTGTTAACTAGGACTGGCGAGCGCGTTGGTATTTCATTAAAGAAAAATGGCCAAGTGTTCTTAAATAATGGTGGGCTTGGAATTCAAATAGAGAACATTTCGCAAGAATTATTAACTTCTGGTGTTCCTGAGATTAAGGTTAAACAATTTGAAGATAATGTTGGACCTCATGGATTCAATAAAGAATTTGACGCAGTTTTAGATACAGCAAAAGAAGATACTAGAAAACATTTAAATAAGGCATTTAATGTTGCTATCAGAACCGCTAGTAGAAATAAAGATCTACAAAAGATATTGGGGCCGAAGTGGGAAAAATATATTCAGCAAGCTTCCGTGCCTGATTTTTTGCAAAGAAAACATTGGACTAATGATAACGTTAAAACATTCGCTCGAGTAATAGATTATTTAGGACAAACAAATCCAAAAGCAAAAGAAATTACAGATGAAATGAGAAATGTTGATATCCGTGCAACAAATAGATTCATGCATTCTCTTCAGGATGATCAAATTTCAAATTCTGTAAAAAATTATGTATTAAAAGGAATTCATTTTAATGAAACATTGGGATTAGACGTTAATCCAAATTTAGATAAATTCCTTACAGTTTACGGGATGGAACCGAACGGAGCATCGTTATCTCAAAAAACACTAACTGATTTGTTTGATGATTATATACCGAAATTTGGCCATTTAGTAGCTAAGGCGCAGGGCGGAGATAAAAAAGCAAAGGAAGAATTACTAGATGATGTCAAGAATCAGTTAGTATTTGATGGAAGTTCATCAAAGGGCGGAACGATCAAAGTTAAAATTAAGAATCCAAGTCCGCCACCTCCGGTTACATATTATCCATTATTTTCAATAGGAATCAGGACAAAAGGTATTGGAACGCCGCCTGCATTTGAATTGGTCCAACATACATTCTTAGCTAACATATTAGAAAATGGTGTGGACATTAAACTATGGCCAAAGCAGAAAAGAATGAATTTCTATAAATCACAATTGGAATATATTAGTGGTCAGTTAAAAAAGCGTCCAAGTCCTGCAGAAAGACAGGATCTTAAATCACAGTCAATGGAATTGATTCATAGAATTGAGTCAATGAAAGTAAAATAATATGATTAAAATGAAAGATTTCTTAAAAGAAGAAATTAAAATGCCGAGCGGATTGCAGATGTTTAGAAAAAGTGATAAATTATTATATCATTTTCCTGAAGATAAAATTTACCACGATACAAATAATATAAAATCAGGATTCTCTATAAACTCAATGTGTCGCAATGTACACATCACTGCGGCTACGTCAAAAGAGTTATTAAATAATTTGGAATCTTTTAGTAATACCAAACATGGCGATAAACTGTGCCCTAGCTGCGTAGCTAAGGCATATATAGAAAAGAAAATTAACATTTCGTGAAAGTAAAATAATATGATTAAACTAAAGAAGTTAATAAATGAAGATACAGATTCAGAAAAGAAAATAAATGACTTAAAGAAATGGATTCCTCAATTTCAAAAGTATGTTGAGGAAGTATCTCATTTTATAAATTACAATGGCACTCCACGTGCTGTCAACAACAAAGCATTAAATGTTGGTCTTCAAGAGGTACAGAGATCATTACAAGCTGCTCTTGATCTTGCCAATAAAATAGTTTATAATGACACGTTCATGAATCCGTAAACGATTTGCCAGTAATGATCGACGATATCTGCAATAGAATTTGAAAAATAATTTAAGAGACTGAAAATGATAAACAAGGTTTTAGAAGAAGAGAAATTTAATATTAAAGATTATTTCAATACTATCAATGTATTAGATAAAGGATTCGTCGATCTACATGATGGCATGGTGTTAGATCCGAAAATCAAAATAGTGAATAGTGCTAGAGTGTCATATAATAAAGTAGTCAATGAATTATCTGATAAAGATATGAAATTGATTCAATTTTTGAGAGATCACGGGCATTATTCTACATTCAGACATTCATACTTTACATTCCGTGTCAAAGCTCCTCTTTGTGTGTTTAGACAGGCCTGGAAGTACCAGATAGGAAATACGTGGACGGAAAATGATGATCTTACTGGAGTAGGTAATATTGAAATTCCAGAAACAAATTGGAATGAAATGTGTATAGAAGAGGATACATTAATAACAGTTTCTAAGTGGGGCGGAAAACAACTGATTCCTATAAAAATTATATATGAAAGATGGTGTAATGATAAAGAAATTGTTAAAAAATATAGTATTAGATGCTTTGACGACGAATCAAAGAAGTTAGTTTCCGGAAAAATTTCTGATGTTATGAATAGAGGAATTCAAGAGGTATACAGAATCACGCTGTCAGATAACAAATATATAGATTGCACCAAATCACATAGGATACTAACAGAAAATGGTTATCAAACTGTCCAAGACTGTTTGAATCCCAATAAACTAAAATCAGGAATAGTAACATTTACTCCAAATGTTAAAATAGCAACAAACGGAACTTTTATAGCTGGAAATGGGAAATATAGAAATTTTGAATGGATCAAACAACATAGAGATAATCAAACTCCCTTAGTAGAAATGGCAAATGAAGCAGGATGCTCCTACGACACTATTAGAAAATGGATTACTAAATTTAATTTACAACAGCAGTACAGATGGAAATCAGGAAATATTCCTTGGAATAGAGGACTTAAATATAAAAGTGGAAAGACTCATTCCGAATCCGCAAAAGCAAAATTTAGAAAATTGCAATCTGGTAGTAATTGCAATTTTTGGAAAGGTGGATTGGTAGATTTTAGAAGAACGGTTACCGCGTGGACACAAAGAAAAACTGCAATTTTATGCAAGGAAAAAGACTATACTTGTGAAAATTGCAACATTAGAGGTGCTAAGTTTCAATCGCATCATATTGTACCTGTGTCAGAAAATCATGATTTGGCGTTTAATGTGTCTAATTTAGCATTATTATGTGTTCGTTGCCATAGATACATTCATAAATTTAAAAAAATAAAGAAATTCCAATTAAATAAGCATGTTGAAATTCCGGAAGATTTCATCATCGCAGAACGTAAATTTGGTGTGAAATTTGTTAAGGTTTCTAATGTTACTTATATTGGAGAACGTCAGTGTTATGACATAGAAATAGCCGGGAAGAACAAGAATTTCGTGGCAAATGGTATAATAATTCATAATAGTGGACGATATTCAGAACTACAGCCAGAATTCTATATTCCAAAAATATTTCGTCGACAAAGTACTGTAAATAAACAAGGTAGTGACGGACAAATTGATTCCGTTAAATATACATCACTTGTTCCTCTAAGTAATTGTGTTGGTGATCCACGAATTCCGTTTGAAGAATCATGCATGAATTCTTACAATCAATATAAAAATCTAATAGATCAGGGAGTAGGTAAAGAGCAGGCTAGAATGTTACTGCCACAAAATATCTATTCAGAATGTATCTGGACAATTAGTTTACAGGGAGTATTATATTTCTTAGATCAAAGATTAAAGAAAGATGCACAATGGGAAATCCGTCAATACGCAATAGCTATTGCAAATCTGTTACTGCCAATGTTTCAGTCATTAGAATTAATCAAAATTAACGATAATTAAAGAAGTTAATAAATGAAAATACAGATTCGGAGTAAATTAAGGGAGGCAACAAAATGAACTATTGCACTAAATGTATGAGTTACTACGCACGACCTGGGACATGCAATTGTTTTGCTGTTGTCCGCGAAGTCTCACCGCCGCCGCCGTCATTAATACCATATATCAGCATTCCGCCACTTTCGCCCGGGAATCTGCCCACAACCTATACATCGTCTGGAACATTCTGGGGCAAATTCAGCTCATTAGAAAAACTAGGAATGAATACTGCCCAAAAATCAAATGAATAATTGTACTATCTGCAGCGTTTATTCGGGTCCAGGCGGGGGCAAGACGACTACTGCAGCACATCTATTCTCTCAATTGAAGTCGTTACATTACGACGTTGAATATGTCAATGAATTTGCAAAAGAATGTATTCTCAGTAAAAATAACACAGCAATTAAGAATCAAATATATTTATTTGCAACACAGTTATACAGGATAGAATGCGCCTCATTACATTCACAGTTTGTCATCACTGACAGTCCGCTATTATTGAATGTGGTTTATAATCAATTTACTACAGAAAGTGATTATTTAAAAGATCTTGTGGTAGAGCAATATAGAAAATTCAATAATGTAGATATTATTTTAAAAAGAGGGTCTAATCACGAACACTCTATGATTGGACGAATACACGGGTTAACCGAATCTATTTCATTAGATCGCCAGATAGAATCAATAGTAAAGGAATCGTCAGATAAATATATAATGTTTGATGCATTCAATAGTGATATAAAGGAATTAATAGAATATGTCATCGTCAGAGCAAACCAATTTGGTTCCATACAATTATAAGAATATAACAGAATTATTTGACAGAATTGAGTCAGATGAATTTATGTCTATGCTAGATTTATCCCCTAATCTTACAGCACTATTGAAAAATATTCGTGATGATAAAGTGTGCAGCCTACTTGTAAATGTATTACAACGAGATAACAATTTAATTCAATTGGTAGTTCAACATTTGACGGATTTACAAACTAAATATGCTGATGATGTTCAATTGCCTCATAAAATGGATGTTGCATTCATTGTATATCATTACATTTTATACCAGTTCCCATATCCCAAATTACATCAGTATACTAATTCTATAATAAAGAATGTTAAGAATTCGTTCTGGTCACAACTAGTAGTTCCAATAAATTAAATGGGATTAAGAAATAACGGAATTGATTCGCGCCCCATTCTAAAGTCGGAAATAGAATATGCCCAACAGAATTGTTTATCTGCCGCAGAATGTTCAAGATTTCTGGGAATTGCATTTTCAACATACAAGAGATACGCACAATTGTATGGAATTTATGATGATCTTAAAAATATGGGAGCTAAAGGCACTCATAAGATGCATTATAGCAAACGTCATGCCAATATTCAAGAGATATTTGACGGGAAGCGTCCCCACTATAGTTGGAAACTATTTCGTGATAGATTAATTAAGGAAGCAATAATTGATGAAGTCTGTATGCGTTGCGGCTTTAAAGAACGTCGTATAACTGATTTTAAAGTACCATTGGTTTTAGTTCCTAAAGATGGGGACGAATCAAATTACAGTAAAGAAAATTTGGATCTTATTTGTTACAATTGTTCGTACCTAATATATTCAAGGAATTGGAGAGGAATGAAACTTATTCCAAATACTCCCATCTCTCCTATGGTTGAACCAGAAAACATTGACGATGAATGGGAGAAAGAGAAAGAAGAATTACTAAAGGAGATTAATGAAGGATAACATAACAATTCACAAAGAGAGTGAAGTATTAACCATTGTACCATTTGATGCAGAGATTTATGTGGAGATATGCAAGAAGGAAGGTAATACATGGTGTGGAACACATCTATCAGTGTCAGATGTGAAGAAATTAATACTTGAATTACAAAAATATATTAAAGAGGTTACAAATGGATAGGAAGGTAGATGAAACGAGAGATGGATTGGTAGATGTAAGCCAATGCACTATTGGCGAAAAAGATTATGTTTTCATAAGTAATGACATGGGCGAATCATGCGGAATTCCAGTAGAAGAAATTGAATATGTCATATTTGAATTAATGAAACTAATGGAAGATGCATCTGAAGCTGGTTCGGCTGTCACAGAGATGTCTTCCAAAACAATCCCTGATCCTATCATTGATAAAATGGTTCGCGAATATCTTAGTGAAATGGATAACACATACCTAAAGAGGTTATAGCAAATGGATAGAAAATTAACAGTTTCATCCGGGATATATGACACAAATATTTATATAGACAATTCTGCGCCAAATCTCTACTCGCCGGAAAAGGCGATTTTATCAATTCGGCTAGATCAGGTCGAAGATTTGATTTCTAAATTACAAATTTATGTCCCAAAGAAAAGTGAACAAGTAGAAAATGGTCCATCAGACACTTGGGACTATACCAAATTATTATCTGCTCAAGATTTTTTATATGTGTACAAACAGAAACGAAATCCAGTGTCAGTTGAAGATGGAACTGTCATTCAATTCAACAAAAATAGCGAAGATATAATTGTTTACTTTCGTGAAGGTGGCCAACTATTAATAAAAAATCTTACTGAATTGGTTGGAGTAACAGAGGATAATCTTAGAGCAAATATCACCACTGATAAAATAGATATCGTCAATGTGTTTAGCAAAAGTTGCAATTCAATGAGTTTTATGGCAGTATCGCCAGATAAAAAATGACAATCTATAAAATAAAACTGAACAGTCATACCGAATACTATAGAACGATCAATCGGTTGCAGTCAATGGGAATAGAAATAATAAGTCCCATGATAGCAGAAACAGTCAATAATGATACATTTAATGACTCAATAGTAATAGTATCAGAAAAGTCCCAAGATGAAATAGAAGTAATGCCAGGGGTTCAGTCAGTAGAGATACTAATGAACTATAAGCATATCATCAGTAACAACATAAACGATTTCAGGAGAAATATATGATAGTAAAAATTTGGCGTTGGATAACGAATAGATGTACAAGTTGCGGAATATCACATAAAGTAATAAGTACAGAATGTGAAACCCATATGAATAAACTTGTTGCTGAATTAACTATTGATGATGAAGATTGGAAAAACTATTTTGAAACAGGTCCATACGCAAAATGAAATTAATAAGAGATAAAACGACAAATTTAGAACGTGGGTCATCCCATCTTGCATACGGTCAAGAGTATGAAATGCTTCTAAGAATGAAGCTAATGGAAGAGGCATCGGAAGCAGGATCCGCTGTCAGTACAGAAGAATTTATTGAAGAAATGGCCGATTTATATGAAGTGGCCATTACTCTAATGAAATTAAAGAAAGTCTCGATGGCCGATGTCATCGCTGCTGCAGATGAGAAAAGACAAAGAAAAGGTGGATTTGACTCCGGACTCATACTGGTCCACGATTCATTACAGAACAAACGTTCCGCAAAATCTGATGAATCCAACATAGGAATAACAAATTTAAACAGTGGCAGAGCCGGCACAGGAACCACAACTCCTACAGTAATGATAGATTTTATGGACGATCAATTTGCAAACGATATTATGTATAAGAACAATCGTTCAACATATGATCGCAGTCATCTATGTGAGGTCTGTTTAGGAGAACTCAATGATATAGAAGCTGCTTCTTCATCGATCACATCTGATAATGAAACATTCGATACATTTGAAATAGGTGATATAGTAGAATTCACAACATGGAATTCATCAGGCCAAAGGTTTGCGTTCGAAAAATCGCAAGTAATGGGAACTGTTGTTGATATTATTTTTCAATTGGATTCATCAGATTTTTCTGTGATTGATGACCATCCAGATCAGGTGTATGTCATAAAGGATAATAAAACTAATTTTATATATTGGAGAACAGGAGTAAATCTAAAGTTAAGTAAACCCGATGAAGATTTTCCAGAATATGTTAATGATAGTTGGTTATAAGAACGAACGTTCAACAAAGTCCAACTAACAATGTGAGCAATAATAAATCTATAACTAACGTGATCCATTAAACGAAATATAATGAATGTATAGAGTAAAGTATATAATATAGAGTAAAGTAGATATAAATAGGCTGATTCGGAAAGGAACCGATCGGCCATGTCCCAAATTGGTAACTTCACTGCTCTGGAATGGAAATGCCTAATTGGTGGGGCCACGCTCTGGAATGGTAATTGACGACCTCTGCTCTGGAATGGAAATGCCTGAAATGAAATAGGGGTTCTCCCAAATTCTTTATTTTCGATAGCGGGAGGAGATAGCTTAAAATTTTGATTTATAAATGGAAGAAATACGTCTTATAGAGGATTTACCGGGCTTTCTCATCGCGAACTCACTATTTTCTAAGCGTTTCCACTATTTCATCATTCAATTTCTTAGCGACCCCTCTATTTCATCTCATTTATATCAATTTATACTCACATTTCAGTATAACTAAAAGAGAAGACACTTCATAATTAGTAGGTATCAGTGAATAATTATACAAAAATCTTAATGAAATCTTTATGAGCTGGCTTCTTACATTCTTACCCTTATAGTGTTATATTCCAGATCTGAATATAATATTATCAGGATTGACACCTGGAAATCTTAGTGGAATCTTTATGGCCTTAGCACTATCATTATTGACTGCGATCGATTAGCTTTAAGCATATGAAAATCGACAAAGCAATTCAGGCTGAAAGTAACCGCTGGAGCGACGCTATGGCAAGATGGCGCATGGCGGAGGCATCCGCAATCTACATCGCAGTTCAGGCCGAACGTGATGCTATCGCGACAGTGTTCTTCGATGCCGCAGCAATGAATGGCAAAATGACCTTTGATGATCATGCACTCATTACAATCGGTGCTAGGATACAGAAAGGAATTCTATCGGAAGAGGGAACTCTTCCTGGCATCTAATATGACTAAGCCAAACGGGCGCGCCGCCGTGCGCGAGCACGCAGATCGCCTTATCAATGCATACGGTGTAACCAGAGCTGGAATGATGGCGATGGATTACATGGATAGTGCAGGCGAAAATATAGATATAACAGCTGTAAAATATTGGCGCCAGGTCGCAGATATGATTATTCACTACGCTCATACAGGAGAATTACCACATGATTAAGCCAAAGAAGATAGCCGAAGACATTCCCGAATTGGCAAAGGCCTATAAGATGGGCGAGGATGCCTGGTGGCGCGCCATAAAGCGCATACCTGCATTGGATAGATTATTCTCCTCTTTGGTTATAGATTTCAGTAAGAATCACACACTGAAGGAATGCCGCCCATTATGGGATGCCTGGTATGCTGGCTGGGATGCTGAAAATATCCAATTATGATCTATAAATTTAGTGACATTCGCCAGATAGTGAATCGGAACGGCATTCGTGATGCCATGGCCCTGATCCCATCTAATTCTATTAAGGATCCATTCTTACGGGATAAGTGGTTGGATTATCAGCATGTGAGTGATAACGGAGCTTCGGATCGCATGCGGACGGAGCGTGCTAGATACATTCTAAACGATATAGAAAATTACCTCAATTCATATTGACAATGACGAACAAACGCACCAAGAAGACGCCGAAGTCAGCCCAGACGGCCGTTGACGCCGCAACCTCATCCGGCGGCCCGATACATGATAACGCTTATTTCAAGGCATTACTTCCTTACCTATGTTCAGATTTTCGACATACTGAGATTTTTGAGGATTGACCCTGAATTGATTCAAGTACCTTTATAAGAGTCTTTTACGGTTCACTATTTCTATTTGACTGGAGAGACTCCTGGGACGGCCAGGAGCTATCTCCAGAAGCTATTGACTGTCTATTTGAGGCAGTCCCCAATTCTAACATGAAAATGTCCGATAATACGTTGTATTCTATGAAGTTAGTCAAGGATTCTTCTTTTGTACATTCAAAGAAACTGACTACTACATTTGAACACCCGAATGATGTAGCCAGATATATGACTGCATTTGCTGCTAGAGAGATTGTAGAAAATCTCTGGGTATTGCCACTTGATCTATTCAGACGTTTAATTGGCCCGGGTCCTATTCATCTCGGAGCAGGTAATACAGAGTCAGTAGCAGGTTCTCCGAGAGCACTAGTTCAGGCCCTTCTTCTAGCGAATGCCAATTCGTGTGTATTGGTTCATAATCATCCTGGTGGGATTGATGCTAGTCCAAGTGATTCAGATCTTGGTATGACCCAGAATATGGTAAAGCTTCTCAATGAATTTGAGATTGAATTGGTTGACCATATAATTGTGACTGATGATCCCAATCACTTCACAAGCCTCAGATTTGGATTTAACGCCAAGGCTGATTATCAGCTAAGAGCTAGGCCAGAGGCAGATCCGAAGAAGTCCGCAAAGGAAATCAATAAGAGAATCAAGCCGCTAATCTTTGGAAATCCCAAAGGAGCCTTTAAGGAAATGATGACGCCGGCACCTACACAGGTACCGAATACCTTGCTTGATTTGTTGAATCAGTCATTAGGCCGCATATAACCAATAGATATGTTAGATATCCAGATCAGTGGCATACGTTCGGTACTGATGGATCAACTAGTAGATCATTGTCTTCACTAGAGAATCTTGATTTTCTCGAGGTGGACTGGGATACGCATCAGTTCCGTCTAAATACTGGAACACATCGCTGGTAATTGCACATTGACAAATACTTATTCAATACAAGAGTTAGACCGTGCTCTGAAGTTGGGCACCGATGCAAGGAAGAACGGGATAAAGAAGATTCCTCTGTTAGATGATGAATTAATGGCTATGATAAAGCCAACTCCACCAGACGGAACTGTAATTTTACTAAAACATTGGACTATGGGATGGAGCAAGTGAATTGGCTATACGCAAGGCCACAGAGGTACATCAGTATTTTGGGAGCTACGTTAGCCATAATTCTTTTGTATTTGGTTGTCGGGTGTTCTAATCCAACGGCACCAAATGTAATTAGGCCAAACCCGTATAACCCTACTCCAGTATCTAATATTCCAATTGTGAAGTTGATACGGCCTTTACCAATCATCGTTCCATAAAAATCTGATACCCGGAAGATTCTCGTACCGTTGCTGGCGGACTAGAATCAACGGCTTCCAGCAGGCCCGGAGATTATCTCCGCGGGTATTAGTGTATTAGAAATAGGACATAATGACAGAATCATATTAAGTCATTATGTCCTATTTTCGTCTCAAATCTTAATCAAATCGTTACAATTCTCCACTATCATTTGGGGCTCAATAGTGTTATATTCCAGTATATTCTAAAAGAGACGAAATGACTGACTTTGACCTTGGCATTATCGGTAGTGGACCAGCCGGCCTCTCTGCGGCTATTTACGGCGTTACCGAGGGATTTTCAACTCTGGTTTATGAAAAGTCCGTCATCGGGGGCCAGGCTCATTACTCAACTCACATTGAAAATGTGATTGGGTTCCCTAATGGGTTTACTGGTAAGAATTATTCTGCCTGGGGATATGCGCAGGCCCGTAAATTCGGTGCTGAGTTTCATCACGCTGCGGCGAGTGAGTTGACTATCCTTAGCGATGGCATGAAGCAGATTCGCTCCGATAAGAACGACCTTCATACCTTCAAGGCACTAATTCTTGCTAATGGTGCAGAGTTTAATCGTCTGACTATTCCAGGTGAGTCTCTCGCTGGTGTATGTTATGGACAGACTCCCAATGTGCCAGATGGTGAGAATGTTGTTATCGTCGGTGGCGCTAATAGTGCCGGCCAGGCTGCCATGTTCATGTCCCGGACCGCGCGATCTGTAAAGATCTTGATTCGGTCACATCTCAATATGTCGGCGTATCTCTTGAATAGAATTGTCAAGACTCCGAATATTGAAATCATTACTGGGGCCGTTGCAGTATCGGCTGAGGGTGACGATAAGCTTCATAAAATTTCGTACAGTGTCAACGGTAAAATTGTTGAGATTGAAGCTTGTGCTCTTTGTGTCTTCATTGGCGCTACCCCTCGGACTGATTGGTTTCGTGATCTGATTGAGACTGAAGCAACTGGCCACATTCGCACCGGTTTCGATGTTAGATCTTTTCGGTCTGATTCGCGACTGATTTCACCGCTAGAGACTAATATCCCAGGTATCTTTGCGGCTGGTGATTGCCGCCTGGGTTCAATCGCTCGAGTGGCAACCGCCCAGGGTGAGGGTGCCGCAGCGGTTACTGGTGTTCACAAAATCATTTAATTTAATATGCCAAAAACAATAGAATCATATACAATAGATCAGATCAAGGAAGGGAACCAATCTCATGGATGGTATTTCTTCAATCCTGAAGCTGTTGCGATGTTTGAAAGTAAGATAGAGTCTGATGTCTTCAATACAGATACCGGAGTTTATTTCATTACTAGTGAGATTTTGCCCGATGAGCTCATCGGGCAATTCAGTGTTAGACAGTACATTCCTAAAGATGGCCATATTCGGAATATTTCGATAGGTGAGTCACATGATCTAATTGAGGCCGAATATCCAGGTGATTTAGTACCATAATAGGACTAAATATCGGTTGGAAATTAGTCACAAATGTTAATGTGTTTGCAAGCAAGCTCCTAATGGAATCTTTAGCTGCTCACTGGTACAAAAATAGACTTGAAATAGGTTATATTCCAGTATACTCTAAAATGACGGAGAATTAGGAAAATGTTCAATAGTGATCGTGCCGATGCACTTCGTGATGCCGCAAAGGCGTTGGAACATAGAGCCGAATACAATATGGATCGGACGCAAGGATGGAGCGCCGATCGCATCGCCGCGAATAACAAATTGATTAGTCAGTCCCGAGAATTGTGGGCTCTATGGGATAAAGAACTCGTAGGGGAGAATTAGGAAAATGGTTATTGTTCCAAGATCAGTCAATCTCGGCCATTCCGGGTATCGCTTCAATAAGTGGACGATCAACGGTAGGCCAACACTGATAAATGAATTCATTTATTATGTTGCGGCTTGTGAACGAATGGCCATCGAAGCAACTCGAAAGGACTTTCTTCAGAGATTGGGAAAGCCAACCAAACATGGCCATTTGGCAGCTTTCTTCACGGCTGTGTCACGATCTGGATTGTTTGAAATCACAAAGAATAAGAAAAATGAAAACGTCTATAAAATCTAAGGCAGTGGTAAAGTTTCGTAAGCGCAAGTTGACGAAGAATACTGATCCACGCATGATGAATCGCCAGAAGTCCAAGATAATCAACTGTCTCGGATGCCATGCCGATTTCATGGGCTCTGCGGATGCATCGGCCGGTATTTGTGCCAATTGCTGTCAGATACTCGCCGGCCCTCCGGTTATGCCAAAGGTCAAATCTCCGAATGCTCCTCCGACTCTAACTAAGTCTGGTAAGCCTCGTAAGAAGCGCGCACCGAATGGTTCGGGCAAGAAGATCGTTTCCTCTGGTCGTCCTCGCGGATGGCACTTGAAGGCCTCATACATTGACCCGGCGACTAATATTGCCTATGTCTATGGGAAGCCGGCAAGTGAGGGTGGAGGTGTACACCCGAAGCTAAAGGGCAAGGTCAAGAAGGTTGCTGTGAAGGTTGTTAAGGTCAAGAAGGCCTCACCTAAGTTAGGTGACTCGTCGCAAGGTTGTTGCTCGAAAGAAGTCGGCTCGTAAGGTTACTCGTCGACGCAAGTAAATCCATAAATAATTATGACTAAGAATTTTGCAGTAATCCTTCGGAGTGATTTGGGTATGAATGTTTATACCCTAGCAAAAGCAGGTAGTCAGTCTGCTGTAACCCTGAAACTTAGAAATAAGTATAGGAATACGCCCGTAACGATTGTAGATGTAACGTCAGTCAATGGGCCAAAGGCATTCTGGAAACTTGTCAGTGAAACAAAGCTTGCAAATGAAGTAGTACTAGTATAAGGTAAATGGGTGGGCCGAAACCGAGCTATGACATATTATGTTAGGCACAAAAGAGGCCGGCTCATTCCATTGTTAAAAGATCTCAATGGTTGTTTCAAACGAAACAGACGTAAAAGCTTAACGTAATTGAGCATGCTCAATTATGGCGTCAATAAAAGTTAACTGTGAAACGGCACGAGCTTATTCATTGGATTGTATTTGAAAGATTTGATTAGGACCTGGCCGTCACCGCGTAGTGAGCGGCTGACTGACGCCAGTTCAACGGTAATTGAAATAGATACGCTTACCGGCGTATGGATTTCCTAATCAAATCTTTTTATGTTGGCCCGGTCTACCGGCGTGTGAGTTAGTGCGAAACCCGGGATCATGGGCTAGTGATATGAACTGGCCGGTCTAGACGACTTCACTAAAGCGGAGCCTCTTACATAGAAGTACCGATTGCAATTTCTGATAAATGCAATTGCTATGATTGGGCTGTGACGTTTGGATCGGCCAGTTTCAAAAACGGACAATTTTGGTCAAAGTGTTACTAATTCACTATCACAAATATGATATCGGACATAATGACCGATTTGGGGCCTATGGGTAGAAATTAACCTATAGGCCCATTTCTTAGTGAAATCTTAATGGCTCTACTGGTACAATTCGGGTGTCAATTGTGTTAGCTTTAATCATACTCTAAAAGAGACAAAATTGGACTACACGAAAGAATCAGAAATCCATTCCGCCGCAACTTATCTAATGAATCGCTATGAAGACGATGTAGAGTTGGCAGTTGAACACGCGATGGATCTCGCGAGATGCGGCGCAGAGGAAGACGATCGTGGCGATTTAGCCGCATTTTGGGTCGATGTCGCTGATTATTTACAGGCTTATGGAATCCACATGGACCTCTAATCAAATGAAATTTAATATAGAAATTAACACTGATAACGATGCCTATGTTCTGGACCCAGGCCTGGAATTGGCCAGAATATTGCAAAGAGTGGTGAATAATCTTCAGGCGACTGGGCCAGAAGAGATCAATGAATATCATCAAACGTTGTATGATATCAACGGAAATAAAACCGGCATAGCATACACTAGTCAGTCAAATCAGGATGTAATTGATTTGGAACCTGATATTAACTCAGATTCAGCGGTACATTTCGCCGCTGACGATTAACCATTCTAATACTATGTCAAAACTAATCAAGAAGAATTTCCAGCTCACTCGTAGAGTTGGCCCTAATCTGTTTACTGCCAATGTTTATAATGTCGTCAGTGTGGTGGACGCCCGTAAGGTAATTGCTTCGCGTGATCGGAAGCGCTTGCTGCATCTCGGTATGTCTGCCAAGGAATTGAAGGCAATCACGAAGTCAAACTATATCCCTGCGTAAAATGAAATTACTTGCCCAAATGGTATTGGCCTGGGCCATTGGTTGTATGACAGGAGAGGTTATAATAAATGCCACCCGGGCGCACCCAGTATTTGCTATTATGCCAGCAGTTGTTGCAGTATTGGGCATCTTGATGCATTTACTTCAATCTTCAAAAATAAGCTTTAAAATGAAAGAACGTAAATTTTCACTTGGGCACGTTGTCGCTACACCAGGTTCTCTTGATCTGCTTCACGAGCACGGTCTTTATGCGGCATCGTTTATCGACCGGCATGCCACTGGTGACTGGGGTGATTTGCCGCCGGAAGATGTACGCGAGAATGAATACGCAGTAGATTATGATGAACGTGTATTGTCATCATATGTTGTGTCCGGCGATCGGAAGATTTGGATCATTACTGAAGCCGACCGTAGTGCGACAACTATTTTGCTGCCAGAGGAATACTAGCATGTTTACAGGTCATTTCGGCACTCATTAACAATTCAGATTCAACAACAAAGGAAAATGTTTAATATCTATCCTGCTCGATCAGTTAAGACTAAGACTATTAAGGTAGATCGCGCCAATGATTGGGAGCTAGTTTGCTATCTTGATCGGCCTGGGTATAACCCTCTAATACCGGCTGACTTAAAGACTGCCATTCGATCTGTAATTGAGTCTCAGAGTTTAGATCCAGTCAATGCTCGCCATGACTGGAGGTTGATTTCAGATTCGCCGATAGAGGCAAAGATCAATATGGCCGCCAACGTCCGCAAGATGTTGTCAAACATGAATATTACACAATTTCCAGTGGAGTACGGTTACTAATATGCCAAGAATGAATACAGTATATCTTATTGAACGTGTCACAAATACAGCTTCTATGTGCAATGTTGAAACGTTGCAAGATGTATATTTTAATCATCAGGTAGCGTTGGCTGTAGTGCAAGACTTGAATCGCGGCGGCCATGCCGCACTAACAGGTGTGTCATATCATGTCTGTACGTTTGTAAATAGTGAAACCAATAGTCAATCAGATCACAAAGATTGTGAGCTTTGCCGCCATGCGGCCGACAGACAGGCAGAGCCTTTACAAGCAGAGCTTGATGCTGAATATGCTGCAGATCCTGATTGGTACATGCATAACGAAGTCGCGACACCCGAAGAGATTGCGGCCGCAAATGAACGAGCAGACGCGCAGATTGCGCAGCGCCGGGTTCAACGAAAGCTTCTGCGCAGCCGCGCTAGAGGGAGTGTAAAATAATGATGAAAATGATCTGGCCTACGCAGGAAGAAATGGCTCAACGCTACGGCTACAACGAAGGATTTCAAAACCCGAGTGATCCACGACTAATTTAAAAATATAATGCTTATACATTTAGACCGATATACACAGAGATTCTTGCCGAATGTACCTGTGCATGCGAAGCTGCGGCTGGACAAGCCAGAGATATTAGAAACAATCGCAGTCAATATTAATAATATTGTTTCAGTCACTCCAGATAAGGATTATAAAGATTATAGCCATATAACCTATACGATAGGTAATAAGGCAGAGATCATATTAGTTAAGGGAACTCATTATGACTTGACAGCTGAAATAAATAATCTGTTCGATCACGCATATTGGAGTAGGATAGCGGCGCTCGAGCCACTGCGCACCTGGGACTCCGAACTGAACTGCGATCTCGGATGAGATAAGCTAGAGGTCTAGATGGCTAAGCCTATAAGACAGCCAATAGATAGCTATAAGACAGCCAGAAAATTAGCCAGCAGATAGCTAGAACATTAGCCATAAGATAGCTAGAACATTAGCCAGCTAGCCGGCATAATTGTTAGGGACTGGCGATAAAATTAATCAGGTGTTTAGGGGTGGGAGCTGTTCTTCTACCGGGCTCAATTTTTTCCTAAACGAGAAAGCTAGCGATTTCATTGTTTCGAACGATTCCGTTGTTTCAGATAAGCTAGCGATTTCATTGTTTCAGATAGGTGTTTCAACAGCATTTGGTTAAGAGTATATATCTTTACTCTTATCGACGTTAACGAAAAAGATATATCAATCAAAATTATATGAATAAGAATCACTTTAAGGGTAACTGCAAGTATTGCAACCATTCGGTTTATAGCACCCATCATAGATTTAGCGATAATGATCATTATTACTGCGCCAATATAGAATGTCCGCATTTTTCTGGGGAATTTCTGTCTCATTCGCCGGATTGGTTAGATCAAAGGTCAGAAATCGTGATCAGATCAAGCGGCTTACGCGTTCGGTATCTATACATAACGTAACAATTTTGTAATATTATCGTTCTCCTATTGATTTTAACTCAATTTTATGGTATATTTCAGTTATATGAAAAAGTTTATTTATTGGATCTTTGGTAGGCATACTTGTGGTACTAAGTTTACAACTGAATACAAGAGGACGTCTTCAAAGTATCCTCTTTATCTAGTTACTACTACTTGTGACAAATGTAATGAAGTAATTAAGACGTGGGTTTGGCATGCATTCTGCTGAGATGCTGGATCACAGGAAGTTTGGCTTGCATTCTAATATACCTGAATGTTGTATAGATGAATTTATTTCTTATGACAACGATTATATTGCCGGTGTCAATTATATTCCGTATGCTTGGTTTAGATGGTCTCAATTTGGCCTTCTGGAAGATGAGTATTCAAATATAGAATATGTACCGTGCCAAAAGTGTATGTCAGAAATTTTATCAGGGAAATTAACCCCTGCTAAAATTCATATGTGTGACAATACTTGTATAGACACAGGTCACTCCACATATATAAATTCAATGGAGAATTCAAAATAATGGATCACTATAAAGCAATGAATCTATATATGATGCTCGAAGCCTTCATATTGACAATTTCCATTATGGCTACTCTTATTGGTATTGCTGTAGGAATATCCAGAATTGTGTCATATTTGCTTGCTTTCTATCCGGTCATACTTTTAGTTTTGATAGTAACCCTTTTGATTATAACGAGTTACTCAATATTCGTAAAAATATATCAATGCATAAACTGGTAGAAGTAAGTTGGCAATAATACAGTTTCAAATTAAACCAAAATGAACTAACAATGAAAGCAAATATAGAAGTTATTCCGCCTGTAGCTCCTGAACCGAATGTAACACTTACTATGGATATGTCAACTGCCAGATTTCTACGAACATTACTTGGTAAAATAGCTGGCGACAGTCCGTATGTTTCATTTTTACTTGATATGTTTTGTGAAATGTCCATTAAAAGTTCGGCTGATACTACATTTTCTCACGACTCGATTAGTCATAATCTTCGAGCAGATAAGAAGTAACTTATGTCCACTACAAAATCAGATATTAGAAATTGGATCAACAACGGCATTAAACAGAATGCTACTCATTTACTTGTAATAGTTGATGAATTTGATTGGGAAGATTATCCTGTTTACGTTCACCTCTCACAAGACACGGCGCCCGTGGCTACCATGCGAAAGCATATTGACTTTTATAATAATCAATCTATGCAAAGAGTTATAGAAGTTTATAATTTACAGCATCCAATAGCTCCACAATTAAGTGAACATAGAACTTGGGATTTATGACACAAATTGAAAATCTTGAACGATGGGTAGTTGCACTTAGATCGGGTAAGTACAAACAAGGTCACTATATGTTACGTGATGTCAATAACAAATTTTGCTGTCTTGGCGTTGCATGTGATATCCTACATCCAGAGGCGTGGTCGGCCACAGCAGTCGATATGATCGGTGATGCCCGCCTGCGATTTTATCTAAGCGACGTCGTGAATGACGTTGTCATCCGCGCAGGCTCTTATCTAAATGAATTTTGTTCGTATAGCTTTATTCCAATTCATATGTTGAAGGAATTGGGTATAACTGATGAAATGCAAAGAGATCTTACTGTTATGAATGATGATGGATATGATGGATCTAAATCATTTTCTGAAATAGCTGATTATATTGAGCAAACTATTATTCCCATCGTAAAAAATCAACCAACTTTATGAACAAATTAATGAAATTTCTAAAGGCTTATATCATCAGTTTGATGATTGGCATTGCCGCCACAGGCCTAATTTTTGCATATATCGTTTTTGTACATACAGCCGCATTATGGGCGATAATTTGTTTTGATTTAGTAGTATTTGGAGTCTTGGCATTTCAAATTAAGGATTGGGTATGAAAATAATATTTAAATCGTTTTGTTTAGCAATATTGATTATTCCAATAGTTTTTATTATGGTATATGGATTATTATTCGGAACAATTTGGCTTACAGTGAATATGCCAATATTGTTAGTAACATTATTAACATTGATATTTTTATTTATGATTGGCCTTGTCATCTATAATTGGTTAACCTAATTGATAATATGAAATCCAAACAGCTGCCCTTTACTTTAGTTATCGGATCTATAATGCTAGGAATAATTACAGTAATATTAGGGCTTGCATTGATTACAGGCCTTATGTGGTTCATGGTTCACTTTTATTTTACATCAAATTTGACAACAAACATAATTCTTTTAATTATTCTCATGTTTCCTATAGTGATTGTTAGCAATAAATTTGAGGAATACTTCAACAGAAACGGTCGATAGAATATGAGTCATAAGAAAATTAGAATTGTTAAGAGTATAATAGAATCCTGGTATTGGTTACAGTATCATATATTACCAAAGAGTCTAGCCAGAAAGCTTAATGAGGCGTCCAAGCGTATTGCCGATGATGAATTAGAACTGGAGAAGCTTCTTGATGCGGCGTATGAGGCGGATCCGGATTGGTACATTTATCAGGAGAATCTTATTATGGAAAATGTCATTTCTAATAAGACTGCAAGTACTTGATCTAATTCAAGCTTATAGAGATTATAGCGTAATGTATGAGCTATGTGATCCAACGATATATCCAGACGGAGAACAGTTAGTCTATATGCTTAATTTTGACAAGGCAATGGATTCCTACAAAACAATCGTTCAAAAATTGTCAGAACTAATAAAATGAATATGAAAATGTATAATAAATTCATCATAGAAGCTATTTTTGCAATTATTTCTTCTGTTGTATTAGTTGGCAGTGCAACTGGTTTATTTGTTGGTTTTGCTTTGCTAACGATTCATTTTGGCTTATCGCCGATAGAAACATTTGCGGCGATGATTCCGCTACTTGGAATCATATCTGTAACATTTGGTATTTTAATTTATTTCTATTTGAAGGAAAAATAGATAAATGATTTTAAATGAATTACTTGAATTAGTCCAAAAATATAAAGAAAATGCCGTTCGTGCTAAAGAGTTAGAATCTATATATGAAAGAACAAGTACTTACGAAAGTGCTAGTAAATTGTTGCTCGCGGAAACAAATCATTTATCTAACAAATCTTTAGTAGCGTATAAAGAATTAGTTGAAAAATTGTCAATATTGATAAATAATCAGAAAGAATAATGTATAATCCAAATCCTTATCCAAGTGGTTATGTAGGTAAGTTAGTTCAGGCAGAAAAAGAATTTAGACGTATGCTGCTACATTGCATACGAAAAAATAGAAATAATGGCAGTCGAAAACTCAAAGCACAATGGGATTCGGATCTTACACTGGATCAAGAGTGGTTAGACGCAGCATACGTCAATGGTAATCACGTTTGGCAATTCGGCCAGTCAAACAAATAAATATGTAGATGAGGAAATATTAAATGATTCCAATGACCGAAGAAATTAAAGTTGATCTACAAAAGTTAGCCACAGAAAGAAATCATATTTCTGTAGAACGAGCTAAAAATATAGAAAATCTTATTGATGAAATTCTTCATCTTAGAAATGAGTTATCTAATATTAAAACTCTTGCACAGCCGTTGACAGAAAAATTGTTTGATGTAAAAATTCAATCAATAAAACAAGACGATGTCCCCCCTGACAGGCCGTTTGATTCTGTATCTTATTGCATGCATTGCGGGGCAGCTAAGAATCATGGAATTTGTATTCACAGAAACGGTTGCATTATGATTAAAGGAATCTTGTAATGATAAATGGATCATTGTCTGAAGACTATATTACAGATTTAATTGTTAAGAAAGAACAAGCATTAGAAATAATTCAAAACAGAAAAAATAATATTCTTACATTAGCGCCGTGGTTTTTATTAAAAAAGAAAATTCTCGGAAAATCATATTATACTATTGAAAGCTATCGAGGATGTTTTGAATTATTTCTAATAAAAGATAATGAAATTTATGGATACACGAAAAATAGTATATCTGTATTCGTCTCACAAATTTTGGTTTTGACATTGGCATTGATAGTAACGTTAGCAGTACCAATATTTACTGGGGTGGCATCAATAATAAAAGCTATTTTATGTGCTGTAGAATTTACAATATTTTATAAAAATCAAAATTTACCAGAGAAGTTGAATAATTCCAAATTGGAATTTGCAATTTCTTATATAGAAGAAAAATTAAATATTGATAATTCTGTTAAAAAATCTATAAAATCCGATTCTTCATGCGAACTAAAAATCAATTACGATATCGCACTTACAAGAGCATACGAATGAAAATGATTTTATTTACAATACACAGGGGAATATGATATGGAAGTTCGTGAGAAGTTAGGTTATGATTTTGTAAGGATCGGAGCTGAATATGTCGTAGAAATTTGTGACAAAATGATGAAGGATAGTGGCGGCATGCAGGATAATGAAACCGCTCATCGTGTTGCAAAAGAATTTCAAAATGTTATACTATCATATTCAGAAATTGAATTAACAAAAAGATTATCAGAAGTAACAGCATTAGTAGAGGCGGCACAGATTGTAGAGCGCGCTATTTCTATTGCTTTGGAAAATAAAATTTATCCACCGCGTTCTGATCGAATGTTTGACGAAAGTAATTATAATATAAATTTGAATTAAGTGAAAAAGAAGAGTCAAGAATGAAAACAGTAGAAACACAGATTAAACTTGCGATCATATTTATTGAAATGCTTTTTGATTTGAATATAGAACCGGCAAAGATATCCAAAAATATATCCGCAATGACAATTTCTACAATAGTGTCTGAAATAGAAAATCTTAATAAATTAATAGAACTATCAGTAGAATGTAGAGATATGTTAGCCACTGCACTTTATATTAAAAATTGCGTGACGAACCCAACAGATGAACCGAGCACCGTACAATAAATTCAATAGGATTAAATCAAATGGCAGAAAACGAAAACGATCGTGAACACCTGATGCTGCTCGACTATCTCGCCGAGATCACGATGTGGATGAATAGACTTACCAAAACAAAGGATATGCTGGACGTGGCAATACGGACACGCGATGACGCGTTGCTGGAGAACAAAGCCCTGTCCAATGAGGTATCGGAACTTCGGACTGGGTTCACTCTCGATGGTGAGACTGCCATGGAATTTTGTTGCCAAGAATACAAGAACGATATTCGCTCCCGCCTAGAGATTGCAGAACGGGAACGGGACACTGAGCACGCGGCCCGCAAGGTATGGCAGGGTTGTGTTTACGACATTTGCAACGCGATTGATCGTGTGTGTCCCGGCACTACGACTATCGACAATCTGATGTCGCGACCCGATCGTGCCGTCGGCTGGATCGCGGACGATGCAGAATCAACCATCACTGACAGTGAGGACGGAGCATGACTAACCCAAGCAAGGAAGAGGTTGACGCATCGAAGGAGCGGTTGGAGTGCGTTCTTGGAGTCGGAGCACTCGCACACAAGATGGGCGACGATGTACGTACCATCCTCACCGCTCTCGCAACAGCAGAAGAAGACAGTAAACGGTTGACGTTTATGCAGATTAATCAACTTGATGCATCTGTGGCGTTACTGCCTGCACGCCGCGACAGACGCGTGGGATACCTCGTATCCACCACAAACGGCGATCAACTTGGACTAAACATCACCCTTCGTGATGCAATTGATGACGCCCGTAACGATCCCTACGACGATAGTGAGGCTGCAGAATGATAGTGACAAACAAGGAAGCTGCAAGTAGTGCAGCCAAAAGAATAGAACGCATGATATCAGAAGGGTCACGAACTTCCTATGAGCTACTGGCGGGGTTAATAGAATCTTCATTATATGCCGATCTTCGTATTATTCTCTCCTCGCTCACAAATGCTGAAATGCGTATTAGATAAATACATAAATATTATTGAAAAATATACTTTGTGACTATATTCATGTATTGTCCAGCGCCTGAATTTTGTCAGTCAAAGTGCATCAATGATCGTAACTCAAAGGAGTAACAAATGACGTTCAAATCTGAAGCACAATTATTGACTGAGGAGTTTGAGCAGTGCTCGTCGTTACAGACGCTTCTTAAAGCAGAGATGCCGGTAGACATCCGTGCGTTTGTTGATTTTGCATGCAGCGAATCTCCATCACACATGACACCAGGAATCGTTCGTGAAACTGTTCGTTGGCTCATCGACCGTATGGACACACAGAGCAGAGAGATAGATCGACTCAATCAAACTATCCGAAATATCGACATTGTTGCCGAAAAGGATACCGAGACGCATGGAGAAGATGCGTACAGCATTCTAATGTGTGAGCTCAACAAAGCAAATCAGGAATCGGCCGATTCCTCAATGCATTGGATGCTCACACATTCGGCGGACTTCACCGAGCATCGCAACATGCTCACCGGCGATAGGGAGTGGACTCTTCGCTGGCATAGTAAGAATGGTGAGCAGTACGATACAAATGGGCATTCGCGAGTGTCTGTGCTTGAAGGAGCAATGATAGTTGACGCACAGATCGAAGCATTCCTTTCAGACAGTGAGGTGAGGAATGGACGCTGACGATCAGATTATTGGGCGCCATGAGGTGCTCCATCAATTCATGCCCGATAATTCAATTCCTGACAGTGAGAAGGTCGGACCAAGCAAAGAAGACGTTGAAGCAAAGATTAGACGCTACGAACTTGTCATCAAAGATGGTATGTCCTTTATGGAGATCCGCAATGATGGCTTCTATGTACGCTATGATGATTTCGCCGAACGAGCCCGTTCAGCATCAACCAGTACAGACAGAGAGGTGAAGGAAGTGCCCGATAACTCAGCATCTGAAACGATGACGGCGACATCCGGGGATCTACGGCACGTAGCGTGGGAGCGTGAGCCAACGTGGGAGGATTGTGCGCTCCGTATCGCTGCGGGACTCTGCGGCGAAACAGGCCACAAGAATTTCGAGGCATATGTGGTGCGAGTTGCCGATGCGCTCGACACACTCCGGGAAAGCGTTAAAGGCTGTAATCGTGATAGTGAGTTTACGGAAGGGCACTGCTACGAGTGCCGCTACAAGATCAACGCCGCGATCGCTCGGCTGCTCGGCACTACTAATACGGAGAAATAACAATGAAGACAAAGAATATAGCCGGTAGTGAATTTGCTCCGACTCGTGCTCATAACGGAGATTCGTTTGCCGATAGATTTGGTGGCGCACATTACGCATGGCGGGAAGATACAGACTTGCAAGGCGCCCACCTACGTGTTCTTCCGTGGCCGATGTGTTCGTTTTGTGGGAGTATCACACCAGAAGATATGATCGCTCTAATGCAAACTGATGGAACGACATACAGTGGAAGTGACTGGAAGTATGGCTTCCCTCACAAGTTTTACGTCGAAGCAGCGATAGAGCCGATTGACCATTACTGCTGTGGCGCAACGTACAAGGGCCATAATGTGAGCGATCATCAGTATCACACGAAGACACGCGAACATCTAAAGTTCTATACCGTTCATATGGCCGATGCGACAGACAAACAGATTGCAGAGTGGGACGCTAAGATCGCACCGTTGCTCGGTGTGCGATACTTGCGTGGTGAGGACGGAATTGTCAGATGGCACGCAGAACCAGGATATCAGGCATCAGGAATTGTGGCCACGAACCAGTTTCACTCATTATGAGCCTAAAGAAACCGATGACCAAGAAACAGAAACAGGCTGTCAATGCCCTGTTGAACTGGAGCACAATGCCAGGCTCAACCCTGATGTATGTAGTGGCAGTACTTGAATTCGCAGAAGACAGCGGATTGAAAGTACCTGAAAGATGCAAGGATGAAATTCAAAGACTTGCTGCGATGATGGTAATATTGGGAGATGCGTTCAATTATAAAGATATAGAATGAGTGTATATGTTGACAATATGTATGCATCCTACAGACGAATGAAACTCTGCCATATGTTCGCAGATTCAACCGATGAACTAAATGATATGGCCGATAAGATCGGTGTCAATCGTAAATGGATTCAAGATGCTAACACATATAGAGAACATTATGATGTAGCAAAAATATCACGAAAAAGAGCTATTGATGCAGGCGCTATTGAAATCAATATGCATGAACTTGGTCAATTACTCCGTGAAAAGAAAACTTTAGCGAAAGAGAAATGAATATGAAACAAGAAGCGCCGCATCCAGATTTAGGTTGTAAATTACCACCAGAAGGTTGGTACTGTTCTCGTAAACCTCATCACGAAGGGCCATGCGCAGCACGTGCCACGGAAAGAACGTTCTCCGATGCAATAAACAAAATAGACGAAATGATTATTACTGCTGGTGACACAGGACATTATCTTCTTTTAGATAGTGATTGTTGGTGTTTACTTGTTATACTTGACGCACTTTCAGATAGTTTAGATATTATCTCAACTTACAACTTACACAAATAGGAAATGAAAATGGATAAGAAAAATACAGTGTTAAATGGTGCATTTAATGCGATGAAGTTTATTAAAGCACTATTGAACAAAATTGAAAATATATCTGATGATGTAACATGGGTAGAAGTTTTGTCATCATACTCAGATTCAGATTTAGAGAATAGATTTACTGATATTGGTTCGTTAGATTCCATCGCTCTTGGTATTGGCGCGGAACTATTGACAGAATATCAAAGGCGGAATGATTTAAAGAATGTATCGGACTCTATTGTAGAGCCAATTAAATCTGCACATTTTACTAGCGAGCTCGTATCATAATGTCTGACATTGAAAATATTAAGAAAATAGCCAACAATAAACTCATAGAAATTGGAAATGAAATTACTGTATTAGAAACTTCGTTGGATGAAATTAATAAGAAGAGGATTTGTGTCACAGACAAAATCGACCTCTGTGCAGCGGCCTTGCAGTATTGGAAGAATATATTATATTCGACCAATCAAAGACTATCAAGTAGCGCGCTACTCGATTATAACAGACCGAGAGAATCGAATACGGCAAGTTATGTTGGAACTATTCAATCATTTACAAATAAGGCTATATTTTACGATATTGCGGTGAATGAAAGTGCTGATTATTTATGCACTTGCCCAGATTATCAATTTAGAAGTGCTGAAGATGACAGTTATCAATGTAAACATATTGTTAAATTTATTTGCGACACAAATCGTTACACTTTATTTAGGTAATCAAAATGCATAACAATTGGCTAGTTGGAAAGACGACAAATGCTGAAGGAACGGAATGGGAATTTCAAGGCATATTTGATAATGTCGATGTTGCTGTGTCTCAATGTAAAAATGAAAACTATTTTGTTGGTCCAGTAATATTGAATGAAGTTGTTCCTGATGTGACCCGCACATGGCCAGGAGCATGGTATCCAAAAAATAATACAAAACCATTATGGGTAGTTTGTGATCATTCAGGTAGTACTGACAACACTTATAAAGTTAGTGCATTATATGATAATGAATTTGACGCAATTAATGCTTGCATAAATCTAAATTATTTTATTGGGCCAATTTATCTTAATGCTCCAGATCACTGGCCTGACGAAGAATGGCCCGGTTCCTATTATCCATCCAAATAAATATGATAAATATGACAAATAAAGACTTGCAAGGGGCATTCGTTGAAGGTGCTAAATGATTGAATTCTCATTCGGAGTAATTATTGGTAGATTTCAAACTGATCTATTACATGTTGGACATGAGTGTTTTATTGGCGATATTCAAAATGAAAATCACACTACTATTGTATTGATTGGTGATAGAAAATCTCCACAAACTGCTAATAATCCATTATCATTTGAAACCAGAAGTAAAATGATAATGGATGAATTTCCAAATGTATTAATTGGTAGAATCTTCGATTGCAGAGATGACACTGAATGGTCGGAAAATGTAGATAAAGAAATTGATAAAATTAGTAGTAATGTTCTTACTTCTCTTCCCGCTACCATTGTGCCCAAAATAACATTATACGGCGGCAGAGATAGTTTTATTTCTCACTATAATGGAAAGTATAAAACAGAATTATATAAGTGTGATTTTGTGAATCATAACAGCACTAATATTCGAGAATCAATTAAGAACATTTCTGTTGAAAATCATAACGCAGATTTTCGAAGAGGGATAATACACGCGTATCAAAATCTAACTCACAGACATTATCTTTCTGTTGATGTTGCAATCCAAAAAGAAGAAAATTCCTATATATTTCTTATGGGTAAGAAACCAGGAGAAACACAATGGAGATTTCCTGGCGGATTTGTCGATCCGTATGAAACACCAGAACACGCTGCTAAACGTGAATTGTTCGAAGAATGCAACGAAACGATAGAAGGGAAATTACAATATATAGATAGTTTTCAGGTTAAAGATTGGCGCCTTAGAAATGCAGAAGGAGTGGATCAAATCACTATGTTATTTTATGGATTTCATTCATGGGGAATGCCTACTCCTGGCGACGATCTAGAAATTGTTCAATGGATAGATGTTCGTGATCAATATTTTTGTGATAATATAATACCCGAACATATACCTCTTGTAAAGTCACTTTTGAATCATCTTTGCCCCAAATAATATGTTTGATAATTTAATTACATTAACTGACTCTTACAAAGTAAGTCATTATTTGCAGTATCCACCTGGAACAACACAAGTCTATTCTTACTGGGAATCTAGAGGTGGGTTATTCCAAGAAGTAGAATTCTTCGGTTTACAATATTATCTTAAACGATATTTTAGTAAAAGAATTACTATGGAAGATATTCTTAATGCAGAGAAAATATTTGCCTTACATTTTGGCGATTCTAAATTGTTTAATAAACAAGGTTGGTTAGATATTCTGCAAAATCATAACGGATATTTGCCTATTAGGATACGATCAGTTCCAGAGGGCTCAGTTATCCCAACTCGCAATATTATGCTTTCAATTGAAAGTACTGATCCCGAACTACCTTGGGTAACGAATTATGCAGAAACATTGTTATCTTTAATGTGGTATCCATCTACTGTCGCAACTATCAGTAGAGAAATAAAGAAAGTCATTAAGAAATATCTAGAAGAGACTGGAGATCCAAATACATTAGATTTCAAATTACAGGATTTTGGTTTTCGAGGCACTGAAGTAGTTGAATCTGCCGCTATAGGTGGAGCTGCACACTTGACCAATTTCAAAGGAACCGACAATCTTGTTGCGTTGGAAATGGCAACCCTATTCTATGATAAAGACATGGCAGGGTTCTCTATTCCTGCATCAGAACATTCTACAATTACATCATGGGGGAAAAATTATGAATTTGACGCATATCGTAATATGTTAAATCAATTCGGTCAAAATAGTAATTTTCCTGCAGTTGCAGTAGTTTCTGATTCGTATGACATATTTAATGCCTGCGAAAATGGTTGGGGTGGAGAATTGTTCAATGATGTCCTAAATATGAAAAATATGTTAGTAGTCAGGCCTGATTCTGGCATTCCACATATTATTGATGTGCAGGTCATTGAAACGTTAGACAAAAAGTTTGGTCATGCTGTAAATGGCAAGGGATATAAGATTCTGAATAATGTTAGAGTTATTCAGGGTGACGGAGTTAGTTATGACGAAATCAATAACATCCTATCTGCATTGAAGATGAGGCATTGGTCTGCTGATAACATTTCATTCGGCATGGGCGGTAATTTACTTCAGAACATGACTCGCGACACGCAATCGTTCGCCATCAAAGCATCATTTGTTATAGTCAATGGTGAGGAGAGAAATATCTTCAAGTCCCCTATTACTGATAACAATAAAAGATCTAAGAAGGGAAAATTAAAACTCATTCGGAATAACGATAATATTTTAGAAACTGTTTCTTTACATTCTCCTGGAATAGATATTATGCGAACTGTATTTGAGAATGGCCAGATTTTAGTAGATGATAACTTTGATACTATAAGAGAAAGAGCAATAATTCTATGATAACAATTTCCACTATATCAGTTCCTATATTACGTACATCTGCTGAAATATCATTAGCAAAATCTACAAAAATATTAGATGTTGTGCATAAAAACTTTGCAATAGAAGTAATATTTTCTTTCGATTCTAATGACAGAGAAAATGAAATATTTACCTTTAGCGTAATCCCATCTTATTCAGGTAACACTGTAGATGACAAAATGATTTATATTGGATTGGCATCTTCAAATCAACCTGCTATATGTAATTACGGAATAGATCAAAATCCGAATTATTTAGTGTTTTATGAGAGGACATCAAAATGATTATATCATTTTTATCAGGTGTCGCCGCGGGAATAGGAATTGCATTTGGAACAGCAATTTGGTTATTATCTCCTAACAGGACGAAAAATGCGGCAAATAAAATATAGTACTACTATTACACGAAGAGACGGAGATAATATTGAATCACAAAGAACACTTAAAATTTCTTTAGTAGAAGCCATCAAAATTAACGATCCATTTCTCAGAGCGGATCAATGGTACCAAGAATTTCATTGGAAAGAATTTCCCATTAATAAAAATTTATGATAGATTACGTTAAAGGCGATATGTTTGAATCAAAGTGCCAAGTCATAACAAATCCAATTAATACGGTTGGTGTTATGGGCGGCGGATTGGCTAGAGACTTCAAAGAAAGATTCCCTAACTGTTTTCAAGTGTACAAAGAAGCACTATTGAATGGAAATTTGTCAGTTGGTAGGCCAATTCTTGATACGACTAGTTCCCCTTGGATTCTTCTATTTCCAACTAAACAGGATTGGAGATTTGATTCAAAATTAGAGTATATAGATTGGGGTCTTCAATATTTTGTCGATAATTATGAAAAATGGGGAATAGAATCTATAGCATTTCCAATGTTAGGTTGCGGACTGGGAAATTTGGAAAATAAATATGTTTTAGAGTTATTCGTAGATTATTTGGCAAATTTGCCAATACAAGTGGAAATTTATAGATGAAAACAGCGATATCACTATAAATAATTAAATTAATTCAGTCCCAGTAGATTTCGGTCTACTGGGATTTTTTGTTTTGTTTTGTCATTAGTTTGATATTTATATGTAGTTGTAAAATATTATCTGGTTCAGGAATTGAGTCGGATATAAAACAAAAACGGAATAAGGCGTTGCCATTAGGTGAGTCTATGACCTCCGGAACCTATCCATCAGCTTTGATGCGGTCGGTAATTCACCTCTAATCTGGATTATAAATGGCAGTTGAATACGATATCACAATCGACAGAGGCGCAACGTATATTCTATCTATTCTTGTTGAAGATGGATATGGCACTCCCATTGATTTAACAGGAATGACATTCAAAAGTGCAGCAAAATCTACATATCTAGATGCTTCTGCATCTTTTGTGTTTACTGCATCCGCTGCGGCTCCTCAAACCGGACAATTTCAAATAGAACTAAGTGCAGATGATTGTGCTACTATTAATGCTGGTTATTATGTTTATGATGTTCAGATGATTTCCGGTTCATATGTAAGTAGATTGGTTCAGGGTAGCATATTAATTTCACCTGAAGTGACTCAATAATGCCTATTAACTCCGGATCCATTACTATACAATTTGTTACTGCTAGCGCATATCAATTATTAATAAACCCATTAATTCCTATCGGAACAGCAAATCCATTAACGTCAAGTTTTTCATTTACATCAAGTTATTCTGAAACTGCGTCATATGCGACAACTGCACAAGGAGTTATAAGTGCATCGTATGCATTCCAATCAGATCAATCACGCTTCGCTACTTCTAGTTCAATTTCTGTAAATGCCATAACTGCATCTCTATCTGTTTCTTCAAGCTATGCTGTTTCTGCTTCTTGGTCGCCAACGCAGACATCGGCTGCAACAAGTAGTTTGTCATTATTGTCAATAAGTGCATCTTATTCGAGTACTGCTTCAGTAGCGCAATCAGTAATTTCATCAAGTCATTCCGTCAATTCAGACACCTCAATAAATGCACAAAATGCTACCTATGCAGTAAGTGCATCTTATGTGCCACTTCCAACTACCATAGCAAGTTCATCATTTGCGGAATTTGCAAATCAATCTACAAGTTCATCTGTTTCAGAAAACAGTATATCGGCAAGTTATTCACAATTTGCTTTAAGTGCATCATATGCTCCTATTCCAACATTTGCAACAAGTTCGTCATTAGCACAAACTGCGTCGATATCATTAACATCTGGACACGCTGGTACATCAGATACCGCTACGAGTAGTAGTTATTCTGTTAGTTCTTCATTTTCTATCCAATCTGATAATGCGTTAACATCATCCTTATCATTGAATAGTATCAGCGCATCGTACTCTCCAGTACCTAATACCGTCCCTACATCAAGTGTCTCATTAAATGCAATTTCTTCTAGTTATTCTGTATCGGCTAGTTATTCTGATTTATCATTGGTATCAAATACAGCTACCCAAGCAATTAGTGCATCTTGGTCACCTACTCCTAATTTAGTTCCTACATCAAGTTTATCACTAAATGCAATAAGTGCTTCTTATGCGCCCACTCCTAATTTAGTTTCTACTTCAAGTTATTCAATAACTGCTGTAAGTTCTAGTCATGCATTAATTGCTGACAATTCATTATCAGCAGTGAGCGCATCATATGCTCCTACTCCTAACACAGTTCAAAATAGTATTAATTCACAAACAGCTAGTATTGCATTGAATGCGACAAGTGCATCATATGCACCAACTCCTAATTTAGTTCCTAGTAGTAGTCATGCAATTATCGCTGATTCTGCCATTACTACGAATACTGCTATTTCATCAAGTCATTCAATAAATGCAGATGTTTCTATAACTTCCAGCTATTCGATTAGTTCTTCATATTCGCCAGTTCCAGTATTCGCTATAAGCGCATCTTATGCGCCTATTCCAAACTTAGTTCCTACTGCTAGTGTTGCATTGTCATCACCTACTCCTAATTTAGTACCAACAGCAAGTTTAGCACTAAATGCAATAAGTGCTTCTTATGCGCCAACTCCTAATTTAGTTCCGACTGCATCTGTAGCAATTAGTGCATCTTATGCACCAACTCCTAATTTAGTTCCTAGTAGTAGTTTCTCTACTACTGCATTGACATCTATTAGTTCATCATTTACTGTGAGTGCATCTTATGCAGTAAGTGCTTCTTGGGCAACAACAAGTGTCACTTCTACGCATGCTATTACTGCAGATACAGCTTCTATAGTATCACCATCATTTATTATTCCAACAAGTAGCATTTCATTACAATCAATAACCGCAAGTTATTTAAATATTCCAAGCGGAACTATAAATCCAGGTACTATTGCTAGCTCATCATATTCATTGACAGTGGTTTCTAGTTCATTTGCATTAAATTCTGAAGTAAGTAACACTTCCACTACCGCAGTCTCTAGTTCATATTCTACTAATTCTGTTTCTAGCTCATTTGCTAATACAGCTATTTCATCAAGTCATTCAGTCAATTCAGACACCTCAATAAATGCACAGACAAGTTCTCTTTCAATAAATGCAGTAAGTGCATCATATTCTGTTTCAGCTAGTTATTCAAATATTGCAGTAAGTTCGTCATACTCTGCAAATGCAAATGCTTCATTGAGTTCATCATATGCAATCTCTAGCTCCTACTCAACAACAAGTTCATTTGCAGAGGATTCAGTCAATTCTCAATTTTCTAATGTCGCTACATATGCAGCAAGTGCTGGTAGTGTTACAAACTCAGTCAGTTCTTCATACGCTGTATCTGCATCGGTCGCACAAAATGCAATAAGTGCATCATTCGCAACGACTGCTTCCTATACGACTATTACATATGTTGCATCGGCATCAGTTGCACAAAGTGCTAACTCATCAAATAGTGCTTCATATTCTGCAACAGCATTGTCCGCAAGTTATGCATCGGGAAGTTCCTTATCAATAACAGCTAGCTATGCACAAACAGCTAGTTACGCACAAACGGCTAGTTATGTAGGAAATTCTATATCATCAAGTTATGCATTGAGTTCATCATATGCAATTTCAAGTTCTTACTCAACATCAAGTTCATTTGCAGAAAATTCTATATCTTCTAACACTAGTAACTATGCATCAGAAGCAACATACGCATCGACTACAGCAACCTCTGTAACATCCAGCTACGCAGCAACTGCATTGTCTAGTTCGTATGCCTCGGCTAGTTCGCTAACTATAACATCCAGCTACGCAGCAACTGCAT
>OLLH01000213.1_pt1 | contig 136840 bp, 120 predicted proteins | sample 1604451 | NCBI WGS metagenome assembly OLLH01 (sample SAMEA104055714, study PRJEB20765) | soil metagenome | isolation source: soil
TCGCTATCATTTAGCAACGGCGAACATAAAGCCAGTTCAACAGCTTTCACAGCCCTGTTTTCTCCTGATGCAGTAGCAGATCCCATGATGGCCACGCCACTGTCTTTCATGACTGTCTGGATGTCCGCGAAATCCGTATTGATATGCAAAGTAGTCGTGATAATATCGGCAATCCCTTTTGCTGCTGTTGTTAACACATCATCTGCATGGCCAAAGGCTTCTACCAGTTTAAGATTTCCGTAAATCACTCGCAATTTATCATTGCTGATCACCAATAGCGTATCTACATGTTTCTTCAATTCTTCCAATCCTTCTTCAGCTTGTGCTCTTCTTTTCTTTCCTTCGAATGCAAAAGGAATTGTTACGATACCTACTGTAAGAATTCCTAATTCTTTAGCTGTAGCAGCAATGATAGGTGCAGCGCCGGTACCGGTACCCCCACCCATTCCGGCAGTGATGAAAACCATTTTGGTATGGTTGCCCAGTAAGTTCTTAATATCATCTATATTTTCGATGGCGGCATTTTTTCCAACTTCAGGAAGAGAACCTGCGCCTCTGCCTTCTGTAAGGCTCGGGCCTAATTGTATTTTGTTTGGAACAGGACTGATTTCCAATGCTTGCGCATCCGTGTTACACACGATAAAATCAACTCCTTTAATTCCTTGTTTGTACATATGGTTAACAGCGTTGCTGCCACCGCCCCCAACTCCAATCACTTTGATGATGGATGATTGTTCTTTCGGTAATTCAAATTGCATCATTTCACTCATTTTTTGGTTCTCCTTTCTATTAAGTTATGTATATATTTAGTTTATTTTTTTCTGCTTTTGATATTATTTATAGTTTTTGATCTGTGTTTTCGTCGTTTAACCATTCCTTACTTTTGTTGAGAATTTTATCAAACCAATTCCCGTTTTGCTTTTCCGAATGTCCTTTTATAGGTCCTTCCATCTTGCGTTTTTCCTTCTCGTATTTCTGAAGTCCTTTAATTACCAAGCCTACTGCTGTAGCATACATCGGGCTCTTCACATCTTCAACAATACTCTTTGCTAAATGTTCATTTGGATAACCAACACGTGTATCCATGCCTGTGATGTATTCGACCAGTTGAGAAATATGTTTCAACTGCGCTCCGCCACCGGTGACTACAATTCCTGCAATTAGCTTTTTTTCGTATCCTGAATTTTTAATTTCATAGTACACATGTTCTATGATTTCTTCCATCCTTGCCTGGATGATATGTGCCAGATTCCTAACGGAAATCTCTTTAGGCTCACGACCTCTTAAGCCCGGAATAGATACTATTTCGTTCTCCTGATTTTCACTGGCCAGCGCCGATCCAAACTTGGTTTTTAAAAGTTCGGCCTGGTATTTTATAATGGTACATCCTTCTTTTATATCCTCCGTAATAACATTTCCACCGAAAGGAATAACGGCAGTATGACGAATAATGCCATCCTGAAAAATCGCTACATCTGTAGTACCTCCTCCTATATCCACCAATACCACACCGGCTTCTTTTTCTTCATCACTCAATACTGCTTCAGAAGAAGCAAGTGGTTCTAAGATAAGTTCAGAAACTTCCAAGTTAGCTTTCTGTACACATTTGTAGATATTATTGGCCGCAGTAACAAGACCGGTGATGATATGAAAGTTAGCCTCCAAACGGATCCCCGACATACCTATAGGATTTTTTATTCCTTGTTCATTATCCACAATATATTCTTGCGGAATAACATGAATTATTTCTTCGCCAGGCAACATGGCCAGTTTGTACATATCATCTATCAAGGCATCAATATCAACCTGATTAATTTCATCCTCCAGACTTTTTCTTGTTCGGATACCACGGTGTTGTAAACTTTTAATATGTTGCCCTGCGATACCGACATTTACCACCCGAATCTCCACACCTGATTTATTTTCGGCTTCCGAAACAGCAGTCTTAATCGACTCGATAGTACTGGCAATATTCGAAACCACGCCACGGGTAACTCCCACAGATTCGGACTTTCCCATTCCTAGAATTTCTATTTTGCCAAATTCGTTTTTGCGACCTACGATAGCACAAATTTTTGTGGTACCGATGTCTAACCCGACTACTATTTGTGATTCCATTTTCTCCTGTTTATTATATTTTGTGTTGTTGTTTTTCCTTTTTTATTACTGAACTATTGCTTCAACATCCCGCCTCGTACAAACTACCTGATCTTTAAATTTCAGGTTAATCGTTTTGTATTGATCCCAACCGGTTTTGCTCAAGCCCTTCTGATACAACACGACTAACTTTTTAAACTTTTCTCCCATATCCGTTATATCTCCAAATAGTATCTGATGGTTCCCAACACGGGGAGTCAGCTCTATTTCTCCTTCTTCGTTTACATACACCTGAACAATTAATGACTTTAGTAAATCATCCTTTTCAATAAATTTTGCCATTTGAAATAAATCATCAATAATGGTTTTTTTATACGTGGTGTCTATATGCTCTTCCGTAAAAAATTGTAAGGTTCTTATTTTAAAACGATCATTTATATAGCCATTCACGACCAATACGTTGGCTGAATATTTTTCTGATAAAGGCATAAACGTTCCATATTCATCTATATAAAAACTTTCATTCCATGCATTGAAAATCCTTAGCAGTGGCGTTCTTTGTTTTACCTCAATATTTATTTCACCGTCTATCGTTTCATATACTTCCGCATTTTCAACAAAAGGATTGTTCCTGATTACTTTCTCCATTTGTGTGATGTTCAAAGTTGATAAAGCGTGTCCTACCAACGAATCTCCTTTATCATACAAAATTGTTTTAATGTCACTTTCATCAATAAAATTATTTTCTGTTGTATGGTCAATAGCAATATCAATCCCCTTGCACGGAACAGCTTTTTGCTCACTGTTAACAAAGCCCAACGTAACGATGAAGCCACATAACAGCAATGCCCAGATTGATATTTTAATAACTTTTTTCATTTAATTTACATATGTTCCTGTCCCCGCCAGTGGGGGATATTCGTGCTAATTTATTTCTGTTACTCTTTTTTCAAGCATTTTTTTTAAGGGTTCGACGAATTGATCTATGTCGCCTGCACCTAATGTCAACAGTACTTCTATATTTCTTTTTTCAACTTCCCTTACTAACTCTTCTTTAGAGCAAATCATTTTATTTTTTAAAGACATTTTTTTTAACAACATCTCAGAATTTACGCCTTCAATCGGTAACTCCCTTGCAGGATAAATTTCCATCAGGAGCAACTCATCTAACAGAGAGAGACTTTCAGCAAATCCATCAGCAAAATCTCTGGTGCGGGTAAACAGATGCGGTTGAAAAATGCCTGTTATTTTCTTATTCGGAAATATCTCCTTCACAGAATGGATACATGCTTTCAACTCTTCCGGGTGGTGTGCATAGTCATCTATGTAAACCAATTTTTCTGTTCTCACCTGGTAATCAAATCTTCTTTTCACACCTGTGAATGATGCCAAGGCTTTTTTAATGTGGTCATTACTGATGCCCATTTTTAGCGCTACAGTTACTGCTGCTACTGCATTTTCAACGTTGTGTGTTCCGGGCAAGCCTAATTGTAAATCTTTTATTGTACCGGATGGAGTTACCAGATCAAACGTGTAGTACTGTTTTTCCACACGGATATTCTCCGCTTTGAATTCGGCCGGTTTTAATATGGAATAGGATATTGCTTTATCATTATTCAAAGGCAAATCTTGTTTCGCGATCAAGATACCTCCACTCTTCGTTTGATTGGCAAACAACCGGAACGATTCCTCCAAAAATGATTTGTCGCCATAAATATCCAAATGATCCGCATCCATGGATGTGATGACTGTAATATCCGGATGAAGCGTTAAGAATGATCTGTCGTACTCATCTGCTTCCACCACTACGATGTTTGTTGGTTGCTCATTATTTTTAGAAGGCAACAACAAATTCGAATTATAATTTTTAGTAATCCCACCCAGGAAAGCCGTGCAATCTACATTCGATGCTTTAAGAATATGAGCAATCATGGAAGACGTTGTTGTTTTGCCATGCGTACCCGCTACAGCAATCGTGTATGATTGCTCCGTCAAAATGCCCAATACTTCTGAGCGTTTTTTAATGGTAAATCCACCATTTTTGAAAAAATTCAATCCATTGTGAGATTCAGGAACTGCGGGTGTCATGATAACCAGCACCTCTTCTTTTTGATTTCTTATTGGAAATGGAATGGATTCTAATGTATCGTCAAAATGAATTTGTATTCCTTCTGCCTGCAACTCGTCCGTTAAAGGCGTGGATGTTTTATCGTACCCGCTTACCGATTTTCCTTTAGCATTAAAATAGCGTGCAATAGCGCTCATCCCGATCCCGCCGATGCCTAAAAAGTAAACGCTATGTATATTGTCTAAGTTCAATTTTTATTTTTATGCGCTAAATTCAATACTTCATTTGCAATCACATCTGCCGAATTTTTAAATGCCAGGCGTGCTATATTTTCCTGTAATTTTATTCTTTTGGAATCGTCATTTATAAGATCAAAAACTACGGCTCTCAATGTTTCTCCCGCTTCGGAGTCTTTTACTAAAATGGCTGCGTTGTGTGTAACCAACGCCATTGCATTTTTTGTCTGATGATCTTCTGCAACATTCGGTGAAGGGATCAATATGGTAGGTTTATTTACCAAACTTAATTCGGACACAGAACTGGCTCCCGAACGGGATATTACTAGATCCGCAATAGCATAAGCATAGTCCATTTTTGTAATGAAATCATATACTTTAATTCCTGATTTTTCAAGATTCACTGTAGCTGTTTTTGCCTGTTCGAAAAATATTTTTCCTGTTTGCCAAATCAATTGGATATTTTTTTCTGCAAATTCATTCACCATTTTTAACATACTTTCGTTGATGGTACGAGCGCCCAGACTTCCTCCAATAACCAACACCGTTTTTTTATTTTCATCCAATTGAAAAAATTCTGCTGCTCTTGCTTTCTTACCTTTTAAGTTTAGGATGTCCTGTCTCACAGGATTTCCTGTTAAAAGAATTTTATCTTTAGGGAAATATTTTTCCATCCCGCTATAAGCAACACAGATTCTATCAACCCTTTTTGCCAACAATTTATTGGTGATACCGGGATATGAATTTTGTTCCTGAATAAGAGAGGGAATGTGTCTTTGAGAAGCAGCATACAGTAAAGGACCGCTCGCATATCCGCCTACACCTACCACCACATCCGGTTTAAAACGACTAAGAATTCTATGGGATTTATATACGCTTGAAATAACTTTTAGTACAAATGACAAATTATCAAGCGTGAGCCTGCGTTGCAATCCGCTGATCCATAAAGCTTCTATCTTATATCCGGCAGCAGGAACTTTCTCCATTTCCATGCGACCTTTCGCTCCGACAAATAATATTTCTATATTTCCATTGATGGTTTTCAATGCATTGGCAATAGCAATTGCAGGGAAAATGTGGCCACCGGTGCCGCCTCCGCTTATAATTACTTTAACGGGTTTATGCTGGTGCATTGGCCCCTCCTTCCTCTTTTTCAATGTCACGGCTGATACTTAGCACAATGCCAATTGCAATTCCTGTAAACCAGATAGAAGTCCCACCCATGCTTAGCATTGGTAAGGGCTGTCCTGTTACCGGAAATAAATGTACTGCCACTGCCATGTTGATCATTGCCTGAAATACTAAACTAAAAGTACAACCCACAGCAAGCAATGTAGCGAAGGCTCTCGGACTTTTATTAACAATCCGAATTGCTCTGTAAAGTAAAATGAGATACAAGAGCACAATTGTGGTTCCGCCCGCCAGTCCATATTCTTCGAGGATGATGGCAAAAATAAAATCTGAATATGGATGTGGTAAAAAATTACGTTGTGAACTATTTCCGGGACCTTTTCCAAAAATACCTCCGGTTGCGATGGCAATTTTTGCCTGCTCTACCTGATAGTTTCCTTCACTATCTCCGTTCGAAAAACGTTCGATGCGTTTTTCCCAGGTTTTTACACGATTTGGCGTATCGCTATGCAAAAAAATTGCTATGAATATGGATAATAATATTGCTCCGGTTCCAAATAATATCAGGATGTATTTAAAATTGATACGACCAATAAACATTAGAAATAAACAAGTGGTAAACAGTACTGCCGCAGTTGATAAGTTGGCCGGTAATATCAGTCCGCAAACGATAAGAACAGGCGCCATGATGGGGACAAAAGCAGATTTAAAATCTTTTATCATGTCTTGCTTTTTAGACAGCATCCTTGCGAGATACATAATAAGCGCCAGTTTCGCGAAATCTGAAGTCTGAAAGGAAAGATTCACAACAGGTAATGTTAACCAACGACTGGCCTGGTTTAGGTTGGTTCCTAATAATAAAGTGAGTAACAATAAAGGCACCGCAACATACAAGGCCAGCTGTGCAATTTTGGAGTAATATGTGTATTTTACAAGGTGCGCCGCATACATCAAAACAAAGCCAAATAACAAGATGGTAAAATGCTTAAAGATATAATACGTTGTGTTGCCCGATTGGTATTTATAAGCCAACGTGCCGGTAGAGCTATATACAGCCAGCAAGGAAAATACAGATAGCATAATCACTATTAACCATATAACCCTGTCTCCTCTAGTATATGCAAATAACCTGTTCATGTTGATTCGTTAATTTTTTGATTCGTTCATTCGTTGATACCTTCTCAATTCATAAATTATAATGATCTAACTGCATTCTTAAACCTGCGCCCTCTGTCTTCATAATTTTCAAACAAATCGAAACTGGCACATGCCGGAGATAACAGAACAGTCTCACCTTTTTTACTAAATTGATAAGCCGCTTTTACAGCTTCTTCAGCAGTTAAAACATCAACCATATTGGGTATTATATCTTCAAATGCAGCGTGTATCTTTTTGTTGTCTTTACCCAAACAAATTATTGCGATTACTTTATCCTTTACTAATTCCCTTAACATGGAATAGTCGTTTCCTTTATCAACACCACCCATAACCAGCACCACCCGTTTTTCCATACTCTCGAGAGCATACCATGTAGAGTTAACTGTTGTTGATTTAGAGTCGTTGATAAATTCGATGCCATGCACTGAGGCAACGAATTCAAGACGATGCTCGATGTTTTCAAAGTCCGCTAAGCTTTCACGGATGATGTCCTTCCGGATGTCGACAACACGTGCTGAAAGACCTGCTGCCATTGAATTGTAAAGATTGTGCTTGCCTTGTAAAGCTAATTCGAAGATGGACATAGTGAATGATTTATCTGTGAGTTTAATTGTTAGTTCGTTGTTGTTTAAAAATGCTCCGTATTCCAATTGTTTCTTTATTGAGAATGGAATTAATTGTGACTTAATATTTCGTTTTTTTATTTCTTCATTTATCAAATTATCGTTGTCTGCACAATAGATGAAGTAATCTTTTGCTGTCTGGTTTTGCACAATCCTGAATTTCGAGTCGATATACTTTTGCATGTCATAATTGTATCGATCCAAATGATTCGCCGAGATGTTTGTCAGAATCGCGATATCTGCTTTAAAGTCAAACATATCATCCAACTGAAAACTGCTCAACTCCACCACATAATAATCGTGATCGTTACCTTGTTTTTCCGCTACCTGCAAGGCCAGACTCTGTCCTACATTACCTGCCAATCCTACATTTATGCCTGCATTTTTTAAAATGTGGTACGTAAGTAAAGTAGTAGTCGTTTTTCCGTTGCTGCCAGTAATCGCAATCATCTTTGCTTTGGTATACCGGCTTGCAAACTCTATCTCAGAAATAACAGGTGTTCCTTTCTCCCTGATTTTTTTGACCATATCAGCAGTATCTGGAATCCCAGGACTTTTGATCACTTCATCAGCATTCAGAATCAACCCTTCTGTGTGCTGCTCTGCTTCCCATGAAATCTTATATTGTGAAAGAACGTTTATATAATTTTCTTTTAGTTTTCCTTTATCCGACAAAAAAACATCATACCCCATCTTCTGAGCTAAAACAGCAGCGCCAACACCACTCTCTCCTCCACCAAGTACAACTATTTTTTTATTCTTCATTTTACTTTTGTACTACTAATTCTGTTCTGGCCTCACCCCAGCCCCTCTCCGCCTGAGGCGGAGAGGGGCTTCGTGTTTCAATCTTCTTTCCCGATGGAAAGGACTTACTTTTGTTCCTCCCCTCTCCAAAAGGAGAGGGGGTCGGGGGGTGAGGCTACCTCAATTTCAAAGTCACAATCGTTAGTATCGCCAGCATAATTCCAAGTATCCAGAACCTTGTTACTATCTTAGATTCGTTGTATCCTGATTTCTGATAATGATGATGCAATGGCGACATTTTAAATACTCTTCTTCCTTCGCCATACTTTTTCCTTGTGTACTTGAAATAGCCAACCTGAATAATCACTGAAATATTTTCTATAAGGAAGATCCCACAAAGAATAGGGATCAATAATTCTTTACGGATGGAGATAGCGAATACTGCTATGATACCACCCAGCGCAAGACTACCCGTGTCACCCATAAACACTTGGGCAGGATAGGCGTTGTACCATAAAAATCCGACACATGCTCCTACAAATGCACTGATAAAAATTACCAATTCACCTGCATGAGGGATATACATAATGTTTAAGTAATTTGCGAATACGGTATTACCCGAAACATAGGCCAATACTGCAAGTGTAGCTCCTATGATGGCGGAGGTTCCTGTCGCCAGACCATCAATTCCATCGGTTATATTGGCGCCGTTAGAAACAGCGGCTATAATCAGAATTACAACAGGAATATAAATTAGCCATGCCCATTTTTCGTAGCCTTCGCCTAAGAATGAAAGTATATCCGCATAATCAAATTCATTATTCTTAACGAATGGAATAGTTGTTTTTGTTGACTTCGTTTCTTCTTTTGCAAACAACCTGTTTTCGTCTTTCTGAAGAGCATCCACCAAAGATGAAGTATTTTCAAAAGTGACATTGTGTGCAGGTACTTTTTCTTTCACAACCACATTTTCATTGAAGTATAAAGTGATTCCTACAATGATTCCTAATCCTACTTGTCCAAAAATTTTAAACCTGCCGGCAAGACCTTCTTTATCCTTTTTAAATACTTTAATATAATCATCTAAGAAACCAATCAAGCCCAGCCAGATGGTCGAAACAATCATTAATATGATATAAACATTTGTAAGACGCGCGAACAACAGAGTAGGAATTAAAATGGCGGCAATGATGATAAGTCCACCCATTGTTGGAGTGCCTTTCTTTTGTGCCTGACCTTCCAATCCCAGATCACGGATCGTTTCACCCACTTGTTTTTTTAGTAACAGGTCAATGATCTTTTTTCCCAGTAAAAACGAAAACAATAAAGAAAAGATAACGGCCATCGCAGCGCGGAAAGAAATGTACTGAAACACGCCTGCCCCGGGGAAGTCAAAATGTTTGTTTAAATAATCGAACAAATAATAGAACATATCTTTTTTTTCTAATTGTTATTTCATTTCTATTATTGACTCATCATGGTAAACGTTTCCTCCAACACTTGTTTGTCGTCGAAAGCATGTTTAATACCTTTTATCTCCTGGTACTTTTCATGACCCTTTCCTGCAACAAGGACAATATCTCCTGCTTGTGCCAGTGAACACGCGGTTCTAATGGCTTCTTTTCTATCTGAAATAGTCAATATTTTTTTATACTGTTGAGCCGGAACACCTTTCTGCATCTGGCTCAATATTTCATCCGGTTCTTCTGATCTAGGGTTGTCCGATGTGAAAATAACTCTGTCGCTAAGCTCGCAAGCAATTGCTGCCATTATAGGACGTTTCGCTGCATCTCTGTCACCACCGCAACCGATTACAGTAATCACTTTTTCATTTCCTGTGCGGATATTTTTAATTGTAGAAAGCACATTTTTCAGTGCATCCGGCGTATGTGCATAATCAATGATTCCTGTTACATTACTTTTAGAAACGATGTATTCAAAACGGCCTTCAACAGAATTTAAACTGCTCAAAATGGTAAGCGCTGTAACTTTATCCTCGCCGAGCAAACAAGCTGTAGCGTACACTGCCAGAATATTGTAGGCATTAAAAGTTCCAATCAGTTTTGTATACAACTCTTGTCCATCAATGTTCAGCACAAGACCGTTAAATTGATTTTCAATAATCTTACATTTGAAGTCGCTCATGGAACGCAGGGCATACGTATGTCTAACTGCTTTCGTATTTTGAAGCATGACATTTCCATTTTTATCGTCTACATTCACGAGAGCAAAAGATTCCTCTCCAAGAAAATCGTCAAACAAACGTTTCTTCGCTTTTATATAGTTGTCAAAATTTTTATGAAAATCCAGATGATCGTGCGTGATATTGGTAAAGACAGCCCCCGCAAAAGAAATTCCTGCAATCCGGTTTTGTACAATTGCATGAGAACTCACTTCCATAAAACAATGGGTGCATCCGACCTTCCGCATTTGTCGGATCAATGCATTTAGTTGAATCGAATCAGGGGTTGTATGCGTGGAAGGAATAATAATTTCATTAATTTGGTTTTGAACTGTTGAAAGTAAACCAACGTTATATCCCATTTTCCGGAACAACTTAAACAGCAAAGTAGCGATTGTGGTTTTTCCATTCGTTCCTGTTATACCTACTAACTTAAGTTCTGCTGACGGATTGTCGTAAAAGTTGGATGCAATATAACCAAGCGCCAATGCACTGTCTGTAACTTTAAGATAGGTAACATCATTCTCTATAGTAGCAGGTAATTTTTCGCATACAACAGCCACTACGCCTGAGCGTATAGTTTGTTCAATATAAGTATGTCCGTCGGATTGAGTTCCGCGGATAGCAATAAACAAACCTCCCATCTCCGCATTACGGGAATCAAAACAAATAGAACGGATCGCAATATTTGTTGATCCGATTACTTCTATCAGTCCTGCTTTGTAAAGAATATCTTTTAACTGTTTCATCTGTATATAATTTGTTTTTTATTGGCCAGATGGAATTCGCAAATGCTCATTTCAAATTATTTATTGTTATTGCTTTTTAAATACTACTATTCAATTCCAATACGATCTCAACTCCTTTTTCATAATTACATCCTGCATCCAATGATTGTCTTACAACCATTCCCCTGCCTACTACCTTTACTGAGAAGCCCCTGTTTTCAAGCAAATGAATAGCATCCTGAAGTCCCATGCCCTTAACATCCGGAATCACATCATCCTCCCAATTTTTTCCCAAAACTTCAATCGCATTGTTCTTATTTACTTTTGTCTCACAAATACTTTCGTCTTCTTCGGCATTCGGAATTATCACTTGTTTCAAGGCTTTGTAAACTTTTTCCGTATCTTTTTTATAACCAACTTTTGCCAATGGAACAGTAACAGGCTGTGTGATGATTTCCTGATCAATATCTTTATGCAGCTCCAATCGATTCGCATAAACTTTGTCGGCGATATCTTTAAAAACCGGTGCGGCTATAAGACTGGCATAATAAACGCCATTGGATGGATTGTTTACCACCACAATGCATGAATACTTTGGCTTTTCTGCCGGAAAATATCCTACAAAAGAAGCCTGGTAACGTCTCCCTGTTAAACTGCCTCCTGATTTTCCATATTCTATTACTGCAGTACCTGTTTTTCCGGCTATCTTATAACGGTCATTTTTCAGGCTGGTGGCTGTGCCTCTTTCAACAACACCTTCCAGCATTTTCTTTACTTTATCTATTGTAGCCTGTGAACAAATAGTTGCATTTGATGCTACAGGAGGATACGAAATCACCGCTTTACCTTTCTGTTGGATCTCTGATATAAACATGGGCGTTACTCTTTTTCCATTGTTCGCAACGGCGTTATAAAAGGAAAGTATCTGCAATGGCGTTAGCTGAACTTCATAGCCAATAGACATCCATGGAAGTGTGGTGCCATACCAGTATTTATCTTTTGTTGTTTTAATCTTTGGTAAAGCTTCACCCGGAATTTGCAATCCAAGAGGTTCATCTAAACCCATTCTTATCAAATCATCCACAAATTTTTGAGGCTGTTTTGCATAATTCTGATTGATAATTTTTGATATGCCAACGTTGGAAGAAACTTCAAAAGCACGTTGCACGGTAATCTTACCAAATCCACCTTCATGAGAATCTTTCATTATACGGTCATAGAACTGAGTGCTACCACCTGTAGTGTTCACACTATCGGTTAAATCCACATAACCATCTTCTAAAGCACAAATGAGTGAAGCCAATTTAAAAGTAGATCCGGGTTCAGTACTTTCTCCAACGGCATAGTTGTACTTCTCACTATATACTCCTTCCGACTCGCGGGTTAAATTGGCAATTGCCTTTATAGCGCCTGTGGCTACTTCCATCAACACCACACAACCGTGATCCGCATTGTGTAGCGTTAATTGTTTTTGAAGAGAATTTTCTGCAACGTCCTGAATATTAATATCAATCGTGCTCACCAAATCATTTCCATCTTGCGGCTCAATTTCATTCTCATCATTATCCGGATTGATCGGCATCCAGTTACCACCTGATAATTTCCTGCTCAATCTCTTTCCGCTAATGCCTGATAAGTATCTGTTAAATGCACCTTCCAGTCCGACAGGCTGGCCTGCTCTTTCGTATCCAACAGTACGAGCCGCTAATAATTTAAACGGGCGTTCTCTTCTGCTTTTTTGTATGATAATTAAACCGCCTTTATATTTTCCCATTCTGAACATAGGAAACTTACGCATGGTTTTTAGCTGATTATAACTTGCTTCGCGATTGATGAGGAAATAACGATCGCCATGTTTACGGGCCATTCGCAAAGCTTTACTATATTCTTTTGCTGATTTTTCCTCTAACAAACTGGCAAGATAAAAACCAAGAGAGTCAACATTTTTATAGAATATTTTATCTGTCAGCACCTCGGAATTAACATCCATTCGTATTTCATACATTGGCAAGGAAGTAGCCAGTAAACTTCCATCGTCAGAATATATATTGCCTCTAACTGCTTCGATTGTCCGGTAATCAGTGGTTGTGCTATCGGCTTTATTTCTCCAATGTTCGCCTTCCACTATTTGAATCCGTACTGCCTGAAAAATAATAGCCGCACCAAAAAGGCATATAAAAAAGTATACTAAATATACCCTCCATAATATGTCTTTTTTTACTTCCATTTATTTAATTGTGTCGTCTTTTTTTACTAAAATAATTTTTGGTGGTATCACCGATTCCCTTATCTCCATCACCTCTACCGCTTTTGCAACTTCTGATTGCTTGCTCTTGAACATCAAATCCGACTTTGATGTAATATATTCGGAGCGCAATTCTTTTAATTCGTTAGTTATTTTATCAATTTCCCTTGTCGTTTTTTCAGCATAATAAGTATTGGAGATGTACACAATACCTAACAGGCCGAGGAAAATGAAATAGGGCAATAATTCAATTGCATATTCCTTGGTAAAATAATCGCTCGGATCCAGCTTCTTAAACATTCGAATAACCGTCTTCTCCTTTGACGGCTCTTTCGGTTGCTCTTCTTCTTTAGCTCCTTTAAGTTTATTTTCCATTTTTTAAAGGCCGGTTACACTCTTTCAGCAATTCTAAGTCTGGCACTTCGTCCCCTTGGATTTTGCTTTATTTCTACATCCGTGGCAAGTATTGGTTTTTTATTAATGCCTTTAAAAGGAATGATATGTATGGGATTGCCAAACATATCTTTTTCTATTTCCCCCTCAAATTTGCCTTTCGCAATAAAATTTTTCACCAGGCGATCTTCCAAAGAGTGATAGGAAATCACCACTAAGCGCCCTCCTTTTTGCAAGACTTCTACAGATTGCATTAACAAATCTTTCAGAGCTCCCAGCTCATCGTTTACTTCTATTCGCAACGCTTGAAAAACCTGGGCATAATATTGATTGGCGTTTACTTTATTTACACAATCAACAATGGCTTCTTTCAAATCTTTTATGGTATCGATAGCGCTTTCCTTACGTTTTGCTACGATTACATTCGCCAATGTTTTTGCATTGATAATTTCACCGTATGCTCCAAATACCTGTTGTAGCTGGGAAGCAGTATATGTATTCAGGATTTCTTTAGCTGAGAGAATTCCATTTTGATCCATGCGCATATCTAACGCTGCATCAAAACGAGTAGAAAAACCTCTTTCAGCAACATCAAACTGGTGAGAAGAAACGCCAAGATCAGCAAGCAGGCCGTTGATTGGCAAGGCCTCATAAAATTTCAGATACTTTTTTATAAACCTGAAATTTTGTTTGACAAACGTAAAACGATCATCATTTATTTTGTTTGTCATGGCATCTGCATCCTGATCAAATCCAAATAGGTGGCCCGATTCAAGGCGTTTCAATATTTCCTTTGAATGCCCTCCACCTCCAAAAGTTACATCCGCATATTTTCCATTTGGATCTATTTTCAATCCTTCAATGCTTTCATTTAAAAGAACCGGATTATGATACGCCATCTTTGTCTCCTGCATTACCTGTTTTCCCCATTACTCTTTCTGCAAGAGCACCGAAGTTGTCAGGATCATAACTATTTAAAATTTCATTATATCTCTTAGCAGACCAAATCTCAATCTTGTTCAGGTTCGCCGTTAACACTACATCTTTATCAATACCCGCAAAATCCAATAAACGTTTTGGGAATAATATTCTATTGGTAGAATCCATTTCAACCTGCATGGCTCCGTTATTATATTGACGGATGAAGTCATCATTTTCTTTAATAAACTTATTCAGCTTAGATAAATCCTTTATGATTTCTTCCCATGCATCCATCGGATAAAGCACCAGACACTTTTGAAAAACACTTCGGTTAATGACAAACTTCTCCCGGATAGCAGGCGCAAATTGCTTTAAAAGCCCAGCCGGGACCATCATTCTTCCTTTCGCATCTACCTTACAATCGAACTCTCCGATGTAGTTTGTCATTTGAAAAACTTATTTGACCGTAAATTTAAATCAATTTTTACCACAAATTACCACAAATTACCACTTTGTTGAAAACTTTTTGCATTTTTTAAAAACAAAACGTATCACAACTCCATATTATAAAGGATTTCGAAGAGTCAGGCTAAAAATTAAAAAAATGGTCAAAAGTTAGATTTGGAGTTTAAAAGGCGAAATTCTGATTGTTTAATTTTGAAAAATTGAAAAACAAAATCAATAGTTTTCAATACTTTAAACTCCATTCAAAAAGAACATTCATTTTATAAATACAAATTGTGGTAAAAGTGTTGCAAAAAAGATAGTATAAATTTCTTTGGTGAAATAACAAGGTTTTTAAAACCCTTCCAGTTCATGAAATTTTAAGAAAAAATTACAACAATATTTAATTTTTATAATACTTTTGAAGAAAAATTAAAGCTTATATGCAGTATACAATTAAGAAAGAGAAGAAGTTTAAATATATAGAAGAAGGGGATGGCCCTGTTTTAATTTTATTACACGGACTATTCGGCGCCTTAAGTAACTGGACAGATGTTATTGAAAAGTTTGCTCCAAAATACAAGGTAGTTGTACCTTTAATGCCTATTTACGAATTACCTATTTTGTTTACAAACGTAAAAAATCTGGCAAAATTTATTCATAAATTTATTGAATACAAGAAATACGAATCGGTTACCCTTATCGGTAATTCTTTAGGTGGACATGTGGGCTTGGTATATACAGCAAAGCATCCTCAAAAAGTAAGTTCAATGATCTTAACAGGTAGTTCAGGCTTGTATGAAAACTCTCTTGGAGGAACCTTTCCAAAACGAGAGAATTATAATTTTGTTCAGGAAAGAATTCAATATACCTTTTATGATCCCGCTTTTGCTACTAAAGAATTGGTGGATGAGGTATATGAAATTGTAAACAACCGTGTAAAGCTCATCAAAATTCTTTCTCTTGCGAAATCTGCTATCAGACATAATATGAGTAAAGAACTGAACGGTATAAAAATTCCGGTATGCCTGATCTGGGGCAAGAATGACACTATTACACCTCCTGAAGTAGCTGAGGAATTTCATAAACTGTTACCCAACTCAGAGCTTCACTGGATCGACAAATGCAGGCATGCCCCAATGATGGAATGCCCTTTGGAGTTCAATGAAATTCTTGACAAATGGTTAGATCGTGTTTTGAAAAATAAATAAAGACTTAGCACTTTACTTTATCAAAAATCTATTCTATATAAAATAGCTTACTATTTTCAAATTGCATTTTATGTAATTTATTAATTACATTTGCAAAGAGTTAAAAAACAAATTATATACATATGAAGACACAAATTATACTTGTTCCTACCGACTTCACAAAAGTAGCTGATTGTGCTGTTAACCATGCTACCAGCATTGCATCTTTTTTAAATGGAGAAGTACTTTTATTACACGTTATAGCCAACAAAAAAGGCGAAGAAGAAATACAAGACAAACTTGACAAAATTGCTGCAGGCATCACAGCAAAACATAATATACCAGCCCGTGGTCTTCTGATTGAAGGAAACATATTCGAAGATATAGGCGAAGTGGCACACGATGTACATGCAAAGCTAATCATTATGGGAACACATGGTATTAAAGGGTTCCAACATATTACCGGAAGTTATGCTCTTAAAGTAATTACCAGTTCAGCAGTACCTTTTGTTGTTGTACAGGAGAGAGCTATTAAAAATGGTTATAAAAATATTGTATTGCCTTTGGATCTTGCTAAAGAAACAAAGCAAAAACTATCTGTAACAGTTGATATGGCGAAGTACTTTAAATCAAAAGTGCATTTGGTTGCGCCTCTTGTTACTGACGAATTTTTGTTAAATACGATTAACAGAAACTTAACCTTTGCGAAAAATTATTTAGAAGAAAATGAAATTCCTTATGATACCAGGATTGTAGATGAGAAAGGTAGTTTTGTTAAACAAATTATAAAATATGCTGTAAGTATAGATGCAGATTTGATAACGATTATGAATACTGTTGGTTCAGACATGGATTTATTTGCCAGCGCTGATGAACAACATCTAATTACAAACGAAGCGCAAATCCCTGTGATGTGTGTGAATCCTACCGATAATTCAGTAAGCGGTGGCAGCGTTTTATTTACGTAATATTAGTACTAAACTATATTTTTGTCATTCTGAGCCGAATCGAAGAATTATTGCGGATTGCTCTATCAGAGAGAGCCTAATTGCACCAACCCCTCGACTCCGCTCAGGTGACTTTGATTTGGCTTTAGCGATACTTCTAGAACAGTCCCCCAGCAATGTACCAATTGCATTGTTTTTTTGTTTGTTAAAAAATCTTGCGTACTTTTGTATTAGTTCTTATACATATACTTATCCAGAAAGACGGAGGGACTGTGCCCTATGATGTCTTGGCAACCATCCTGTAAAACGGAAAAGGTGCCAATTCCTGTTTCGATTAAATTCGGAAGACGATAAGTCAGAGAAATTTTTAAGATTAATCTTACTTATATATATAAAATCTCTTCTGACGTTGTCAGAAGAGATTTTTTTTTGCGTTAAAAATTAAAACAAATTAGTACATGGCTGATATCAGACAAGAGTTAGAAAAAAGAATTTTGGTACTTGACGGTGCAATGGGCACGATGATTCAGGAATATAAGCTGGAAGACAAAGACTATCGTGGAGAACGATTCCGTGATTTCCCTCATGATATTAAAGGGAACAATGACTTGCTTTCTCTGACCCAACCTAAAATTATTGAGGCGATACATAAAGAGTATTTAAAAGCCGGTGCCGACATCATCGAAACCAATACTTTCAGTGCTACCAGTATTGGTATGGCCGACTACCACATGGAAGATCTGGCCTACGAGCTCAATCTGGAATCAGCCAGAATTGCCCGTAAGGCAGCTGATGAATTTACAGCGATGAATCCGGATAAACCCCGTTTCGTGGCTGGTTCTATCGGCCCCACTAACCGCACAGCTTCTATGTCACCGAATGTGAATGATCCCGGGTACAGAGCTGTGACATTTGATGACCTTGTTGTTGCCTACACCGAACAAATTAAAGGACTTATAGATGGTGGCGTGGATGTATTACTTATAGAAACCATCTTCGATACGCTGAATGCAAAAGCTGCCTTGTTTGCAGTCGAAACGTATTGTGAAAAGATCGGTCAGCAATTTCCTGTGATGGTATCAGGAACGATTACAGATGCAAGTGGCAGAACATTATCCGGACAAACAACTGAAGCATTTTTGACCTCCATGTCTCACGCGGATCTTTTAAGTGTTGGATTGAACTGCGCTCTGGGAGCCAAAGAAATGCGCCAGTACATTGAAGAGATGGCTCAAAAATCGCCCTTCTATGTAAGCGCTTATCCTAATGCCGGTTTACCAAATCAATTTGGTGAGTACGATGAAAGCCCTGAAGACATGGGGCATCACGTACACGACTTTATTGAAAGTGGATTTTTAAATATTGTCGGAGGTTGCTGTGGAACCACTCCCGGACATATTAAAAAAATTGCTGAACTGGCCAATACAGCCAAGCCGCGTGTCAGGCCACAGGTAGAACACCTGATGCGTTTAAGCGGACTCGAGCCGGTTACAGTTCGCCCTGAAAGTAATTTCGTAAACATAGGTGAACGGACAAATATTACCGGATCAAGAAAATTTGCAAAGCTGATTATCTCCGGTGATTATGACGCTGCATTGGCCATTGCTCTCGATCAGGTAAAAGGTGGCGCGCAAATTATAGACGTGAACATGGACGAAGGTATGCTTGACTCAGAAGCAGCCATGGTTAAGTTTCTGAACCTGATTGCTTCGGAGCCTGATATTGCCAAACTGCCTATCATGATTGACTCTTCAAAATGGTCGGTTATTGAGGCAGGTTTGAAATGTGTTCAGGGCAAGAGTATTGTCAATTCAATCAGCTTAAAAGAAGGCGAAGAAAAATTTAAAGAACAGGCCCATAAAATAAAACAATATGGTGCTGCTGTAGTTGTCATGGCATTTGATGAAGTGGGTCAGGCAGATAGTTTTGAGAGAAGAAAAGAAATTTGTGCACGTGCTTATAAAGTGCTTGTGGAAGAAGTTCAATTCCCTCCTGAAGATATCATCTTCGATCCGAATATTTTCCCGGTGGCTACAGGGATGGAAGAGCATAAATTAAACGCGCTCGACTTCTTTAACAGTACCCGTTGGATAAAAGAAAACCTACCTTATGCGAAAGTAAGCGGTGGCGTTAGTAATGTCTCTTTTTCGTTCAGAGGAAATGATGCGGTGCGTGAAGCCATTCACTCGGCCTTTTTATACCATGCTATTAAAGAAGGTATGGACATGGGCATCGTGAATCCTGCCATGCTGCAGATCTATGATGAAATACCAAAGGATTTATTAGAGTTGGTAGAAGATGTATTATTGAACAGAAGAGACGATGCGACTGAGCGACTGGTGACTTTTGCTGAGACTGTAAAAAGCGGTGGAAAAGTAATTGTAGCAGATGAGGAATGGAGAAAAGGAACAGTAGAATCCCGTCTGTCGCATGCTTTGGTAAAAGGTATTGTGGAACATATTGATACCGATGTAGAAGAAGCGCGCTTGAAATACGCGCGTTCCCTGGAAATAATTGAAGGTCCGCTAATGGACGGAATGAACGTGGTAGGTGACCTCTTTGGCGCAGGCAAGATGTTTCTGCCTCAGGTGGTAAAAAGTGCCCGTGTAATGAAGAAAGCTGTAGCCATTCTTCTTCCTTACCTCGAAGCAGAAAAGCTGGCAACAGACACCAGCAAAAATGCAGGTAAAATATTATTGGCCACTGTGAAAGGCGATGTACATGATATTGGCAAAAATATTGTCGGGGTTGTGCTTGCCTGCAACAATTTCGAGATCATCGATTTGGGTGTGATGGTATCCTGTGATACTATATTAGCTGCGGCGAAAAAGGAAAATGTTGACATTATCGGACTTAGCGGATTGATCACGCCATCGTTAGATGAGATGGTGCATGTAGCAAAAGAAATGGAACGTGCCGGCTTAAAAATTCCTTTGATGATTGGTGGCGCCACTACTTCTAAAGTACATACTGCCGTGAAGATTGCGCAACAATACGCCCACCCTGTCGTGCATGTGAATGATGCATCCAGGAGTGTAGGTGTTGCCGGAAGTTTATTGTCTGCAGACATGAGAAAAAACTTCATGGATAAAATTAATGTGGAGTATGAAACCTTGCGTGAACTGAATAAAAATGCACAATCGCAGAATAAATATATTTCCCTGAAAGAAGCGAGAGGAAATAAAATGGAAATAGATTGGAAGTCAGGCGAAGGATACAATGTTCCTTCTTTTATTGGCAATAAAGTATTGAACGATTATCCATTGGCAGAAATAGCTGAGTACATTGACTGGACACCATTCTTCCACTCATGGGAAATGAAAGGCAGCTACCCGAAAATATTGAGTGATCCTGAAAGAGGCGTTGAAGCCACTAAGCTATTTAATGATGCGAAGGACATGCTGAAAAAGATCATCGATGAGAAATGGCTTACTGCCAATGGTGTTGTAGGATTGTATCCTGCCAATACCATTAATGATGATGATATAGAAGTATATACTGACGAGAGTCGCACTAAAGTAAAAAAGGTGCTGCATACCTTACGTCAGCAAACTAAAAAACCTGCCGGGCAGGCCAATCTTGCGCTTGCGGATTTCGTTGCTCCAAAAGAATCCGGTGTGAAAGATTATATCGGAGGCTTTGCAGTAACAACCGGAATAGGGATAGAAAAATGGGTGGAGCAATTTGAAAAAGACCATGACGATTATAGCAGTATCATGATTAAAGCCATAGCCGACAGGCTTGCCGAAGCCTTTGCAGAACTGATGCATTTAAAAGTAAGAAAAGAATGGTGGGGCTATACAAAAGACGAAACCTTATCCAGGGAAGAACTGATTAAAGAAACGTATAAAGGCATTCGTCCTGCACAAGGATATCCTGCCTGCCCGGATCATACAGAAAAAACGTTACAATTTGAATTGTTCGATGTTGAAAAAAACACAGGTATTCACTTAACTGAAAGTATGGCGATGTATCCGACTGCTGCGGTAAGTGGCTTGTATTTTTCGCATCCGCAATCTTGTTATTTTGGATTGGGTAAAATCAACAAAGAACAATTGGAAGATTATGCTATTCGTAAAGGAATGGATTTAGAAGTGATGGAAAAATGGTTGAGCCCTAATTTGAATTTTATGTAAAATAGAATGACAATTTTTTATATTTTTGATTTGCGTTTATGATTTGTAGAAAATGATTGAAAAGAAAAAATCTAATATTATAATTGAGAAGCTTAAACCGTATCATCCTAAAATGATAGGGATATTCGGTTCATATGCCCGAAATGAAAATCATCAGCAAAGTGATTTAGATATTTTGGTAACCTTTGAACCGACAGTAAATTTACTAGAAATCATCGGCCTTGAAATTGAGCTTTCTGAAATATTAGGTGTTAAGGTTGATCTTGTAACCCAAAAAGCATTAAATCCCCAAATTGAAAAATATGTCATGAAGGATCTTAAAATCATTTTCAATGATTAAAGATAACCTCATATTTATTGGACATATAAAAGAGTGCCTGATCAAAATTTCTGAGTATACCTCGGACTTAAACAAGGAGGCCTTTTTAAAGAATGCAATGGTTCAGGATGCAGTTATAAGAAATTTTGAAATCATAGGAGAAGCTTCAAAAAAATTATCATCAGAATTTCGTTCAAAATATCCGGAAATTGAATGGAGAAAAATTGCAGGATTAAGAGATAAATTGATCCATGATTATATGGGAGTTGATCTTTGGGCTGTATGGGCCTTGATAGAGCAAGTCATTCCTCAGTTCAGAAAACAGATTGATGATATTGTTCAGAAAGAAAATCTAAAACCTGATTGATCCCAAAAGTTAAATTATAAACGGTTTAACCGTTAAGCATAACCTCTTCTAATCATTATATAACCCACGGTTTAAACCGTGGGCTATTTGTAAACGACTTTAGTAGAATCTGCAAGACCTTTAGAATTACAACAATTTGAGAATCTCATCCAAAACTTCAGGTTGGCTTGGACGCTTTGCATTCGGATCTACTATATTGCCTTTTTTATCTATCAGCATATATCTTGGGATACTATTAATTTTAAAATATTTAACCACCTCCGACTTCCAACCACCCGGTGAGTGCAGTTGAAATCCTTCCAGTTGATTTGCCGCAATTCCTCCTTTCCACAGTTCATCTGTATCATCAATTGATATATAAAGGAACTCTATTTGTTTTTTTTGTTTCTCGTTTAACCTTGTCATTAACTCTTTGGCAAAAGGAAACTGCTGCCGGCAGGGACCGCACCAGCTGGCCCAAAAATCGACGTATAACACCTTGCCTTTAAAGTCTGCAAACGTTCGGTCTTTACCTTTCAAATCTTTCATCTTAAGGGCAGGAACAGCGCTACCCGCTGCTGCAGGTTCTTTCGCATTCATTGCAGCGCCGCACTTTTCATTTACGATCTTGGAATACCCTCCGTTATTATCTGCCCATGCCAATACATTGTATATTTTTTTAACCGTCTCGGCGCTTGCCTTTTCACATTCGTCAAATAAATACTTTGCTATGAAATAACGAAAGGATTCATTCTTCAAATGCTGATTGGCCAAATAATATTTCCTTTGCATGGAGAGTGAATAATCCGTAAACTTATTAAAGTCATTTGCTTCGGATGTAAAATAAGTAACATAATAGGTTAAGAAATTCCGATACGATTCGCATATTAAAGCTGAATCATTACTTGCCGCACTTTTATTAAAACCGTCCAACATAACCGCCGGCAATGGAGTTACGGTAAGTCCTTTGTTATTATTTGCATTTACTATCGGATACGCCAACAGGTAATTCCAATAATTGTACTTAATAGCATTTTCCACATAATTCTTGAAAGCAGGAGAGAACAATTTTTTTTCAGGATATTCATTATAAAAATCCTGTTGTTTTTTTCTAGTACTAAAAATCATCATTTCGAAGGCATCAACAGCATTCGTGGTAATCTTACCGGCCATAACCGTTTTATTAAAGTCATCTTTAAAAGACGCTTCAAACTTGAATAAAAACTGATTGTGTACGGCTCCTTTTCCTGCAATTTGCGGAACAGCATTTCCTTGTAGAAAAAGGCTTATACTATCCCCCGGCTCCACATACAACTTTAAAGATTGATCCTTATAGTTAAGCGTTACAATTCTGTTGTGATCTATCTCGAAAGTAGCCGAATATTTTCCGTCATTAACAGGAGCAGCATGTACTTCCTGCTTCTTGCCGAGAAAATATTTATCGTTGGTGATGGTAACAGATTCAGGTCCTGCCTTCTCTATCGTACCGTAGATAGTTACTTTGTTTTGTGAAAACACATCTGCTGATAAAAGCAGTAAGAGGGAAAAAAGTATTTTTTGCATCAAAAATTAAATTATTTCAGAATGTATTTGTTAATAGTGCATCTTAAAATGACAGAAGTAAAGATAAAAAATTATTATATATCTTCTAAATTTCAAAAACTATCGGGTGGATTCGTGTTTGGGTAATGCCCTTAATGCCTGTTGTTGGGTAATGCCGTATAGGGTTTTTTTATTATGAATTTTTATTCATCTTTGAGCAAAAATTCGTATGATCAAAGAAAGGCTGCATTTTCATACAATAGACGCCCTGAGATTTTTTGCATTCTTAAAAGTATACTTTATGCATATTCCGATACAGGGGCATTTTCCAATATTTGAGTTTTTCAAACGAAGAGGAGGTATCGGTGTTGAGTTTTTTTTTGTATTAAGCGGTTTTCTGATTACATATATTTTAGTTAATGAAAAGACTAAAGGGGAATTAAATATAAGACGTTTCCTTTTTAACAGGGCTTTAAGAATATGGCCATTATTTTATGTGATGTTATTTGCCGCTTTTCTATTGCCATATGACTTTTTAGAGAGAACCGGAATGCATATGGTGGGCGGTGGTTATGATCCCGATTGGCGCTTTTCTTTCAGCTTTTTAGAGAATTACAAAATGATTATCATGGATAATTCCCCGAAAACAACACCCTTACCGGTCATGTGGTCATTATGCATTGAAGAACATTTTTACATCCTTTGGTGCTTTCTAATCGCATGTATACCCTTTAAAAAATTACCTTATCTGTTTGCAGGTTCCATACTAATTGCCAACATATCAAGGATAGTATCTCCTATACTTATTCCCAATGTACATATTGATACAAATGAAATACTAACAAATATAGATCTGTTTGCTATAGGCGGGCTTTTAGGGTATTTCACTGTTAAGGATTACAATAAATTAGCTGTTTTTATAGGTTCCATACCTGATAAATTTAAACTGTTAAATATTTGCATAGTAATTACTATTGTATTGTTTGAACCGGAAATATTTGAAACAACAGCCCTCGGACGCATTATTCAACCCACGATAATGGCTATTTTATTTACTTCTGTATTAGCTGTTTTTGTTCCTTTAAATTCAAAGATCAAAATTTCAACTTCTAACATCTTCTCTAAGCTCGGCAGGATTAGCTACGGCCTGTATATTTATCATATCATTTTTATTCATATGCTTCTTAAATATTTTATGGATCATTATATCGTTCTTGACAACTGGTCAACTCTTTCTTTATTTATGTTGATCACATTAGCTTCAACGATTTTAACCAGTTACGTTTCCTATAATTATTTTGAAAAGTCATTTTTAAGACTCAAGAGATGATCTTAACATTTTTGATTTACAAAAGAAATAGATAATAAGCGATAAATATTTTTTTTGAATTCTTCGTCTGTAAATAATGTTCAAGGGGTGAGCCCTTTTTTTGTTTCTTTTTTTTCGTTCTGCCTTTAAAATGTAACTCCAAAATGTAATAATAGACATTCTCTTTTTATATCAAAGCCACTATTCATAGGGTCATTGACGGTGGGATAAGTCCATTTATTAAGATCAAATCTATATTGCGCTTCACAAAAAAATATTCTGTTCTTTATCGCAATATTTTTTCCAATTCCCAATATACCTATTGTTCCTATTTGATTATTATTCTGGGTTTTTAAAGTTACCGTGCCTTTTGCTATCGGAACTATATTTGTCGGAGCCGAACCCATATATCCGGTTTCTCTATCAATTTCTCTGGTAGCTAGAATAATGTAACTAAGTCCAATTCCAAAATTGAAATAAATCCCTTTACTTATTTCGTCCTTCGTTCTAAGTTTTAGCAATACTGGAAGGTTTATAGAATGCAATGAAAGAGAATGGTTATATATGTCATACTCTTCTAGGATAAATGGTTGTGATAAAGGATTTGGAGAGCCAAAATTTCCATTTGTGTTTAAGTAGCTTAACTCAATGCCTAAAGAAAATATTTTGGGGAAGTAATATTCTTCTCGTATTGCTCCTGAAAAACAAAAATTAGCCCCTCTATTTTTTATAGCCCAAGTATATGGATATACTTCTGAATTGTTCGAACTGTACCAAGAAATTCCAGGGGATAACATTAAAGAAGTTTTAAATTTCTGAGCAACAGAAAAACTACTTACAAGTAAGAAAAGTATTGAAATGTAAATTTTCATATGTATATAATTTGTTTTTTAATTGTCTAAGTCCAGTGTTAATTAAAATTACTCAATCTATAAATGTAATATTTCGAAAACACAAAAATTACCATGTTGTGTCCCATGCCTTTATTTTGAGCACAGAAGGATCTTCTGATATATATATAGGTAATTTGCCATTGTCTATTGCCGCAAGATTATATTTATTCTTTTTAAGTTCGTTAAATTCATCAATACTTGGTAACTTATCGTAGGCAATACAGCCAGTATAGAACATCAAAGTAATGTTCTGAAGTTGTTTACAATTCAACACAATATAATCTTTGGTAATTTTATTTGCCAGGAAATGAATAAATCTGTCGTCATTGATCTTTACTAATCTTCCGTCATTATCATTAGGTCTAATTAGCATGGTATGTTTATATGCAATTTTTCGCAAATTAATATTTCCCCAAGCGATCAACGAAAGAAATGAAGAAGTAATTAGTGCTTTTAAAATAATTCGTTCCACGACTCTGCTTTCGAAATAGAGAATTAGCTTTTCAATCAATGATGCCAATGCTAAAAAAATTATCGGACTAATTATAAAGCAGAATGCAACCATTTTAGTAGCCGCAATTGTAAAAAACAGATAAACAATAATTACTTCACTTAACAAAGCTATACGAAAAATATTATTACGTAGGGATTTGTAAAATATAAAGAGCGAAATCAATATTAATAACGGAACCAAAGTTCCTGCTCCGTATATCTTACTAATATTTTCATAATAATAGAATGCATCCCCACCATGGTTTTCAATAACTTCGAAGAAATGGCGAGTATTGTTAGAATATTCAAAAGAACTTTCCTGTGGGAAAGTCAATAAAATATAGATTTGCCATGGCACAAAAGTTAATAAGCAGATTATAAAACTTATTGTAAATTCTTTATAAGAATTAAACGAATTTCTTCTTTCCTTAATTAATAAGATCGACAATCCCCATCCGGAGAATACCAATAGACCAGTAAGCCATTTTACCAAAATAGAACAACCACTTAAGAATCCTATTAAAATTATCCAATAGTTTTTTGGTGCATTTTCATGCTCAACCCAAGCCCAGATACTTAGAGTAATATAAAATAAGAATGCTATGTCATTATGATCGCTTGGAGGAAAACCGGTTGCTAGTTCATGTGCAAAGTACGAAGTTGCAATTAGCAATGCTCCATAAAATCCCGTTCGACTATTCAGGGTTAATTTACCGATTCTATAAACAAATAGTGGTAACAGACTTAACATTATCACAGAAGGTAATCTTACTGCAAAAACATTAGCACCAAAGAGTTTAATACTCAATGCTATTTGCCAAAGAAATAAAGGTTGTTTATGAAGCCAAATATGGTTCGCAGTCCAATTGGCAAAGCTAAAATCCATTATCTCATGCTCAAATAAGGTAGGCTTTAATAGATGCTCTATTAGATTTTTTGCAACCAAGGCATGATACTGTTCATCCCATATATTAATAAAAGGATCGATAAGAGCAGAAAAAAGAAATGTCCCGAATGTTCCCAAGACAAGAAGAATCAAACTTAATTTCCTTTTTTTTAATATTTCAAATGAAAATACACTAAAACAAACTATGGCAAAACTAATAAAGAAAAGAAATGCATATTTTGGCTCGAAATAATAAACAGTTTTCATAAAGTTATCGCTCCTTATGGCAATAATATATACACAGTAAGTTTAAGATTTCTACTTTTACTTTCGATCTAAAGTATGTAATAAACTTAATGCCTCCAAAACATTTTGATAATTTTTTGTGTAGTATCAATAATGGAGCGTAAGACTACTTAGTGATTAGCACCAAACAATTTATTTCCTTAATTTAAAGAAATTCAATATTATCAGCCTTCTCTTTATGCAAATAGGAGATAAAAATACTACGTTAGGTAAAGTTAATTATTCAATATCATTCGTTTCGTATCAATTTCTTTACCATCAATGATGAGCGAATACATATACATTCCTGCGACAAGTTCATACCCATTAACAATTATTTGCCCATTTGTATTTCCGGTAATTGGGATTGTCTTTTTAAGGGTTCCTTGCATGTCAAAAATCATAATTAATGCTGTGCTATATTTTTCAGTGATTTCAAATTCAATATCAGTTTTTTCTGTAAATGGATTCGGTTGGTTTTGAAATAATTTTGAGTTACCTTGAGCTGTTACTTCTTGTGTATTAGTGCTTGGATTGGATTTCCTTATGGTTTGTTGTTGGTTGCAACAATTTATCATATCATTTTTAATCTCATTAAGCTCTTGTTTGAGGCTGTCAATTAATTTATTTTGTTCCTGTAGAGCTTTTACAAGTAATGGTATTACCTGAGTATAATCAACGAGCTTAACTCCTTTTGCACTAATTGTTATATCAGGAATAACCTTTTCTATTTCCTGAGCTAAAAATCCATATGTTTTACTTTGAGAGACTTTGTTCTCCTTCACATCTCTTTTTAATTGGTACGAACATGGTTTCAATTTTAAAATCATATCTAATCCACTTTTAATTGGAACAATATTTGTTTTCAATGTGCTATCAGATTGTGTATAAAAATGTGAAGCATACAATTGATTAAATCCATATTCAGTTGACCAAAAAGCAATTTCTCCAATATTTGTCCCTATTTCCGCACCAGGCCAACCATTGCCTACTTTAAACTTTAGTTCTACAAATGTTGTATTAGATGCCGGGATTTCAGGATATGTTGTTAAAAGCAAATTTCCTTTTATGTGTAATTTATATTCCGGATTTGGATAATTAGTGCCCATTCCTATACGCCCATAAAGATCAACCCTCAACTGTGAAAAAGCTATATTGCTTAATAATAACAGCAGTACCATTGCGAAAAAATGTATTGTTTTTGTTTTCATGTTAATTGAATTTTTAAGGTTAGAAATCTGATTTGATTGTAAAAGTACCGAAGTCCTCATACTTTATCCCACCAGTTCCATTGATATAATAAGTATAAGTAAAGTTACCTTTAATAGAATAAGAATTATTGAATAATTTTTTTGACCGAATAATTAAAGTGCATAAAAATATAATTACAGCAATTTTCATATTTGTTTTCTTTAGTTACAAGGAACAATTTTTAATTCAACATATTTTCCGGGAGTCGACGTGATGATTACACCAGAGTTTAAAATAATTTGATCGGTTGTTGCATGTAATATGATATTATTAGTAGTAGGCGTGATTGTTATATTACATCCATTATTACCTAGTTTAATTATTTTTTTTACTAAATTATCGTAATTCGAAAAATCGTATGTGCAGGGATTAAAAGTTTGTGTACACTCTGTGCTTATATCAGTTGAACAATCATCATTAGCATCAACATAAAGAGCCGCACCCAAGGGAACATAAAAGTCACTTGTGAATTCAATAAATTGCGATGCCCGTAAAGTAACATCTTGACCAACAGCAAGGGAATTATTACCACCTCCTTCGCCAATTTTTATAAAGTTTTTTACTTTATTGTTGTATGAAGAAAAATCATAATTATATGAGTTAATAAAATCATTACAATCTTTATCTAACTCATAAACTTTCACATAATCAATTAACATATCCGAGGGAAATGGCGAGGAGGGATTATGATTAGGTTGAATAGCTAGATTTAGTATAATTTTTACAGGGTCTATTATCCCGTGATTAGGAAATAATCTTACTGGATACCCATCAATGTACCAAATTATCCTACTTGGAGACCACTCAACTGCATAATTATGATATGTATTTTCGTAGCTTGACATTAATCCTGTACTATAATGATCGTCTGGATACACTTTATGAATATTTGTAGTAAATACAGTTGATGGCAAGTCCCCGATCATTTCAAAAATATCAATTTCTGCGGCATTGCTACCAGTTACTCCATCACCTTTAAAAGTCCAAAAGGCAGGCCAAAATCCAACTCCATAAGGCAACAGTATTCTTGATTCAATAAATCCATACTGTGTATTATAGGCTTGTTGTGTTTCAACATATCCTGAAGTATAATTGTAAGATACTCCATATCTAGCTTCGCGGGAACACCCATACTCATTTAAGGCGGATGAAGGGCAATTATATGTTTCGTTTTTAAGTCTTAGGACTAGATTACCATTTGACACAAAAACATTATCACTTCTGTCAGTATAGACTTGAGGCTCACCTTGTATAAATGTCTTATTGGGGTCTCCAGAATAATGGTCAAAATTATTTGCAACTTTCCAAATAGCAGTATTTAAAGTGTTGAAGTCATCTTGCCATACCAGTTTCCAATGCGGGTCGTTGCTTGGTGTTTGCCCGAAGCTTTTTAAGAAACTTAGCGAAATCAAAAAGATTATCAGCTTTTTCATATTGTCTTTTTTTACCTATTTTTTATTTTTGCTATTTCTTTCTTCATCGCTTTATTTTCCTGTTGTAAAGCTTCCATTTTCCGGTTCAGTTCAAGTACATATAAATACAGTTCTTCTGTTTTTTCCAGATGCTTTATTTGCATTTCACCTAAATTAATACCTCCGTTATCCTCAATTTCTTTGGCAGAAGGAATATTTGGTAAATGTTTATTTTTAGAAATATATTCTCCCACTTCATTGATGTTTTTTAATTTATAGTCCTTTGCAAAAACATAATCAGGGAAAGCCGAACCATTAGCAACGACTCTTATTTCATAAGCACCTATAAGTCCTGCTACTGCCAGTTTGCAGCTATTAGTAACCGTTGTTCCTATTCCAACATTTCCATTATTTAAAATTGTCATTCTTTCAACATCACCTGGGTTACATGAATTGTTTGTAGTAAACCGTATTGCACCATTATTAACATTGGCTACTCCTAGAATTAAATCTTCAGAACCACCACATCTTGATGCTATCACTGCATCCCCTGGGGTTGCAACTGATGAATAAGCTCCACTAAAAGAAGCAACACCAATTGTAATTCCTCCGGTAGCTCCCCCGGAACCTATAGTTCTTATGTCAAGTGCGGGGGAGGTTGCATTGTATATACTAAATAAACTACTCGGGGTCGATGTTCCAATGCCAACATTACCACTCCCATCAATTCTCATTCTTTCAGCACCCGTATTCCCATTGGTATAAAATGTAAGAGGCCCATATCCTTGCAAACGTATTTCGTTATTTACTTGTCTTGTTAGTGAAAAAATTGTTGAACCCAGACCACCACCAGCATTAGGATCACCATCATAAGCCGTTAGCCCATTCCCGGTTCCAACACCTCTAAAAAATAAATTATTTGTAGTTCGGATGTCACCTGAGTATACATCCAGACTGTACGCCGGGGCGCTAGTACCAATGCCAACACTTCCGCCCCTATTTATAGTCATTCGTTGTTTAGACATAAACTCCGTTTCAGTTAAACTCCGGTCTGCACTACCATTGTAATCAATCGTAAAAAAACTAAGATCTCCATAAACGTTACTAGCTATTGCACTGCCTCCATTTTGATATCCATTGCCACTGCATAACCAATCTGTTGCTCTTTTTGTAGCATTAAATCCCATATAACCTGTGATCCATCCGGAGGCTGCAGTTGCTACGCCACCTAAGCTTATTTTCATAATTCCATCGGATACTTGAAAAGGGGATAAAGGAGTAGAAGTACCTATTCCCACATTTCCGGCAACGGTTGAGGTACCTATTCCAAAAGAAGTAAAGCCACCAGGGACAAAAATGGATTGAGCGCTCGCATTTAAAAATACTGCAGAACAAAAGAACAAAAGAACAAAAGATTTTTTCATGGTTGAACAGGATTAATGGCTTAATTTGTAATTTTATGAAATTTTAATCTCTAAGGATTAATTCGCGGAAATTTAAAACAAATTTTCATTTAATAAAATAGCATATTATCAATAAATCTTACATGTACATTTTTATTGTTTCATGTTTATCATAAATTATTTTTAGAGTATTTGTATAAAAAAATTCTTTTTTTTCAATAGATTTCAATTTAAGCGGTACATTTTTTTTGCAATACTATTTGATTAAAAAAATTACGTAAAATGAAAAATGGTACATCTTAATTTGAATCACTCATATCTTTAACAATCCATCTTATATCAATATCACAAAAGAAATTGCTGTTTTTCAAAATTACAAACGCCGGATTTGCGCCTAATTGTTATGATTTATTCTATATTGCAGAAAACTTATTGCCAAAATATTCAACAAATAAATTAATCATCGTTAAAGCTTAACAAGCATCGTAATGCGAAAAACAAATTTAAATTCATTGCTAAAAAGCAATTCCGGTTTAATAGGTTATTTACCAGCCATTGTAGTTGTAATTATTTATTGTATTCTTCAATTAAGACAGATCAATATTGATTTCTGGAATGACGAAATCTATACTTTTAAGCACTTTACTTTTGTTCCTTTTTATACAATTTTAACGGATTACCATGCTCCCAATAATCATGTGTTTCTCAATCTTACAAATAAAATTTATTTAAAAGTTATTGGTGTAAAAGATTTTTTTTCTGTTTTTGATTATCCCTATAAATTAAGGCTCTTAGCATTATTCTATTCTATTGTTTCCTTTTTTTACGTCTACAAAATAGGAGAAAAATTCTTTAACAAGACTATTGCCTTATTATCAATAATAATTCTATCTACAACGATTCCTTACTATACGCATGCGCTTCAAATTAGGGGCTATGGCCTAAGCACCATGTTTCTTGCAGCCATTATTTATTATTGTTTTAAATATTGGAGTGTAAAAGCAAAAAAACTTTTGTTGTTAATAGGACTATTAACAACGCTTCTTATGTATACTATTCCATCCAACCTGTATTGTATAATTGGAACACTATTATTTCTGTTTTTTCATACACTTATAGCATGGCTTTTCAAGCCGAAAGGTGTCAAATACAGCTTATCCTTACTTTACAATCATCCATCTTTTCATTTAAGTATTGCAATTATTGGTGGCATATTACTTTCCTTACTTCTTTATGCTCCGGTATTCAAAGATGTTTTCATGAATGAACATATTGAAAGGCGTTTACCACCATTTGAATTTTCTCAATTAAAATATTATGTAACAAATGTATTTGTAGGATTTATGTCTAACAGAAGCATCCTACTATTCTTATTTATATCTGGTTTAATATTGAATAGTAGGATATATCGGCCATGGGCAAATTATATTTCATTAATGTTGTTTACTCTTTTAACCCCCTTTCTTCTTGTATTCATATTAGGAACGGCGGCCCCCTTCAGAATATTTGCACCCCTTGCTCCTTTGTTTTGCCTTTTAATTTCTATTGGTGTTTATTCATTTTGGAGACTTATTCCCGGATTAGAAAAATTTGATCTGGTTTTCATAATGGCTGTGCAATGCTATTCCCTCGTCATATTTGGATATGAAATACAAAAAATAGACAAAAAATTAATGAGCGATATTATTGATGGAGAACGACACCAGGATTTTTACTACCAGTATTACTCATCTCATTTTTATCCCTTAAGAGAGATGCAGTTTTTTAAGACAAATTATTATAAAAATTCAACACCTGTTTTGCAGGTAGAATACGAACCGCATGATGTTCCTAATTATCTCGATAAACTTGGAATCAACCGTTATAAGAATGCAGATTTAGATTCTCTTTTAGATCTGACGGACAGCCTGTATATTATTACAAACCATCCTAATAAATTAAGAAATTCGAATCACGAAATTAAGCTATTAAACCATCAGCTCAATTATCATAATATCGTGTTGTGTAAAAGAAACAAGATATCCTATAATCATATAAATACAGAATTGAAAAGGATCAAGAATAAATATAAAGATTCGATTCGATATGTTTTCAATCTTCCTTTTTCTTCATTAATTGGTAATTTTTGTGACAGTAATGATTGTTATTTTATACATAAAGCAAAAAAGTTTGGAGAGATCATTTCCTTTATAGATACTAAACCATACGTGTGTTATTTTCAAACAAATACCCAAATTGAATCCGATCTTTTAAATATTCTGAAGGATGATCATAAACAGGTTATTGCACAAGAAAAAAATCAAAATTATTCACATATTTTATTACGCAAAATCAAGAAAGAACCAACAACAATAAGTCCTTTCTATTTTAATGATTTTGAAAAATCAGACTTATACCAAGCGGGTCATTTGTATGATTCTATATATTCTTATAAAGGTAGAAATAGCGAAAAACTTGATAAAGATCATGGATTTAGTTCTGGAATAAATGTCCCAAATAATGCGCTTGCACATACAAAGGCTTTTTCGTACAATGTTTCATTTTATAGCAAGTTTAAAGAAGGCGATGGAGGTCTTATAGTATTGGATGTGAATAGAAATGGCAAGACTGTTTCCTGGAAAGCTGTTACTATGAACGACTATTATTCAGAACGAAATGAATGGAGAAAAATAATCACCATTCTTACTCCTGATATTGAACTCCAGCCGGAAGACATTGTAAAGGTTTATGTATGGAACAACAATGGCAAGGATATATGGATAGACAACTTAAAAATTGAAGTCGAATAATATTTATAAAACACCTGGGCTGGTAGTAGTTCGTCATGCTGATCTGCCTAAGGCGGACAGGATAACAGCTGAACTTTTGGAACAGCCTCTTTTAGATATATTCAGATCCTAAGCTTCGTTCTTGAAATTAGACTCCGGAGTATGGGAATAGGGAACTGTTTGAGGGATGAAATCTGCCTCAGATCCGGGTTTGCTGTAATCGTATGGCCAGCGGTGTACAGTTGGAATTTCTCCCGGCCAGTTACCATGTATATGTTCCAGACCGGTTGTCCATTCAAGTGTATTGGAATGCCATGGATTTAGAGAAGCAACCTTACCTCTGTAAGCGCTGTAGAAGAAATTAAATACAAAAATGAATTGAGCAAATGCTGCTACGAAAGCGAAGATGCTTATCAATACGTTGATATTAGCCATACCATCAAACATCTCAAAAGATGTATAATTATAATATCTTCTTGGCATACCTGCTAATCCGATAAAGTGCATTGGAAAGAAAACGCCATACACGCTAACAAGGGTTAACCAGAAATGAAGATAGCCCAATTTAGCATTCATCATTCTGCCAAACATTTTAGGAAACCAATGATAGACACCGGCAAACATCCCGAAGATAGCCGAACTTCCCATTACAATATGGAAATGCGCTACCACAAAATAAGTATCATGAACATTGATGTCCAGCGCTGAATCTCCTAATATGATCCCTGTTAATCCACCTGTTATAAACATAGATACCAAGCCAATTCCAAACAACATAGCCGGTGTAAATATGATATTCCCTTTCCATAACGTAGCGATGTAATTAAATACTTTAACCGCAGAAGGAATAGCTACAAGCAGCGTGGTAAAAACGAATACCGATCCTAAAAAAGGATTCATACCGGTTATAAACATATGATGCCCCCAAACGATAAAGGATAAAAATCCAATCGTAAAGATAGAGCCAATCATGGCTTTGTAGCCGAAGATAGGTTTACGCGAATTGGTAGCAATTACCTCAGACGCTATACCTAAAGCAGGCAACAACACGATGTATACTTCCGGGTGACCTAAGAACCAAAATAAATGTTCGAACAATATCGGACTACCACCTGCATGTTCTAAAGGAACACCTCCAATATGAATATCTGATAAATAAAAACTGGTCCCGAAACTTCTGTCGAATACTAAAAGAAGACAAGCCGCGAACAATACTGGGAAAGATAAGATACCCAAGATAGCTGTTACAAAGAAAGCCCAGATAGTTAGAGGCAATCTTGTCATAGACATTCCTTTTGTTCTAAGATTTAAAATGGTGCACACATAATTGATACCACCTAACAAGGCAGACATGATGAACAACACCATACTCACTAACCAGAGTGTCATTCCCAAACCGGAACCTGACATGGCCTGTGGTAGAGCACTCAAAGGAGGATAGATGGTCCACCCGGCTGATGCGGCGCCTGATTCAATACATAGTGAAGCAAGCATGATTACACTGGATACGAAGAAGAACCAGTAAGAAAGCATGTTTAAGAAGCCTGAGGCCATATCTCTTGCGCCTATCTGTAACGGAATTAAAAGATTACTGAACGTTCCGCTTAAGCCACCTGTTAATACAAAGAAAACCATGATGGTACCATGTATAGTAACTGCTGACAAATAAAACTGCGGATCTATTTTACCACCTTTGCCCCACTTGCCTAAAATGGGTTCAAGAAAAGCAAATTTTTCGCTTGGCCAGCCAATTTGTAAACGGAAAAATACAGATAGCATCATCGCGATGATGGCCATAAATATGGCAGTCACTAAAAACTGCTTGGATATCATTTTGTGATCCGTACTGAAAACATACTTATTCCAAAATGTTACTTCATGGTGATCATCGTGTTCGTGATGTGCATGATTATCGTGAGCCTCATCGTGACTGTGAGCTGCATGATCGTGATTTTGCATAGAATTATATTTTATATTTGGAGATTGCTTATCTAAAATTTACTTTTTTACTTCAACCATTGCAACAGGCTTTTTAGCTGTACTGTCAGCTGCCGGGACAGGTGCTGCATAATAAGGACTTTGTTTGCTTAACCATTCATTGTATTCTGTTTCCGATTCAACAACAACATTCATTTTCATAGTGTAGTGAGCAATACCGCAAATTTTATTACATAAAAGAACATACTCAAATTTAGGATTTTTGGTAATCTTCTTCATCTTCTCGGTGGTGATCGTTGGAGTAAAACCAAATCGCGTTGTCATACCCGGAACTAAATTCATTTGTACTCTGAAATGTGGCAGGTAAGCGCTATGTATAACATCTCTGGAATTGAATTTTAAAAGAATTGGTTTACCTACCGGAAAATGAAGTTCTTTTGTAATGATATCGTCAAAACCATTTTTATCTGTAGAGTCCATGCCCAATATATTCGCGCCTTTGATCAACCTGAAATTTGATTTACCCAATACATTATCTTTTCCCGCATAACGGACTGTCCAATCAAATTGTTTTGCATAAATCTGAATGACCATTGCATCCGGCGAAGCTTTGTCCATTATTTTATTCCAGGTTTTAAGGCCGTAAACAATTAAACATGTTAAAACGATTGTCGGAATGATTGTCCAGATTAATTCAAGGCGATGATTTTCAGGATAGAATAATGCTTTTTTATCTTTCTTAAACTGATATTTATAGGCGTACCAGAATAAAAAAACATGTGTAATCACAAATACAATTCCAATAACTGCATAGGTAGTATTCATTAAATTATCTATTGCCACTCCATGTTCTGAAGCTGAAACAGGTAACATGCTATGGCGTAATGTTACAATGGTGAATACAGCTCCAGCCATACCAAACACCAGGAACAACAGCATCATTACTGCGTTGAATTTGTTATCTTTTTTGGCTGTCTCAACTTCATTCTCAGGACTTAGTTTCGAGACCAGTTCCAAAATTCTGATGATCCGGGCTATTGTTATTACCGTCAGTACTACAACAATGAGGGCTAAAATCTTAATCATAGTGATATGTTAATTTAATATTTTATAATTCTTTCTTTCGAAAATAATCAATCTTTAAAATAATTCTTAATTAATTTCTATAATTCAAAATGTTTACTTTCTTCTAACATTGGATGTTTCTGAGGCATCATAGGAGCTTTTGAAAGTGCATTAAATACCATAAATAAAAACAAACCTGCCAATCCTGCCAACGTACCTAACTCAATAAACCCGATATGCCCATGCGATCCTTGTGTTCCAGGAGTTACCATTAAGTATACATCTATCCAGTGGCCGATCAGCATGAAGACACCTCCAATGAGAAGCAGGTTCTTTTTACGTTTCGCATCACGTGTCATAAATAATAAGAAAGGAACACTAAAATTGATGGCAAAATTGGTAATAAATAATCCTCTGTAATGATCCATACGAGCTATGTAATACACTACTTCTTCCGGTAGGTTGGCGTACCAGATCAACATAAACTGGGCGAACCATAAATAGGTCCAGAAGATACTGAATGCAAACATGTATTTACCTATATCCTGCAAGTGATTATCATTCACAGATTCTAAATACCCCCGGCTTTTTAAATAGACTACCAGCATTGCTATTACAGTAAGACCGCTTACAAACAGACCGGCAAATATGTACCATCCAAACAAGGTACTGAACCAATGAGAGTCAACAGACATGATAAAATCCCAGGCAGACATAGAAGAAGTAATTCCAAATAAAACTAAGAATGCAGCGCCAAAACGGAACGTTTTTTTATAGTGTTTTAAATCTCCATCGGTATCTTCCAGCAATGATTCCTTTCTGAAAATACGGGTAAAGATGATCCAGATTCCAAAATAAACTATCATTCTAATTACAAAAAATGGGATATTTAAAAAACCATGTTTCCCATCCAATATTTTATCGTAATGATCAGAACTCTTATCATATAATTCTGCATGAGTCCAATGATACAGGTCGTGGTGACCAAAAGCAAAAATAAGAAGCATAATAATTCCTGCCGGTAAAATATGTGTACCCATTGCTTCAACAACTCTTTTTAGTACGACCCACCAGGATGATTGTGCAACAGAATTGAACGCTAAGAAAAAAGTTCCTGCTAAAGCAATTGCCATCACGTAAAAGTTATTTAACAATAGGGAAGCCCATGTTCTATGCGGATCAGAAACAAAACCATACACAATAGCCACTAAGCCTATTGCCATTAAAACATACGTTAACGTTCTATTATTCTTTGTGATAGTATAGTTCATATCTATTAATATTTTTTTCTACGTTTTATTTTACGTTTTTATTTGCTGTTGAATCCTTTGCTCCTGCTACTGTTGCAGTTCCACCCAGTTGTTGTAACGTTTGAACATACATAATAATTTTCCAGCGTTGTGTAGGATCTAATTGTGAAGCATGAGAACCCATTAAATTTTTTCCAAAGGTTATAGTATGAAACATCTTGCCTTCAACAAGTCCTTTTAACGGACCAGAGTATGCCGGTGGAGGCGGAAACTTACCACCTGAAGGAATGCTGCCATCACCCATTCCTGTTTCACCATGACAATGCACACAAAAATTACCGTACAATCTTTTACCTTCAGCTAAATTCAGTTCATTTTTTTCCAAAGGATTTTTCAATTCTTTCCCGGCTTGTTCATATCCTTCCGGAGTATTTGGAAACGGATAAGGAAATGATTGGCCACGCGCTATTGTTCCGGCAACAGGTTGCTGAGCGGTCATGCTATCAGCAAAAAACGGATTAGGAGAATATGTTTCGTAAGAAGGTGAACGATACATATCAGGCATATATTCGTAACCGGGAAACTTTGGGTCATCATTACACGATGATAATAAGAACATAATGCTAACCGCGGCGAAGGCAGTTGACAAGCAATATGTAAATTTTGTATTTCGCATTTCGTATCTTATCTTAAATTTATAATAAGTTTCAATTTTGTTCCCAAAAAAACGGGATTACTATTTTACTTCTGAAGCTCCGTTTTGCAACATCAATGCTTTATATTCTACAACCTGGGCTGCATCTTTTGCTTCCATAAGCATAACAAACTTATCATCTGTCATTCTTAAATCCGGAACATAAGGTACGACACCCGGTAAAATTTTACTTCTTAAATAAAAGGTGATAACCATTCCATGAGCAGCACAAAGAACTATTGACTCGAAGGTTACCGGAATGAAAGCCGGTAAGTTTTTATACCAGGCAAAACTTGGTTTACCACCAATATCCATTGGCCAGTCATAAATCATGGTATACCAGGTTAAAAGGCAAATTAAACCCAGTCCGCAGCAACCATAGATGAAAGAACAAATGGAAATACGTGTTCTTTTCAATCCCATAGCATGGTCCAAGCCATGAACAGGAAATGGACTAAATACATTTTTAATGCGTACTCCTGCTGCACGGATACTTTTAACTCCTTTTACAAGAACTTCATCGTCATCAAAGATGCCGATTACAAATTGTTTACTCATGATGGTGTGCTCCTTTCTTTCGTGATTGGGATCCTGAAGATTTTAATGTAGTTTTTAATTCGCTTAATGCTATTACCGGGAAGAATCTGGCAAACAAAAGGAATAAGGTAAAAAACACTCCTAACGATCCAATGAAGATAGCTACCTCAACCCAGGTTGGAGAGTACATCGCCCAGCTGGAAGGAAGATAATCTCTGTGTAAGGAGGTAACGATAATTACAAAACGTTCGAACCACATACCGATATTTACAAATATAGAGATGATAAAAGTAAAGGTAACACTGGTTCTTAATTTGGAGAACCAAAAGAACTGTGGTGAGAAAACGTTACATGTCATCATCGACCAATATGCCCACCAGTAAGGACCAAAAGCCCTGTTGATGAAGGCGTATCTTTCGTACTCCACTCCCGAATACCAAGCGATGAAAAACTCTGTGATATAAGCAATTCCCACTATAGAACCTGTAATCAGGATAACCCTGTTCATCATATCTATATGCTGAATGGTGATGTATTCTTCAAGGCCCAATACTTTTCTGGAAATGATCAATAAGGTTTGCACCATGGCAAATCCGGAAAAAATAGCGCCGGCAACGAAATAGGGAGGGAAGATAGTCGTGTGCCATCCGGGAACGAGTGAAGTGGCAAAGTCCATGGATACGATCGAGTGAACTGAAAGTACAAGCGGTGTAGAGATACCGGCCAGTACTAAAGCAACTTCTTCAAAACGTTGCCAGTTTTTTGCCGAACCCACCCATCCGAAACTTAATATAGTATAACAAAAACGTCTTACTTTGTTTCCTTGCGCAGTAGCCCTATCACGGATAACCGCAAAATCCGGAATCAGACCGGTATACCAGAATACTAAGGATACAGAGAAGTAAGTACTGATCGCGAACACATCCCATACAAGAGCTGAGTTAAAGTTCACCCATAAGGAACCGAACTGATTTGGTAAAGGAATTGAATAGTATATCTGCCAAGGTCGGCCCATGTGTCCGATAATGAAGGTCGCAGCACAAATAACAGCAAAGATGGTCATCGCCTCAGCAGCACGATTAATAGATAAACGCCATTTCTGACGGAACAATAATAGTACAGCAGAAATAAGTGTTCCGGCGTGACCAATACCTATCCACCATACAAAATTGGTGATGTCCCAAGCCCAGCCAACTGTTTTATTAAGACCCCATACGCCTACTCCTGTTCCAAAAGTATAAGAAATTGCGACAAGCCACCACAATGATGCGGCAGAGGAAACGGTAAAGGCTATCCACCAGTATTTATTTGCTTTTCCTTCAACGGGTCGGCAAACATCCTCTGTAACCTGATGAAGCGTTTTATCCCCTAATATTAAAGGCATTCTTACTGAAGATTCTTGGTGCATATTAATTTATTTTTATGTGTCGGCGTGTCTTCCAACAAGCCTGTTTATAATATTCTATTAACTATGATTCCCGGCTTCTTTGTGTTTTTTGCTCGCAGGAGCATTTCTCACTTTTGTTTGGTACATAATGTTCGGTTGTGTATTTAATTCTTCCAGTAAAGCATAAGATCTTTCATCTGCATGATATTGTGATACCTCACTTTTCGGATCATTTAAATCTCCGAATATAATCGCGTTGGTAGGACAAGCTTGCGCACAGGCCGTTTTGATCTCTCCATCAACAGGACGACGACTTTCTTTCTTGGCATTCAATTTACCTTCTTGTATGCGTTGAACGCAGAACGAGCATTTTTCCATTACTCCTCTTGAACGTACAACAACATCCGGATTCAAAACCATTTTACCCAAATCGTCATTCATATTAAAATTGAACTGCCCGTTATCTGAGTATTTAAACCAATTAAAACGACGTACTTTATAAGGACAGTTGTTAGCACAATATCTCGTACCGATACATCTGTTATAAGCCATTTGGTTCAATCCTTCTGAACTGTGAGTTGTTGCAGCAACCGGGCATACAGTCTCGCAAGGTGCATGATTACACTGTTGACATAACATCGGTTGGAAAACAACTGTAGGATTTTCTGAAGCTTCCATCTGTTCCGGCTTATCTCTATTATCATCTTTATCGCCATCACTGGAGTAATATCTGTCGATACGAATCCAATGCATTTCACGACTTCTCATCACTTCTAACTTTCCTACCACCGGAACATTATTTTCTGCAGTACAACTTACTACACATGCTCCGCATCCTATGCAAGAATTTAAATCAATGGCCATACCCCATAAGTGGTTTGGTTTCTCAAAGCCCGGATGATCAATTGTTGCCCAGATATCTACTTCAGATGGTTTCTTCATCTCTGTATGATTTCCATTTGCAACAGGAACAAGAGCAGGTGGATTCCAATCTTTTTTAGGAGTATGTAAAAATTCTTCTAAGGTAGTTTCTCTTACAGGCGCTCTGCCCATCATGGTATGATGTGTTTGAGTAGCAGCAAATTTGTATAAATCATCAGATGTAGAAGCAACAGTAACATTTGTTACAACAAACTGAACAGAATCATTTGCTATAGTAGCCAATGGATACCCATTCACACCTACATTATCGCCGGCTTTACCAACATTTGTTCTACCGTAACCAATAGCTAAAGAAGCTGTATTTTTTGCCTGGCCCGGTTGAAGAAGCACAGGAACTTTAATGGTTGCACCATTTGCTTTTAACTCAACAATGGTACCTTGCTTCCAGCCTTTTTCTTTTGCTAATGAAAGAGAAACAGCTAAATAATTATCCCAGCATATTTTAGAAATAGGATCCGGTAACTCTTGTAACCATGGGTTGTTGGCTTGATTACCATTTCCTAAACCAGTTTTTTCGTAAAGAACAACTTCGAAATCGGTTTGAGCTTTTGGGATGGCATTTGCAGCAGCATTTACATCCCCTGCAAATTTATGAGCCTGAGCAGCAGCAGATGCCTTTTCTAAGACGCCATCCTGTAAGCTTTTGTTCCAGGCATCAGAAAGAATTCCTCCTGAAGCAAGTATATTTTTTTCCCAATAGGCTTTTATATATGAATGATAGTCTGAGTTATTTCCTGCCCAGCTTAATAAGCTTTCTTGTGCTGCACGGGTAGGGAATAAAGATTTGATAGTAGGCTGAGCCAGGCTATACATACCTTTCTTCGGTTCGTAATCATTCCATGATTCAAGAACGTGATGATCAGGACAAACGAAATTCACTAATGAAGCTGTTTCATCTTCTCTGTCTGCAAAAGATATTTTTAAATCTACTTTTCCAAGAGCTGCTTTAAATTCTTCAGATCGCGGATAGGTGTAAGCCGGATTTACATTGTATAAAATCAAAGCATCCACTGCTCCTTTTTTCATTTCTTCTACCAACGCAATAATATCTGCATCGTTTGCCTGTTGCATATTAGATGCATTGTCCAAATCTATAGTGCTACCGTAGCTCTCTAATAAAGAGTTGATCGCATTTACAAGAACTTGTACATTCACATCATTCGAATCACATACAACTAATGCCTTTCCTTTATTTGCCCAAAGTTCTTTCGCTGCTGCTGCAATTCCATCTGCTACGTCTATTGCTTCTGCTTTCACAGTAGCAACACCAGCCATCGAAGCAAGGTTATTGTATAAATTAGCTATTAAAGCGCCTTGTTGAGAAGGACGAACAGCATAACGTTTATCAGCATTACTACCTGTTAAGGATAAAGCTGTTTCAAACTGAATATGACGAGACATATTTTTCTTGCCGCGTAATTTTCTGTTTACAACATACTGACGTGAATATTCAATAGGAGATAACCAACCGGATAAGAAATCGGCACCGAAACCAACTACTAACATGGCGTTATCAAAACGGTAAGTAGGCACAACAGCTAAACCAAAACTTTGTTTGTTAGCGCTGATAATACCGGATGCAGATATGGCATCGTAGGTAACTTGTTTTGTTGTTGGATATTTAGTGATGAAATCAGCAATGACACTTTTAGTAGAAGGGCTGATGATAGAAGAAGTAAGAATTCGAATAGTTCCTTTTTTCCCAGCTATAGCTGAAAGCTTACTCATAATTTTACCATCTGCATCACTCCATGAAACCGCATTTTTATCCGCCAATGGTCCTTTTAAACGCGCAGAATCATATAAGCTAAGAACAGCTGCCTGAACACGCGCATTGGTTCCGCCTTTAGTAATGCTTGATAAAGTATTTCCTTCTATTTTAATGGGTCGACCTTCACGTGTTTTTACAACAATGCTGCAAAAATCTCTACCATCTGCATACGTTGATGCATACCAGTTTGCAACACCCGGTGTAATTTCTTCCGGTTTAATTAAATAAGGAATTGTCTTTTTAACAGGAGCTTCGCAAGCAACCAGAGAGGCAGCTGCAACACCAAAACCTAAGAATTTTAAAAAATCTCTTCGGGGCGTAGTTGCATTCAGATGCTCGTCACTTAAAACTTGATCTAAAGGCAAAGATTCAGCAAACTCATTATTTTTAAGACGTGTAAATTCAGGATCATTATTTAACTCCTCGATGCCTTTCCAATATTTCTTGTTGTTTTCCATTTATATATTATATTGCTATTTGGATAATGTGCTTAATTAATAGTGACATCTTGAACATTCCATTCCACCAATCTTATCTACAGTAATAGTATCCGTATGGAATTTTTTCGATAATTGAACATGCAATGAATCGTAGTAATGATTGCCTTTCATTTGTACAGGTGTAGTGCGATGACAATTGATACACCAACCCATAGTAAGCGGAGCAAATTGTGAAGCTACCGTCATTTCTTTAACATCCCCATGGCATTTCTGACAATCTATTTTACCAACTACTACGTGTTGAGAGTGATTAAAATAGGCGAAGTCCGGTAGGTTGTGAACGCGAGTCCATACAATAGGTTTTTGATTTTTACCATATACACCTGTGTTCGGATCGTAATCAAGAGCCGCGTATATTTTAGCAATTTCCACTGTTCCGGTAGTCGTTCCAGACCTGATAGCTTTATGGCAATTCATACAAACGTTAGCTGATGGAACACCGGCAGTTTTTCCTTTTTCAGCACCTGAGTGACAATAGATACAACTGATCGCATTGTCGCCGGCATGGATTTTATGAGAGAAAGCAATAGGTTGATCAGGTGTGTATCCTTGCGATACTCCAATTCCTTTTAAAGCATACCAGCCAACATAAGAACTATAGGATGTGCCCACGATTAAGATCATGGCAACAATTTTTTTATTGTTTTTCATCCAAACCCAAACGCCTAACAATCCGCCTACCTGAACACGTGGCGCAATTCCTTCTTTTTCACGAGCCAATCTGTCGAGACCCGTTACCGCTCTTTTTAAAACATAAACTAAGGCTAATAAAACTATAGCAGCAATAGAAAGAATTAATGTCCAATTAGTTTCTGCAACAGGAGCTGTAGCACCGGCAGTTCCAACAGGAACAGGTTCAGCAACTTTAAATCCTTTTACGTAATCAACAATAGCAACAATTTCCGCATCCTTTAATTGAGGAAACTCCGTCATCGGAATTTTATTGAATTTCTCGAAAATAGCATTCGCATAAGTATCCCCACTTTTAAGAACAGTAGAAGCTGAATGAACCCATTTAATGATCCAATCATTCGGCCGTCGTTTTTCGATTCCTTTTAAATCAGGACCAATCAATTTCGAACCTATTGCATGGCAGCTAGTGCAATTCGATTTAAATAATGCTTCGCCATTTGGTTGCGCATCAACTGAAGAAGAGATAAAAAATAATAGCAGAAAGGAAAATAAGATGGGGATCAGCCTTTGTAGCTTACTGTAAATCATAGATTCAAAATTTTTATGTATACTGAATAAGTTAAAAAAATTAATTATTTATTTTTTTAGTTTCCAACCATCTACAAAATTAATTCGTCTTACATAGATAATAAATGAGTTGATGGTCACTTTGGTCACTTAACTGTGGTAAATATAAAGACAATAAATTGCCTATTTTTCGCACAAAAATAGAATAAACATTATGTCTTTTTTAAAAAAATTACAAAAAAACGTAATTTATAATGATTCTAAATAAGGATTTGCTTTTTAACTTCTTAATTTTTATTTAATCCTTAATAATTATAAAAAAACTTAACTTTGTGTAGAAAAAGTTCAGATTTTCATGAATGCTATTTTATCTATATTGATTTTTCCAGCAATACTTTTTGTGGGCGATGCCAATGCCCAAACCGCTAGTGAACCGGTTAAGCTGGGTCGTGTTAACTATAAATACGACAACCGTCTTGACACTTTAGTTGCAAAACACATCCGGATTAATGAACAGAAAAAAAGTATTCCGGGCTACCGGGTTCAAATATATTTTGGGGGACAACGAAATAGAGCCAATGAAGTAAAATCCGAATTTTTAAAAAAATATCCTGAAGCAAATGCATATCTTATTTATCAACAACCCAACTTTAAGATCCGGGTAGGCGATTTCAGAGACCGCCTTCAGGCACAGGAATTCTATTTAAAACTTATGCCTGATTTTAATACTGCTTTTATTGTAAAGGATGACATTAGTCTGCCTGAACTGAAATAAACCAATTCACCACAGATTTCACAGATTAAAAAATTGAATTCTTCCCTTAAAGTATTTCATTAAGCTCTTAAAAAAATCTGTGAAAATCTGTGATGAATATTCTTTACTTTTGAGAAATTTCAATTTGCATATCGATGGAAAATATCCAGCATCAGGAAAAACATTTTGCTCAATCTGCTTTTGTTAGAGATATAGTGATCGGCATGGCGGATGGATTAACTGTTCCTTTCGCATTGGCCGCCGGATTAAGCGGGGCAGTAAATCAAAATTCAATTATTATTACTGCAGGTATTGCTGAAATTTGTGCAGGATCGATAGCTATGGGCTTGGGTGGATATTTGGCAGGACGGACTGAGATAGATCATTATAAATCTGAATTGGCCCGTGAATATGCCGAAATAAAAACGTCGTACGAAATTGAAAAAGAAGAAGTACGTGAGATTTTCGCAGAATACGGATTGTCATTGCAATCGCAACATTCAATTGTAGATGAACTAGCCAAAGATGAAACCAAATGGGTAGACTTTATGATGCGCTATGAATTAGGACTTGAAAAGCCGGATGAACAGCGTGCCAAAAAAAGCGCTCTTAATATTGGCATTGCTTACATCATCGGAGGTATCATCCCATTAATGGCTTATGTATGTACTGATACGCCTATTAAAGGGCTCTTCTACTCTTCTATTATAACAGTTGCCTGCTTATTTATTTTTGGATATTATAAAAGTAAGGTAATGGGACAACCTCCAATGGAAGGAGCCTGGAAAACTACAGCCATCGGAATTGTAGCTGCTGCTGCTGCTTTCTTTATTGCCAAGCTTGTTGGTTAGTACGCTCTCAATAAAAAGAACGTGGATTATTATGATTGTCATGATTTACGCAGATACTAAAAGGTGATAATTATATCAGCCAAGACATATTTCAGCTATCACAATAAAATCTTAATAATCATAAAGATCATAATAATCAGCGTTCTATCTGCTTCCAATTCCATTAATGTCACAAATTAAACAATTTAAAAATGCACAAAATATATTTTCTCTCTTCCTGTTCTACTTGTCAGAGAATAATCAAAGAAATTCAACCTGCCGGAAAATTTGAAATGCAAGACATTAAAACACAAAAAATCACATCTCCACAATTGGATGAAATGGCGAAACGGGCAGGCTCTTTTGAAAAGTTATTTAGCCGGGTTGCTTTGAAATATAAATCGATGAAGCTTAAAGAAAAAAATCTGGGAGAAAAAGAATACCGTCAATTAATTCTTGATGAATACACTTTTCTTAAACGGCCTGTTATAATTATCAATAACAAAATATTTATTGGTAATTCCCCCTCCACCATCACGGAATTAAAAAGTGAAATAGCCCGTAAATTATAGCTTGATGAACAAACGACTATGGGCGCATGTCGGCTTATTTTTTGTTAACCTGATTTACGGAGCCAATCACACCATCGCGAAAGAAGTGATGCCCCGTTACGTGCAACCTTTTGGCTTTATTGTGTTAAGAGTTACCGGAGCGTTTGTGCTTTTTCTATTTGTTCATACGCTATGGGTAAAAGAGAAAATTGATAAACGGGATATACCTCGATTCCTGTTGTGTGCACTGTTTGGAGTAATTGTCAATCAATTACTTTTTTTTAAAGGATTGTCCCTCACCACTCCTATCCATAGTGCCATCATAGCCACTACCAACCCGATTGCAGTACTTATTTTTGCAAACATTCTTATTAAAGAAAAAATTACTTTTCAAAAGGTATCAGGAATTGCGCTGGGTGCAGCAGGCGCCATTGCTTTGATTGTTCTGGGAAAAGAAATAACCGGTGGGACAAATACTTTTTTGGGTGACATTTATATTTTCCTAAACGCCCTTTCGTATAGTATTTTTTTAGTTGTTGTTAAACCATTGATGCAACGCTACCATCCCATTACCATCGTTAAATGGATCTTTCTTTTCGGAATGATCATGGTGATACCTTTTGGATGGAACGAAACCATGGCCATTGATTGGCCTAACCTTCCTTTTGAAATTGGTTGGGAAATTATGTATGTGGTTGTAGCGGCAACCTTCTTGGGCTATCTTCTTAATTCCTCAGCATTAAAGGTTCTCGACGCATCGGTAGTAAGTATCTATGTTTACGTTCAACCTGTATTTGCCGCATTCATCGCCATTGGTTTCGGCAAAGATCATTTAACGCCTGTAAGTGTTATTGCCAGCATCATGATTTTTGTCGGTGTTTACCTGGTCAGTAAACCTGTAAAAACAATTTGAAGATATGCCAATTTGAAGATTTTTAAATTAAGTAAAAGCATCAATCATATTTTCCATTTTCAAATTAACAAATTTTCAAATCTTCAAATTTTGAATTAATCTTTTAACTTTACAAATTCTTAACCAAAATATCCATAATGATAAAATCAATGACCGGCTTTGGAAAGGCCACAGGTGAGCATGCTTCGAAAAATATTACTGTTGAAATAAAATCACTGAATAGCAAATCTTTTGATTTAAGTGTGAGAATGCCTAATGTATTCAAAGAAAAGGATATCGAATTGCGTTCCGGTTTAAGTAAAGAACTGGAAAGAGGCAAAGTGGATTTTTTATTGTATTTTGAAAGTGTGAATGTTGCAAAAAAATGTTCCATTAACCAAGAGTTGGCTAAAGCTTACTTTGATGAGTTGCAAATACTAAGCAACAATATACAACAAACCAATGTGGATTATGTGGGTACGATCATGAAAATGCCGGACATCCTTGAATCGGAACACCATGAAACAGACGAGTCTGAATGGGCTACAGCAAAAGGAATTATTGAAGAAGCCCTAAAGGAATTTAATAAATTTCGTTCAGATGAAGGAAGATCCTTGCAGGGAGAATTAACAAACAGGGTGAATAATATCCAAAACTATTTAGCTGAAATAGAAAACATGGATGCCTCCAGGATCGATAATGTAAAAGGTCGCTTAAATAAAAGTATTGCTGAGTTTGTAGAAAGTGATAAAGTTGACAGGAATCGATTTGAACAGGAATTGATTTATTACATAGAAAAAATAGATATTACAGAAGAGAAAGTCCGTTTACGAACGCATTGCGATTATTTTATTTCCACCATGAATGAAAACACCAACAACGGCAAAAAATTAGGTTTCATTACTCAGGAAATAGGTCGTGAAATAAACACAATCGGCTCTAAAGCGAATGATGCCAGTATGCAAAAATTAGTTGTTCAAATGAAAGATGAGTTGGAGAAGATCAAAGAACAATCCTTGAATGTTTTATAAATGAAAATGATTTTCCGAATACAATAACAGGATTCCATTTAATGGGAAATAAACTAATCATATTTGCAGGCCCGTCAGGCTCAGGAAAAACAACCATCGTGCATCATTTGCTACAGCATATGCCTGAATTAAGTTTTTCTGTTTCTGCAACGACACGAGAAAAACGGCCCAACGAAGTAAATGATAAAGATTACTATTTTATTTCAGAAGGAGAATTTAAAGAGATGATTGACAGAGATGAATTTGTGGAATGGGAACAAGTGTATGTTGGAGGATATTACGGCACATTAAAATCTGAAGTGGAACGTGTATGGTCATTAAATAAAAGTGTGGTGTTTGATGTAGACGTGGTAGGTGCTTTACACATAAAAAAAGTATATGGTGATAATGCATTAGCGGTTATGGTAATGCCTCCTTCTCTTGAAAAGTTAAAAGAACGGTTACATACGAGAGCTACTGAAACCCCGGAAAGTTTGCAAAAAAGAATCGGTAAAGCAGCCCATGAATTAAGCTATGCTTATAAATTTGATAAAGTTATTGTAAATGACAAAATGGAAAAAGCATTTACGCAAGCTAAAAAGATTACAAAAGATTTTTTGAAAAAAAAGGGCGCTAATAAAGTTTTTTGAGCGCTGGTAAAATTAAATTTTATGAAGATTGGTTTGTTCTTTGGTTCTTTTAATCCCATCCATATCGGCCATCTTGTTATAGCTGGCTACATGACTGAATTTACAGACCTGGATAGGGTATGGTTCGTTGTATCACCGCACAATCCTTTAAAAGAGAAAAGCACATTACTGGCCGATCATCATCGTTTGCAATTGGTGCAATTGTCTATTGAAGACAATCGTAAATTAAAAGCGTCTAATATTGAATTTAAATTACCTCAGCCCTCTTATACTATTCATACGCTTACCTATCTTAAAGAAAAATATCCCACTCAACAATTTGCTTTGATAATGGGATCAGACAATCTGGAGACATTTCATAAATGGAAAAACCACGAACAAATACTTGAACAGTATGAATTATATGTTTATCCTCGGCCCGGGTTTCTTGGTGGACAATTGAAAGAACATCCTAAAGTAAAAATGGTAAAGACACCTGTTATGGAACTATCTTCCTCATTTATAAGACAAGCTGTAAAAGACAAAAAGGACGTTCGTTATATGATGCCGGAAGCAGCTTATACATTTATGAAAGACATGCATTTTTATGAAAAATAATTTATAAATTTGATATATAATAAAACACAAGATTTAATGTTAATTCCTTCTCATATGTATATAATTTGTTTTTTAATTGTCATATGGAAGCGCATCCGCCTGAGGTGGATTTATCCCTGTTGCTGTGCTGCTGCTTATGCTTATTTCATAAAAAAATAATTTTAATGATTTTGAAATTAAAAATATTCTTTCTCTTAATATTTGTTTTTTCCTTATCGCAAGCACAAAACGTTGCGATCGGACAATGGCGGGTGCACTTGCCGTATAACCAAGGACTGGCGGTAGCCGAGGCCGGTAATAAAATATATTGTGCGGCACGTAATGGTGGCTTGTTTTCCTATAATAAAATCGATAACAGCATTGAGAAATTGTCAAAAATAAATGGCCTTTCGGATGTCAACGTTACCAATCTCAGGTACAATAAAAATATCGATGCTCTTTTGATTGCTTACGATAATTCGAATATGGACATTATTAAAAACAACTCTATTCTGAACATTTCTGACATTAAACGAAAAAATATTCCAGGAAATAAAAGAATCAATGCTATTTCCTTCTATGGTGAGTTCGCTTACTTATCCTGTGGATTTGGTATCGTTGTATTGGACATGAACCGGAACGAAATAAAAGACACTTATATAATAGGCCCTTTTGGAAATACATTAGAAATATTCGACGTTACCAATGATGGTACATTTATTTATGCCGCTACTGCCAATGGTGTGTATAAAGCCTCAGCAAATAACCAGAATCTCTCCAATTATGCTGAATGGCAAGTAGAAACAGGATTACCAACAACAAAATTCAGAGCAATAATTTCTTTCAGTAATAAAACGTATGCCATCAGTGAAACATCTGGTGGTAATAATCTATATGTTCTTGACGGTGGCTCCTGGAGTATATTTGATGCTGCTTATCCCACCACGGTAAAATCTATAGAAGTATTTTATAATAAATTACTCATAACAGATTTAAATTACATGAATGTTTACGGTGCCGGTGCACCCGGAGGCAAAGACAGCTTGCTTTTAAAGTATGGACAACCCTGGTATTACCCTAACGATGCGATTTTGGATAAAGATGGTATTTTATGGTTTGCTGTTGGGTATCCTTTAGATGGTTTCTATAAATGCCGCGATATAGATACTTATGAACCCATCACTCTTAATGGCCCCTTATCAAATTCATCTGTAGCAATGACAGCGCAAGACGATAATCTTTGGGTGGCTCCGGGAGGACAAAACACATTGGGAGCTCCCTTATATAACGCAGACGGGGTTTTTAATTTTGATAATACCAAGTGGGTAAATTACAATAGATCAACTATCGATGAATTCAAAAACATTACAGATATTCTTTCAATAACAATTGATCCCAATGACAGTAAGCATGTATTTTTAAGTACCTGGGGTACCGGGCTTGTAGATTTTAAACCTGGAAATACCCCTATAATATATATGGACTCTACCAGCTCCTTACAGGGGGTCAGCCCCTCTAACGTTCGGGTTTCAGGTTCTGCCTTCGATTCAAAAAATAATCTTTGGGTAAGTAACTCAGAAGTAAGTTCTCCATTGTCTGTTAAAATGACTAATGGCAAATGGCAAAATTTTTCTTTAGGAACTAACTACAAGGGTGTAAAAATAGGAGCTATATTGGTGGATAATAATGACCAAAAGTGGATCATAACCACCACCAGCGGTATTGTTGTTTATAACGACAATAATACCATCTCCGATATAAGTGATGATAAAATTAAAATATTAAACGATAAGGTAGGTGAAGGCAAATTACCTGACATTAACGTAAATTGTTTTGTTCTTGATGATGATGGAGCTATATGGACGGGAACAGATAAAGGTATATGTGTATTTTTTAATCCGGGGAACGTCTTTACCAACCCGGATGCACAGCAAATTTTAATACAACAGGATGGCCATTTTCAAAATTTGCTGGAGACAGAAGCTGTCACCGCTATTGCTATTGATGGAGGTAACAGAAAATGGATAGGCACTAAAAATAGCGGCGTGTACTTAATGTCGCCAGATGGTACTATAGAAATCTCTCATTTCGATATTACCAACAGCCCGCTTCTTTCAAACAGCATTTATAGCATTGCCATTAACAACAAATCAGGAGAAGTTTATTTTGGTACTGGGCTAGGATTAATGAGTTACAAAGGAACTGCTACCAAAGGGGAAGAAACATTTGAATCTGCCTCAGTATATCCCAATCCCGTGCGTGAAGATTACACGGGTACCATCGCTATAAAAGGATTGGTTAAAAATGTAAATGTAAAAATAACCGATATCAGTGGTAACATACTATATGAAACTAAGGCCTTAGGCGGCCAGGCTGTATGGGATGGAAAAAACTTTGACGGAAAAAAAGCGCAAACAGGCGTATACATAGTTTTTTGCACAAATGAGGATGGCACGCAAACCTTTGTCACCAAGATTCTTTTTATAAATTGAACAGTTCAATCAATTAAAATTTAAACCAATAAAATATACATATCATGAAAAATCTAAAAACATTTTTTGTACTCTTTTTTACTTTTCTTGCAATCACTTTCGCTTCAGCACAAAATCCACATAGTTACTGGGGGCAAAGCGTGAATAGTAAAGGTGAGATATTGGATGTGCATGGAAAAAAGATTGGAAAAGTTGACAAGAGTGGCAAAGTAAAAAATGTAAAAGGAGTAGTTTTAGGCACTATCGCAAAAAATGGAACTGTTACCGATAAGAGTAAAAATATTTTAGGTAAAGCTCAGCCAAATGGTAACTTTATAAGCAATAATGGAAAACTAATAGTAATAATGGATGACTTCGGAAAAGCAAAAGATTTTCACGGTCATATGTTGTATAAAACAAACGAAAATTTTAGACAACAATCAGTTGCTATACATTGCTTCTTTGGAGCTAAATGTTGTATGCCATAACAACCTGTTTTTATTTGAATGTCTTTTGTCCCAAACAAATCTAAAACATCTTGGGTTTTTTAATGATTGGAAGAGTAACTCGCTTTTTATGCAGATTCATTAATGTTTTCTCATTCTTTAATTCCAGCCAAGCATTTTTAGCAATCCATCTGGTGCTTGTAAAATTTTGTTGTTCTATTTTTTCGCAAAGAATTATTGCTTCAATATTTAAGTTTTTATTCCTTTTTCCAATCTGTCTAATTGCCCAATTTACTGCTTTCTTTACAAAATTTCTGTCATCGTGCGCTTCCTTTTCTATTAGTGGAAAGAACTGCAAAAATTCTGTGTCTGTCGCATATTTATGGTGAACAGCTAAGGTTGCCATTAATACAAATCCGGCACGTTTAGTAAATTCTTCAGAACGCCTACTCCACTCTATTGCTTTTTTAAAAGCGAAAGGCGTTCTGTCAAACAAATTACCACATACTTGATCACACACGTCCCAGCTATCAAAATCCTTGACCCATGCCTCCATCTGCTCTTCTGTTACCAGTTCAGCAATATCAATGAGTCCGGCCAATATCCTGGCTTCATGAATTCCTGAAAGCCATAAACCGTCCGCCAGTTCGTGAATAATATCAAGTTGATTTTTGTAATCTTTTCGTATCTCTGCTTTTATTTTTCTTAACAATGGAATACTTACACCAAGTATATTATCAGCCTTAATACCGAACCTTGCCATTCCCTTAACATTCTCAGCACTGGCATTTGATTTTAAGAGAGTAATTATTTCATACATCTGTGCACTACTTTTCATGAACCTATCTCTTTATTAATTTAAAAGCAAAATCAGGTCCCATACCTTGTTTATATGCTAGCGTTACCCACAACTTGGCTAAGCTTTCCAATAAATAGGCTTGATCGAGATTACCCACATCAACAACAGTAAAACCAATATCTTCAGCAAGTTTAGCTACGAGGGCATTAGCTACTTTGTCGTTTCCACAAATATATGTTTCAATCTTTTGATCCTTATATAGTGGATTACTAAGGTTACTTGCCCCTGTAGAATTAAAAGCCTTTACAACCTTAGAACTTTTTGTCCAATAAGCAATGGCTTCGGCAGCTGATACGTAGCCAGAAGGCAAAGGAGAAGAAATTGCATTCGTTGTATCAATCACTATTTTCATAGTTAATCCAAGAGTATTCTTCAAAACCTCTTCTACTGCTTGAAATGGAATAGCTAAAACGATGACATCGGAAGCATTTACGGCATCCTGTATATCTGCAATTTTGGCTTTCTCCGATTTCAGCGTGTGTAATTTCGGACTGCTAATATCGCGAACACCATACACTACAATATGGCCCATGGCAGACCATTTCCTGCCTAGTGCGGCACCAATGTTACCAGTTCCTATAATGGCTATTCGCATATGAAATAATTCGCCTACAAAGCTATACCAATTTCGCGCCTAAAGTAATTTTAGCACCGGTAAGCAATTTAGAAACAGGGCACGTTTCTTTTGCTTCCTTAGCTAATTCCTGAAATTTAGCAGCTTCTGCATTTGGTACTTTCGCTGTACATTCCAGATGAATTTCTCCAATCGCACCATTTTCCAAAGAAACAGTGGCTGTTGTATTAATGCTATCCGCTGTTAAGCCTGCTCCATCTAGTAAAAAACTAAGCTTCATTGAAAAACATCCTGCATGAGCTGCACCAATTAATTCTTCAGGGTTAGTACCAATACCTTCTTCGAAACGCGATAAATAAGAATATTGTGTGTCTTTCAAAACACCTGATTGAGTGCTAAGTTTTCCTTTTCCTTCCTTTCCTGAGCCATTCCATACTGCTGATCCTGTTCTTTTCATCTTTATAATTTGTTTTTTAATGGTCAGATGGAATAGCCATCCGCCTGAGGCGGATCCATTGACCGGTTAGTATAATTTTGCTTATGGCTATTTCATTATTTCTGATTTTAAATTATTGTTCCGTTTAATGTTCTCTATTTTATTGAATGCAAATATCTTAATTTCTTCACTATAATGTTAAAATCAATTAATTAAAATTCTTTCTCTAGGTATTTTAGTTGAGAAGCATTTATCTTCTCTCTCTCAACTGTATTTTATAAATTATCCAAAAAAATGGCTTGATTTATGCAAAGGTCTTGTTTGTTAAATAAAATTTTCGCACTTTCATTCTCTTAATTTAACATCCCTAAAGTTTCACATCCAATAAATAGTTTAATCAAAAATCAAAAAATATGAATTCGTCCATACATCAATATGAAATTGATCCAAAATATTCTAAAAGTGTCGCTTATTTTTCAATGGAATTTGCCATTGATCAAGCTCTAAAAACATACTCCGGGGGCTTAGGTTACCTTGCCGGCTCTCACATGCGAAGCGTGTATGACTTACGCCAGAATGTTGTAGGCATAGGTATGTTATGGAAATATGGTTATTACGATCAGGTAAGAACCAAGGACAATATGCTCGGAGTATTGTTTCAGGAAAAACGATATACATTCCTTGAAGACACAGGAATTACTGTTCCTGTTAAGGTTTTTTATAAAGACGTTCTCGTTAGGGCTTATTATTTAAAACCTGATATTTTTGGGTCTGCTCCCATGTATTTTTTAAGTACGGATATTTCTGAGAATGACTGGCTTTCACAAACAATAACGCACAAATTGTATGACGCACATTTGTTGGCCAGATTGGCTCAACAAATGGTATTAGGTATTGGAGGCGCTAAGGTAATAGATGCATTAGGCCTTAAACCTGATATCTATCATATGAATGAAGCGCATGCTTTGCCTCTGACGTTTAACCTTTATTCTAAATTCAGAAACATAGAGGAAGTAAAAAAGAGAGTCGTGTTTACTACCCACACTCCGGAAGAGGCAGGAAATGACAAGAATGAATTCAAGCAATTATCTGAGATTGGTTTTTTCGATGGCCTGGAGGAAAATGAAGTAAGACAAATAACCGGCACACATGATCCTGTTTTTAACCATAGCCTTGTGGCACTTCGTATGTCACATATTGCTAATGCCGTTTCTAAAATACATGGTGTTGTTTCAAATGACATGTGGAAAAACAATGAAGGAATCTGTCAAATAAAAGCTATTACGAATGCACAAAACAAAAAGTATTGGGTCGACAAAGAATTGGAAGCAGCTTTAATAAGCAATAATGACAAGGATCTTACGGATCGAAAAATTGAATTAAAAAAAGAATTGTTTAAAATTGTTGCGGATCAAACAGGTAATTTATTTGATCCCAATGTACTCACTATTGTTTGGGCAAGAAGGTTTGCAGCATATAAACGTCCCAGCTTACTAACCCGTAATTATGAAAAATTCCTTAAATTGCTAAGTGATGATAAACGTCCTGTACAAATCATTTGGGCAGGTAAACCATATCCTGAAGATCAAGGATCTATCAACGAATTTAATTATCTGGTCGGTGCCACAAAAGGTTTAAAAAGATGTGCTATATTAACCGGTTATGAGTTAGCCCTTTCTGCTTCATTAAAAAAAGGCTCGGATGTATGGTTAAACAATCCACGCTTCACGCGAGAAGCGTCAGGTACAAGTGGTATGACCGCCGCCATGAATGCAAGTATTAATTTTTCTATTGCCGATGGTTGGGTACCTGAATTCTCGAAACATAATGTCAATAGTTTTGTCATACCACATGCCGACCATACCTTGCCAATAGAGCAACAAGACGAAACAGATTACAATAGTTTAATTAAAGTTTTAGAAGAAGACGTACTTCCAACCTATTACAATGATCCTAAGAAATGGGTGCAAATTATGAAAACCTCTATGAAAGAAGTTGCTCCGAAATTTGATTCCGGACGCATGGCAGACGAATATTACAGAGAAATATATAACAGTTAATTAAATTCGAAAGGCTAACTCAAAGTCAATAGCTCGTCATGCTGAATTTTGACACTTTTGTACAGCCTCTTTTAATAGCATACAACAATGGACAACAATGATATATTAAAAAAACTTCGGGTGGCACTTCAGCTTAGGGATAGTGACATCGTAGAAATTCTTAAACTCGTTGATTTCAAAATAACGACCACCGAACTTAGTGCATTTTTCAGAGCCGAAGATCATCCTAATTATAAACAATGTCACGATCAGATCCTTAGAAATTTCTTAAATGGTTTGGTGATTTATAAAAGAGGTCCGCGTGATAAAGGCAAAACTCCAACTGAATAATTGTAAAGCATTCTTCTCAATATTCACATTCACCACAGATTACTCAGATTTTCACAAATACAATACATCCCTGAGTAATCTGTGGTAAAAAATTATACCTCCATTGGAATTTCCATCACCAAAACTTCAGTATTTTTATTTGCTTTTATTTTAACTTGATCCAGCTCAGGCAAACCAATTGCGTCTCTTCTGTTTAATACTTCCCCATCTATCTCTGCCTCGCCTTCCAGAACAAAAATATAGAGGCCGTTGCCTTTGATTTTAATCGTATAATTTTGCTCATTGCCTGCATCAAAATTTCCCAAAGAAAAATAAGCATCCTGGTTAATCCATATTGTACTGTCATTCTTTTCAGGAGAGATCACCACTTTTAGTTGATTTTTTCTTTCCTCGGGTAAAAATGTTTTCTGATCGTATCGTGGCTTAATATTCTTCAGCTTTGGAAATACCCATATTTGCAAAAAGTTAACAGTATCGGTTTTAGAGTGATTGTATTCGGAATGTTGAACACCAGTACCAGCCGACATAATTTGCACATCGTTAGCATGAATAACAGCTGTTGTACCCATGTTATCCTTATGTTCTAAGATCCCTTGCAATGGTATGGAAATAATTTCCATATTGTCATGCGGATGAGTACCAAAACCCATTCCACCGGCAACAATATCATCATTTAATACCCTTAACACTCCGAAATTTTGTCTTTCCGGATTATAGTAATTGGCAAAGCTAAAAGTATGACGGCTGGTTAACCACCCATGCTGGGCCAGACCTCTCGAATCTGACCTGTGTATCACTTTTTGCATCTTTTTATTTTTGTTTTGTAAATTCAATGTTAACAACAATCGTTATTGTGTTACCAACAACAGCTCCTCCGGCTTCGATTATTTTATTGTATTTCAAACCATAATCTAAGCGATTAATAGCACCTTCAACCTTAAATCCTGCGCGCGTATTTTTATACGGATCTAAAATAGTTCCATTATATTTCACATCCAAAGTAATCGTCTTCGTAACATCTCTGATTGTAAGATCGCCGGTTAAAACATATTTATTACCTTGTACCTTCTTCAACGATTTCCCTTTGAATTTTATCTGAGGGTATTTTTCTGCATTAAAAAAATCGTCAGATTTTAAATGGGTATCACGCATTTCATTATCTGTATTTATGGATTTAGTTTCGATTGTAAATTCAATAGCACTTCCGGTAAAATCCTCATTTGTCGAAGAAACTTTCGCATCAAATTTTTGGAACGAACCTGTGACTTCTGATATCACCATGTGATCAACAGAAAAAATAACTTTAGAATGGACAGGATCCATTATCCAATTCGTTTGGGCAATAACACTTGAAACCCCCATTAAAAAGGCAATTACAGACATTTTGATTGTTTTCATTTTTTTCTTTTTTTTAATTGTTAGAATTATTTATTATTTATACTTAGAAACTGTTTAAAAATTATATTTGATTTTTGAAAGAGATGAAGCTGGTAAATTGTCATGCTGAGCCTGATCACTGTGTGTTGCAGCAGTCCTCGAAGAATCAGGCAGGACATACTATAAAAATAGTTGATAAAAATTTAAACAGGCTCTTAATACTTAGACATAAATTTTTGCAAATTTTTTTTAGCCTCTTAATTTATCCAACAAGAAATTAAGTTGTCGGGCTTCTTCTACTGTCAGGGTTTTCATCTCTTCCTTCCACTTTTTTTCTTCTTCATCCAATTCTTTAAGAAGCTTAAGACCTTTGCCTGTAATTACAACATTTACGGCTCTTCTATCTTCTTCGCAAGTTGCGCGTTCTACCAACTTCTTTAACCGTAACTTTTCTACAAGCCTGGAGGCGTTGGAGTTTTTATCAAGCATTCTTTCTATTAAAAGATTTACTGTTGCAGGTGTTGGATGTTGACCGCGCAATATCCTTAATATATTAAACTGTTGAGGAGAAATTTCATACGATTTTAAATTGGCTGCATTTTTTAAATTCAACCAACTTCCGGTAAACAAAAGATTAATTATCATTTTATGATATTCACTCTGAAACTTATTTTGCTTTATTTCTTTTCCAATTTCCATCTTCAAATAGTATTATGACACAAATATAATAAAAAAATACATGTATATACATATATTAAAAAATTATTTTATTATTTAGAATCAAAAACAAATTTTGATGTGAAAATTAACGGGAATATTTGGCATTTAAAAAATCGTGAAAAGAACTCTTGTTCGCCATCATGATGCTTACAATCTAAATTTTATATGAAATTCTTCTTCAGACAGATCCTTATTAAGTTCCTCCAAACAATATATATCATAATTGAAAACAACTTTGAGCTCCAGTTCTGATAACTCTTTCCCTCCATGTTCCCTCTCCTTCAAATCATTAATGATTAAAAAGAAATCTATAATTAATGAGTACAACTATTCACTAAAATAAAGGTTACAATTTGTTAAAAACTATCCTAAAATTTTTAATAGATGTCCATTTCTTGTAGAACAAATAGTTTAATTATCTTTGTCGCCTATAATTTAATAAAGAAATAATATTGAAAAATATCTCATTAATAGTAAACACTGTCCTTGTAATTGCGGTAGGAGTATTGTATTATTTGCATTTTTCCAGTTCAAAACCGGAAGATTCCGGTAAGGCTATAAATATTTCTGTACCGGTTAAAGATATCAAACCGACTTCCGTAGCCTATGTAAATAGCGATTCATTATTAAATAAATATGAATATTATAAAAAGATAAAAGCTGATTTTGAAGCAAAGCAAGCCCGTCTTGAATCGGAGCTTACGTCTAAAGAACAAGCGCTTAGAAATGAGGCATCTTCCTATCAACAAAAAGCTCAAACAATGACAGAAAGTGAATTGAAAGATTTACAGGAAAGGTTTGCAAAAAAAGAACAAGAACTTTTACAATATAAAGACAAAAAAGTAAAAGAACTGACTGAAGAACAACAAAAACAAAATGAGTTACTGTATAACAAAGTAACCGGCTTCTTAAAAGAACACAGTCAGAATAAGTTTAAATATGTATTAGGGTATTCTAAAGATGGAAATATACTTTATGCTGATGATAGTTTAAATATAACAAATCAAGTTATAGAAGGTCTGAATAGTGAATACAAGGCCAGTAAAGAAAAAAAACAATGATTAACGAATAAATTATATACATATGAAAACAATAGATTCTCTTAATTTTTTGGGTAAAAAAGCACTTATCAGAGTAGACTTCAATGTTCCACTGGACACCGCTTATAACATATCTGACGACACCCGGATTCGTGCTGCTATCCCAACTATACAAAAAATTTTAAACGATGGAGGGGCTGTAATTCTTATGTCTCATTTAGGAAGACCAAAAGGTGGTTATGAAGAAAAATATTCTTTAAAACATATAATATCTCATTTGTCCGAATTGTTAAAAACGCCAGTAAAGTTTGCTGATGATTGTATAGGTGAATCTGCAAAAAAAATGGCAGCGGAATTAAAACCCAAAGAAGTATTGCTGTTAGAAAATTTACGCTTTTATAAAGAGGAAGAACAAGGAAACGGGGAATTTGCAAAAAAGCTGGCTGCTCTTGGTGATGTTTATGTTAATGATGCCTTTGGTACTGCGCATCGTGCACACGCCTCAACAGCCATTATTGCAAAGTTCTTTCCAACAGCAAAAGTGTTTGGCTATGTCATGGCCAATGAAGTTGCCAATGCAGATAAAGTTCTAAACAAAACTGAACATCCCTTCACGGCAATTATGGGAGGAGCAAAAGTTTCAGATAAACTTTTAATAATTAGTCAATTATTAAACAAAGTCGATAATTTAATTATTGGAGGTGGAATGTCGTATACTTTTGCCAAGGCATTAGGTGGTAATGTTGGAAAATCATTAGTAGAAAACGACAAATTAGAGTTGGCGATATCCTTGGTTGCAGAAGCAAAAAAAAAGGGAGTAAAACTATTTTTACCAGTTGATTCGGTTATTGCAGATGCTTTTTCAAATGATGCTCAGACTGAAATTTCCAGTAACGATAGGATTAAGGACGGTTGGATGGGCTTAGATATTGGACCCATTGCAATCAAAGAATTTACTGAAGTTATTCAAGGTTCTAAAACAATTTTATGGAATGGGCCAATGGGCGTTTTTGAAATGTCGAAATTTGAAAATGGAACAAAGGCTGTTGCTGAAGCCATCGTAAATGCAACAGAACAAGGCGCTTTTTCTTTAATCGGAGGAGGCGATTCCGCTGCGGCTATCAATAAATTCGAACTTGCAGATAAAGTTAGTTATGTATCAACGGGAGGAGGCGCATTACTTGAATATTTTGAAGGAAAAGAATTACCTGGCGTAAAAGCAATATTGGAGAATTAGATTAATTCGGTGATTTGTTGATTCGTTAATTCGATGATAAAAAGATCAAAATCTTAATGCTATCTTATTTCATCACCGAATTAACGAATCAATTTATTTTATACTTTCCTTTATCTTTCCTTCCACTTTAGAATATCCTTCTCGGAGCGTTGGCAAAACAGCAGGGGCAATAATTGAAAGAGTTTTATATAAAGCAGATTGTTTTTTTTGATCCTCAGAAATAACAGGAAACTTTTTCTCAACAGGCTTCAATAACCAGAAAGCTGAACTTATAAAAAAAGCCATTTTAAAAATCCCGAATACTGCTCCCGCAATTTTATTGGTCCAACCTAAAGCGGTTGCCTTCAATACCTTTTCGAGCAACTTCGCTAATAATATTACTAAAATAATTATTCCAATAAACACCAACAGGAAGGAAATAAACGGAAGAAATCCTGAACTTATATAAAATTTCTCTTGTAAAAATGCGGAAGCTTTATTCGCTAATTGAAAACCGCCTATTATACCCAAAACAACTGCTGTCAGAATAGCAAGTGTATACAAAAAACCTTTAGTGAAACCCCTATATGCTCCAATTAATAAGATAACACAAATGATAATATCTAAAATTTCCATACCTCTTATTTTATGCTGCGTTCTTTTTTTATTCGCTCATATGCATCACTAATCGTTTTAAACTTATCATGAGCAGATTTCTGAAATTCAGGACCGAGATGATGAACCTTGTCGGGATGATACTTAACAGCCATCTTCCGATAAGCTGTTTTAATCTCAGCATTACTTGCCGTAGATTCTATTTCTAATATTTTGTAGGCATAATGATTGTCTTTAATAAACATTGCTTTAATAGACCCGTAATCATTTGCTTCAATGGCCAGATATTCTGCAATTTTTTCAATCATTAAAATCTCTTCCGGATGCAACTCATTATCTGCATACGCAAGCCCAAAAAGCAAATGTATCAATTGCAACCTGGATGGATAGTCAAGATTATGACGTATTTGATAGCAGACTTCTTGTAAAGAATATTCTTGTTTTAAAATTTCCCTGAAGAGCAACATTCTTTCTTTTGCATGCTCTACTCCAAATTGTTTTATGAAAAACGTTTTTACATATTCCAGTTCTGATTTTAAAAGACGGTTATCTGATTTCATTACAGCTGCACACAATACCAATAATGCAGCCCCAAAATCACCGGGACGTGTGGCAGTCGTTTTTTCAAGACTCTTACTGCCGGAAGCCTCATCTACCACCGCCCCAATAACAACTCCAATGATTCCTCCAATTGGTCCACCTATAGCCCAACCCAAACCACCCCATAATAGTTTATTCCAATTTGCCATACATACATTTTTAAAGCGCTAATTTACGCCTAGATTTTATTCCGACAATTATATTCTTGCACTTTTATTTAAAATTTATAAATTTGAATACCTTCGAGTGATTTTGTTGACATGAGTATTGATGATTATTTTATAATTTGTAATCTATAAAAAGAATGCACTCTGACTTTACTATACATAAACTGTTTTTTGCTTTAATTTTATTTATCTCCAGTTTGACTTCTTTCGCTGAGAACAAAGAAAAACTGCTGTATTCGGCGGTTCAAGTACAAGATATTTACACTCAATCGGAAAAACTAAAAAACACGACTTTGTTAGTTATTATTGATGATACTAAATCTTCATCGGGTAAAAAGCTTATTGCAGCGATGGAAAAAAGCTGGAATTTTAATCCATATAAAATTGTGCAGGGGGATAGCATTGACCAGTACATCTCAAATCCTAAGTACTCGATCTTAACAATCTATTATGAAGATGGAGCAGAGAAAAAGTCATTAACCCATGGGTATAATTTTGGCATTTTTATAGGAGATGAAAAAAATAAAAAATTTGATATGGCAGAAGAATTTATTTCCATTGCCATTCCGGGGAGTAAATCAAAAACAACATCTAAGAGCGACTCCGTCCTAAAAGAAAACAACTACTTATTTAATTTCTACATTAAAAACCTAAATAATCAGGTTTTAAAAGCCAATCAAAAAATAAATTCAAAAGTTGAAACATCCTCTAAAAATTTATGTTCTTATTATGATAATGGCAAGGAATTGCTTGCGAACAAAACCATTCTTATCTGCCAGGAAGGCATTGATGCTAAATTTGATCCTAAAGCATTCGTTAAAAATTTTAATATAAAACCAGAACAATTGAAGATTGTAGAAAAAAAGGAAATTGAAACCGCAATAAATAAGCAAAATGAAAAAATTGCTTTTGGATACGACTTTTCGGGCGGAAATGGTAAGTTGTATGATGCAAGTAAGGGAACCCTTCTTGCTGAAGGTTTTGCAAAAGGCACACTTAAAACTAAAATTCTTATCTATTCCATTGCCCCTGTTTTCATCCTTGTTTTAATTCTATTGTTTAGCAATAAATAATTTTTTAGAAAAGAGAAATTGTCTCATGTTTGCCGAAACTAAAGGATTTATTATCTTTGTTTTATGAACAATACAGAGGTATTAGAGCTAAAGAGCAAGTGGAAAGTACTAACATTAAAACTATCTGAACAATTTGGTGAAGAGCCCGATTTGCAGACAATATTATTTTTGATTGGCGTGCAGGAACTTGGAAAAGGATATCAAAAATATACAAAAGAACAAAAGCAGGACCTCATGCACATAGCTACCTGTGCATTATTGAGCCAATTCGGATACTATGAATTAGAAGGCGTTGATGAAGAAGGATGGCCACACTGGAAACCTGTATCTAAATTACCACCCTTAAAATTAGGTCAGCAAGAACAATTGTTAACGCAGGCAGTAATTGAATATTTTGAAAAATCCGGATTTTCTACTTAAGAATAATTGTTTGTGTTATACTGTCTTCTCTTTTTAGACGAACAATATCAAACACCATTAAATTGCCTTTAGAAACTTGAGCCGTTAAAACAGCTTCAAGGGGAAAACTGTAAACCGTCTTACCATCAGATCCCGTTACTTGTATATCGGGAAGGTAAGAAGCAAGTGTACTGCCGCCTTTCGGGGGCGCAGTTAACTTAACTGTTGCTCCTGCTACCGGTTTGCCAAGAGAGTCGAGAACAGTAATTACTGCATCGCTTGGCCCACCTCTTTTACATGCAACAGGAAAAAAAATAACGGATGAAAGTAGCACAATAATTATCAATGCCCCAACATTGCGGATTATATATTTCATTTTACTCTATTTTTATTTAATATTGCCTAAATTATTATGGTAATCTATTTAGTATGCTAAGTAATAAAAAAAAATCGGGAAAAACAAATTTTATATTTGTAAAAACAGCTTTTACCTTACTATTAGCATTCCCTTTTTGCTTCCCTTCTTTAGCGCAAAAACAAGACACTAAAATTGTTCTGATTGCTACAAATCTGGGCAACATAAAAGTTCTTTTATACAATCAAACCCCCAAACACCGCGATAATTTTTACAAACTTGCTTCCGAAGGATTTTATGATAGTACTTTATTTCACCGTGTCATAAATGGTTTCATGATTCAAGGAGGAGATCCCGGCTCTAAGCAAGCTAAACCGGGACAAATGTTAGGCAACGGAGATATTGGGTACAAAATACCGGCGGAAATTAATGATGGTTTATTTCATAAAAAAGGCGCACTTGCTGCTGCACGTGACAACAATCCTGACAAATCCTCCAGTGGATGCCAGTTTTATATTGTGCATGGAATTGTATTAACAGATAGTGCTTTAACCGTTATGGAAAACAGGCAAAATATAGAAAACAAACAGAAGCTATTCCAGGAGTTTATCAACAGACCGGAAAACAATGGACTAAAAGCAAAATTTATCTCCTGTCAACAAACAGGTAAAATGGATAGTTTGCAAATTTTATCTAAGCAAATTGAACCTGTTATTGAAAATGAATGGGCTAAAACCCCACCCTTTAAATTCACTGATAAACAACGAAAAGCATACACCAGTATTGGAGGAACTCCGTTTCTCGATGGCAATTACACTGTTTTTGGCGAAGTAATAGAAGGATTAGACGTCGTTGATAAGATTGCTGCCGTTCAAAAAAATGCTCAGGACAGACCTCTTGAAGATGTAAGAATGAAAATGTCAATTGTAAAAAAATAAGGACTAGAAATAATGAAGAATAAAGTACAACAATTTATTGCCGAAGTAGAAAACTTTAGAATAAACAGTAAAGAAGGATTAGAACAGTTTCGATTAAAATTTTTAAGTAAAAAAGGCATTCTGGCAGAATTATTTTCTGAGATGAAAGATGCCGGTCCGGAGCAAAAAAAGGAGCTCGGAAAATTACTGAATGACCTTAAAAATAAAACCGAAGAAAAGTTTAACACATTTAAAGACACATTTGAAGATGCTGTTAGTTCAGATGCTTCTACTTCCGATTTAACAAGACCTGTTTCTATTAAATTGGGAGCACGGCATCCTATATCAATTGTGCGTAATCAAATGGTTGAAATATTTTCGCGCATTGGATTTACTCTTTCAGATGGTCCTGAAATAGAAGATGACTGGCATAATTTCTCCGCCTTAAACTTCCCGAAAGAACATCCTGCGAGAGATATGCAGGACACCTTTTTTATAGCTAAAAATCCGGATATTGCTTTAAGAACACATACCTCATCTGTACAGGTAAGAGTTATGGAAAATTCAACACCTCCTATTCGTACATTATCTCCCGGACGCGTTTTCCGAAACGAGGCTATTTCTGCACGTGCACATTGCCAGTTTCATCAGATTGAAGGGTTGTGTATTGATGAAAATGTTTCTTTTGCAGACTTAAAACAAACGCTTCTTTATTTTTCAAAAGAAATGTTTGGTGAGGAGACTCAGATTCGTTTACGCCCCTCCTACTTCCCTTTCACAGAACCATCTGCAGAGATGGATGTTTCCTGCAATTTATGTATGGGTAAAGGATGCAACATATGCAAGTACAGCGGCTGGGTGGAAATTGGCGGTTGTGGTATGGTGGATCCAAATGTACTTGACAATTGTAAAATTGATAGCACGAAATTTACAGGGTTTGCATTTGGATTCGGAATCGAGCGAATTACCCTGATAAAGTATCGAGTAAATGATTTACGTGTCTTTTTTGAAAATGATGTTCGTTTCTTAGAACAATTTGAAGGAACTCTATAGTAAGATCATTCCGTATTTTAACCGTAAAATTTATTATTTTTACCAACAAATACTTTGGTCGTGTAATGTAAATATGGCAAAAAAAACAGATTCTTCTCACTTCAATAAGTACATTAAATATTTCTGGGTTGCCTTCCTTGCTCCCCTTCTGTTTTTAACAATAATTATTTTTATTGCAGCTTTTGGCATTTTTGGAAAATTACCCACTTTTGAAGAACTGGAAAATCCTAAAAGTAATTTAGCTTCTGAAATATATTCTTCCGATCAGGTTATTTTAGGTAAATACTATTTCCAAAACCGATCCAGCATTCGATATAAAGACCTTGCACCTAATTTAGTTATTGCATTAAAAGCAACCGAAGATGTCCGATTTGAAGAACATTCCGGAATAGACATCAGAGGATTGTTCAGAGTCGTGATAAAAACTTTATTTCTACGAAATGAATCTTCTGGTGGCGGTAGTACTTTAACACAACAATTGGCCAAAAATCTTTTTCACGAGAAGCCTACTAATAAAATAAGGCGGGTTATTCAAAAAGTACAAGAATGGATTATTGCTGTTAAACTCGAAAGAAGCTATACCAAAGAAGAGATCCTGGCTATGTATTTAAATACGGTTGAGTTTGGCAGTAATGCATTTGGAATAAAATCAGCAGCTCGCACTTTCTTTAATAAAGAACCCGATTCTTTGAATGTACAGGAATCTGCTATGCTGGTTGGCCTGTTGCAGGCGCCCTCTAAATATAGTCCCTTACGTAACCCGGAGAACGCTCTGATAAGAAGAAATGTGGTTTTATCACAGATGAAAAAATATGGATTTATTGCTCCTCAAGCATTGGATTCATTAACTAAAATGCCAATAAAACTTATCTATCGTCCCGAAGGACACAACGAAGGAATTGCGACCTATTTTCGCGAAAGCCTTAGATTAGAACTATTGAACTGGTGCAAAGAACACACAAAAGCGGACGGCTCCCAATATAATTTATACTGTGACGGGATAAAAATTTACACAACCATAAATTCAAGAATGCAGCGATATGCTGAAGAAGCTGTTGCAGAACACCTCAAACAATTTCAAGATAAATTTACCCAGCATTGGAAAGGAAAAGGCGATCCATGGGGGACTCATAAAGAAGTTTTAATTGAAGGAATGAAACGATCTGACAGATATATAGCTTTGAAAAAAGAAGACGCTTCAGATGAAGAAATAAAAAAGATTTTTAACACAAAAGTGCCGATGACAGTATTTTCCTGGCGTGGAGAAATTGATACGACAATGAGCCCGATGGATTCCATAAAATATTACAAGTTTTTTATGCAAACAGGTTTTATGAGTATGGAACCCCAAACAGGTTATATAAAAGCGTGGGTTGGCGGTATTGATTATAAATTTTTCAAATACGATCATGTCAAAGAAGGTAAACGGCAGGTTGGCTCAACATTTAAACCGTTCCTTTATACCCTCGCGATGCAGGAAGGCTATTCTCCTTGTTTTAAAGTCCCTAACATCCCTGTAACATTTGTTAATGAGAAGGGAGAAAAGTGGACACCGGAAAATGCAGAAGATGATGATGATGGTAAAATGATGACTTTAAAAGAAGCTTTAGCAAAGTCTGTCAACAGAGTCTCCGCTTTTTTAATAAAACAATTTGGTCCGCAGGCGGTGATAAATGTTGCACGAAAAATGGGTATCACAAGCCCGATCGATCCTTACCCTTCTATATGCCTTGGAACACCTGATGTTTCTGTTTACGAAATGGTAGGCGCTTATAGTACTTTTGCAAACAAAGGACAATGGACAGAACCGATATACATCACAAGAATAGAGGACAAAAACGGGAATGTGATACAAGAGTTTTTACCAAAAAAAGTAGAAGCAATTAGTGAAGAAACGGCTTACCTGATGATAAATTTATTACAAGGGGTCGTGCAACATGGAACCGGAGCAGGACTATACCGTTATAATCTGAATGCAGCGATAGGTGGAAAAACAGGAACAACACAAAATCATTCTGATGGATGGTTTATTGGTGTTACACCGGAGCTGGTGTCAGGTGCATGGGTAGGTTGTGAAGACCGAAGCGTACATTTCAGATCTATAACTTTAGGGCAAGGCGCTTCTATGGCATTGCCTATCTGGGGATTGTACATGCAAAAGGTATATGCCGACAAAAAATTAAAAATAAGCAAAGCCGATTTCGAAAAACCACCTCACCTTGACGTAGAAACGAACTGCTCAAAATATGTAGAACCTAAAATCAATGATCCGTTTAGTTCAGGATTTTAAAAAACAATTCGATGATTCGTTGATGAGTTAATTCGTTGATGAAGAAATAAGAATAAAAAAAATCTAATATAAAGCATATTTAGTATTTAAAAAATTTAACGAATCAACGAATTGTCAAATTAACGAATCAAAAATATGAAAGTTGTTACAAATGCTGATGAGGCGATTCACGATATCAAAGATAACACAACACTGATGCTTGGTGGTTTTGGCTTGTGCGGTATCCCTGAAAACTGTATTGCTGCGCTGGTACGAAAAGGATTAAAGGGATTAACGTGTATTTCCAATAATGCAGGTATTGATGATTTTGGACTTGGATTATTATTACAGAATCATCAAATTAAAAAAATGATTTCTTCCTACGTAGGCGAAAATGCGGAGTTTGAACGCCAACTTCTAAGTGGACAACTCGAAGTAGACCTGATACCACAAGGAACGCTTGCAGAAAGAATCAGGGCAGGTGGCGCAGGGATACCTGCTTTTTTCACTCCGGCAGGTTATGGTACCGAAGTGGCAGAAGGAAAAGAAATTCGTGAATTTAACGGGAAAAAATATTTGATGGAACACTGGCTAAAGGCTGACTTCGCCATTGTTAAAGCATGGAAAGGCGATACTATGGGAAACCTTATTTATAAAGCTACCGCCCGTAACTTTAATCCCATGATGGCAACAGCCGGAAAAATAACTATTGCCGAAGTAGAAGAACTGGTCCCGGCAGGAGAATTGGATCCTAACCTGATTCATACTCCGGGAATATTTGTTAAAAGAATATTTCAGGGAAGTAAATATGAGAAACGGATAGAACATAGAACAATTCGTTGATTTGATAATTCGTTGATTCGTTTTTTAACACAAATTAACGATTCGTTGATTTGAAGATTCGTTAATTCGTTTTTTTATCACAAACTAATGTCAAAAACAAAGAATGATTTTTTTTATATTATAATTCGCTTAAACAACCAATAATCAACAAATTAACGAATCTTCAAATTAACGAATTAAAATGTCAGAATATAATCCTGATTTATCTAAGAACTTAATTGTTCAGCTTACTTTTGATTTTGCTTTAGAAGTTGTAAAATATGCGGAATTATTGGAGCTTAGTCGCCATTACGTTATCGGTAATCAGCTTTTAAAAAGCGGAACTTCAATTGGTGCAAATGTGAGAGAAGCACAAAATGCCGAAAGCAGACCAGATTTTATTCATAAATTTAAAATATCAGCGAAAGAAGCAGATGAGACTGAATATTGGCTACTTCTGTGCAAATATTCAAAAGACTATCCCGAATGTGAGCAATTGCTTCAAAAAATTGATCAAATTAAAAAAGTCTTATCAAAAATAATCGCTACATCAAAAAAACATCAACGAATTAACGAATCCTCAAATTAACGAATCAATAATGCTTGATAAAAACGGAATTGCAAAAAGAATTGCAAAGGAATTAAAAAACGGATTTTATGTTAATCTGGGAATCGGCATTCCAACCCTCGTTGCTAATTATATTCCTGAAGGAATAGAAGTGGTTTTACAATCTGAAAATGGGCTGCTGGGAATGGGCCCCTTTCCTTCTGAAGAAGAAGTAGATGCTGATCTTATCAATGCAGGCAAACAAACTGTTACAACCATTCCGGGATCCGCTTTTTTTGACTCAGCAGCAAGCTTTGGGATGATAAGAGGAGAACACGTTGACCTTACAGTACTGGGAGCAATGGAAGTAAGTGAAAACGGAGACATCGCTAATTGGAAGATACCCGGAAAAATGGTGAAAGGAATGGGAGGGGCAATGGATCTTGTCGCCTCTGCAAAACATATTATTGTGGCCATGCAACATGTAAATAAAGCCGGAGAATCCAAGCTATTACCTAAATGCACCTTACCCTTGACAGGCGTTCATTGTGTTAAAAAAATTGTAACAGAGTTAGCCGTTATAGATGTTACTCCTGAAGGGTTTAAGCTTTTAGAAAGAGCGCCGGGCGTTTCAGTAGAAGAAATAAAACAGGCTACTTTAGGCAAATTGATTATTGAAGGAGAAATACCTGAAATGGATATTTAATAATTATTTATAATCCAAGAGTAAAATGATAAATAATAAAAAGTTAGTAGTAGTATTACCTGCATACAATGCTGAACTAACTCTTGAAAAAACCTATAGCGAAATTCCTTTTGATATTGTAGACGAGGTGGTTTTGGTAGATGATTTCAGTACGGATGGAACGACAGAATTAGCAAAAAGATTAGGTATTCATCATGTTATTCAACATGAAAAAAACAAAGGTTATGGCGGAAATCAAAAGAGTTGTTATGACAAGGCGTTATCATTAGGGGCTGATATTGTTGTGATGCTTCATCCGGATTATCAGTACACTCCCAAATTAATTCATTCAATGGCCTATGTAATTTCAAATGGCCTTTATCCTGTTGTATTTGGTTCAAGAATATTAGGTAAAGGTGCTTTAAATGGAGGAATGCCTATGTATAAATACATATTCAACCGGATGCTTACACTCACTCAAAATATTTTAATCGGACAAAAACTATCTGAATACCATACAGGGTTTAGAGCTTTTTCAAAAGAGGTTTTGGAAAAAATAAATTACCATGCGAATTCAGATGATTTTGTTTTTGATAATCAAATGATTTCTCAAATATTTTATGCAGGATTCGAAATAGCGGAAATTACTTGCCCGACAAAATATTTCGAAGGAGCTTCATCCATTAACTTTAGCAGAAGTGTTACTTATGGATTAGGTGTGCTTACAGTGTCTGTCAAACATTTCTTACAAAGGATGAAATTGATTGATGACAAGATTTATAAACGATAAAAAAAGTCATTAATTTTTTGGCTGATATTTAGCCCAGGTATTGTATTTTAAAATGCAATACATAGCTCTGAAACCATCTTTCCAACTTATTTTCTTTCCTTCTTCATACGTTCGGCCATAATATGAAATTCCAATTTCGTATATGTTAATTTTTGGAATGCGGGCAATTTTCGCGGTTATCTCCGGTTCAAATCCAAACCTGTTTTCACATAATGGAATTTTTTTGATTAAATCTGTTCTAAACAATTTATAACAGGTTTCCATATCTGTAAGGTTCAAATTTGTAAAGGCGTTGGAAAGGATTGTTAAAAACTTGTTACCGATGGTGTGCCAGAAAAACAGAATTCTATGGGGTTTACCCCCAATAAAACGGGAGCCGTAAACTACATCTGCATTACTCTTTAACACTGCTTTAATTAATAGATTAAATTCATCCGGATCATATTCTAAATCGGCATCTTGTATGATTAAATATTCTCCGGAGGCTTTTGCAATTCCAGTGTGAATAGCGGCTCCTTTTCCTTTATTTATTTCATGTTTAAAATATTGAATATTTACATCAACATTTCTATCCTGAAACTCTTTAATTTTATCTTCACTGGAATCTGATGAACAATCGTTAACAATTATTATTTCTTTAACTATTCCGTTTATTAATGTTACGTTTTTAATCGAATTTAATATTGATTGAATACTTTTTTCTTCATTAAAAATGGGAATAAGTATAGATAACTTTCCGAATGGATTCATTTACTTTGTATAAATTTTTTATAATATAAATGGCTGTCAGAAGAGCTATTTAAGAAGATGTTTAATAGAAATAAATAGTATTAAGATTGAGGATTCTATAAAAGAATAATTCAAAATAATTGCTAAATATATGTAAATATTTAACATGATTAATCTATGATTCAATTCAATAAATTTGAAATGCTTGAGAGATAAGGATAGATTTACGTATAATTTACAAACATATTAAATGGAAATTAGTTTATTTAGGAGTAGAATAGAGGCCTATCGAAAAGCTTATTTAAATTGCCCAAATTATATATCTTTACAACTTAGACGTGCTGACTCAGATTATCGTTTTGGTGTTTTCATAAAACGCCATAATTGAATACATCGATTTTATTTGAACCATTGTTAATTATCCCTATAAAAACATGCTTAAGAAGCTAGAGTTAAACAATAAGAATGCAATATTGGTATTATTAGGTCTGATTTTTTTGCAAATGTATTGCTACAATTATCAAACAATATTAAAGATTCGCCCTCGATCAATTCATTCTTGGAGACAAACAGATTGCTTGTCTTTTACTCTTAATTTTTTTAACGGCAGAGGAACTTTTTTTGAACCTTGCGTTAATAATTTAGGCGAATCATCTAACGGAAAAGTAGCAAGTGATTTCCCTCTTATTCAATATACAATAGCTCAAATATGGAAAATTACAGGTCAATCAGAAATGGTTTTCAGAATCATTGAACTTCTGTTTTTAATAACAGGTCTTTGTTTTATTTACAGACTGTTTTTATTTTGGACAAAAAACAATTATTTAATTTCAATTCTATCTACTGCACTGATTTTCACATCACCTATATTGTCCTATTATGGTCCTACTTTTTTAAGCGATATACAGGCATTTGGATTAAGTTGCGGTGGTATTTATTTTTTCTTCAGATGGTTAGACAGTAAAAAAAGAAATCATTTAATATTCTCTATACTATTTTTTCTTTTTGCAGCATTATTAAAAATGTCAGCGTTTTTTATGTACTCGATTTGTCTGTCTACTTTATCTGTTATTGTTATTAAATCTATTATTACGAAGAACAAAATAAATGAATACTTAAATCTAAAAAATATTGGGTTGATGTTGATTCCTTTTATATGTTGTTTTTTATGGTATTCCTTTGCCAACCAGTATGATCAAAAGTATCCTAATGGCTTCTTTTTAATAGGTATTTTGCCCATCTGGGACTTGAAGTATGATGCAATCTCTAATATCACAATGGACTTGTTTACTGAAATTTTACCACAAATGCTTAATGTGAATATCCTTTTGTTCTTGTTGTTATTTTCTCTCACTATAGTAATTACTAAAAACACAATCTCCGGGAGCTTAAACAAAACTATTCTGTTATTTGTTGGATTATTCTTTATTGCATATGTCATTTTATTTTTTCAAGTTTTCAACGTTCATGATTATTACATGATCAATATGATGCCGGTGATGGTGATTGCTCTTGGTATTTTTTTAAAATATTCACTTGATAATTTCCCTGCTGGATTCAGAAGTCCTGTTGTATATGTATTTCTGACCTTTCTAGTAATCCTTTGCACTTATACTACAGCCATTAAAACTAGGGGAAGGATTGATTTTGCTGACAATTGGGGTTTGAAAGCACTTGTATATAACAGGCAAGAATATGAATCCATGAAATACAATACTTGGTACGACAGAACAAGGTATGAAGTACTGGAAAATAATTTTGAACCTAAATTAGAGCACCTGGGCATTGGAAAAAATGCAACAGTACTTTGTTTGGGAGATATAACAATTAACCGTTCTTTATATTTAATGAACAGGGTTGGCTACACGAGTTTTAATGTAGGTCTAGATAATCTATCTTATTTTATTTCGGAAAAGAAAAAAAATGGGTTAAACTATCTTATCCTGATAGAGCCTGAATGGTTATCGAATGAAAACTTAAAACCTTTTTTGACGAATAAAATATTCGAAGAAAAAAATGTTACTGTTTATAAAATTTAACCCTTTCGAATAGTACTACAAAAAACGTTTATTCTTTTGGCTCATAAAGCTCCACATTAAGGTCGTCTATAATAATTCGTTGCTTACCTCGATGCCATATATATACTTGCAATTTATCTTTTTGAGTCCTTACAATTGGAGTCATGTAATCAACAGATATTCTATTCCATTGATTTAATTTGATACCAGATAATTTTTCAAAATCGCAACCTTGATATTTATAGTTTTTTCCTTTGTATTGAAAGGTTAGAATAAGAGAAGTAGGATTTTCATTAAGATCAACAGTTGGATAAACATAGACGGTTGCCCGAATCCAGGCATACTCTTTATCGGTCAATTGAGAATAAGAGATTGAAAAGCTTTTTGAAAACAAGTTTGTACTATCCATTACTAAGGCTAGTTTTCCTGAGTGTACTATTTCCAAGGAACAATGCCCCTCAGGACAGTCTTCAAAATCAAAAAAACAGAGGTTTCTTTTCGTAAAAGATGCGCTATCTTTTAATACCTCTATTCCGGTTGTAGATCTTTCTACTTCCAGCAATTCTCTATCTCCCTCTTTAGTTTCTGTTTTACCAAAAATTGCAAAATAATATTTGGCTGTCATCCTTGAACCATCCAGAAGTCCAATTGATAATTGCCATGTTTGAAAAATATTAAGCACAATAAAAAAAGAACAAATTAAATAAAACAGACTCTTTAAATAATTTGATTGATGTCTTATAAAAACAATAAAATAACCAAAGGGAATAGCAAGAACAGCATACGATTCCATTAAAGAACGTTGCCCTAAACTAGTGGCGTACCACCAACAAGTCCAACTGCAAATTATATAAAAACTGATAGTAAAATAACATGCAATTGCGAAAAACAATTCTTTTTTTTCTTTATATAAAAAATAGAACCCCAGTAAAGCAAATGTCATCATTGGTGCATATACAAGCCACCCTTTTTTAAAGCTAAATAATACCTTTAATGGAAAAGGATGTAAAAACTCGAAGCCTTCGCCAGGATTATCGTAACTATCATAAAGAAAATGGCCGGTAATACTTTTCCAATATAACATTTGAAAAGATCCCATAAGAATCATAAAAAAAACGAGAAAAATCAGATGTGTTTTATATTGTTTTACTTTTTCCAGTTTTAACCTGAAACTATTTTTATTATATACGCCCCACAAAAGGGGTATGATTACACAAACCATTTCACTTGGTCGATATAATGTTATAAGTCCCGCTATTAAACCTATCCCGATAGCAAATTTTAATTTGTACTGTGCATGCCATTGTATGGTAAAATAAAGCAATGCGGCATACAGTGTAAACAAAGCATTATGCGGCATTGGTCCTTGCATGACTATATTTTCGAAATAATTTGTTCCTAATGCAATTAAAACAAGGACTATACTGGTAACAATTTCATCAAAGAAAAATCGTAGCACTCTCCGCAAAATTACCAAACCCAATGCGCTATAAACAAAAGCGCCTAAAAGAATAGCATATTGATAGGGTGCAGAAAAACCATCTAAGGCATAGCCAAATATAGTTGCCGCCAAATGGCCAAGAAAGAAAAATGGCGTATATAAAATAGCAAATCCCATGGTATATTTCATTACCCATTGCCCTCCTTCAATCTGAGAAACCTGGTATAGCGTGTCTGTCGGATGATACTGTTCCATGATCTGATGCAAAAAAGTCATATCCTTCAATCCCAGATCATGATGAATGAAATAAGAAGGTAAATAAAGGTAATATCCCATTATATCCCAAGAAAGGATAGAGGTCCATCCGGGAGTCAGATAGCGGAAAATAAATAAAATTACTATCAGAAAAAAAGATGTAACAATAGAAGGCGAAAACCAGTTTTTCATCTGTATATAATTTTTCTTTTTAGTCAGATGGAATTCGCACCCGCCTCAAGCGGATTCATTCCTGTTGGTATACCTTTGTTTATGATCATTTCATATGTATTTTAATTTGTTTCTATTCTTTCTTGAATCTTATTAAAAAATTGGAATACGTTTATCTTACTTCCCTGACTCATTTCAACCTAATACGAAAAAAAAATCCTGACGGATGTTTGTCAGGATTTTTATCATTTGTTTTTCAATTGTTATTCGAAAAATTCCAATTCGTAATCATCAGCAAAAATTACTTCTTTGCTATTGTTCCATAAATACATCACTAAATTATTTTCAGGCTTATTTAAGCCGTCCTGTGCAAGTTGTACTTCTCCAGTAATCTTCACCCATTTATTTATCTCTTTAATTTGGTCTTGAATAGGAATACCTTGCCACAAAGCATTCGGCTTATTAACTGTGTCAACAGCCAAAACCAAACTTGCCTTTGCATTTAAACTTTTTATCATACAATACATGCTATATCTTACCTTTTTAATTGGTTTATTGCTGATATCCTTCATTTTTATATTAAAGGCATGTGAAAAACCTTCGAGAGAATCTATTTTTAAAGAAAAATTTCCTGAATGAGCATTTCCTTCTACCAAAGTAGGTATAGGCATTTTAGACCACCCTTTTACAGACTCAAAATCATTAAAATAATGCAAGCCGCCCTGTTTATTTTCTCTTGAGCAACTGATCAAAAGGAAAGAAGAAATAAAGGCTGCGAAAGCTAAATTTTTAATATTCATAATTATACGTTTAAGTTGTTAATACTAATTTGGGGCAAAAATACAATAATTTTCAAAACATCATTATTTAAGAATTTAAAATCCATAGAAAAAAGGTGTTGTTGATTTTACTGTATATTATCCTTTACGTATATTTGCCCGAGAAATATAAATTTATACTCCTTTGATTTTTAAATGGTATACTGATTAGGTATTAATAACCGATATAATGATTTTCAAGAGATGGACATTAAGTAAAATTTGTATTTCACTGATTGCGCTTATTTGGGTGCTTTCATTCTTTAATTTAAAAAGATATAAGGATCATATTATTGTTCATGATGTAGTCTCTTATTATGGCTATCTCCCTGCAATATTTATTTTTGGCAATATCCATTTAAACTTCGATGTAACCCATAACGATCTTTTTAATGAAGGATTTTTTAGTGATAAATATTGGCCTGAAACTGCGCCGAATGGAGGAAAAGTAATTAAAACAACAATGGGATTAAGTATGTTATATGCTCCCTTTTTCTTTTTAGGACACTTAACAGCTAAAATGCTTGGCTATCCTCCCCTAGGATACTCTTTACCTTACAATATTTTTTTACTCCTTAGCTGTTTTTTTTACCTGATGATTGGTTTTTATTATCTCCGTAAACTTCTAATAAAAAACTTTTCAGAAATAGCAACAACTCTTACACTCTTGTCTGTTTATTTTGGAACCAACTTATATTTTTATTCTACAACAGAAGCATTAATGTCTCACTCCTATCTTTTTTCTTTGCTATGTGTCTTTCTTTATTTTACGGTATTATGGCATGATCAACCGACTTTTAAAAACACCATAGTATTAGGATTCATTGGGGGACTTATGACTGTTATAAGGCCAACTGCATTGCTACTGATGTTAATTCCCATGTTATATACTATAATAGATAAAGAAACATTTTTACAAAAAATAAAATTAATAGTAAACGAAAAATACAAAATACTCCTCCTCTTAATCGTCTTTATTCTTCCTATTTTACCGCAGCTTTTTTATTGGAAGTATATTACAGGAGACTGGTTATTTAACTCTTACACTAATGAAAGATTTTATTTCAATAATCCTCATATCATACAAGTACTATTTAGTTATAGAAATGGATTATTAATATATTCCCCTATAATGATATTTGCTTTAATTGGCTTTATATTTCTAAAAAGATATTCACCTAAATTCATGATTTCTGCTCTGGTTACATTTGCAATTTTACTTTACACAATATCTAGTTGGTGGTGCTGGTGGTTTGGCGGTTCTTATGGAATGCGGGCACTTATTGATCTTTTTGGATTACTGGCTTTACCAATGGCGGCTTTTTATCAATTTGTTTTTACAAAAAAGGTGATCTATAAAGTATCTTTAACTATCTTATTTCTTTTGCTTATTGCGTTGAGTTTGTTTCAAACAATTCAATACAGAAGAGGTTTGGTTCACTACGATAGTGGCACAAAAGAAAGCTTTTGGATAAATTTTGGAAAACTTGAAATTCAGCCAGGTTGGTGGGAATCGTTAAAAGTGCCTAACTATGATAGAGCAAGACAAGGGTTACCAGAATATTAGCTTAATTCCTTTTAAATAGCCCGTATTTTATTATGGTTTTCATGATTCTAAAACCGTCACTATTTTTTAATTTTTTTCCTTCACCTGCATTCCGGGGGATATAACGAACAGGCACTTCAGCGATCCAATTTTTACCCAATCTTCCGCATTTGATAAGTAATTCTGCCTCGAAGCCGAACCTATTTTCTCTTAATTGCAATTTTTCAAAAAGCTCTTTCGAAACCAATTTAAATCCACAGGCCATATCTGTTAAATGAACATCTATGAATATGGAGGTAATCAATGTAAAAATTTTATTAGCAAAATATCTTTTAAAAGAAGCCTGAGTCCTAAGCACACCGGGTAAATATCTTGATCCATTTACAAATGGAACCTTCAACTCATGCATAGCTATAATTAAACTTGGAATATCATGCGGAGTTAATTCAAGATCGGCATCCTGAATTAATATTACACTACCGGTAGATTTACTAACGCCAGTTTTTACTGCTGCACCCTTGCCTTGATTGTATTCATGCTTATATAGCTTTATACCATTCTGATTTTGTATAAACTGCAAAACAGCATTATATGATTGATCGGTTGAAGCATCGTCAACTACAACTATTTCTACACTCTTAACAACGGAAGGATATTGAACCTGCCGGAGTTCCTTTAATAATTGAATGACCAATTGCTCTTCATTATATAAAGGTATAATGATACTTATGTTCATATAATCTGATGTTTAAAATTGATAAAAGTAAATCATGTGAATATATAAATTTTTATAATAAGTTGCACTCTCCGTTCTTTCTTAAATACAGTTCAATTTTTAATTATCATTCTTGCCGTGCTGTATGGGAAATTATCCAAATTACCAACAGTAAAAAACAATATTATTATATCTGTATTTTCAAGTTCTTTTACAAAATCCATATCTGACACTTTAGAATCCTTTTTTTGAGGTTCATAAGAGATAGCAAGTTGGAAATAATATAAGAAATAAGATTCTTTTGAAAACACAGACAGAGGGATCCAGGTATTATTTAAACCATAGAAAAAACTATCCCCTATTATCAGGGCTTTCGGTTTATAACAGCTGTCCTGATTGTAAACATAGTCAATAACCGGATAAGCCAATTTTTGACTGTTTACGTTTTTAAGAAGATTCATTGCCTTCGATATATCATCATCTGCCTCCCTTGCAGTGTCGCTTAATTGGTATGATTTGAACGCTATTAAATTTATTTTCTTATTAATTTCAAATGATGTCCTTCTTAATAAGGTATCAAGGGCTAAATAAGCTCCATATGTGGTCCAATGAACGGCTCCTTGGGTAAATAAGGGATAGGGGGCTTCTCTTTTTATTTTTTGAAAGTATGCGTTAAAATCAAGAAATGGTATATTACTTTTTATCAACTTTTGTCTATACATACTATAATAATTTTCTTTCCTGATATAAGGTAAACAGGAATCCGGTAAAAATTCAGGATAGAAACTTTCCTTGGAGGGTGTAAAACATACCAGCAATTTTTTATTTCTGACCATCAACCAATCATTCAGTTTTTTCAGATCATTAAATACAGAATCTACACGTCCATTACCTCTATATGTTCTTCCGGCATAATTATTAAAAAATTTACGGCTATACAAATAGTTGTTTTTTCCTTTAAAAACATCGCCCACGTTAATGTATTCATAAACAGAAAAATCAATTTGGTTATTTAATTTTACCAAAAAATTTCTAAATCCGAAAGTCTCATTTAGATAACCTTCCTTTTTATCCTGATACTCTCTGCTAAACCAGTTTTCAAAAGTCAAAGTAGTATCTTTTGCCGTATTAAAAGATCCGTACAAAGGAAAGTTTTCCGGGAAAATTTTAAACTGTTGTTGGATTGCTGATACGCTCAACACAAACAAAACAATGATCAACAAAAGTATTTTTAAAAACTTAGTCATTTGTCAAAATCTGAAATATATAAAAGGATTAAAAGTGGAAGAAGTGATAGAGGCTAACGATAAAATGAATATTCCTAAACACAGAATAATATGCGAAAAATAAGTGATGGCATTTTTATTTTCGTTATCATAAATAAAATTTTGAATTTTTTGTCCAAATGGTAATAAAGTAAAAAAAGAAAAGAAAACAGATAACACAAATATTATTTTTGCTTTTTGATCAAGAACGATATTACCTGATGCTGTTTCACTTCCTTTAAACATGGATGACAAAAAAGAAAACGCACCGCCTATGGTATCAGACCTGAAAAAAACCCACCCGATAACTACTATAATAAAAGTGATAAAACACGAAAACAATCGCATTTTTTTTAAATATTCCAACAGGAAGATTCTTTCCAAAACCAGCCAAAAACCATAGTATACGCCCCAAAAAATAAAGGTCCATGAAGCTCCGTGCCAAAAGCCGCTTAAAATAAAAACCAACCACAAATTAAAATATAATCTTGTGTTTGAGCCTACTCTATTTCCTCCAAGCGGTATATATAAATAATTCTTCATCCATTTTCCCAAAGTCATGTGCCATCGCCTCCAGAATTCAGTTATGCTTTTTGAAGAATAAGGATTATTGAAGTTTTCAGGGAACCTGAATCCAAACATTTTGCCAAGGCCTATAGCCATATCCGAATATCCGGAAAAATCGAAATAGATCTGGAAAGTATATGCCAACGCACCTATCCAACACTCATAAGTGCTTAATAAACTAACTGGAACAGAAAAAGCCTGGTCAGCTATTTTTGCCATTACATTTGCTATTAACACTTTTTTGCCCAAACCAATTACAAATCTGCAAAAACCATTAAGTATCATATCAACATTATAAGTGGCAAACCTTCCTGTAATTTGGTCTGATATCTCACTGAACCTGATAATCGGACCTGCTATTAATTTGGGGAATAATAATATATATAACTGATACTGGAGAAAATTTGACAGGGGTTTATGCTCTTTCCTGTATACATCAACCACGTAAGTAAGACTTTCAAATGTGTAAAACGAGATCCCAATAGGCAACATCAATTTCGTCCATTTTATTTCTCCAACACTAAAAAAAGAAAATACACTATTTAAATTGTCTATAAAAAAATTGCAGTATTTAAAGTAAAACAACAGACCTACGTTCAGGGTTAATGATGCTATTAAAAAAAACTTTCTTGTTTTCTCTTTAGCAGAATTATCCATGAGTTGGACAAGGTAAAAATCCAATGCGGTAGTACCAAGAATTATAAAGATGAATTTAGGCCCCCCCCAACTGTAAAATAAAATACTTACCAGTAATAAAAATACATTCTTAATGTAATTCGGTATAATTAAATAGAGTACAAGGACAATTGGCAAAAAATAAATAAGAAATGTAATGCTGCTAAATATCACGTTTTGTATTCTTTTACAAGAATTTAAAAATACATTATAAATTATTAAATTAAAAACAATTTAACCTAAATAACTGATGTTTATTATATCTTGCTAATTTCTATTTGCATCCGTAGTTTTGTACGAAATAAAATTATAATTTATATGAACAATAAAATACCTAATCAAATTAATTTAATACTTTTCGTTGTAACATTGTTTCTCAGCTTGATGGTTAAATTAGATCTCTGGTTATGATGCTTATTGGAGAGATATGAATTCGAAAGCCCGGCAAGAGTGGTTCAATACAATAGGCTTTAAGCCGGATACTGTGTATGTAATTCATTGAATCATTTTAATGAATTAAGACCCTAAAAAAGTTTAACAACAGGTATGATCAAAATTAATAATTCTTTATATTTCTTTCTCTTGGCCCTTCTTGGCATAATGCCAACTATTATTTCATCTTATATTTTATATTTGCTATATAGCAACAGTCATTTTCTGGAGAATCCATCAGCTGCTATAACGATTACATTTTTTTGTATTACCAGCTTTACCATGGCGCTCGCCATCACCCCAACAACATTTATAGCTATTATATCCGGCTATTTTTTCTCATGGACAGGATTGATAGGAATTTCAATCTCTTATATTTTTGCTTCTGTTTTTGGATTACTGATTGGGAGAGGGTTGCAAAAATTCGGAATAGCCTATACACCAAAGGCCGGATCAAAATTTGAAAAATTACTTACCAATTTCGGCGACCGGGAATTTATGCTCATTGCCTTTGCCCGTTTATCTCCGATCCTTCCTTTTGCCATGACTAACGTGGCACTATCTTCTATTAATTTACGTTGGAAAAATTATTTATTGGGAAGCTTAGCAGGCATGTTTCCCAGAACTTTTATATTTTTCTGGGCCGGTAAAAATGCCGCCGATATTTGGACCTTTGTGTCTAACCCCACATTGGGAGGTGTTTACAAGTTGCTACCTGTTGCATTGATACTTGTTTCAACTGTTGGGCTGTATTTAATTATTAAGAAAAAGTTACAACAGAAAACCGAATAAAAAAAGAACATGATTTTAAAAAAATATTTTTCGTTAAGTAAGGTATCTGTTTATTTAATTGCTCTTATATGGATACTTTCATTTTTCAATTTAAAACAATATGAAGAAAATGTTATAGGTAATGATGTTATCTCCTATTATGGTTATTTACCTGCCTTCTTTATTTTTGAGAATGCCCATCTCAATTTCGAAGCAACCCACAAAGATTTATTTAAGGAGGGTTTTTTTAACAATAAGTATTGGCCGGAAGTTGCACCGAATGGAGAAAAAGTAATTAAAATGACAATGGGCTTGAGCATGTTATATGCTCCCTTTTTCTTTCTGGGTCATTGGACTGCAATAATACAAGGAGGCCCGGCACTTGGATATTCTACTCCTTACTATTTTTTTCTAATCCTCAGCTGTTTTTTTTATCTTATTATAGGTTTTTATTTCCTTAGGAAATTACTACTAAACTACTATTCTGAATCAGTTACATCTTTAGCGCTCTTCTCTGTTTACTTAGGAACCAACTTGTATTTCTACACAACGACCGAGCCTTTAATGAGTCACGCTTATTTATTTTCTCTGTTATGTGTGTTTCTTTTTTTCTCTAAAAAATGGCATGAAAACCCCAATTTAAAAAACACTTTAATCGTTGGTTTCATTGGAGGTCTAATGACTATTATCCGACCTACAAGTATACTCTTAATGCTTATTCCTTTATTATACAACGTGAGAGACAAAACATCTTTAAACGATAAAATACAATTACTAATAAAAGAGAAATTTAAAATAGTTTTATTGCTTATAACTTTTGTTTTACCTATTCTTCCTCAATTGTTTTATTGGAAATACATAACCGGAAATTGGTTATTTTATTCCTACGTAGGAGAGCCGTTTTATTTTAGCAAACCACATTTGATAGATGCATTATTTGGCTATAGACATGGCTTATTGGTCTATACTCCTATAATGTCATTTGCCTTAGTTGGATTTTTATTTTTAAAAAAAGCAGCCGGCGATTTCTTCGCTTCGGTTACTATTTCATTTTTAATATTACTTTATGTAATCTTTTCCTGGTGGTGTTGGTGGTATGGTGGAGCGTATGGAATGAGAGCTCTTATTGATCTATATGGATTATTGGCTTTGCCCATGGGTGCCTTTTATCAATATATTTTTCAAAAAGGCAGAGCAATGCAAGCAGTTTTAATCTTTCTGATTTTTTTGATGATCGGACTAAACTTATTCCAAACTATACAATTTAGAAGAGGACTCATCCATTATGACAGCAATACAAAAGAAAGTTTTTGGATGCACTTTGGGACTTTAAACAGGAATAAGGAATGGGTAAAATTGTTAAAAGCGCCTAATTATGAAAATGCAAAAAAAGGACTTCCTGAAAACTGATTTAATTTTAAGCTATATGAGAATTTTTTCGCTTTTCCATGGATGCTCTGATATCATCAAGGTTACCTTTCGGAATAGATTGAATTAATTTTTGGGTATAAGGCGTTTGTGGATTGGAATAAATTTCGTCGGCATCGCCCATCTCTTCAATCACTCCTTTATTAGTTGTAACATAAAAAAGCTACTGCGATTGGCATTTTTTTTGTACTTTTGAATAAAAGAACATACTAATGAAAAAAATAACTTTAAACCTTCCTGACAACGTAGATATAGACGCAAAAGAAATTTCTATAATGCTGGCTGCACAACTGTATGACAAAGGAAAACTTTCTCTTGGTCAAGCAGCCGATCTTATAGGACTTAGTAAAGAAGAATTTATGAGCATTATCGGAAAATACGGAGTGTCTGTTTTTGGCGAAACTTTTAATGACATTGAAAAGGATCTTCAAAATGCCTAAATGTATTATATCCGACACAAGCTGCCTAATTCTTTTCGATAAAATAGATGCTTTAAATTTACTTTTTCAAACTTATGGAGAAATCACCTTGACTCCGGAAGTATCACAAGAATATGGGAAACCTTTGCCAGACTGGATTAAAATAGTTTCTGTAAAAAATAAGGACAAACAAAAGGAATTTGAAAAATTGGTTGACCTTGGGGAGGCAAGTGCAATTGCCTTAGCTTTGGAACTACCTGACAGCATTTTAATAATAGACGATAAAAAGGGAAGAAATTTGGCGCATCAACTGCACATTGAAATTACTGGTACCCTTGGGACGCTTTTGAAAGCTAAACAAAAAGGATTAATTCCAAGCATAAAACCATTCCTTGACAAGCTTAAACATATTGAGTATTGGCTATCAAAGGACTTAGAAGAGGCTATCTTGAGAAAAGCTGGAGAGTAGAAGAACGCCTAACCGTTGACTAACACGGCAAAAGAAATAAGTTCCGTCTTCGGACTTTTCATAGTATTCTAAACTAATAATGAGAAGCGGTCAAAGGAGATAAGATTAAAAAGTAACCGGATTTTTCTTTTTGTCAATCGCAGCTTTAATATCATCCAAATTACCTTTTGGAATAGATTGAATTAATTTTTGGGTATAAGCAGTTTGTGGATTAGAATAAATCTCATCGGCATCGCCCATCTCTTCAATCACACCTTTATTCATGACAATCATACGATCCGACATAAATTTAACGACTGAAAGATCGTGCGAAATAAAGATGTAGGTGAAATCAAAATCTTTACGGAGTTCATTTAATAAATTCAATACCTGGGCCTGAACAGAAACGTCTAACGCAGATACAGATTCATCGCAAATAATAAATTTAGGGTTTAAAGCCAGGGCACGCGCAATACAAATCCGTTGTCGCTGCCCACCTGAAAACTCATGTGGGTAGCGGTAAAAATGCGTCTTGTTCATGTTCACCCTTGCCAATAATTCCAGCACACGTTTTCTTCTTGCCGTATCATTGTCGAAGATTCCATGAACCTGCATCGGTTCCATTATCGCTTCTCCAATGGTCATACGTGGGTTTAAAGAGGAGTATGGATCCTGAAAAATAATTTGAATATCTTTTCTGATTTCTCTTAACTCTTTACTATTTAACTTTATAATATCCCTGTTATTAAAGATAATTTGTCCGGATGTTGGTTCAATCAAGCGTAAAATAGTACGTCCAAGAGTGGTCTTTCCACAACCCGACTCTCCCACTAATCCCAGTATCTCGCCGGGATACACGTCAAAACTCACATCGTCAACAGCCTTAATAAAACTGGTGGACCGGCCAAATATTCCCTGCCTGACCGGAAAATATGTTTTTAGATTTTTAACTTGTAAAATAGGTAGCTTCTTATAAAGTTGCTCATGTCGTTTAACTGTTTCATCGCGGGTAACCAAATATTGATCTACTACATCTGTAACAGACTTATCCACCTCCACCATATTCCCCGCCTCATCCTCTTTCATGAAATTCGTGATGGTAGGCAACAGACTTAAACGTTTGTTCAACGGAGGCCGACATGCTAAAAGCCCCTTAGTATAAGGATGTTGAGGATTTGAAAATATATCCCATACAGATCCCTGCTCCACTATTTTACCTTTATACATCACCACCACTTTATCAGCCAGCTCAGCTATTACGCCTAAATCGTGTGTGATAAAGATAATACCCATATCGTGCTGCTCCTGAATAGTACGCATCAGTTCAAGAATAGTCTTTTGCACGGTTACATCCAAAGCGGTTGTCGGCTCATCGGCAATAAGGATAGATGGATTACAGGAAATGGCCATGGCAATCATAACCCTTTGCTTTTGCCCACCTGAAATCTGATGCGGATAGGTATCGAAAATAACTTCGGGACGTGGTAATTGCACTACTTCAAATAAAGCAATTGTTTTCTCTTTGGCTATTTTATGTGAAACTTTTTGATGCAGCATAATAGCTTCCATAACCTGGTCGCCACATGTAAAAACAGGATTTAAAGAGGTCATAGGCTCCTGAAATATCATGGCAATTTCATTGCCTCTGAACGCACGCATTTCTCTTTCTGAAAGTTTTAGAAGATCAATATTGCCATTTGTTGCTGAATGAAATATAATCTCACCACCGGTAATCTTACCGGGAGGATTCGCAATCAATCGCATAATGGATAAGGAAGTAACTGATTTACCGGAACCTGATTCACCAACAATACCAACAGTCTCCCCTGTATTAAGCGTGAAGCTAACGTTGTTAACCGCTTTAACGGTCTCATCCTCTGTCCTGAATTCTGTAACCAGGTTTTTAATTTCAAGTAATACTCGGTTCATAAAAATATTTAAAAATCAGACTAAATGTATGCAAAATATGATGAAACGGAAGCTCTTTACAAAAGGTTTGTTTATAAATCAGAAAAATAAATATTTTGATCGGCTAATAAAGGCTTTAGTTTAAACTTTAATAACACCTGGACAATGACAATTACATCTTTTTGACAATAGGTAACAATCCGCTGTAGATTTTTATCTTCCCAATATACCTTATAAACCATGCTTCCATCAATATCATCTTTGGATGTGGGAATATTAAAAATTGTAGCCAGCAGATCCAATGAGGTATAGCTCTTATAATCGCCAAACCGCCACAAATCCATGGTGTCGAGCAGGCCGACTTCCCAGGGTTTCTTACCGGCGAGATCCAATAAAAATGGAATTTTTAATCCATTTATTAATATCCTTCTGGCAATATAAGGAAAGTCGAATTCTTTTCCGTTATGAGCGCACAATAAGGATTCGCTTCTATTATAAAAGGTGTTTAAAAGACCAATAAAATCTGAAAGTATTTTCTTTTCATCATCCCCATAAAATGATTTTATTTTTAACGTGGTTTGTTGATTTTCCATTCTGATAAATCCCACGGAAATACATATAATCTTACCAAACTCCGCGTAAATACCGGCTCTTGGATAAAGATCAGCAGGTGTTTCTTGTACTATATCCTTTCGAAAGGAGCCTGCCTTCTTATCCCATAACTCCTTCATTGGCCCTTCGAGCTCATCGTAATTGCAACATTGAGGCACTGTTTCAATGTCAAGGAATAAAATATTTTCAAGATTGATATTTTCTAACATGGTTTTGATTCGTTGATTTGCAGACTCGTTAATTCGTTGATTTTATTTTTTAGTGATGTTAGCTTTTCTAGCATAAAAAGTTTTCGTTATTTATAAATTCTGAAAAAATTCTTATTTAAACTGAAGCAAATTAATGTCTCCCTTTTAATCAACGAATTAACGAATCTACAAATCAACGAATTATTTTCATCTAATCATAACACCCTTTTTATGTATTAAAGGCACGTTAATGAAAAAGTCTTCTTTAATACTCTCCGGTAAAAAAACATACTTTTTATCATACATGGTTCCCTGATAGTAAAAACTTACCCAGAACTCATTGTTCAGGCCAAAGAGGTTTTCTATTATAGGCTCAATCCTAGTGTATCCTTTGGCTGGAACGGAGTCCAAAAAATGACGGAGCATAGACGTTTTTACATCTTCTCCTTCAAAATTCCCGTATCCTTTTGTGCTAACCAAAACACCTTCTATTGGGGCCTCTTTTAAATTAAGTAAATAAGAACTCCATATCAATTCGCCTATTTCATTTTCCTCCTGCACGATAGCAATAGCAATATCTTCTACAATGTGTTCAGGAATATCTTTTAACATTTTTAATTTATTTATTCGTTGATTCGTTAATTTATTAATTCGTTAATTTTTTTAATCAACGAATTACCGAATCAACGAATCTTATCTATTTATACATTTCAAGAGCGCCGTTAATATAGGTGTAAACATCCGGTATATGTTTGTCGTTCGGATCTTTTGCACCACGTTTTTTTCCTAACCTTACTATGATCATTTTTTTATCGGGAATTACAATAATGTATTGTCCTAAAATACCTCTCGCATAAAAAACAGCATGACCTTTGTACTTTGGCAAGAGCCACCAGGAATAGCCATAACAGGAGTTCTTACGTCCATCCTCATAAACAAGATTAGCAGGTACAATAGATTCTTCTACATATTTTTCGGAAACTAATTGATGCGTTCCCCATTTTCCTTTGTTTAAATATAATTTACCAAAGCGCGCAAAGTCGCGGGCATTAGAATAAAAACAGCAATAGGCTTTTTCTGTTCCGTCTTTTTTATCTAAGTTCCACTCGGCTGCATGCGTGGCGCCCATAGGTATCCAAAGTTTTTCGGAGGCATAATCACTCAGTTTCTTACCGGTTGCTTTTTCAAGCACAAAGGCCAACACTTGTGTGTTACCACTTAGGTATTTAAATGTTTTACCCGGTTCTTCTACTACCTTTAAATCTGAAACAAGCGAGTAGAGATCATTGCCATAATAGGCTTTTGTCGTCTTCGAAAAAGGATTGATGTAACTTTCGTCCCAATTCAATCCTGAGCTCATGGTCAGCAAATGTCGAATCGTTACTTTCTCATTTTCTCCTTGTTTAAATTCAGGTAAAAAATCACCCACGGGTTCATCCAGACTTTTAATTTTACCTTCGTCTAAAGCAATGCCTGTAAGAATACTTACAAATGTTTTTGCCATAGAAAAAGACGCGGAAAGTTTATCTGCATTATAGCCATCCCAGTATTTTTCATAGCGTATAGAATCATCTTTAATAATCAGGTAGGCTATACTTTGTAATTTTGTTAATTCTGACGAAAGAAATTCCGGCATCCTGGCCGTATTATAATCCTTTCCTGTAGGCCATTCCTGAGTTTCATTGCCGTTTGCGATTATTCGGTTATCGAATATTTTATTATCATCGATATTGGCCAAATTATAATAAACTGCCTTATACAGATAGCTGTTTCCTGTTGCCAGAATAACCACATTTAACAAGAGCATTACAATCAAAAACCATTTAAGAAATTTTTTCATTTCTTTCTTTTATATACTTATTAATTCCATTTCGAAAAGGCTGCAAATATGCTTTTTTAACAGCTCTTTTACTTCACGAATATCCACTTTTTTATTTATCTCTTTTTCTAAGGATGTAACCGCCTTATCTGAAATACCGCAAGGTATAATATTGTTAAAATAATCCAAATCTGTATTTACATTGAATGCAAAACCATGCATGGTAACCCACCGACTGCAACGCACACCCATAGCTGCTATCTTTCGTGCTTTTGCAGGATGACCGCCATCAATCCAAACACCGGTTTGACCGGCTACACGGCCTCCTGAAACATCATACGCTGCCAGTGTTAAAATAATGGCTTCTTCCAAATAACGAAGGTATTTATGAATATCTGTAAAAAAATGATCCAGATCTAAAATAGGATAACCTACAATCTGACCAGGTCCATGATAGGTAATATCCCCGCCTCTGTTAATCTTATAAAATGTAGCATTTTTTTCTGTAAGACCTTTTTCATCCATCAGCATATGTTGCAGGATTCCGCTTTTGCCTAAGGTATATACGTGCGGATGTTCACAAAACAACATATAATGTTTTGGCGAGCGCTGCTCTTCAATAGAAAGATTTCTATTGGCCAGCTTTCCGTCAACCACTTCATTGAATAATTTTTCCTGGTAATCCCAGGCTTCCTTATAGTCGACCAGTCCCAGATCTTTAAAATTTACTTTTTGCATGTCGGTGCAAATTTAAACAATTGTATGGGATTTAATTTTAATGGGGATAGAAACAAAAAATATCCGCGGCGACAACCCATTGTAGGGACATGCCATGGCATGTCCCTACGGGTGTCGCATTAATTTATATGTATTGATCAAATTATTTGTTGAAGAATCATGCGATGTTACGGGTGCATTGTCTTTTAATTCGGGAAGGATTTTATTGGCCAATTGTTTGCCAAGCTCAACACCCCACTGATCAAAGCTGAAAATATTCCATAAAACTCCCTGCACAAAAATCTTATGTTCATACATCGCTAAGAGACTTCCCAATACGCGCGGAGTTACTTTTTTAACAAGGAATGAATTGGTGGGTCTGTTGCCTTTAAATACTTTGAATGGTGTCAACTTTTTTATCTCTTCTGCGCTTTTTCCCACAGCTTTAAATTCTGCGATTACTTCTGCTGCTGTTTTTCCATTCATCAAGGCTTCTGTTTGTGCGAAGTAATTTGACAAAAGCATGGCATGATGCTCGCCAATTGGGTTGTGACTAATGGCAGGCGCTATAAAATCGCAAGGAATTAATTTTGTTCCCTGATGTATCAATTGATAAAATGCATGTTGGCCGTTGGTGCCGGGTTCACCCCAGATAATAGGCCCTGTTTCATAGGTAACATCTTTACCGGTTCTGTCAACTTGCTTGCCGTTGCTTTCCATATCTCCCTGTTGGAAGTAGGCGGCAAAACGGTGCATGTACTGATCGTACGGTAAAATTGCGTGCGTTGCTGCACCAAAGAAATTGGTATACCAAATACCCAACAAAGCTGTTATCACAGGCATATTTTTATCAAAAGAAGTTGTTCTGAAATGGTTGTCCATAGCATGTGCGCCTTCCAACAATGCCTGGAAATTTTCAAAGCCGATAGCACAGGCAATAGACAGTCCAATAGCTGACCATAAAGAATAACGCCCTCCCACCCAATCCCAGAAAGCAAACATATTTTGTGCGTCAATTCCAAATTGGGTAACACCTTTTTCGTTGGTTGATAAAGCCACGAAATGACTTTTTACAAATTCTTCTTTCTTTGCTTTTTCTAAAAACCAGTTCCGGGCAGAATGCGCATTGCTCATGGTTTCCTGCGTGGTAAATGTTTTGGAAGCTATGATAAATAATGTTGTTTCAGGAGCTACCTTTTTCAATGTTTCTACAATATGCGTTCCGTCTACGTTTGAAACAAAATGCAATTTAATAGTGGGTTTAGAATAGGCTTTTAATGCCTCTGTAACCATTACCGGACCTAAGTCAGATCCGCCAATGCCAATATTTACGATATCCGTAATTGCTTTTCCTGTATAGCCTTTCCACCCCCCTGAAATAACATTATCAGAAAAAATTTTCATTTGCTCCAGCACTTTATTTATCTCGGGCATTACATCTTTGCCATCCACCAAAACAGGCGTGTTGGAGCGATTTCGTAATGCGGTATGCAATACAGCCCTGTTTTCGGTCTCATTAATAGTATTCCCTGAAAATAGTTTATGGATCGCATCTTCCAGCTCTAACTCTTTCGCCAGTTCAACCAATAATTGTTTTGTTTCTTCATTGATATTGTTCTTTGAGTAATCGAACAAAATATCTTCAAATTGTAAAGAGAATTTTGAAAACCTATTTGCATCTTCTTTGAACATATCTTTCATATGTTTCTTACTCATAGATGCATAATGAGCGGTTAGCTTTTTATAGGCATTCGCGTCTCTAAAGTTGTGTTTCTTAAGCATAGTTATATTTTAGCCAATGAGTTTTTCAGAAAATCAATTACTTTAATTTCTGTAACATCCACTTGTTTTATCTCGGCAATAAAATAGGAGATCCAATCACCAAGATGAATATGATAATAGGCATTTTCTATAGCCGAGTTTCCTTTTGAATATATTTCGAATATGTTAGGTGTGTATTGGGCTATAACCTCTTTAGATATATCCATTCGTTTTTGAGTGCGTGAAAAATCTGCAGTATTCCGCAACAAAATAACCACAAGCTCTTCATGCTTTTCTGTCCACCCCACAAGCTCGTTGTGATTCATTTCAGGCAACACATTATGCCAGCAAAGCATTTTAGAATTTTCATTTATTTGCTGACGAAAACGAACAGCTACTCCTTCCATTGATGCAGCACAGTATATCACAGGTATTTTACCTATCATTTGACGGGCCATTGCTATTGCCTGTACTTTAATTTTTTCCTCCTCACTGTCCAACAAAACGATGGTATTGTTTAACTGTTCCTTAAAACTTGCATCAATTAAATTTAATCTATTGAGAATATAAAATACTTGTATGGATGCATATCCAATCCCTGAACGGGGAGGATTTCCTCCTGGAATTAAAATTGTATCGACAGTATGTTTCTTTGCTAATTCTACTATCTTTCCACCACTGGTAACACACACCACTTTTGCATTTTTCTCAAAAGCCTGTTCCAGACAACTTAATGTTTCCTCTGTATTACCGGAATTAGAAGAAACAATAACAAGACTATTTTCATTTAAAAAAGCAGGTAAAAAATAATCTTTGTTAATCGTGATGGGTACTATAGCCGAAACCAACTCTGAAACTATGAGTCCTCCGATTCCGGAACCACCCATACCTGTGATGACGACATTGGCAATAATAGATTTTGCAGGCGTTAATTGAGCCTTTTCACCAATACTTATGGCTTCCCGCATTTGCTGAGAAAAAGTGGCAATGAGATTTTTCATGTCCTTTTTATTTAAGTTCGCAAAATACTAATATTTATTAAAGAGGTGGTAATTTAAATGCAGATCCTCTTAAATAAAGTATACTAAAATCCATTCATCAAATCTATTTGAGTGAATAAGAATACCTTTCCAAAGACATTTGTAAAAAACAAATAAACTACTTTTTAAGACTTAATTTATGTTTTTCAATGTATCCTCCATGTCTCCCTTTTCAGAAAACATTAGTATATTTGTCCTTGCGTTTCTGAAATCTATTAGAATGGAAATAAAGGCAGGCGAACTTTTAGAGAAAATCAATTATCCTTCCGACCTAAGAAATTATAAGGAAGAAGACTTACCTCAAATTTGTAAAGAGTTACGGCAATATATTATTGATATTGTTTCCGTAAAGGGCGGACATTTTGGAGCAAGCCTTGGCGTTATTGAATTGACTATTGCTATTCATTACGTATTTAATACCCCGTTCGATCAACTGGTATGGGATGTGGGACATCAGGCATACGGACATAAGATTATCACCGGCAGGCGTAAAGTTTTTCATACCAATAGAAAATATAAAGGACTTAGTGGATTTCCTAATCGTAACGAAAGCGAATACGATACTTTTGGCGTAGGACATTCTTCCACTTCCATATCAGCGACTCTTGGTATGGCTGTTGCCTCTAATTATAAAGGAGAAAAAAAACGCCAGCATATTGCAGTAATTGGCGATGGCGCAATGACGGGCGGAATGGCTTTTGAAGCACTTAATCATGCCGGTGTTGCCAACTCCAATCTGTTGGTGATATTGAATGACAACTGCATGTCCATTGATCCGAATGTAGGCGCTTTAAAAGAATATTTAACTGACATTACAACTTCCAAAACATACAATAAAGTAAAAGATGAAATATGGAAATTGCTTGGAAAAATAAGCAAATTTGGTCCTAATGCACAAGCCATTGCTTCCAAAATAGAGAATGGCGTTAAATCAGCATTACTTAAACAAAGTAATCTTTTTGAATCTTTACGATTTCGTTATTTTGGTCCTGTTGACGGACATGACGTGTTGCATTTGGTAAAAATATTAAAAGACTTGCGTGGCATTCCCGGACCTAAAATTTTACATTGCCTGACGGTAAAAGGTAAAGGATTCGAACTGGCCGAAAAAAATCAAACGAAGTGGCATGCTCCGGGCTTGTTCGATAAAAATACCGGCGAGATAAAAAAGGCAACGAAGAATGGTCCGCAGCCACCAAAATATCAGGATGTATTCGGACATACGATTGTTGAGCTTGCTGAGAAAAATCCTAAAATAATGGGTGTTACTCCTGCCATGCCATCGGGCTGTTCGCTCAATATTATGATGAAAGCGATGCCAAACAGAGCGTTTGACGTAGGTATAGCTGAACAACATGCAGTTACTTTCTCTGCAGGATTGGCCACTCAAAAACTTATTCCATTCTGTAATATTTACTCCACGTTTATGCAAAGAGGCTACGATCAGGTAATACATGATGTAGCTCTTCAAAAACTAAATGTGGTTTTTTGCCTCGACCGGGCGGGCATTGCAGGTGTAGATGGTGCCACACATCATGGAGCTTTTGATATTGCGTACATGCGTTGTATTCCCAACATGATTGTTTCGGCGCCAATGAATGAGGAAGAAATGCGGAACCTTATGTTTACCGCCCAGCAGGAAGATATGGGACCTTTTTGTATCCGTTATCCACGTGGAAACGGTGTGATGATAAACTGGAAAACACCCATGAAAGCGATTCGTGTGGGACAAGGTAGAAAAATAAAGGACGGGGAAGAGATCGCTATATTAACAATTGGCCCTGTTGGAAATTATGCTGTGCAAGCTTGCGAAGCGCTGGCTGTTGAAGGATTTTTTCCTGCTCATTACGACATGCGTTTTGTGAAACCAATAGACGAATTAATGCTTCACGAAATTTTTAAAAAATTTAAAAAAATTATTACTGTCGAAGATGGTTGTATTATGGGAGGTTTTGGTAGCGCTGTTGCAGAATTTATGATTGACAAAGGCCACTCTGCAAGCATAAAAAGATTAGGTATTCCTGATAGATTTATTGAGCACGGAGACCAACCTGAGCTGTATGCTGAATGCGGATACGATGCGAATAGCATTGCCAATGCCGTAAAAGAAATGCAAAACATTTCTTCATTTTCAAATTCTATTTTAATTGTTTAAAAATCTTCCTTAAATAAATGGCAAAAACAAACAGCAAGCAGGATGCCTTGGATTATCATGCTGAAGGCAGGCCGGGAAAAATAGAGGTGGTGCCTACCAAGCCATACAGCTCGCAAAGAGATTTATCATTAGCCTATTCTCCCGGAGTTGCAGCCCCTTGCCTCGAGATTGATAAAAACAAAGAAGACGTTTATAAATATACCGCCAAAGGTAACCTGGTAGCCGTAATCTCAAATGGCACCGCCGTTTTAGGACTGGGTAATATTGGTCCGGAAGCATCAAAACCTGTGATGGAAGGTAAGGGTTTACTCTTTAAAATATTTGCAGATATAGATGTGTTCGACATCGAAGTGGATGAAACAGATGTTGATGCATTTGTGAGAACGGTTAAAGCCATTGCGCCTACTTTTGGAGGTATCAACCTGGAGGATATTAAAGCCCCTGAATGTTTTGAAATAGAACGAAGGCTGAAGGCTGAATTAAATATTCCCGTAATGCACGACGACCAGCATGGGACAGCTATTATATCTGCAGCGGCGCTGATCAATGCATTAGAAATTGCAAAAAAGAAAATCGGAGATGTGCGCATTGTTGTGAATGGAGCGGGCGCTGCTGCTATTTCCTGCACACGCTTGTATTTAACTCTTGGTGCAAAACCGGAAAATATAGTGATGCTGGACAGTACCGGTGTGATCCGCAAAGACAGGATTGGGCTGGACGAAACAAAACTCTTTTTTGCTACTGACCGTCCAATTCACACGCTTGCCGAGGCGATGAAAGATGCTGATGTGTTTATCGGACTTTCAAAAGGTAACATTCTTGAACCGGAAGTGCTAAAGACAATGGCTGTCAACCCGATTGTTTTTGCCTTAGCGAATCCCGATCCTGAAATATCCTACGAAAAAGCTATTGATGCTCGAAAAGATATTATCATGGCCACAGGGCGTTCTGACTATCCTAACCAGGTAAACAATGTTCTTGGATTTCCATTTATATTTCGTGGAGCGTTAGATGTTCGTGCCACACAAATTAACGAGGCGATGAAACTAGCGGCTGTTAAAGCATTAGCCGATCTTGCCAAACAACCTGTTCCTGAAAATGTAAACCTTGCCTATAACAAAACGAATATGGTATTTGGTAAAGATTACATTATACCGAAGCCTATTGACCCCCGATTGATTTACACCATTGCTCCTGCAGTAGCGAAAGCAGCAATGGATTCTGGTGTTGCCTTAAATCCCATTTCTGACTGGGAAGCCTATAAAGAAGTTCTTCTTAAAAGATTGGGCCTCGATGATAAACTTTTCCGGATCATCAACAGCAAAGCCAAACAAAAACCTAAGAGAGTTGTATTTGCCGAAGCCGATACGTATAAGATTCTTAAAGCGGCCCAGCTCGTTCGCGATGACGGTGTTGCCACGCCCATTTTATTGGGAAACATAAAAAAGATAAAAGAACTTATTACAGAAAACAATTTAGACCTCGGTGATGCGCTGATTATAAATCCGCAAGACGAAGAAGAGAAACGGAAAGTTTTTGGTGACCTGTTTTTTGAGAAAAGAAAGAGAAGAGGGTTTACGTCATTTGATGCACAAACCATGATGCGACGCCGTAACTATTATGGAGCCATGATGGTTGAAATGGGAGAAGCTGATGCCATGATTTCCGGGCTTACACGAAACTATGCAGACACAATACGTCCTGCATTACAGATAATTGGCGTGGTGCCGGGGGTGAAGAAAGTGACAGGGATGTATATCATGATTACAAAAAAAGGCCCTTTCTTCTTTGCAGACACTACAATCAATACCCATCCTACCACCAACGACCTGGTTGATATTACAGTACTTACAGCAAAGGCTGTTCAGCAATTTAATATAAAACCACGTGTTGCCCTTTTATCCTATTCAAATTTTGGATCTTCCGAAAGCGAGAGTGCAATAAAAGTACGCGATGCCGTTGAAATTTTACACAGGGATTATCCTGAAATATTGGTGGACGGAGAAATGCAGGCCAACTTTGCATTGAATACTAATTTCCTGAAAGAGAATTATCCTTTTTCTCCTTTATGCGAGAATGGCGCGAACACTCTTATTTTTCCAAATTTAGATGCAGGGAATATTGCCTACAAAATGATGCAGGAAATCGGCAGCGCCGAAGCCATTGGCCCTGTTCTCCTGGGAATGAAAAAATCTGTACATATTTTACAAATAGGAAGTTCTGTTCGGGAAATTGTGAACATGGTCAACATCGCAGTGATGGATGCGCAGAGTAAGGAGTAGTTATGAGTTAAAAAATTAACTTTACATTTTTTTATTATTCGTCAGGCCGTGTATATAAAACATTAATGGTAAACGAATTAAGCATTTAATTACCCCTCTAATATGTCAGATACGCGAAAAAAACTTTTTTTACTCGATGCCATGGCGCTAATTTATCGTGCCTATTTTGCCTTTAGTAAAAATCCAAGATACAACTCCAGGGGATTAAATACCTCCGCCATATTAGGGTTTACCAATACTTTGGCTGAAGTGATAAACAAACAAAGACCAACACACATAGCAGTGGCCTTTGATACCGCAGCTCCCACCTCCCGTCACGAAGAATTTGCAGCTTATAAAGGACATAGAGAAGCTATGCCAGAAGACATTTCTCTTTCACTACCTTATATTGTTGAGATAATAAAAGCCTTTAACATTCCTGTAGTAGTTTTAGATGGATATGAAGCAGATGATATCATAGGTACCCTTGCCAAAAAGGCTGAAAAAGAAGGATTTATTACTTATATGATGACTCCCGATAAAGACTTTGCCCAATTGGTGTCTGAGAATATATTCATTTTTAAACCCGCCCGAATGGGTAATGATGTAGAAATTTTAGGCATCCCGGAAGTATTAAAAAAATACGAGATAATAAATGTAGACCAGGTTAGGGACTTATTAGGATTATGGGGTGATGCCTCTGATAATATCCCTGGCATTCCCGGGATAGGTGAAAAAACAGCGAAGCTACTCATCGCTCAATTTGGAAGTATTGAGAACATGATTGCAAGATCGTCCGAATTAAAAGATAAACTTCGTGAAAAGGTGGAAACCCACGCCGAACAGGCTTTATTATCCAAAAGGCTGGCAACTATTATTTGTGATGTTCCCGTAGAATTTGATGAAGAAAAGTTAATGCTCTCTTCTCCCAATGGAGATAAACTCCGGGAAATATTTAATGAATTAGAATTCAGAACTCTTGCCAAAAGGATTCTGGGAGAATCTATCGAGACAGAAGTTAAAATTACAGAAACAAAAAAAGAGACCGTAACTACCAATTCCATTAGTCAATTGGATCTCTTTAGTACGCCTGCCACTACTGTTTCCGAACAAGCAATCGCTGTTTCCACCACTGAAGTTGATGTGATTGTACAAGAGGAACGTATATTCAAAACAATCAAAACAGTTGCTCATACCTATCATCTCGTCAGCGACTCTTTGAAAAGAACCGAACTGATAGATGAATTACAGAAACAAAATTCTTTTTGTTTTGATACGGAGACAACTGATATAGACGCAAACAATGCAGAGTTGGTTGGCTTGTCAATCTCTTACAAACCGCATGAAGCCTATTATATTCCATTCCCTGAAAATTACTCAGAGACATTGTCAATAATCAATGAGTTCAAGCCTTTGTTTGAAAATGAAAATATAGAAAAGACAGGTCAGAATCTTAAATACGATATCACCGTTTTAAAATGGTATGAAATTCAGATGAAGGGAAAACTTTTCGATACCATGCTGGCACATTACCTGATGGAGCCGGACATGCGGCATAACATGAATGTTCTTGCTGAAAATTATTTAAATTATAGTCCTGTTCCCATTGAAGAATTGATAGGCATAAAAAAATCAGAACAACTAAATATGCGGGCAGTCCCATTGGATCAGATTGTGGAATACGCCTGCGAAGACGCTGATATTACCTTGCAGCTAAAACACATCTTTGCGGAGCAATTAAAAAAACAGGATTTATATACCTTGTTCGAACAAGTTGAAATGCCTCTTGTTGAGGTACTCGTGGATATGGAAACATCCGGAGTAGCTATTGATAAACTTGTTTTGAATGACTTTTCAAAAGAGCTGGAGACCGACATTGCAGAGATGGAGAAGGAAATATATGTATTGTCGGGAACAGAGTTTAATATCGCATCGCCAAAACAATTAGGAGATATCCTTTTTGACCTGTTAAAATTAGACCCCAAAGCAAAAAAGACAAAAACAGGACAATATGCAACAGGTGAAGAAGTCTTGAGTAAAATCGCAGATAAACACCCGGTGGTAAATAAAATATTGGATTACCGCGAATTAGTGAAACTCAAAAATACGTATGTGGATACGCTCCCAAAAATGGAAAACCCACGAACGAAAAGAATACACACCTCATTCAACCAGGCCGTTGCTGCTACAGGCCGTCTTAGCTCGAACAATCCTAATTTACAGAATATACCTATTCGTACAGAGAAGGGACGATTTATTCGTAAAGCCTTTATTCCCCGGGATAACAATCATATATTATTATCGGCAGATTACAGCCAGATTGAATTACGGATTGTAGCTGAAATAAGCAAAGATCCGAACATGCTGGAAGCCTTTCAGCAACAACAGGATATTCATGCTGCCACTGCTGCTAAAGTATATGGTATACCGTTAGAAGAAGTAACATCTGACATGCGACGAAATGCAAAAATGGTAAATTTTGGAATCATATATGGCATCTCTGCGTTTGGCCTTTCTCAACGCTTAAATATCCCTCGTAAAGAAGCTGCATTCATTATTGAAAACTATTTTATCCAATATCCAACTATAAAAAAATTAATGGACGATAATATTAACCTTGCCAGAGAACAAGGTTATGTAGAAACATTAATGGGACGCAAACGATACGTCAAAGACATCAATTCCCAAAATGCAGTTGTGCGGGGATACGCCGAGCGTAATGCCATAAATGCTCCGATACAAGGCACTGCCGCAGACATGATCAAGATTGCCATGATCAATATTCATAAAGATTTTAAAGACAGAAACTTTAAATCTAAAATGACTTTGCAAGTACACGATGAGTTGGTATTTGATGTCTATAAAGAAGAACTGGAATTGGTAAAACCCATTATAGCGCATCGCATGAAAACAGCTATCTCAATGACTGTTCCAATAGAAGTAGAAATGGGAACTGGCGTTAATTGGCTGGAGGCGCATTGATCTGTAGTAGGGTCATGCCACGGCATAACCCTACGGGAAACAATAACGGACAGCCAATGCATAGTGATCTGAAAAATTACTTTCCAAAACTTTATGTTCAAGAACCTTAAGATTTTTTGAACTGAACTGATAATCTATTCTTATACCAATACCCATTAAAGGATATGTAATTCCTCTCCCCCTGCCCTTTTCCATAAATGAGTCATTGAAAGAAGATGCTAATTGATGATAAAAATAGCTATTCGGAATGTTATTAAAATCGCCTGCTAAAATTACAGGAAAGCTTAAAGAACGGGCTTTTGCAAGTAAAATCTGTACTTCTTTTTCCTGTTCTTTATACACATATTGAAAAATGTGATTTATCTGACGTGTCTTTCGTAACAAAGATAGTATAGGAATGTAGGGTTGATTGTTAAGATTGTACGAATACAACTGGAAATTTAAAATACCCAGGCGTTTTCCCTCCACATCCAACTCACAATAAACGCCTGCATTCATAACCTTCTCATGCAAAAAGAGCGCACTGTCTTTTACAAACTTATATTTAGAGAATATTATTAATCCAAAGTCATTATCCCTTTGACGAAACCACTTATAATAGGGCATTTTCAGTTCTTTCGAAAAGTAACTTGATAATGTATCTTTCAAACCAAGGGTTACGTCATAAAAACCATACTCCTGCATACACACTATATCCGCATGCTGTTCCTTAAGCATATCTGAAATTTTTGCAGCATTCTCAGGATGTTTTACAAATCCTGCAACATTATAATTAATAACTTTAAAGCTTTTTACCGAACCTGGCGCAGAACCTGAGTTCCATTGAAAATTATTTCTTAAGTCAATTAATAATATGATCACAAGAAAAAGATCAATATAAAAAAGGAACGTTCTTCTTTTGTATTCAATGATGGTAATGATTAACATTCCTATGGTTAACGGAAATAAATAAAAAGGCAAGTATTGAAAATAACCAAATTTATCGGGAGAAATATATCGTGCAAGCAATGCACAGCAAGAGAATGCTATTAGAACGACATTAAGGATACTATAGATTTTAGATTTAATGGTATTTCAGGTTAAATGTCAATTGACCAAAAAACAAATATAGTGTTTAACAAAAATACAATTTGGTAAATAAACAAAAAACCATTTTTTAATATGTACTATATTCCTTTAATTTGATCCATGTTTTCTCCTGACCTCCTCCTTAAATTTAGTCGCTTCTTCATTGTCGGGTTTACGGGCGCTGCTATGGACTTTACTTTCACCTATTTATTGAAAGAAAAAGCAAAACTTCACAAGTTAATTGCGAATGCATTTGGATTTTTAATGGGCGCTTCTACTACTTTTATATTCAATCGTCTTTATACATTTCACAATTCCAATCCCGATGTATTTACCCAATATTTCAAATTTATTGTTGTATCTTCAATAGGTCTTTCTATCAATACGCTTGTTATTTATATTTTAACAGAAAAGTACAAATGGAATTTTTATATATCAAAAGCAGGAGCGGCTCTGATTGTCCTTTTCTGGAACTTTTTTGCTAACTATTATTATACTTTTAAAATTTAACATTTGGCTGCAATAATTCCTTTTTCAGTATTTTCCAGAGACACTGTTCTTAACCTGATGTCGAGTCAGACGATGGATGCGTTGGTTATAGGCGGAGGTATCACAGGCGCAGGCATCGCTCTGGATATGGCTTCTCGAGGGTTACGAGTATGTCTGATCGACAAACAAGATTTCGCCGGTGGCACAAGCAGTCGCTCTACAAAGCTTATCCATGGCGGATTAAGATATCTGAAACAATTAGAATTTGGCCTGGTTAAAGAAGTAGGGCGGGAACGAAATATTGTATATAAAAACGCTCCTCATCTCGTTACTCCTGAATATATGTTGTTGCCTATTATTGAAAAAGGCTCTTTATCTAAATTGCTTGCTTCAATAGCATTATACATATACGAAAGACTAGCTGGTGTAAAGCCCGCTGAAAGCCGGAGAATGTTGTCCAAATCAGAAACGGAAACGCAGGAACCTCTTTTGGATAAAGAAATTTTAAAAGGCGGAGCATTGTATTTTGAATACCGAACAGATGACGCGCGCCTGGTTATTGAAGTTTTAAAAACAGCCAATTCGTATGGAGCGCTTTGTATCAATTACGCCAGCGCTACTGATTTTATTTATGAAAACAATATAGTAAAAGGAGTCCTTATTAAAGATCACTTAAACAATAAAGAACATACTATTAAAGCAAAATATTGTATCAATGCAGCAGGGCCATGGGTAGATGAATTGCGTGAAAAAGATCATTCACTAAAAGGAAAGAGATTACATCATACAAAAGGAGTTCATCTGGTTGTTCCACACAGCCGTTTGCCAATAAAGCAATCTGTATATTTTGACAGTCCGGATGGAAGAATGATTTTCGCCATTCCAAGAGCAGGCACAACCTATATTGGAACAACTGATACAGAATACAAAGGCCCTCTTGAAAATCCTTTAGTCAGCAAACAGGATGTCGACTATTTATTGAATGCTGTAAATAAACTATTTCCAACCGTAAATTTAGTGACCGCTGATATAAACTCCAGCTGGGCAGGCTTACGTCCATTAATTCATCAGGATGGAAAATCCCCATCAGAGCTTTCCAGAAAAGATGAAATTTTTATTGCACCCTCCGGACTTATTTCCATCGCAGGTGGAAAGTTAACCGGATACCGCATGATGGCGAAACGCATCACAGATCTTGTAATGAAACAATTAGTGAAGGATGAAAAAATAGCATTCAAAGAATGTATAACACATACAACGAGTATATCCGGTGGGGAATTTTCATTGGCACATTCTTTAGAAGATTTCATTGAACAAATGACATTAAACGCAAAAACAATCGGGGCAAATAAAGCCCAGGTAGTGGCCTTGGTAAGCAAGTACGGATCTCATACCGACACTATCATAAAAAAAGCCATTACTTATTTTTCTGAAGGGATCAGCGCTGAAAAATCTATTATCCTGGCGGAAATAAAATATGCGATTAAATATGAAATGGTAATAACACTAAGTGATTTTTTAATTCGCAGAACAGGACGGTTATTTTTTGAACGTGAAACCCTGGCAGAATCAGTACCTATAGTTTTGGAAGAAATGGCCGGGATCTTGAAGTGGAGCGATTCCGAGAAACAAAAAAACCGAGATGATTTTCAGGTGGAGTTTTTGAAGGTGGTGGAGTTTCGTTGAACTTTTGGATGCCTGAAGCCCCACCCCCTGCCCCCGCCAGCGGGGGATATTCTTGCTTCTTAATTGCTTGAGATAATAAGGTTATTCTTTTTTAAACTCGCTACATATCCCCCGCTGGCGGGAGACGTACATCCAAGAGTTATTTTTTTTCAACACGCCGCATATCCCCCGCTGGCGGGGGCAGGAGGTGGCCCTTATTACTTAAAAAATGTTTTAAGAAGAAATAGCTGTAAGACACAATCCATAAAACTATAAAACAAGAAAAAATATTTATATTTGAATTTATCATCAGTATAATAAAAGAAAAACTTTAGAAAATAACTTCGATTACTGATCCTATTTAGGAAATAGGCGAAGTGTTCTATTACAGTCATGTTGTGCGCAATGCGAGCGTTCTTAACAAAGTTTAATCATAAACAGATGGATAATAATTTAAAAGAAATCTTAACTGAATTTGTTGACTATCTTTTGCCAGAGTTGACTCCTTACCAAACAACAATGTATTTGCTATTATTACGTAAGTCATTTTTTGCCAATGAAAGTAGAGAAGTAAGAATAGGCAAAAGAACATTAGTTAGCTTTTTTGGGAAAGGATCAAGAGGAGAGAAAACAAATTATGATCATGTTTCAAAGCAACTTAAAGGCCTTGAGCAAATTGGATGCATTTCCATTGGTGATACGACGAGAGATGGAACATTATATAAAATTAAATTACCTATTGAAATACCAATTGTTGCCGAGAAAATTGCAGTGAAAGTAAAGATTAATGTTGAAGAAGATTATTTTACTGATCCTGGAAAAAGAAAAGAAATATTCGAACGCGATAATTGGTTTTGCTTCTACTGTGGTGACAAAGTAACTTTTGATAATTCTACTTTGGACCATTTTCATCCACAACATTTAGGAGGAAACCATTCTAAAGAGAATTTAAAAACATGTTGCTTGACTTGTAATAGTATTAAATCAGGTAAAACTTATGAAGAAGCAGCACCTTATATTTTAAAAAGTTTACAAGAAAGGCGAATGAGAAAGAATACATAACGCACATGCGCACAACAAACAGTAAGCCCAATGCCTTGCTATACCTTAGTTTCGAAGCTTTTTGTTTAAATATAATTAATTGAAAACAGAACAAATAACGTAAAAATGTCGGCACTGGGCCTACTGTCGACCGTTATAGGCAAGGCTAACGAACGACCAAACAATGACGACATTCATATTTTATGGAACCCAAAACGGTGGATCTGGGACACTCTTGAACAAGACATTGAGCAAAGACACCTTACAGCATTGAAGAAGTAAAAACATTTATAAGCGACAGACAATAAAAATGACATTTAACTTGACGACTGAAATGAGAAGCCCTGCTATCTCAAACCCCCGAAACGTTAACCGAGCCGCTTTTTTATGCCTTCTACAATTTCGTATACTGCAGGGCAAATGGTAGTATTCTTCACAGTTAAATCCAATACCTGATACATCTTCTTTCTATTCGTGTGCGGATATTCTCTGCAGGCATTTGGCCGGTCTTCGTAAATACTGCAATAGTTGTCATCACCTAAAAAAGGACATGGAACACTGTTCAGAACATAGTCCTGATCTTTGTCCAGATGTAAATATTTTTCAGAAAAAACGGAAGGACGTATTCTAAAGCGCTTGGAAAGCCGCTCTATATCTTTATCTTTAAAAATAGGGCTTGTTGTTTTACAGCAATTCGCGCAGGTAAGACAGTCGGTTCTTTCAAAAACTTCTTCGTGCAATTCATGAAATGCAGCATCCAAAATATCAGGCTTCTTTTTCTTTAAAACGGCAAAAAGTTTTTTGGTGCTTTTCTCTGCTTTTCCAGACCACTGTTCAAGGTTTCTTAATTCCACTCGCTTGGTATAAATGAAGATGTATAAATTTGAAAATGGAATATATTCAAATTATTTTTTGAGTAGTCTTTTAATCACCATCGCATAACCCAAATGCAAACTTTCGTGAATAGATATGAATTTGATGGCATCATCAATATTTCTGAGCTCAATTCCAAAGCCAGACATATACGGTTTGAAGCCGGTAAATAGTTCGTTTTTTAAATCAACAATAAGTTCATCGATATTTGAAGTTGAATAATTTTTTAAAATATCAACTTCGTGTTGATCAATGGGTAATTCAGGCTTGGTACCTTTTCTGTATTTGTCAATATATTGAGGATCTATCTTATTCTCCAAACCCGAAAGCTTATAGCAAAGAACCTGTTGCGCAGCTATTATATGACCGTAATTCCAAATAATATTGTTATTTAATTTTTCAGGAATTTCATTTAATGCATCGATAGATAAGCCATCTATTAACTTATTAAAATTAGTCCGCGTGGCTTTAATTATTTCAAGAGATTTTTCCATAATGTATAAATTAATAGATTGCAAAATTAACGAATTAACGAATCCTCAAATCAACGAATTTGTTTAACTTAAATATTTCCCCACAATAGGCATTCGTCTACCACTGCCAAAGGCTTTACCTGAAACGCGCAATATAGGAGGACACTGATGTCTTTTATATTCATTCGTATTGACAAGTTTAAGGATACGGTCTACTAAAGCTTTTTCAAATCCCATGGCAATAATTTCTCTTGGGCCTTTAAAGTTTTCAATGTATTGAAATAAGATGGTATCGAGGATGTCATATTCAGGAAGAGAATCAGAGTCTTTCTGATCGGGCCGCAGCTCGGCAGATGGGGGTTTTATAATCGTGTTTATCGGAATAATTTCCTGTTCGGTATTAATGTATTTGGCCAATTCAAATATCTGTGTTTTGTATACGTCGCCAAGCACAGAAAGGCCACCGCACATATCACCGTAAAGGGTGCCGTATCCTACTGCTAATTCACTTTTGTTCGAGGTATTCAGAAGTACATAACCGAACTTATTGGAAAGTCCCATAAGTAAGACACCTCTTGTCCGTGCCTGCAGATTTTCTTCTGCTATATTAAAAGGCAAGCCTTCAAAATGAGGCTGAAGCGTTGTTTCAAAAGCGTTATAAATATCTTTAATAGTTATAATATCATATTGAACATCGAGATTTTTAGCCAGAGCAATCGCATCGTTTACAGAATGATCGGATGAATAGTGTGAAGGCATTAGTATAGCCCGCACATTTTCTTTGCCCAATGCTTTAGTGGCAAGAGCCAGAACCACGGCAGAGTCTATGCCACCCGATACCCCAAGGATGGCCTTTTTAAATCCTGATTTCTGAAAATAATCGCTGATGCCAAGAACCAGTGCATCATACATCCGATGAATGGCAGGGACAGGAGTATGGATTGGAGCAGCAGTAGCGCTCGTTAGATTATCTAAGTCGTATATCCTAAAATCTTCTTCAAAATAATGAAGTTCATCATGCACTTTTCCATCCCCATTCAATACCATCGAACCTCCATCAAAAATTAAATCTGTCTGAGCGCCTACCTGGTTGACATACAACAAAGGGATCTTGTATTTTTTTACGTTTCTGATCAGGATTTTTTTTCTTTCTTCAGCATGGGCATAGGAAAAGGGCGAGGCGGCAATGTTAATCATTACATCCGGCCTTTGTTTTGCCAATTCATCCATCGGGCTTACCGTGTACATTTTGATTACTTTTTCTTCTCCTTGCATTTGCTGGGTGGTATACTCATCCCAAAGGTCTTCGCAAATAGTAAGAGCAATACGTTTGCCTTTATATTCAATGATATTAAATTCACTTCCGGTTTCAAAGTAGCGTGATTCATCAAATACATCATAGGTGGGCAATAGCGCTTTATTACAGGTGGCTTTTATTTTTCCATCTTGTAAGAAATAAGCGGAATTGAATAAAGCCTTTCCTTCTTTTTGCGGATTAATTTTCGGACTTCCTATAATCGTTGCTATGCCTGTAGATTCTCTTGCGATTTCCTCTATTGAGGATTTGCATTTGGAGATAAAGTCGTTAAACTGTAAAAAATCTTTTGGAGGATAACCGCAAATAGCAAGCTCGGAAAACACGATCAGATCAGCACCTTGAGCTTTCGCTTTTGCAATAGCCTGCTTGATTTTCAAAACATTGTTTTCGAAATTCCCTATATGGTAGTTTTGTTGTGCTAATGCTATTTTCATTTCCTTTGTTCTGGTCGCAATCTATTAATTAAAAATAAAAACCCGGTGCGAACATTGCCGAACCGGGTTAAAATTAAAGAAATTATTGTTCTTCTAGAAGAATATACCAAGTTTAAGTCCAACAACATTTGCTCTGCTATTTATTGTATAAAGCTTTGATAAAGTAACATCTGTTAATACATCCGTAAAACAGTTGTTGAAAAATAATGAACCAACAAGAGATGTCTTGCCACTAATGTTGTATTCTGTTCCAAGATTTATAAGCAGAGATAGAGCAAACGGATTAACGAAATCCTTTAAATTATCATTAACAACGACCTTTTGTTTGCCAGTAAAAGAAGAGCCTGGTTCCTTTAAGGAATAATTACCTGTTCGACTTAAAGCATATCCCGCAGAACCACCAAATGCAGCGTAGTAGGTAAAATATCCAATGGCTTTTGTTTTCATTTTTAATTGCAATGGGATCTCAATATATTGTAAGTTTATATTAGCAGCGCCAGTAGTAGTAGCAGTATTCCCATAATCAAAATTAAAGTTTACCCCTCCGCCTCTGTAATTAACCTCAAGCCCTGAAGTAATAGCATAGTTGTCGCTTAAGTTATAGTCGAACATTAATCCGTAGCCAAATCCAGCTTGTCCACCATTGGTAGATAATCCTTTAATGGTAGGCTTCAGCCAGGCATAACCGGTGTTTCCACTTAATCCAAAACGAAATTTTTGAGCAAAAACGTTTGAAGAAGCTATAAAAAGTAATAATGCAATAGTAAGTTTCTTTTTCATAATTTTACAATTTATATTTAATAAGGCGCAATGTTAAGAAAATTTTTCAATAATAAAAAGTATGTACCACTGGTTGTGGTTTTTATATTTCTTCTGTCCTGCAATCAAAACAGACCTGTAGAGGACGTTTCTGATGTAGAGATCAAATTAAATATAGTCAGGTTCGAAAAAGAACTTTTTGCAGTAAAACCGCCCAAGGCTTTTCAACAACTGGAGGCGCTTGAAAAAAAGCACAAAACTTTTTATGAGCTCTTTACAAAATATGTTGTACGAACAGCTGATAAAAATGACTCTGTATCCAAAATCAATCTTTTGAATTTTGTTAATGATAAAGATATACAAGAGGTGTATAAAAAAAACGCTCTTTTATATGCGGATATTTCAGGTATACAAGGCCAGTTAAGCTCCGCTTTTAAACATTACAAAAAAGAATTTCCAAAGAAAATAGTTCCATCAATTTATACATTTATTTCCGGGTTTAATTATGCTGTGATAAGTGCCGACAGCATATTGGGAATAGGATTAGACATGTATCTGGGGGCCGATTGCAAATATTATCCTGCAATGGGATTGCCTAAGTACAAAACCAATAAAATGCGAAAAGAATTTATTGTTTCTGATTGTATCAGAGGATGGGTGCAGAGTGAATATCCAATGGATGAAACTAAAAAAGATTTTCTTTCTCACATCATTTACAATGGAAAACAACTTTACTTCCAGGATGTAATGCTTCCCGATATGGAGGATTCAGTAAAGATTGGTTACACTTCCAATCAGTTTATCTGGTGTCAGAAAAGCGAGGCTTCTATCTGGTCCTTTTTTATCAATCAAAAAATACTTTACTCCGCCAATTACATAAATTACCTGAAATTTATTAGCGAAGGGCCAACAACAAGTGGCTTTCCTAAGGAAGCCCCGTCTTTGTTGGGAAATTGGATTGGCTGGCAAATTGTAAGAAAATACATGGAAGAAAATCGCAAAGTGTCTTTGGAGCAATTAATGAAAGAAGAGGATACACAGAAGATCTTAACCCTGTCTAAATACAAGCCTAAGAAATAGGTTGTCTTAAAAAGGTTAAAAAACAGAGTCATCCTGTCCGCCTCAGGCGGATCAGCAGGGCACTATTTAAAACTGACTATGACCAATAAATACAAAAATATCTCCCCATGCCGGATCAAATAGCAAAAACATCTGAAATAAATTTCACCATTAGCCTTGACAAGGAAAAACTTCCCGTAAGCATGGAGTGGAAGGCGAGCGACTCGGGGCAAGATAAGTGTGAGCCCTGTAAAGGGTTGATGATTTCTATCTGGGATCCAAAGGCAAAAAGTTCTTTACGTATTGACCTGTGGACAAAAGACATGTTGGTAGATGAGATGAAACAATTTTTTTACGAAACAATTGCCTCTATGGCAGATACCTACGAACGTGCTACAGCAGACAAAGAAGTAGCAGGTGAAATGCGCGATTTTTCGGTGTATTTTGCTGATAAGGCGAAGCTTTTCGAAGCGAAATAAGATTCGCAGAGTTGGGATATAGTTTAAAAGAGAAAATTACCTTATCTAAAGCCTATCGATGAAAGGATCTGTAGTACTATTTTTTCTATTTTTTTTGACTATACAATTTGTCAGGGGGCAAGTTTGTGATGGAGAAAAAGTTTTTGTTATTGAAAATGGAAGCTGCAACTATAATGATTGGGAGTTGGTGTTTGAAGATACTTTTGATGGTGCAAAATTAGATGATACCAAGTGGTTAAATGCACTTCCTTGGGGTCGGCATTTGCAATCAGGATTTAATGGTTCATTAGAATATCCCACCGACGGTAAAAATTTTGAGTTCTCGAATGGAATTTTAAAAATTGCTGTAAGACCGGACAGTATATATGCCAAAGGTATCGAATACCTCGACAGCAATTTTGTGTTTGATGATGGATTATTAAACCTAAGGTGGTGGCCATATACATCGGGTTTAATTTTTTGTAAAGAACAATTTGGCTATGGGAAATATGAGATGCGATGTAAATTACCAAAAGGCAAAGGACTTTGGTCGGCCTTTTGGCTTTTTGGGCAGGTAGGTGATACCCGAAGTGAAATAGATATATTTGAATTTTGGAATCAGGACAATATGTTCGGAAATTTTGATCCGAAAAAACTTTCTGTTGAGCATCACATGACACTGCATTATAAAGACCAGATGTGTGAAACCAATTACATTGGTGCTGATTTTTCTGCGCAATTCCATACATTTACTATGGAATGGGATAACTATAAAATTGAATGGTATGTTGATGGGGTTCTGAAAAGAAGAAGCACAAAATTTTATACGTTACTGGGACAAGTAGTTGACTGTAACAGTATAAAAGCGAATGAACCTTATATCCTAAACAGGGATTATCCCATGAAATCCATGTTAAATATTATTGTTAGTTTAGGTGTTCAGTCGGGTAAAAATGCACCTGATGAAACAGTAGCCTTTCCAAGTTATTTAAATATTGATTACATCAGGTACTATAAAAAGCGCGATTAAAACGAATAAAAAAACAGAATTTTAAATATCATTCTTTTAATGCCAAATATAAAGCACATCTTATACAGCTATTATTTTAATCTTACAATAGGTATCATAATTTTATGCTGGGTAACTTTGTATAATGGATATCCTGTTATTTATTTGGATTCTGCCACTTATATTAAGTCAGGTTTTATTCTAGAAACGCCGTTCGATAGACCTATTACCTATAGCTTATTTCTAATGCTGACTAGTTTTTATAAATTGTCTTTGTTATTCACTGTTCTTATTCAAAACTTAATTTTATCCTGGTTGTTGCTGGAGTGTTATATAAAGTGCTTGAAGATTTCCAAGGTCTGTTTTTTTTCAATCGTTATACTTATTCTTTCATCATTTACTGGTTTGAGTTGGGTTTCCAATCAAATATTTGCCGATTTATTTACCTCGTTTATTTTTCTTTCGGTGTTTTTAATTTTAACTTACGAAGAACAAAAAAGAAAGAAATTATACCTGCTATTTTTTATTTTTTTATTATCTGTATCTTCTCACCTTTCTCATATTTCTATTACTGAGCTTTTTCTATTTCTTTCTATTCCTTTAACATTATGGATATTTTCAAAATTAAATAACAATAGAAGAGAAGTTGTTTTAAAGCGCGGTGCAATCCTTGTTAGTTTGGGCTTTTTAGCCATTCTTACTATGGGTTCGGCCATCTCTAAATCATCGTCCATTTTCTTTACAGGAAAACTTTGTGAAAACGGAATCTTAAAGAAATACCTAGATGAAAATTGCGATTCTAAAAAGTATAAATTATGCAAGTTTAAAAATGAATTAACTTATCCTGCTGTGGATTTTGTATGGAGTTCAGGTGGCGCAACCAGTAAACTGGGAGGGTGGAAGACAACAAGACAAGAGTATTCAGAAATAGATAATCAAATAATTAAGTCACCGAGATATTTAAAAATGCTTTTTGTCGAGTCTTTAAAAAGTGGTGTCCAACAATTTGCGTTAAATGATATAGGAGAAGGCAATTCGCATATTTTAAATGACAGTAATGTAGTTACCACAATAAAACGTTTTTTTGGACACGAAGCTTTTTTGTTTTATAATTCTAAGCAAAGCAAAGAACAAATAGATTATTTGTTCTTTAATGAGTTTTATTATAATGGATTAATTGTATTTCTTATTATTTTCGTCATATTATTTGTTCGAAAAGTTATTTACAAGGAGTATGACTATATTCTAATCCTTTGTAGCATGATAATTATTGGAATAACGGTCAATAATTTTTTAAGTGCGTCTTTAGCCAATGCTATTAGTAGATTCGGATTAAGAGTTACTTGGCTTATGGTGTTTGCTTGCTTAATAATGTTGGTTCAATTATTGAATTTTAGAAAAAAAGATGTCGTCTAGTGCTTTTTTTGCACTCAAAAGGTGTGTTATTTTCTAAAACAGTTTTTAAATTATTCAAACCACCTTCTAAATTTTCACCTAACATTTCATCCGCATTCATACAAAGCAACATACTATTCATTGGCTAATTCATTTTCTATTAAAGCCCGGTTGAAGCAATGTTTTAAAATTTTCCTAATGATCTCTACTCAGCACAGATATCTTTAAAGGATTCGATGTTAGCTGCTGGTATTCTTTTCTTTTAATAAATGTATCACAAGCAAGGTAAACGGCTTCACGAAAGGATTCTTCAGAAGCTATATTTTTTCCTGCAATGTCATAGGCTGTGCCATGATCGGGAGACGTTCTGATAGCAGGCAAGCCTGCAGTATAGTTAACGCCTGTAGTAAACGCTAATGCCTTAAATGGAATCAATCCCTGATCGTGATACATGGCAATAACCCCATCAAATTGTTTGAAGGTGGAGGAGCCAAAAAAGCCATCAGCGGAATAAGGTCCAAAAACGACCATGCCGCTTTCCATCGCTTTTTTAACAGCCGGTACTATTATTTCCTTATCCTCCACTCCCAAAGTACCGTTATCACCTGCATGTGGGTTCAGACCCAAAACAGCTATTTTAGGTTTACGAATGCCAAAATCTTTTATCAACGACTCATTCATTATTTTTATCTTTTGTAAAATAGCATCTGTTGATAGATGTGCCGGTACGTCTTTAATAGGAATATGGCCTGTTACCATGCCTATACGCATGGTATCACTCACCATAAACATTAAATAGTTTTGTGCATGTAATTTTTCTGCCAGATATTCTGTATGACCTGGAAATTTAAACCCCGCATTTTGCATGGTGTGCTTATCTATTGGCGCCGTTACAAGTGCATCAATCTTTCCGGTATGAAGATCTATGGTTGCCGCTTCAAGAGATTTAAATGCGTATTGAGCGCTGATATCACTCGCTTTACCAAGATCCATCTGGACCTCTTCTTCCCAACAATTAATTACGTTTACTTTTTTAGGTATTGCCGCATCGGCAGAACGAATAAGATGAGTATTGAACTCCGGTATTCCCAATATTTTTCTGTGGAACGATAGTACTTTAGATGATCCATAAATAATGGGCGTGCAAGTAAGTAACATCCTGTTATCCAAAAAGGTTTTAATGATTACCTCCAAACCAATACCGTTAAGATCGCCAATGGAGATCCCAACCTTTATCTTTCCTTCGTTTTCTATATGATTACTCATGTCTGATGTGATATGTTTAAGTAAATTTCTCAAAGATGGTGCAAATTTATAAACTAATTCGGCTATCTTATAGCTTTAAAAAATTTATTAAAATCATTTTGTGTATTATCCCTAATTTGCTTCGTCTTATCTTTGTATAAAGATTATAAATAATTTTGTTAGTTCATATCTCAGGCCTTTGTTTAAGAACCTCATTTATTCCAAATCCAGAATCTTCTTTTTTTTAGCCATCTTAATTTTGGCTGTAGGATTTGCTTTGGATAAAAAAGGCAATGATGTTGCCTTTTCTTCCGGAAAGACTGTAGCCCATGCTGAGCAAGTACTTCAAAAGACTGAAACCAGTTTAAGTGACCTCGTTGATGGCGTTGCTGCTTTATCTGTCGATATTAATTATAAAGAAAATGTATCTTCTTTTCTTTCTGAAAAAAAGACAGAAATGGATAAGTCGGGAATAAGTATCCTGATTTATGAAAATCAAATGCTCTCCTTTTGGTCGGATAATAAAGTGGCGTTTGAAGAAAATAACATTCGCTTTTCTGATCAGGAACACCAATTAATTCATTTGAAAAATGGCTGGTATGAAACCATTATTAAACCAGATAAAAACAAAAATATTATAGGTTTGTTGCTGATCAAAAATGAGTATGCTTACCAAAATAAATTCCTTGAAAACGAATTTAACCCGGTGTTTGCGATTCCTCCTGGTTCTGAAATTTATAAAATACCTCAACCTCATACATTTGGTGTTAAATCCATCAAAGGACATGTTCTGTTTTTTGTTTCTTTAAATGATCCAGAAAATAGTCAAAACAGCTTTCAGGTACAGCTTCTCTATTTATTAGGACTATTGTTGCTGGCTCTTTCTGTTCATTATTTCAACATTACTTTGATTAAAAAACATAGTGGACTTTTCATCTTACTAAACATCTGTATTGTCGGAGCAAGGTTAGTAATGATTTACCTGGAGATACCCCAAAAGTTTTATCAACTCGCTTTATTTAATCCTCAATATTATGCCAGTTCCTTTTTTCTAAGATCGCTGGGCGACCTATTAATAAATACATTGATGGCGTGTTATTATTTTGCATTTATACATACTTATTTTTCTGCACGCACTATTACTGAAAAGTTCACGTTGCAACCAATTCTCAAGAATAGTATAATTATAGCATGGGCATTAGGAATCAATATTTTGATCGCCTTTATTCACTCCATTTTTACAGGACTCATTATCAATTCGCAAATTCCATTTAACCTTAATAATATTTTTGAATTAAATGCTTTTAGTGTCATTGGATTTATAATTATTGCTTTCTTACTCTTACTAATTTACCTGACTATTCAGGGCTTTGTCGGCTTTCTTAAAGAACAAGAGGTAACACCTAAAACCCTTTTGCTTTTATTCCTTATCGCACAGGGTCTCTTTTTTATATTCCTATATCTTTTTTCCTCCTCCGGCCTATATCATGATTATACTGCAAACGCGTTTATTTTTTCCTTTTTACTAACGTTAACCATGTGGTATATAAAGCAACATAAAGAAGCAAATATTCCTATATCAAGAGTGCTTTTCATTCTGTTTTTATTTTCATTATATGCTGCCAGAGTTGTTTATACCTGTCATGATGCAAGGGAACAAGAGAATAGAAAAGTGTTGGCTCATAAGCTCGAAAAAGAACAGGATCCTATTGCAGAATATCTTTTTATGGATATAGAAGCTTCCATAAAAGATGATGAAGCATTAGCAGGATACTTTATTGGTTCGCCTAATGCACAGGAAGTCGTTAAGCGTTTGCACCAGTTTTATTTTAAAGGATATTGGAGCAAATATGAAAGCAAAATTTATTGCTTCGACAGAAATGGTAATGTCCTTGCAAAATCCCTCAACACCGATACAATAGATTACTTTGAACGCCTTATTGCACATCAGGGTACGCCTACTTATAGCGCTTATTTTTATTTTCTTAACAACGAGAACAAAGTTTCTTATTTAGCTAAAATACCTGTTTCTTCAGACGGAAGATTTGTGGGAACAATATTCGTGGAAATCAATTCTAAATTTGTACAGGAAAGCGGAGGATTCCCTGAATTATTATTAAGCGAAAAGGTAACTTCTAACCAGGGTTTGTCTGATTATTCATACGCTCAATATATAGATTGCCAGTTGGTCGGCCATTCCGGTAAATTTAATTACCTGGTGAGTACTTCCAAATACGAACCGCTTGACAAAGAAACCGAGTTTAAAGATATTGATCAGTTTAACCATTTGTTTTATAAAGCCTCTGCAAATAAATTAATTGTCGTTAGCAGAAAAGCAGATACATGGCTCGATTACATTACTTTGTTCTCCTACCTGTTTACTTTTTTCTGTATATTTTCTTTATTTGTATGGCTTTCCAGTCGTCACGAACATACCGTTTTTCAATTAAATTTTTCTACCAGGATACAAGTAGCCGTATTACTTGTTGTATTGGTTTCACTTGCTACGATTGGCGGGGGCACTATATATTATATTTACAACAAATACAACACGCGCCAGTTTGAACAAATAAGCGAACGTATTACCTTCCTTTCTAATGCTGTTGAAAAAGTGTTGGAGGATCATCAAAAAATTAACGTAAAAGATATTGATGACAACATCCACCGTCGTTTAACGGATGTCGCTAATACAATAGATTTTAATTTATTTGGCTTGCAAGGCGAGCTTCTTTTCTCTTCCCAACCTAAGATTATTGATCAGGGTATAATTTCCAACAAGATTAATCCTGCTGCTTTTTATCAATTGACAACCTTACAACCTATCCAGTTTATTCATTCAGAAAATATTGGCAATTTGAATTTTATTGCTGCCTATGTTCCCATTCGGAACCTGAAAAATAGCATCATAGGATATTTAAATCTTCCTTATTTTTCCGAACAAACAGAATTAAAAAAAGAAATAGCTTCTTTCCTCGTCACTCTTATCAATGTCTATATATTGCTTCTCGCCATGTCTATTATTATGGCCCTGCTTATTTCTTCTTATATCGCAAAACCCCTTAAACTGGTGCAGGAAAAGTTAGCCCTCATTAAGCTTGGTAAAAAGAATGAGCTCATTGAATGGGGTCAACAAGATGAAATTGGCCAACTGGTAAATGAATACAATCGCATGGTGGACGAGCTCGCAAAGAATGCCGAATTGCTTGCCAGGTCGGAACGGGAAGGAGCCTGGAGAGAAATGGCAAAACAAGTAGCGCACGAGATAAAAAACCCACTTACGCCTATGAAGCTAAGTGTGCAGCATCTGCAGAATGCCTGGAAAGATCAATCGCCAAATATGGATGGCATTCTTGAACGAATTTCTAAAACATTGGTACAGCAAATAGATACTTTATCTTCTATCGCCACAGCTTTCTCTAATTTTGCACAGATGCCAAAAGCAAAGAAAGAAATTATTGATCTGGGAGCCATATTAAAAGATACTGTTGACCTTTTTAAGGTATCTGATAACACAGAAATCTATTTGGAATTTAATACATCGGCTGAACTGCTTTCGATTTATGCCGATAAAGACCAGCTTTTACGGGCTTTTACAAACCTTATAAAAAATGCTGTTCAGTCAATTTCTCCTGATAGGAAGGGAAAGGTATATGTTACTGTACAAGAGTCGGACGATAGGTATATTGTCGCTGTAAAAGATAACGGGACAGGAATTCCGGATGATCAGCAGGAGAAAATATTTACACCCAATTTCACCACTAAAACCGGGGGAATGGGATTGGGATTGGCCATGACGAAAAACAGCATTGAAAATGCCGAGGGTAAAATATGGTTTGAAACAAAACACAATGAAGGCACTACTTTTTCGGTTTCTTTTCCCAAGCCAGGCGCTGTTTTCGACGAACATAATACATTAAACCTCCCACAGCTGTAAAAATATAGAAGACATATCCTTCTCCAAATCCTTTCGTTACGGACACATACATTCCAATTACAATAGAAGCGACAGCAATTATTAGCCAGGTTATTTCAAGCGCTCTTAACATGTGTTATTGTTTTTTATTTAAACTGATCATTCCTTTTATATTAAATATCTTGTATTTCCTAAAATTTTGATCTGCTTCAAATCCGTTACCATAAATAATTTCATCCGCAGTTGTAATTTTAACAAATTCTTTCGAGTAAATTTTTGCCTTAACTTGATCCCAAATCAAATGTTCCGTATTTAACTGATCGCCTTTTTCATTCACTACAACTACATTACCACGAGCCTCCATCGTTTTTTTTTGCTCATAACTAATAGCATAGTTAGCCGTTAATTTACTTTGCACCTTCATTTTGGAATCGAAGAAAACGGCGTCTATTCCTTTTGCCATCTCCCGATAAGGATTCTCGGTAACAAAATGATCCATTTTAGGAGCTTTTATTCTTGCCCGAACAAGAGCCGAGTCGCTGTATATAATCTCAATTTCTTTGGCTGATTCAGAAGGAAGGCTTTTCTGTGTAACAAGCTTTATCTTTTCTATGTCATTTTCACAGGAAGATAAAAAGCTGATGATAAATACAAGCGTCAAAAAAACGATTGTATTCTTTATACTATTAACCATGACAGAGGTATTTACTAATCAAATTTGCGTTTGATAAACCAGCGATCGCTTAAGGTTAATCCTAGTGTTATGCGAAGGTATTGCTCCCTGATTAAATCATTAGACAATGATCCTCTCTCTGCCGCTTCTGCAGAGATATTAAGAAAGGATTGTCCATTGGAAATTGGAAATCCTATTCCAACTGAAAAAGCACGTTCGTTTACTTGTATATCGTTAATTTTATAATCTGTTTTTTCGTATCGTAAGCCTGCCCGATACAATATCCGTTTAAAGAAATATTCCCCACCTAAAATAATCTTTGAACTGTTTGCTAAAGAACCATTTTCTCCAAAGGCCGTATATTTCGACCAGTCCTGCGTGTAATAATCCACACCGAACATCCATTTATTTTTCTTTCTTATTACAAGCCCTCCTGATACATATGCCGGCAGCGCTAGTTTTCCTTTTTGATTCGGATTATAACTGGTAGTATCACCATTAACCGGATTACCATTGACATTCCAACCGCGCTGACGTGTTAAATCGTACATCGTGGCTTTTATTGCTTTTGCAGTTGATCCGCTAAACCCTAAAGATGCTGAATAATCGTTCTTAAACTCTTGGGTGTAAATAGCGCCATAATTAAAATAAAAATCGCCCACCGTAAGTATGTTAGTCAACTGGGTATTATAGGCCTGAAAAGTGGGATTAAACTCAACTATTTTTTCTTTGTCTATAGATCCTAAAAGGTACGATGCGTTGAACCCTACAGACAATCCTTTAAACGGTTTAAAAGCATTTCCTATATAAAACCGATTTATTCCTCCTGTTCCTGAGTAAAAATCTTTTACAGGGCCTAACTGAGTGGTCTCCATCTTAAACATATTGTATTCTACATCGCTATAAGGTACGAGGCCAAAACTACTTCCCCACTTTTTTGAAATAGGAAAAGCAAAAGCAAGGTATGCGATCGAGGTATTATTGATAATTGAGGTTGGAAACGAATTGGCGCTGTTACTGTATTTTGCAAAGTTGCTAAAAATACCTGCTTCGAACGTGGTTAATTCAAGTGAAGAGTAAGATGCAGGATTACTCAAATTAATAGCATTGGAGTTATTTATGGCCTGACTTAAACCTCCCATAGAACTATTCTTAGCAAAAGCAGATGACTGCAAATCGCCAAGGCCCAATTGTGTGTATTGAGAACTAGTAGAAGATTGAGCATTTGCGACGCCTCCCGTAATAAAAAAAACGCAAAGCAATAAAAGGAACAATCGAACGATTTTATTTTTGAACATTATAATCTAAAATTTCATTTAAGCCCTCAAGTACAAGATCGGGGGCTGCAAAGATGGGATTTTTTAACTTCTTAACAAAAAAATTGCTGTTACCTCCTGTTAAAAGTATTTTCAAATTTCTATAATGAGATTCGTACTTTTTTATTATTCCTTCAATTTCTGCCACCATCCCTATTTGAACACCCGATACTATTGATTTTTCAGTAGAATTTCCTATTACTTCATCAACGTTTTCATCCGGCTTTATCAAAGGCAATCGGGCGGTGAAAGTATGCAATGCCTGAAAACGCATTTCCAATCCGGGAGAGATGGAACCTCCTAAATATTCATTATCGGAATTAATAAAATCGTACGTAATACAGGTTCCTGCATCTATTACCAGGATATTATTATTTGGAAAATATTTCGTAGCGCCAACTACTCCTGCAATGCGGTCGTTGCCCAACGTTTCGGGGGCAGTATATAAATTGTTTATTGGCAAAAGCGTTTGAGCACTTAGCTCCAACAGGTGAAAACTTTTTTTAAGAAACACGATCGTTTGTTGGTCGGTATTCTTTACAGATGAAAGAATAACATGGTGAAGCCCGGGATTATCATTTTTCAATTCTGCATATAGGGCCTCGTTCGGTTTACCCTCCACTACCATTTTAGAGAAAAGTTCTTTTCCTTTAAAAATAGCAAGCTTAGAAACAGTATTCCCTATATCAATAGCCAAATTCATTTGAATATAATTTTTCTTTGTAGGTCAAATGGAATTGATGTTGTTTTTAATTTTTCAATACGGCAACATCGAATTTTATTTCGCCAACATTCATTATCGGTTAGTGATACTGAAGATCAGGGATATTTCATCGACGCTAAGTTAAGGGAATTCTTTTGGAATATTCATGCCCGTGTTATTTTGTATAAATAACAAATTATATTTTGTTAGCGAAAAAAAATTCCTACTTTTGCCCCTCACTAAATTTTTGGTGATGTAGCTCAGTTGGTAGAGCAAAGGACTGAAAATCCTTGTGTCACTGGTTCGATTCCAGTCATCACCACAAGTGAAACATAAGCCTTTACAGAAATGTAGAGGCTTTCTTTTTTTCGAGTGGTGCAGTTTTGGGGTGCGGAAAAATATGCTTCACAATTTATTGGCATGGTAATAGTTCATTATTCAGGAACTTAAAATTCGGACCCTTAATTTCTAATTTATGAAAAAACTATTACTAATGCTTATAGCTATTGTAAGTGTTGCACCCCAATTGTCAGCTCAGTGGAAATTAACAAATGTCCCAGCTAGTAAAATAATAGTTGCATTAGCAGTAAGTGGCTCTAAAGTATTTGCAGCTAGTGGCGAGGGAACTGATGGAATTTATTTGTCTACTGATAATGGGGGAACCTGGGCTCAGGTAACTGGATTACCAATAAATTTAACTATATATTCCTTGGCTATTAGCGGCTCAAATACTTTTGCTGGAACAAATAAAGGAGTATATTTATCTACTGACAATGGAAATACTTGGAATGCCGTAAATACTGGAATACCTGATACTACTATTTCTTCTTTAACGGTAAGTGGCTCCAACATTTTTGCAGGGACTGAATTTAATGGTATTTATTTATCTTCTGATAACGGAAATTCATGGAATGCAATAAATACGGGAATGCCAACCCATACAACTGTTCAATCCATAGCTATAAGTGGCTCAAATATTTGGGCTGGTACACATGGTGATGGCATCTATTTATCTACTAACAATGGAAGTAATTGGACAGCTATGAATAATGGTATAGATATTAAATCGGGTAGCTATTTGTTTATTCCTTCGATTGGAATAAGTGGATCTAATATTTTTCTAGGAATATATTATGAAGGTGTATTACTATCTACAAACAATGGAAGCACTTGGAGCCAAGCTCAAGTTAATACAGGTTTACCAAATCCTTTAACCATTACATCCATAGTTATTAGTGGAACCCATGTTTTTGCTGGTACAGCTGACAGTTACGATAGTCCAATTTATATGTCTAATGACAATGGAAACACTTGGACTTCTGTAAATACTGGGTTAAATAAGGTAGGCGTTATGCAGTTGGCAATAAGTGGAACTAATCTCATTGCTGGAACCAGTGGAGGAGTTTGGATTCGTCCTCTATCTGAAATGTCAGCTATCACAGGAATAAATGAAATGTCAAGTCAAAATTCACCTGAAATCTTCCCAAATCCTAGTCATGGTATTTTTAATATTAAAAATATTAACTCAGGAAGATACACGATACAATTGTTTGATGTAACTGGAAAATCAATGTTAAACCAATCTATAGTAAGTGGTCAAACATCTTTTGATGCAAGTGGATTGAATGATGGGATTTATAATGTTAGTATTATAAACAATGACTGTGTAACAAATAGACGATTAGTAATTTGCAAATAATTTGTCACTGGTTCGATTCCAGTCATCACCACAAGTGAAACAGAAGCCCCTGTTGAGTTACACTCTTCGGGGGTTTTTGCTTTTACGGATGTTTTGGTGGAGGTGTGCGGTTTTGGTGTGCGGAATTTCCAACTTTGACTATTATTTTATGATTCCATCTTAGTACGAACTTCAAATACTCCATTAACTGTATAATTTTTCTTAATCCATCAATTAACCGTTAGTAACGTATTTGACGATAAAAAAATTAAAATGATAGCAGTTATCCTTGTTTTAATTCTTGTATTTCTTGCTATTGATTGTCATTTTTGCCAATGCGCCACTTAATAATTGTAAATTTGAAAGCTAAAATGACTTTAATATAAATGGCAACACAAAAACTTTCACTTTCCCGATTAGAAACCTTCCTTGAAGAAGCTTGTGAAAGCTTAAGGGGCAACATGGATGCCTCTGAATACAAGGAATATATTATTGCCATGTTGTTTCTTAAACGGGTGAACGACCAGTTTGAAGTGCATCGTGATATACGAAAGAAAAAAATTGTAGATGGCAGAGGCGTAAGCGATCCCGAACTGATTTACGGAGAATTAGAAAAACAAAATGCACCGGAATATGAATTTTTTGTTCCATTGGCTGCCCGTTGGAAAAAATTAGATGGCGACCCTGATGTAGATGAAAAAGGCGTAAAGATTCCTTACCTGAAAGATTTACAAGAAGAAATTGGCGACCACCTGAACAAAGCCCTGCACGCTCTTGAAGATGCCAACCTTGACAAATTGGAAGGCGTTTTAAAATCCATCAACTTTAACCGGAGCATCGGTAAAAACAACAAACAAATTACCGATGAGGATTTACGGGAACTCATTCGTGAATTCAATAAGAAAAATTTAAGAGATGAAAATTTAGAGTTTCCCGACTTACTTGGCGCAGCTTACGAATTTTTGATAAAATATTTTGCCGACAGTGCCGGAAAAAAAGGTGGAGAATTCTACACTCCCAACGAAGTGGTGCGATTGCTCGTAAATATTTTAGAGCCAACACAGGATGCTGAAATTTATGACCCTACTGTTGGTAGCGGTGGTATGCTCATAGAATGTAAAAACTATGTGGAAAGTCGCTATGGTACTGCCAGAAATCTTTCGCTTTACGGACAGGAGAAAAGCGGAACCACATGGAGCTTGTGCAAAATGAATATGTTGTTTCATAATATTTACGACAGCAATTTAGTGAATGGCGATACGCTGATGAACCCTTTGCACATTGACAAAGGCGAACTCAAAACTTTCGACCTTGTAATTGCCAATCCCCCTTTTTCGCAAAATTACGGTAAAGACGGAATGAAGTTTAAAGAACGCTTCAACTATTGGATGCCTGTAAAAAGCAAAGCCGATTTTATGTTTGTGCAGCACATGGTTGCATCCATTAATAATGCAGGGCGTATGGCGGTGGTGATGCCTCACGGTGTGTTGTTTCGTGGTGGTGATGAACGCAACTTCCGCAAATGGTTAATTGAAAAAGGATATTTGGAAGCTGTGATTGGTTTACCGCCCGCTTTGTTTTATGGCACAGGTATTCCGGCTTCGGTGATTGTAATTAATAAAAAAGATGCTCACCTCAGAGATAAAGTTTTATTCATCAATGCCGACCGTGAATACAAAGAAGGCAAGGTGCAAAACAAATTGCGACCGGAAGACATTGAAAAAATTGCTTTCACTTACCGACACAAAAAAGCAATTGACAAATACAGCAAACTCGTTAGTAAAGAGGATTTGGCTACCGAAGAATACAATCTCAACATTCGCAGGTTTGTTGACAATGCGCCACCTGCCGAACCGCATGATGTACATGCCCACCTGCAAGGTGGTGTGCCTGCAAGTGAAGTGGATGCTTTGCAAAATATGTTTGCTTCGTATCCGGGACTCCGTGAAAAATTATTTGAAACAAAAGCTCCCTCTCCTGTGGAGAGGGAGGGGGGTGAGGCTTATTTAAAATTTACTGATGCTATTTCACAAAAAGAAGAAATAAAAAAATTGTTGGACGAAAGCCCCGAAGTAAAAGCCACTTTTGAAAACTATACAACAGGCTTACAAAAATGGTGGAATACAGTTGCAGCAGACTTTGAAAAACTCCCTCAAACAAAAAATATTTTTGACCTGTATCGGAAATTCTCGGAAAGTTTTACCGATGCTCTTAAAGTCCTTCCCTTTGGGGAGGATTTAGGTGGGGCTGCTGTTTTGGACACATACCAAAGCCGTGGTGCATTAGCAGCTTACTGGAACGAATTAAATGTTGATTTAAAAAGTGTAGCTGCAAGTGGATGGAATGCCGAACTGATACCCGATGATGAAATTTTGGAAAGCCAGTTTCCTGAAGTGCTGAAAGAGCTGCGAGCCAACGAAGCAAGAAAAGAAGAATTGGAAGCCCTCTTTAATGAAGTGAATGAATTAGAAGAAGGTGTTTGGAATGAAGAAGATTATGCCGTGTGGCAAAAAGATGAATTGAAAGACCACAAAGATGCTATTAAAGCTCTGAAAGGCGAACGCAAAGAGGCAGACAAAGAATATAAAAATTTGCTAAAACGAATAAAAGTCGGAGCAGAAAATAGTGAGGAATTAAAAAATAAAACTGAAAAAATAAAAACTGCCATTGCCTTATTGGATGAACAAATAACAGCCGATGAAAGCCGTTTTGCCAAACACACCGCTTTAGAAGAAGAACTAAGGCAATGCAAAAAAATAATTAAGCAAATAAAAGACAAAAAGCAAAACTTAGTTGACCAAGCCCGACTGCTCATTACACCCGAAGAAGCCAAAGAATTAATTTTGAAAAGATGGAACAGCGTATTGCACCAAACTATTAATGGCTACCTGCAAACCCACAGCCGCCAATTGTTGATGGCAATAGAAAACCTGCACAACAAATACACTACACCCTTGCACAGCATACTTAGTGAACGGGAAAAGGAAACCGCATTGTTAAACAGTTTTTTAATGGAGTTGGGATATGAGTGAGTGGAAAGAATCCGAATTAAATAAAATTGGAACTGTAGTTTCAGGTGGGACACCAAGTACTGCTGTTGCTGAATTTTGGAATGGTGATATTCTTTTTGTTACACCATTTGATTTGAGCAGAAGTAAATCAGCATTTATTGAAAATACAGAAAGGAAAATCTCAAAAGAGGGATTAATAAATTCATCTGCAAACTTATTACCTGCCGGAAGCATTATAATTTCTTCAAGAGCGCCAATAGGATATATTGCTGTTGCTACAAAAGATTTTACAACTAATCAAGGATGCAAAAGCATTGTTCCCAATTCCGATTTCGATTCACTTTATTTTTATTATTGCTTAAATTTTTATGTTGAAAGAATTAAGCGATTAGGCGCTGGCTCTACATTTTCGGAAATATCTAAAAGAGATTTAGAATTAGTTAAGTTCCCCCATCCAAAAGACAAAACCGAACAGCGCCACATCTCCCGTATTCTAAGCACAGCCGATTCAGTAATAGAAAAAACACAAGCCGCCATTGCTAAATACAAAGCCATTAAACATGGTATGTTGTATGATTTATTTACTCGTGGTATTGATTTGCAAACCGGAAAACTCCGCCCAAAATACGAAGATGCGCCCGAGTTGTATAAAGAAAGTAAGTTGGGGATGGTGCCGAAAGGATGGGAAGAAAAACCTTTGGAGGAATTGACAACTCAAATCGGAGATGGGATTCATACCACTCCAAAATATTCAGAGAACACAGATTTTTATTTCATCAATGGAAATAATCTTTCTGATGGTGAAATTCTAATTGGATCGGCACTTTGCGTACGCGAAGAAGAATACAAAAAGCATTTCAAGGAATTAAATACACGAACAATTTTGTATTCCATAAATGGAACGATTGGCAACATCGCTATTTATAAAAATGAAAAAGTAATTCTTGGAAAAAGTGCTTGCTACATTTCATGCAAGCAGAATGTGAATTTGGATTACCTCTTTTTCATTCTTCAAACTTTTCCAATTCAAAAATTTTACGAACTTGAAATGACAGGTTCAACAATAAAAAATTTATCTCTTGCATCGGTTAGAAACACTCCTATTGCAATTCCAAAAGATGATAAGGAGCAAGAACTAATTGCAGAAATAATAAGAACCATAAACAACAAACTCCACACCGAACAAAACTACCTGCACAAGTTGCAACAACTAAAAGCAGGGTTAATGGGTGATCTGTTGAGTGGAAGGAAGAAAGTAAAGGTGAATAAAGGAGCTTTAACGCAAGCGGTAGATTAGTTTGTCGCAAATGTTTGCTAAATGTGCGACAGAAAAGAAAACAAGAAAAAACAAATCCTGTCACAAAAATACACTATATTTGTGACAATAAAATACATATTTAGTGATTGAAACTACTGAAATACATATACTTACAAAAGTAAAGAAAGCCAAGAGGGGTTCGCTATTTTTCACAAGAAGTTTTATAAACGCAGGTAATGCAGATGCAGTAAGAAAAGCACTGGAGCGATTGGTGAAAAGTGAAGAATTAGAAAGGGTTGCAGCGGGTATTTATGTTCGCCCCGAAATAGACAACGTCATTGGCAAAGTTACTACCGGAATTGAAGCCATTGCCAAAGCTATTGCCAAAAGGGACAGGGCAAGAATAGTTCCTACAGGAATTTATGCCCTCAATCGTTTAGGGCTTTCTACACAGGTGCCAATGAATGTTGTTTATCTTACTGACGGTGCCGCCAGAAAAATAAAAATCGGCAAACGAACCATTAACTTTAAAAAAACAACCCCAAAAAATGTAGCAACTGTGGGCGAAATAAGTGGGTTGGCTATACAGGCGTTGCGCACCATAGGAAAAGATAATGCAACGGCAGATGAAATAAAAAAAATTCAGCAATTACTGAGAAAGGAAAAACCTACAAGACTGGAGCATGATATTCACCTTGCTCCTGCATGGATAAGGGAAATCATGAAACCGGCACTTAAACCATTAGTCCATGAATAAAGATGCCTTACATGAATGGTTCAAGTTAACTGAACAGAACAAGCGGAACATTTTTTTGGAAATTGCTGAGAAAATAAATTTACCACCTGCTGCCGTTGAAAAAGATTGGTGGGTGTTGCGAACATTAGACTTGGTTTATACAACGGAGATTGCTCCACACACTGTTTTTAAAGGTGGCACATCATTGAGCAAAGCATGGGGTTTGATAGACCGATTTTCTGAGGATATTGATTTGGCATTGGACAGAAAATTTCTTGGGTTCGGCAAAGAAATGACCGGCTCACAGGTGTCAAAACTTCGTAAACATTCTTTCAAATATATTTCCTCAACATATTTTCCGCTGTTGCAAAAAACTTTTGCAGATGCGGGTTTCACCGATGTTGAACTAAAGTTGAGTGAAATAAAATCCAATGATGATGACCCTGTGAAAATTGAAGTCAACTATCCGACCTTCACAGAAAAATCCGAGTATCTGCCTCCAAAAGTTTTAATCGAAATCGGCAGTCGCTCATTGATGGAACCACATTCTCAAAAATCTTTTTCGTCAATGGTAGGCGAGCATTTTAAAGGGAAACCATTTGCTGATAAAAATATAACCATAGCTACTGTAAATCCTGAAAGAACATTTTTGGAGAAAATATTTCTCCTGCATGAAGAATTTCAGAAACCTGCCGGAAAAATAAAAGTTAACCGATTAAGCAGGCATTTATATGACCTTGAAAAACTGATGGACACATCTTTTGCAGAAAAAGCATTAGCTGATAAGGATTTGTATCAACACATAGTGGAGCATCGCAGAATCGTTACGCCACTGAGAGGAATTGATTATGCCAATCATACACCTGCTAAAATAAATCCCATTCCACCGGATAATATTATAGATGCGTGGCAGAAAGATTACCAACAAATGCAAGAGAGTATGTTTTACAACGAATCGCTTTCGTTTGATAAACTTGTGAAAAGGTTGAAAATTCTAAAAAAGAGAATCAATAAAATCGTCTGAACTATGATTTTTCTGATTAAATGATTACCATGATAAAAGAAGAATATAAATACTCGGAATTAACAGGAAAGATTATTGGTTGTGCCATGACAATTCATAAAACACTGGGCAATGGGTTTCAGGAAGTGATCTATCAAAGGGCGTTAGCAATTGAAATGCGACTTGCCGGGATAGAATTCAGTAGAGAATTTGAAATGCCAATATTTTACAGAGAAGAACACATTGGAACAAGACGGGTTGACTTTTTAGTTGAAGGTATTATCAGCGTAGAACTGAAAGCACAAATCAAACTGGAAGATGTTCATTTTGCTCAAGCCATTAATTATTTAGAAGCGTATAACTTGGAAATAGGTTTACTTATCAATTTTGGTGAAACAAGTTTAAATTTCAAGCGGCTCACCAATAAGAAATTCAAATCACTTGAATCACAAAAATAAAATAAATCATAGTTCCGACAAATGGCAGAATACATCAATGTAGAAAAACCTTTTCTCGACAAACTTCATCAGTTGGGTTGGCAGATTATAAATCAAGGACAAGGCGTTCCGCAAGAGCCGGAGAAAAGTTTGCGTACCAACTTTAAAGAAGTGGTACTGCCCAATGAATTTAAAAAGGCAATTAAAAAAATAAATGTTACTGGTGATGGCAGAGAATGGCTCACAGAAAAACAATTGGATGAAATACTTTTTGAGATTCAAAATTTTACAGGTAAAAATTTACACGAAGCCAATAAAGAAATTCACCGTTTGCTTTTAAAAGGAACGAGTGTAGCCATCAATGAACTTACAGGAGAACAAAACCCTACGGTTCGTTTGGTTGATTATAGAAATTACGCCAACAATTCTTTCATTGCAATCAATCAATTTCGTTTGCTTACACCGGGCGCAAGTCGTCAAGGCATCATCCCCGATATTGTTTTATTTTTAAACGGAATGCCCATTGTAGTTGTGGAAGCAAAAGATTTTGATGTAGCCGAGCCATTGAGCGAAGCATATTTGCAGGTTACCCGTTACGCCAACACCCGTGATGATGATTACGGTTTTAAGGAAGGCGAAGAAAAATTATTCCACTATAATATTTTCAGCATTATTACGCATGGCAGAGAAGCAAGAGTAGGAACCATTAGTGCAGAGTTTGACTTCTACAATAATTGGGTGGATATTTTCCCAGAAGAATACAAGACAATACAAATCACTCCCGATGAAGAACGGCAGGACGTTTTGATTCATGGAATGTTGAACAAAGAAATTTTGGTTGACCTGCTGAAACACTACACCCTGTTTATGGAAATTAAAAAAGGAGTGGAAGTGAAAATTGTAGCACGGTATAATCAGTATCGTGCCGTTGGAAAAATTATAAAAAATTACAGAGAAGGAAATTTACCCCTTGAAAAGGGTGGTGTAGTATGGCATACACAAGGGAGCGGAAAAAGTTTAACAATGGTGTTTCTTATCCGCAAACTTCGCAGTTGTGATGATTTGAAAGACTTGAAAATTATTTTCATTATTGACAGAACCGATTTAGAAGACCAACTTTCAGAAACAGCAGCCCTTACAGGCGAACCTGTAAACATCATAGACAGGCGAAACAGATTGAACCGCCTGAGTGACGATACCGGAGATGTGAACATGGTGATGATTCACAAGTTTTTGGATGAAAAAAATGTTTCGGCACAATCACTTATTGATGCCGGTATGGTTCCGAAGTTTGAAAAGTTTGATACAATAAATAACAGCGACCGGATTTTATTGCTGATTGACGAAGCCCACCGGACACAAGGAGGCGATATGGGAGATAATTTATTTTCGGCATTTCCAAAAGCGGTGCGAATTGGTTTTACCGGAACACCATTACTAACAGAACGCCATGAAATAAAAACGCATGACCGCTTTGGAAAGTTTATTGACTTCTACAAATTTGATACGGCAGTAGCCGACAGAGCTACCGTTGAAATAAAATACATCGGCAAAGTTTCAAAAGATATGTTAGATGATAAGGAAGTGTTTGATGCTGAATTTGAAGATATGTTTCAGCAAAGAACACAAGCGGAGAAAGAGGAAATACAGCGCAGGTATGGTTCGTTCATCGCTTATTTAGAATCAAAAGAACGCATTGCCACCATTGCAAAAGACATTGTAGAACATTACTACAACGATATTTTGGTAAATGGTTTCAAAGCACAGGTGGTGGCTTCAAGCATTGTGGCAGCAGTACGTTACAAATATGAATTGGAAATTGCTATCCAAAATAAAATTGCGGAACTAAAAGCATTGCCCAAAGGTGAAGCAGATGCAGAACTATTGAAGCAATTGGAATTTTTAAAAGTAGCTGTTATTGTTTCAAGTATAGGAAATAATGAACCCGGATACATCAGCAAAGCACGGAAAGAAGCGTATGACATGAATGCGATTGAAAGTTTTAAAGCTGATTTCAAATTTGAAAAACCCGAAACCGGAATTGGTATTATTTGCGTTTGCGACCGCTTGCTTACAGGATTTGATGCGCCCATTGAGCAGGTGATGTATCTTGATAAAAGTTTAAGGGAGCATGATTTGTTTCAGGCAATAACTCGTGTGAACAGAACGAAACGAGGAAAATCGTTTGGATTGATAGTGGATTACTTTGGTGTTACAAAGCATTTGAATGATGCACTGGCAATATATACAGACAAGGATAAAGGCAGCCTCAATGATTTTCTGCAAGTATTCCGTGATATTAATAAAGAAATTCCCATTCTCGAAGCCCGATATAAACGCCTGATTGATTTGTTTGGCGATAACAATCTGAAAGAGATTAATAATTTTCTGCAACAGAAATTTACAGATGCTTCAAAAGAATTTGAGTTTGCCGAAGAATGCATTGAAAAAGCAAAGAATATAAAGTTTAGGGCAGAACTACTCACCTACTCCAAAAGTTTCTTTGACAGCTTGGATTTGCTTTTCAATGTGCAGGCAGGAACAGAATATTGGATTCCGGCAAAACGCCTGGGCTATTTGCTTTGGAGAATTAAAGACCGTTACAAAGACGATACAATGGATTTGAAATGGGCTTCTGAAAAAGTCCGAAAACTCATTGACAGGCACTTGCTTTCATTGGGAATTGACACTAAGGTTCAACAGGTTTCGATTCTCTCCGATGAATTCAAAAACAAAGTTGATTCTCTGAACAAAACACCAAAATCAAAAGCATCTGAAATGGAACACGCCATTCGCTGGCACATTAAAGTAAACCTTGATAAAGACCCAACACTTTATAATCGTTTCAAAGACCGTTTGGAAATGATATTGAATGCTTACAAAGAGAATTGGAACGAGATTGTAAAAGAGTTAAGCAAATTGAGAGATGAAATGGCAGAAGGAAGAACACCTGAAACTGAAGGCATCTCATTAATTGAAGCCCCGTTTTTTGATTTACTAAAAAGCAGTTTGACTGCTGAAAGCGAAATTGAAATCAATAAGACTAAAGAACTTACTCATACGTTGATCCAAATATTACAGGAAACGGCAGCCATTAAAAATTTCTGGACGGATAAAGCATCCGAAAGAAAGAGAATTGAAGGATTGGTAGAAGACGAAATTTATTATGCAAGAATTGAAGGGGTTTCAAATAAAGCAGCAGAGCTGACCACAGAGTTAATGAAACTTGCAAAAAACAGAGAAGCAGATTTAAGATGAAGTTAGAAGATATTGATATTGCGATTGAGAAAACCGACAGACGAAAAACGGTGAGTATTTTTATTGAACGGGACGGTTCCGTAAGAGTATTAGCACCTGCAACATCAACCGATGAAAAAATAGAAACGGCTGTAAGAGCAAAAGAGTATCAGATATTCAAAAAAATTGCAAAGTGGAAAGAACTCAATCAGGGCAAAGTAAACCGTGAATTTGTAAACGGGCAATCATTCCTTTATCTCGGTAGAAATTATCGCCTATCCATTGTAGAAAATCAGCAAGTGCCTTTGAAAATAAGCGGGGGCGGGTTTCATTTAGACGAAAAACATTTGAATAAAGCTGACAAAATTTTCAAAGAATTTTATAAAGAAAAGGCAGAACAAAAAATAATTGAACGACTAAAACTGATTCAGGAAAAATTTCAACTCAAACCAACATCGGTAAAAGTTTCAGAACTTCAAAACCGTTGGGCTTCATGGACACCTAAGAATGGATTGAACTTTCATTGGAAGTGCGCTATGGCTCCGGTTCCGGTGCTTGACTACATAATTACTCACGAAATGGTGCATTTAAAATATCCGAATCACTCCGCAGAATTTTGGAATGAGTTAGATAAAAAAATGCCAAATTACCGAGAGCATGAAAATTGGCTAAAGCAAAACGGAGTGAAAATGGCTTTATAATGTAGTAGATAAATGGCAAAAAAAAATATTTGGATACCAAGCCCACCAAAGGCGAAAAAATAAAAATTACAGATGAACAAAAAAATGCGGTAAACATTTTTTTTGAACCACTTATAGCGCAATTTAAAAAACACTTAAAAGTAAAACCAAATAAGGAGCACAATTACGTTGTTGATATATACTCGAAATGGTATCAGAATTATTTTTATTTCTGCGAAAAATACAAAGCCGAATATAAAAACAGAATAGCGGATGAATTTGAAACTAAATTTGTGAGGATAGAATTTGTTTCTGAAAATAAATACACCTTCTCCTACTTCAGGCATACAGGGCAATGGCACATAGTGGCTGAAAATATTACACTCAAAAAATGCTTAGAAATGATAAAAGAGAATCCCAATTTTCAACCCCTATATTAATATGGAAAATAAAGAAGATGAACTTAACAGGATAAGGATAGAGAACGAAATAAAAAAAATGAAACTTTCTTTAGAACAGGGGGCAAGTTTTTTCTCTCCATCTGAAAAGAAATTATCTCCCGAACAGGAAAGCGAGTGGCTAAATCAGGTTCAAAAATTTGAAGATTCCTATGCAAAAAGTAAAAGAATTGTGATTTACGATTTTGTTGAGAAGCCAACATACAAGCCTGTGAACGAAATTTCTGAAGCCGAAATAAAATCTGAACTAAAAAGAATTTTAAACCTGCTTGGTCAAAAAGGAGTTGGTATAGATACCATTTGTAAAGTAGACGATAGAGAATTGTACCGTTTTATTACAGAAGAATTATTTCTTGAAGAAACAGACGATATGATGATTGAAGGGATGACACATAATTTTATTTATGAAGAATTTCACCCCAACCACGAATATGACGTTAAAGCCCATTGTAAAGAATTTGTAGATGGGCTTTTGAATAAAAAAATAAAGCTGAATCCCTCTTTTATGGCAATGTGTGATGAAATTTATTCCAAAGATGGCATTCTAAAACAGGAGGAGGCAGTAAAGAGAATGGAAGCATTTCGTGAGGCATTTAGCTCATTCAAATTACAACATTTTAAAATGACATCAGTAAAAATAGCTGAAAATACAGCGGATGTGAGCCTTGATATAGGCTATACAGGCATTATCGAAGGCGTTAATGAGAGGAAGACGTTTTCAGGAATTGGAAATTTTATGTTGAAATACGAACATGATTATTGGTGTATCAATAAAATATGTATTCCCGGAGTTCCTTTATAATTTATCAAATATCAGTTAATAGCAAAATGAATATTCCAATAAATCAATTTGAACAACACATAAACGAAATTATTTTAAAGCGTGGATTAGCTTATTACAAGCAAGGTGCGGTAACAAGCGTAGATGAACTTGAACCCAACATTTATTTTGCAGAAGTAGAAGGTAGCGAAAGTTATGAAGTAGAAATTGAGATAAATAAAGGCTTTATTAAAAATATTGATTGCACCTGTCCTTACGATGGTGGAATCTGTAAACACGCAGTAGCCGTATTATTTACCATACAAGCCGATGAGTTAAAATTGGAGGATGTGCAGATACAGGTATCCGGTAAAACGAAAAAAAATAAAATACTTAAAGAGAAAACACCAAGAGAAGAACTAAATCTTATACTTAATCAGCTTAGCAAAGATGAATTAATCAAATCCATATTGGAAGTAGCAGTAAAAGACAAACCCCTGCTCTATCAATTGCTAAGTAAGTACAGCTATTTAAATCAGGAGCAAACACAATCATTTTACACCAATCAGGTAAAAAATATAATTAAAAGCGCACAGGGCAGAGATGATTTTATTGATTATTACAGCACCCGAAAATTAATCAAACCAATGCAAGAGTTGATTAAAAATGCCGAACAGCTGGCTGAGCAAAGCAGCAAGCAAGGGGCAATATATCCTTGCCTCGCCATTATAGAAGAAATGGCAAAAGCTATGGAGAATATGGATGATTCTGATGGATATGCCTATTCTTTTATCGAATCCAGTTTTGAAATTTTACATTCAATTGCGTGTGGCAATAATAAAGACGATAATTATTCTAACGAAATATTTAACATTTGTATTGAGAAAATAAAAAACAGAACCGGTAGCGGATTTGATGTTTATAATGATTTGATAAGGCTTGCAGCAGATGCTATAGCCAACAAGGAACAAATAGATATACTTAAGCCCTATTTGTCATCGAACGCAGATAGCAAATACGATAATGAATTTTTAGCACAAATAGAATACGATTTAATTGAACGATTTGACGGAGATAAAAATGCGCAGGAGTTTTTATTAAAAAACCTACATCATAGTAAATTTCGCAAGGAAGCAATCGAGAAGGCAATAGCAAAAAAGGAATATACAACGGCTAAAACCTATGCTATGCAAGGTATTTCTGTGGACAAAGAATATGCAGGTTTAGTAAACGACTGGAGAAGATGCTTGTTAAAAATAGCAGAGTTAGAGAATGATAAGGGAACTATTGTTGAATTAGCGGTGTTTTTATTTAATAATGGTAATCACCATTTTGAATATTATCATAAAGCAAAACAATACGCATCAAATAGCGAATGGCAAAATATCGTTACTACTATTTTAAACAAGCTCAATAGCGAACAATATTGGAAGCCATATCAAATTATTGCTAAGATTTATTTTGAAGAAAAACAATGGAACAAATTATTTGCAACAATCAGCGAACGACCCAATTTTGATTTAATAGCTGAGTATGAAACTGTAATTAATGAGCATTTTCACAAACAACTCATTACGCTATATGAAAGTTCTATTCGCAATTACTTAGAAAAGAACGTAGATAGAAAAAGCTATGAAATAACCTGCAAAGCTATTCGCAGATTAAAAAAATTAATTCCTGACAATAACATTAATTATTTGATTAATGAATTTAGAGCCCAGTATAAAAATCGCAGAGCATTAATCGAATTGATAAATAAAATTTAACATTAGCATGGGCGAATCTAACCGCAAACAGCGGATTATTTACCGTCAATAACGTTATTAACGATTATTATTTTTTAATGAACGCTTCTAACCTTACAAAATCTTCGGTAACTTTGTTCGACACAATGTGGAATAGTTCCACATTGAAAACTCAAATGCAAGTATTATAAATAGTTTACTGATTTTTTTTGAAACTACACCTTTTTCAAAAAACATGTTTTCAGCACCATCAGGACTTTATCCACCCGACCCTCAATTTCTTCGGCA